>Ga0164297_10000188_pt1 | contig 81290 bp, 69 predicted proteins | sample GEODES058metaG_FD_113539 | JGI IMG/M metagenome (GOLD analysis project Ga0164297, IMG submission 113539) | Dystrophic lake water microbial communities from Trout Bog Lake, Wisconsin, USA - GEODES058 metaG | ecosystem: Environmental > Aquatic > Freshwater > Lake | place: USA: Trout Bog Lake... | reverse complement strand
CGTATTGGCCACACAGAACCCAATAGAACAAGAAGGAACCTACCCATTGCCTGAAGCCCAACTGGACCGTTTTATGTTCCAGGTAACGCTGGATTACCCGAGCTTTGCCGAGGAAGTAATGATCGTACGCAACACTACAGGAGCTAATATAGTAGACGTACCTAAGGTGATGAGTGCTGAAGAAATATTGTACTTCCAGGATCTGGTAAGGCGTGTGCCGGTGCCTGATAATGTGCTGGAATATGCTGTAGGTCTGGTGCAAAAGACAAGGCCGGGCGGCACAAACACGGTCGCTAACCAATATATAGCCTATGGTGCAGGCCCACGTGCATCGCAATATCTGGTGCTGGGCGCGAAATGCAATGCATTGATTAACGGCAAATATTCACCTGATATAGAAGATGTGCGCGCTATGGCAATGGCTGTGCTGCGCCACCGTGTATTGAGGAACTATAAAGCAGAGGCAGAAGGCATCTCGCAGGAATCATTGATCAAGCAACTTATGTAACTCACCGTTAGCCATATACAACAGCATCATGGAAAACATAGAACAGAAAGCCAACTTCCTGAAAAACGAATATACCCAACTGTTGTCGCAGTTACCGGATAATGCACCACGTTTATGGGGCAAAATGAATGTGCAGCAAATGATAGAGCACATGACCGACTATGTGCGCATAGCCAATGGCAAAACCCCTGTGGAGGTAGTGACTGAAGCGGAGCAACTGCCCCGTATGCAGGGGTTTCTGACCAGTGAAAAACCTTTTCCTGAGAACACCCCCAACATACTTCTGCCTGACGAGCCAACACCTGCCAACCACGCCACCAAAGAGATAGCGATAGCAGAATTACAAAGCGAACTGGACCACTTCTTTGCAGTGCATGAGCAGGATAGCACCAAAACGCATAAGAACCCGTTCTTTGGCGAACTGAACTACGAAATGCAGGTGCAATTGCTGCATAAGCACAGCACCCACCACCTCAGGCAGTTCGGTGCTATGTAGACTACCTAGTTAGACACCTTAGCTACAGGCATAAACCGCTTTAGTTCGGGATTGAACCTCATCTCGTAAAACCCGTTCCTTTGCTCTGGTTTTTTCACTGAGAGGACCACCGCAATAGGGATATATCCTACCAAACCATAATTCTGTGCTGCATCTAATGTCAGCCCCATCGGCAATATGCGATAAAAGTCACCGTTTCTCACCGACATTTTCACTATCTTTTTACTGTTGTTAAGCACAAACCACTCTTGCTTATCATAGATAGCAAACATTTTCTTTACCTTGTCCGATCGTTCGCCCTCATCATCCAGGTAAAAGGTGGTTATAGGTGGTCTGTGTCGTCCATCGTGGTCTGCCTTGTCCTTTCTATGCAGGGTGGTTATCGATGGCGTATTTTGCAGAAATTCGTTTAGATTACGATACAGCCCTTCTTTAGGCGTGGATGCAAAAATGGGGTATTGCTTGTAAGTATCTGCGTACCTTTGCACCGCGGTTGTTTCAGAGAAGGTTGTACCCTTGATCGCGCTATCGGCCATAGTAGCCACACTTTGAATTATATCGGCGATCATCGTTGATACTACTATACCTACTTTATCTGCACTGTACACAAATTCATATAAAGTATCAATAGCTGCTGCTAGTCCGTATTGCCCGTCCTTACCGAGAAAAATGTCACCACTAAAATAAAGTGTCGGAGTTGCTCTATTTGAATAGTTGATATTGAAATCTCTGACGACGATCAGACAGGTAGCCTTAGCCTTCGGCTCATTCTTTATATAATGCACTGCAAAATCAGCGAGCATAGTATCCAGTGATGTTTCAGATAAGATGATCCGCCCCTTTTTAAACTCTCTTGCTGCCACTACACCTAGCTGCGACTTGTCCTTTCTATTATCAATAACTTTTACCTCTTTAAAATTGCATTTGTCACCGGACAATCTAAGAGAGGTATCCATCTCCACATATATCTTTTTCTGTGCCACAACACAAAAAGGGGCTAACAGCGCAGAAAGAAAAATAAGATGACGAAGTACTTTATTGATCGATAACATGATTGTACTTTGAGGTAAAGGTGGGTGAAACGAATAAAGATCAAATTTAGTCAACAATCAGATTCCCGCAATAAGATAATATGACCAGTGTCATGTCCATTTGTTGCGGTTTTGCTCTATTTTAGCATTACTAAAAGAACGCTATGGATCGTCCCTCTACTCATATTGAAAAGCATTTTAAAAGCTCAGATCTGGTAACCGATATTGTTATCGGCATGAGCGATGGCCTTACTGTTCCTTTTGCACTGGCAGCCGGACTAAGTGGTGCGGGCATTGGCACACATACCGTCATTACTGCTGGGCTTGCTGAAATTGTGGCCGGCTCTATAGCTATGGGCCTGGGCGGCTACCTTGCGGGCAAAACTGAAGTAGACCATTTCAACTCAGAACAGAAACGTGAAGAATGGGAAGTAGATAATCTTCCGGATAAAGAGAAAGAAGAAGTGCGTGACATATTTGCTGCTATGGGCATGAGCGAAAGCACCCAGCAAATCGTAGTAGAAGAAATGGCTAAGGACAAAGCCAAATGGGTAGACTTTATGATGCGCTATGAACTGGGACTGGAAAAACCCGACGCCAAAAGGGCAACTAAAAGTGCCATGAACATCGGGCTGTCATACATAGTGGGCGGTCTGGTGCCGCTAACCCCTTATTTCTTTTCCTCTACCCCCTCTCAGGGGCTTATGTATTCAGCAATGATCACCGTATTGTGCCTGCTCACCTTTGGGTTCTTCAAAGCAAAGGTTACGGGACAAAACCCATGGGGCGGCGCCATAAGAGTCGCCGTCATTGGCTCTGCGGCGGCCACTGCGGCTTTCTTCATAGCAGGACTATTCAAGTAGGCGGCTGAATATATCTGATGATTTTATCGTAAATTACAATGGGAAAGCAGGCTTTCCGTTACTGAACTACGACAAAGCATTATGATGCAGGATTTTGCACGCCGGAGGGCCCTTCACTTACTGTTATTTTTTGCCACACTACTTTTTGGTTCCATTTCCTATGCCCAGCAATCAGCAGGTCCCGTCATTCGTCTGAAACAAGGCAACATAAACATGCCGGCAAATGCCGCGCAATGGCTGGACAATGCCCGTGCGCTTCCATCGACTGAACCTGCATTGGTATATATACACTTTATGCGCCTGCCCGATGCCGCAGAGAAAAAACACTTGCAGGACAATGGTATCACCCTATTAGAGTATGTCCCTGATAATACCTTTTCCGCATTCGTTACATCGTCTGCAGCAAATATAAACCTCCACGCTACGTCTGTCGATGCCATACTGAATGTGAAAGCAGACTGGAAAGCAGACAACTACATATGGAGAAAAACAAGCGAGCTAAAAGGATATACAGAGGTGCTTGTATCCTTTTATCCCGGCATAGAGGCAACAGCCATCAGGCAATTTATAGCCACTATAGGCGGGCAAATAACTCCCTGCCCTATGGAGAAATATGGCTCTTATAAGGTGGTGATAGCAGCCAGCAATATACGCTCCATAGCTGCGTGGTATGGTGTTAAATTCATCAGCCCTTCCGGCCCTGTGCAACCGCTGGACCTACAGGCAAGGTTTGCCGTTAAGGGCAACATAGCAGTATCGCCTGTGTCACTGGGTGGATACGGACTTAATGGAGATAGCGTTACCGTTGGTGTGGGTGACAACGCATCAGCCATATACCATGCCGATCTGAAAGACCGCGTGACCAACTTTAACCCTGCACCGCCTGCCAACCATGGCGAACACGTCAACGGCATCATAGGCGGGGCCGCTAATATAGACCCTAAGGCCGAAGGTCTGGCCACCCACGCCTCGTTGATGGATTACCTGTTTGACCAGATACTACCTGCCACCGGCGCTATGTATCAAGACCACAACATGACCATTACCAACAACTCTTACGCCGTAATTCTCAATGATTGCGGGTATGCAGGCACCTACGATGCGTACTCCCATTTTATTGATACACTGGCTGTGCAATACCCCGAAGTACTGCACATATTTGCATCGGGCAATGATGGGCTGAACCATTGCGGAAGCTACCCTGTTGGATTCGGAACAGTAAGCGGCGGATACCAACCGGGCAAGAATAATGTGGTGGTGGGCAGTATGACCGACTTTCTGGGACAGGCCGACGACGAGTCAAGAGGGCCTACGCAAGACGGCCGGATGAAACCGGAAATAGTGGGTGTGGGTCTGGAACAATACTCCACTATAGGAGTTGACAATTATGAGGCAGCCGCCGGAACAAGTATGGCATGCCCCCATGTATCGGGCGGGGCAGCACTGCTCACACAACGGTATAAACAATTGCACGGTGGAGCTAACCCAAAAGCAGATGTACTTAAAGCCATACTACTCAATGGTGCGATGGACCTGGGCAATCCCGGACCTGATTACAGCTATGGCTTTGGCGCAATGGACCTTAACCGCTCACTGCAAATACTGGATAATAACTACTATACCACCAACAGCATCAACAACGGTGACTCTCAAACCATCAACATATCTATACCGGCCAATACTGCGCAGGTCAAGGTCATGTTGTGTTGGCAGGATGTACCTGCCAGCCCAACAGCCGCCAGGCAATTAGTTAATGATCTGGACCTGTCTGTGATCGACCCCTCTAATGGCCGCCACCTGCCGCTAGTGTCAGACCCCACCCACGCCACCAATGTGGCAACAGAGCAGTTCGATCACATAAACAATGTGGAACAGTTAACCATCACTGCTCCCGTTGCAGGTACGTACGTCATCAAGGTAAAAGGGTATAGTGTTCCCTTTCCTGCACAGCGATATGTAGTGAGTTATGATATCATGCCAAAGGGGGTAATGCTTACTCATCCAAGCGCCGGTGAGGGATGGAGCAACAATGATTCTATGCGCGTGTATTGGGATGCAGTAGATACCACCAATACCTTTACTATTGCTTTTTCGCAAGACAATGGAGCCAACTGGACCACACTCACTACTAGTGTTCCCGGCTGGGCCAGATTCTTTGCCTGGATGCCGGCAGGCGTAAACTCAGGTAATTGTCTCGTAAGAATATCTGAGAACGGGACTGCCTACACATCAACCTCGGGGAGGTTTGTTATCAATACCATACCTGCAATACAGCTAGATACGGCCCAGTGTCCGGGGTATATTAATATCCATTGGTCGCCTGTACCTAATGCGACTGCCTACCAGGCGCTATACAAGAAAGGAGCTTTCATGCTAACTGCAGACACGGTCTCAGATACCAGTTATATCTTTGGCAATATGCCACAGAATGCAAAGTCTTATGTGGCAGTAAGGCCAATACTTAGCGGACTGGGGGGCTATCGCAGCATTGCGGCTACTACTGTTGCTAACACCGGCAATTGCCTGAACCCCATTTCTACAGGCGATCTGATGGTAGAAAAAATTCTCTCACCCGCATCAGGCAGAATGTTCACCAGCTCACAACTGGGCAACAATGAAACGCTCTCGCTGCAAATAAGAAACTTATATACTGCAGCATGCGATAGCTATGCAATCGCATATAATATAAATGGAGCAGGATGGCAAACATTTACCACAGGACCAACTCTTGCAGCCAACGCCAGCCAAGTAGTCAATATCCCCGGTATTGATCTGTCTGCTACCGGTGTCTACTCATTCACCGCAGCCGTGCATAACCTCCGCGTTGCAGACCCGTTAAGTGCTAATGACACTATACGATACACGGTACTCAACATAGCTAATGATACCCTCACACTGCCTTTCAGTGACGATTTCGAAACTATGGGTGCTGAGTCTGTTACAGGGCATGACTCCATAGGCCTGTCACCTAATGGCCATTGGGATTTCCATACTGCAGACAGTGCGGGCCGGATTCGTTCCTTCGTCAATACCGATGTAACTATAAGCGGCAACCGGTCGATAAGCCTTGACGAAAACCAGGCCGTATCTACCGGAAGCAAGAACGTATTTACCGGAACGTTTAACCTCGCTGATTATGACACAGCCCTTACCGAGGTAAGACTTGATTTCGATTACATATTGCATGGTACCCCCAAAACAGCCAGCGGCAACATGGTGCAGGCGCGCGCTGTTGACACCACCGCATGGGCTCCGTTCTTCACCTATAACCTCAATGCCTACCCGGGCTTTGTCAATCATGTGCATTCGCTATCTGTTACGGACGTGGTAAGAAACAGCAGCAAAAATTTTTCACCCGGGACCCAGATAGCCTTTGGACAAAACGACACGTCGCTGATAGCGGCGCCCAACTATGGTAATGGCATCACCATTGACAATGTGCGCTTGTATACGGTAGCCAATGATGCAGAACTGGTGCAGGTACTTTCTCCCCTCCCTTCTAATTGCGGACTTCCATCACCTCAACCTTTAACGGTGCAGGTGCACAATGGCGTGAACTACACGCTGCATAATGTGCAGCTGTTCTATAAACTGGATGGTGGTGCTGTCTTTTCAGGCTCTATAGATTCTATCACAGCCAAGGCAACAGTCAACTATACTTTTGCCCAGCAAATGGATATATCCTCCGGCCTTACTCATTCCATAAACCTGTGGCTATCAGAAGCAGGTGACACTTACAGTGCCAATGACAGCATACTCAATTATCGCTTCAGAAACAGCCAGATATACAATTCCTTCCCTTACCTCGAAAATTTCGAATCAGGTGATGGTGGTTATTACAGTGACGGGATAAACAACTCCTGGCAATATGGCACACCTGCATCGGCACACATCAACAAAGCTGCCAGCGGCACCAAAGCCTGGAAGACCAACCTGACGGGACATTACAACAACCTGGAACTATCATACCTCTATTCTCCTTGCTTTGATATCTCGTCTTTGACCACCCCAATGCTTAGCTTCAGCACGGCACAGGATATAGAGAACTGCGGTAACGTAATGTGCGACAAAGCCTATATTGAGTATACGTTCGACGGCTCTTCCTGGACCAAACTGGGGGCAGCGGGGCAAGGCACTAACTGGTACGACTCTGCATTTGACGTGTGGAATACCAATGGCTTCACTCGCTGGCATGTGGCATCTATCCCGCTACCTAAGCCTCCGGCAGGCGAAACCATCCACTTCCGCTTTGTGATGAACTCGGACCCCGGAGCCAATTTCGAAGGCATAGCCGTGGATGATATCCACATTTTCGACCTGACGTATTCCATCTTCCCAGCCAATGGCATCACCCTCGCCGCACAAAGCCCCGGAGCCGCCTGGCTCGACTTTACAAGCATTAATCAGGTAATCGCATCTGCCGACCCCGGCATACAATTATTAGGTCCATTCGGTATCACACTCTATGCACACGACACACTATACGATCCGGGAACAACACAATACACCTTGCCACGCAGCTATAAAATAAAAACCGCAAATAGCGCGTCAGACAGTGTGGGTATAAGGCTTTACCTCACCGAAAATGAACTGGTCAGGACGCTCAATGATACTACCTGCCCATCCTGTACACCGGTTGTTGATGCCTATTCACTAGGGGTCACCCAGTACAACAATGATGCAGATACCGCAATCGAAAACGGTACACTGGCCGACGACTACGGCAGTTTCAATTACTATCCGTACTCAAAGATCAAATGGGTGCCCTATGATGCTGGTTATTATGCCGAGCTGAGGTCACAACACTTCGGCGAATTCTGGTTTAATAATGGCGGACCTACGGGTGCTGTGCCTGCGGGTGTCGACTATCTTAACTTAACCGCAAGCAAGCAAGGCAATGATGCCCATGTGGCCTGGCACTCGCTTATCGATACAGTTGTCACCCACTATATCTTGCAGCGTTCTGCCGATAGTATCAACTTTACGGATATACTCGACACAGCTGCTACCCACACCAATCCCGGGGATTATGCCGTAAATGACGCCGGCATCTTTATGTCATCATCCGTTGTTTATTACAGGTTAAAATGGGCCATCACCGGCAACACCAATTATTTCTACTCGCCCATAAGACGACTGAGTAACGCCGATTCTGCCTCAGCGCCGATCATATTCGATGCCGAACTGCAGGGTATCAATTCAGTGCTTGCCAGCTGGACATCTTATCTTGATGGCTTTACCAGGCAATACACATTAGAGCGTGCCACAGGCAATACGCCTTATCAGCTCATTAACACCACTGCTGCAAGGCAGCACTATGGGCAACACTACACCTATACCGACCTTGCTGGCGCATCACTGGCCAAGGGTACGCTACTACACTACCGCCTTACCGCTACCCTGCTCGATAATACCACGATCGTGCTGCCGATACGCACCGTAGAATGGGGCGTCAATAATTTCGTGACTAATGTATACCCTAACCCTAACAATGATGGTAACATCACTATCGCTTGGCATGCCATACCTGGGGCTATGATGCAGGTAAATATTATAGACATTGCCGGACGGGTAAGGTACTCGGCATCAGTTCAGGCCACGCAAAGCAATAATGTCACCACCCTGCAAACCTTCCACAGACAAAAGGGCACTTATCTGCTGAGAATGCAGCTGGACGATAAAGTATACACAACGACTGTTGTGTATGAGTAAGCGAGAAACGGTAGAGTGATATAGGCTGTGGAAACTCATTTTCAGCCCATGTTACACGTAATGTATCCCGAAAGCTCTCGGGAAAATCGGGGTGAACTTCACAGGAAAGGACCACTTATTCTCATAAAATGCGGACCACTATTCTTCGTCGTTAAGTATAACGTCAGTGATCACGTAATTACGCTCATACGATAAAGACACCTTGGCATGCAGGTCTGAATACCCGAGATGTATATCGTTAGCGCGCTCCCTGATGTTTAACGTATCATAGCGCGACGTGCTATTGTTATATATCACCAGGTATTTCCACTTGCAGGTATTGTCATAGCCGAAGTGTTCCATGGCTTTGTTATTATACTTATCATAGCCATATTTCACATCAAAAAGGCTGATGGTCTTCCAAAAGCCATAACCAACATCATACAGGGTCTTGGAAGTAATATGCCCTGCATCATCGCTGCCCACAGCTACTATGTGCAGGTTCTCCACACTATTGCTCCTTATTCTCAGAGTTTGTGCCTGCGCCTGCGCAAATACAACCAGTGCTAATCCGAGAGTAGTAAGATGTTTGATCATCGTTGAGTGATTTATGAATCAGTTAATTATTTCGTCCGGTATATAAAAATCATACACGTCAATGCTTGGCATGATCTTCAACAAAAATAATTAAAGAACTAAGAAACAAGCATATTTTAAATGTTTTTTGATTTTTAGAATTTTCAGCTCATTATGCATAAAAAATTGCCTCCCGTAAAGGAGGCAATCAAGTATATTAGCTGGACATGTTACTTCTTGGTCGGCTCTACCGGATCAGGGTGCTGTGTAGGCACTGGTTTTGGTTCCGGTTTTGGCTGCCTTGGCGCAGTGGGTATCGGGTCGGCATGCTGCGCAGGTGTAGGTAGCGCGGGTGTCCTCGTTTGTTTTATCTCTACCGGTTCTGCATCCTGCGGCTTTTGCTCAGGCAGTGCACCCGTTTTTTGTGCCACATGGCCATTACCTGGTCTCGCTTGCCCATCCTGGTGAGCGTGTAGGTCGGACTGGTAAGGATAGTTATCCGCCGGGCCCACTGGCTTAGGTGTGTTCCCAGTTCTTGGCGTGTAAGGGTTGGCTACTACCGGCGTGGTTGACGCTGGCACATCCCTGCGGAAGGCAGGCACTCCGCCACCCGTGCTGTTCACAGCATTAGGTTTGGCCGTTATGGCACGCGGCGCAGCTACAACGTTTGGTGGTGTTATGCGTTCACCAGTAAGCGGCAGCGGTTTTACCTCGTTCGGGCGGAACATCTTTACAACTCCGTTGTGTACAGATGCACCACGAGGGCTACCAGAGTTATTAATGCGGTAAACCTGCACCGGCTGATTCGTTACTTTCTCTATATCCTTTACACGTGGTCCGGCTACATAGGTAATGTTGTTGGAGGTATAGGTATTGTCCATAACAACAGTGCCCTTGTAAATGGTACTATTACCCTGTGAACCGTAATAATAGTTGTAGTAATTACCTGTATACAGGTACCTGTAAGGGATGAACACCCACCAGTCTCTGGGGCAGGAATAATCCTCCAGCGGATTTGGCGTAAACTCATACCCGGGTGCCAGCGGCGCCCAGCCATAGCATCCGTTACCATAGCGCCAGCTTACCCAGGCGGGTCCCCAGTTAGTGCCCGGTACCCATAGCCAGCCATAATAGGCATCAAATGTCCAGCGACCATAATGGAAGCAGGCCCATCCCCACTGATATTCTGATACCCATGTGTTGCCGTAGTCGGTCATTGCCCAGTAGCCATTGGTATAGTACGGCCTGAAGCTCTCATCCACGTTGGGGCTCCATACGTAGCCATACCGGGGATCTTCTATCCATTGACCATATGGAGCCAGATAGTCATAAAAGTCGCTGTAAGAAATGTAGGAATTATCGTACTGAGGATTGGTGTATGTACCGTTGCTGAACTGGCTATTATAGTACATCCTGGTGTTTACCGGATCAGAATCCTGCGCTGTTGCCTGCTGCATTGCACCACCAGCTACCAGTATGCCCGATAACAGAACTAGTTGAAGCATATGCCTACCTTGATTTATCATATATTATACGTTTTTAATTAATGGAACCATTACTGCAGTAATAGTGCAAAACGATACCACACACTAAATTAAGTGCGTAAATATACAGTAAAACAACGCTAAATGGTGCAAAAACGGCTGAAAAGCTTCTACCCTACCATTTCATGTGTCCTGATGGTCTGCGCCCACTCATGGAGTGATGCATACTGCTCATCGATAACATCATGCGGTAAAGGGAACGGGCCGTGCTTGGTGGTCAGGAATACGGTATGCATAGACATGCGCTTTCCAAACTCCATATCACTGATGCTGTTACCCACCATCACGCTCTTCTTAAAGTCGATCTCAGGGAAATCTTCTTCGGCTTGGTGCGCCATACCGGTATTGGGTTTGCGGTTGTGGTCGTCATCTGCCAGCGCGATGCAGGAATATACCTTATCTATGCGGCCGCCTTTTTCTGCTACATGGGCCACCATATTGGCATTTATTTCCCTTAGCGATTCCATGGTCATGATGCCCTTACCCACGCCACGCTGGTTAGTAACAATAACTATATTACCAAAGATGCTATTAAGTTTGTTCATTGCTTCGTGGACGCCACTAAGGAAATCAAACTCACTCCAACTGGTAATGTAAGAACCTACTGTCTCCAGATTGATCACACCATCACGATCAAGGAAAAGGGTCCAGGATCTGTCTATTTCGGGTTTGTCAGTTAAAAGGGTCATTTTAATACTTTATTTTTTTTCAAACAATTGGCTTTCTACCAACTCGCAGATGATGTGTCCTATCATGATGTGCGACTCCTGTATCCTTGGGGTATCGGTACTCGGCACGTTGATCAGGTGATCACAAAGACCTTTGAGCTTTCCGCCTGTCTCTCCTGTTAAACACACACTAATCATACCACACTCTCTGGCCTGCTCTACCGCTTTAATAATATTAACAGAATTACCTGAGGTGCTCAGTGCTATCAGCACATCGCCCGGGTTACCTATACCTCTTAGTATCCTGCTGTATATCAGATCGTAGCCGTAGTCATTACCCACTGCTGTTATATACGATGTATTGCAGTGCAGGGCTTCGGAGGGAAGAGGTTTTCTATCAAAATAGAACCTTCCGCTGAATTCGGCAGCAAGGTGCTGCGCATCGGCCGCGCTGCCGCCATTACCGCAAAACAATACTTTATTACCATTCCTGAATGCGGTGGCTGTCAGGTCTGTTACGTGCTGTATTAGCTCCAGCATGGTACTATCGGCCAGTATAGCCTGCTTCACAGCTACTGATGACTCTATGATACTCTTGATCTTCTGTTGCATATAGTAACGCCAAAATAAAGAATAATATTTTACTCTCGTAACAAATGTAAGGGATGACCGCAGGCAATCGTTGTTATTTTAACAAAAGCTATCCATAATCTTAACTCAGTGTTGATAAGTAAATGTTCTATATGTGCTGCCGTGGCAGAAATGGGCGATAATCAGTACCTTTATTATCCTGCGAAAACAGGCAAATATCATTCATGAAGATCTCCTTTCACGGTGCCGCCAGAACTGTAACCGGTTCAAAACATTTAATAAGACTCAACAATGGTAAACAAGTGCTGCTCGACTGTGGCATGTTTCAGGGAATGGGTAAAGAGACCATTGAGTTGAACAGCAACTGGGGTTTCGAACCATCGGAAGTAAACTATGTGGTCATCTCTCATGCACATATAGATCATGTGGGGCTGCTGCCCAAACTGGTGAAAGACGGATTTAAAGGGCAGTTGTTCTGCACACCGCAAACTGCCGATCTGGCGAGGATACTGATACTGGATTCTGCCCACATCATAGAGAGCGATGCTACCCACCTGAACAAGATAAGGGAGAAACAAAAGCGGCCACTCGTAGAACCTCTATATACCGAAGATGACGCGCTGAAAATGCTGGATATGTTTCAGACCATCCCGTATAACACAAGCACAAAGATAGACGAAGACATAGAGGTATTATATACCGACTGCGGCCATATACTGGGTAGTGCGGCCATCAACCTCTCAATAAAAGAAAATGGCAAAACCACCCGTATCACTTTCAGTGGCGATGTGGGGAGGTACAACGATCTCATTCTGCGTGCACCGGCACCATTCCCACAGGCCGATGTCATTATCATGGAGTCAACTTATGGCAACAGGCTGCACGACATGCAGACCTCTTCTGCAGACAAACTACTGGACTTCATCGTACATACTTGCCTCAAGAAAAAGGGCAACCTTGTCATACCGGCATTCAGCGTCGGTCGCACCCAGGAATTGCTGTACCTGCTCAACAGGCTGGACGTGGAAAAACGACTACCACCTATCGACTATTTTGTAGACAGCCCGCTATCTATTAAAGCCACCGACATCATTAAGCATCATCCTGAGTGCTTCAATAAAGAAGTAAGTGATCTGCTGAAGAGTGACAATGATGTATTCTCATTCCCCGGCTTATCGCTCATATCAACAGCCGATGATTCTAAGGCACTGGCAGAGCATGACACGCCTTGTGTCATCATATCAGCATCCGGCATGGCAGAGGCAGGCAGGGTAAAACACCACATAGCCAACAACATAAGCAATGCCCGCAACACCATACTCATCGTGGGTTATTGTGAACCCATGTCGCTCGGTGCCCGCCTGCGCAACAAAGAAAAAAGTGTGACCATATATGGCGAGCATTACGATGTAATAGCCGAGACCGGGCACATGGACAGCATGAGCGCCCACGGCGACTACGAAGACCTGAGCCAGTGGCTCGCCTGCCAGGACCCTAAGCAGGTCGACAAACTATTTCTGGTGCATGGCGAGTATGAGCAACAGGTACCGTTCAGAGAGCGACTACTCAAAAAAGGATTCAGGGATATCACTATACCTCAACTGCATGAAACCGTGGGGCTCGGGTAGGACACTCCAGTGCCGTTGCATAATTTCGGATACTCCTTTTGCATGGTTTTTGAGCCATTGTTGGTCTCTCTCTCTTTCGACCGACAACTAATATGAGCGATAAATAATAAGAAGACGCTCAATTATCTTGCTGTAATGTTACCCGATTGATCACCGTGCCGGGTATAATCGGGAAATGCTCGTATGCGTCTTGACGGTCAAACGAAGCTCATGTACCTGAATATTCACCAATAATAATATCTTTACAAAAGTTAACAAGCCTGATTGAAAAAAACACCTGCGCGCATATTATCCCTGTTGTTACTGCTCTCACTAAGCATCGGCTACCTGTCTTATGCCCATTTTGATATCATGCAGCTGGCCTGCAAGGTAGCTGCAGGTATTCACCAATCAGACAGCCGGACACTAGTCACCTTAAAAGTGCCTCTAAAAGAGTTTACCGACGAGAACAAGAAGGATGAGATATGGATAAATGGCGGCTTATATGATGTGCATAGCTATGTGATCATCAACGACACAGCTCTGGTATCTGTTCATCAAGACAAAGAAGAAGAACACCTGATCAGCGCTATTGTTTCTGTATTTCAGGCAAATGACCAATATACAGGGAACGACGGGCATAATCATTTCAATAAGTACAAACCTTTCCTACCTGATGGTAAAGTATTAACTAAGTTTTTTCAGCTAACGGTTTCTATGTATTATGTTGGCAATTCTTTTGCCATCGGCACACCTTTCTTTATAGCAGACTACCGAAGTACTGCCGTGATCAAACCCCCACCCGACAATATTATTGTTACCACATTAAGTTAAGCTACGGGTATGTCCGTAGCCAAATTAACTATTACTAACATTAATATTTCCTATTATGATCACGAAGTGTATCCGAATTTCCATACTATTTATTTTGCTTTTCTCGGGCAGTGTTTTTGCCCAAAACGAATTATCAGGCCGAATCTTTAACACCAGCAAGACCCCCCTGGCCAATGCAGCCATCTACATAGAAGACCTGAAACTCGGCGCAACCAGCGATAGCAATGGTGTATATACCATAAAGAACATAGCCCATGGTACCTATATCATAGAAGTGCATCTGGTGGGCTACGGTGCCACGGCAAAACCTGTAACCATAAAAGGTGGACAAATTGTTGACTTTGAACTGGCTCGTGCAGACTATGAAGAACAGGAAGTAGTGGTGACAGGTAATTCATCGGCCACCAGCATATGCAACACGCCGCAACCGGTGACCGAGGTAACCAATGAATACCTGATGCAGACCACATCGACCAATATTATAGACGCCCTGAAAAGAATACCGGGCGTAGATGGCATCACCGACGGACAAAGCATATCTAAACCTACCATACGCGGACTGGGCTACAACCGCGTAGTGACCGTGAATGATGGCGTACGCCAGGAAGGGTCGCAGTGGGGCGATGAGTTTGGCATTGAAATAGACCAGAACTCTGTAGACCGTATAGAGATACTGAAAGGCCCTGCATCACTGGTATATGGCTCTGATGCCATATCTGGTGTCATCAATATGCTGCCTGAAAAAACGTTACCAGAAGGACAAATAAAGGGCGATATCCTGTATAATTATCAGACCAATAATGGCCTTATCAATACTGCAGGACACATAGCGGGTAACATTAAGGGCATCAGCTTCAGTGCACGTGTAGACAACATTATGGCGCATGCTTATCAGAACAAAACTGATGGTTATGTGTTCAACTCTCAGTTCAGCAATTTTAACACTGATGGCACCGTAGGTATTCATCGCAAGTGGGGATTCTCACAATTGCACTACAGCTACTTTGAACTAAGGACAGGTATTGTAGATGGTGCCAAAGATTCAGCAGGCCATTTCCTGAAACAGGCGTTAGATGGAAATGGCAACCCAATAGAAGTGGAAGCTACCAATCAGGAGTTGCGCTCTTATACCCCTTTTGTGATCAATCAGTTGGTGAAGCACAATAAGCTCGTTTGGGATAATAGTATCTCCCTTGGCGTTGCGGGCAGGCTGACAGGCCGTTTTGCATGGCAGCAAAGCAGCAGACAGGAGAACAATGATATCACCATTGCCAATACGTCTAACATCTGGTATCTGCTGAACACCTATAACTATGATCTGCGCTACATATCACCAAGCTGGCATGGTTTCGACTTTTCCGCAGGTGTAAATGGCATGTATCAGAACAGCAAGAACAAAGGCACTCTGCTGCTGATACCTGAATACGACCTCTTTGACATAGGCGGTTTTGCCATAGTTAACAAGAAGATAGGCAAGTTCAACATAAGTGCCGGTGCCCGCTATGAAATGCGCACCTTTAAGGGACACGACAACTACATAGACTCCAGCGGCAATGCTCTATCTTCCACTGACCCTAATGCTATACACCGCTTTACTGCTTATACGTCTAACTACAATGGTTTTGCAGCTAGCCTGGGTGCGGCATACCAGCTCAGCAATAAGGTATACATCAAGGCCAATGCAGCAAGTGGATTCCGCGCACCAAACGTGGCGGAAAGCGGATCGAATGGCATACACGACGGAACAGTAGTATACGAAATAGGGGACCCGAACCTGAAACCCGAGCAAAGCCTGGAGTTTGACCTGACACCGGGCCTGCAGACAAAAGATGTAACTATAGAAGTAAGCGCTTTTTATAACAACATCAGCAACTTTATCTATGCCCGGCAGCTACTAGATGCCAATGGTGCACCAATCCTCGATAATAGCACCATAGGTTTCCAAAATGCACCTGTATTTAAATACACGCAAACAGATGCAGTGTTGATAGGCGGCGAAGTAAGCCTGGATATACACCCAGCCGGTCTCAGATGGTTTGATTGGTATACAGGCTACAGCGTAGTAGATGCAAGATTGAAGAATGTGCCTGACAGCGTGAACATACTACCGTTCATACCGCCGGCACGCTTGCGCTCTGAGATCACGCTCTCATTACCTAAGTTGTGCAATAGTTTCCGCAACAGCTACTTCCGTTTCGGGGCCAATTACAGCTTTGAGCAGGACCGCGTGTACCAGATCAGCAGCACTTATTACGGTCTTGACCATATCGAAACGCTGCCTGCCTACACAGTACTGTATGTCGGCGTGGGCACCAATATATATTCACGCGGCCACAAAACATGCTCTATCTACGTGAACGTAGACAACATAGCCAACACCAATTATATAGACTACATGAGCCGATTTAAGTATGTAGTGAATGAAGTGAACGGCAGCACGTCTAAATACGTGTACAACATGGGCCGCAATATCAGTGTCAAAGTATTGTTCCCGCTCGACTTCTCAGGCAAGGGACATGGCTCAAAAAGTTCTAAAACAGCTTCAAAGCCCGACCAGACAAGTGAAGAAGAATAATAGATTTACCACATATTTATCAAGAAAGGTTGCGTTATTATAACGCAACCTTTTTTGCTATTAAATAATTTACTATTTTTATAAAAAATATACCTCTATGAAAAAAATATACCTTTTAGCCTGCTTGTTAGGCTTATCGACTTTTTCTATCGCACAAACAGGCGGCCTCGTCGCTCACTGGGACATGAACGGAAACGCAGACGACACGTCTGGTGGTGGTCACAATGGCACCATGTATAACGTAACACCCGCAGTGGGTATGGATGGTGTTATGGGTCACGGCTTGTACTTTAACGGCACAAACAGCCTTATCACCGTGCCTTACAGCCCTGCATTTAATGTATCGGCCCTGTCTATCTGTGCGGTCGTTTATCCGCAAGGATTTTATACCGGCACGTGCCAGAGTAATACTATATTGGAGCGTGGAAGCACCGGACCGGGAACAGGAAATTTCTATTTCTATTATGGTGATAAGCCGGGCGACAACTACGATTGCTATTCGGTAGACACCACTGTGGAAGTATTCAAGATGGATGCCAATGGTTTTCCATTTGCTTCTATTACCGAATTCAACTACACACCGCATGTGCAGGAAAATACATGGTATACCGTAGTTGTTACCTTCAACGACACAACATTTAAGACGTACATAAATGGCGTGTTGAAAAGTAGTGTAGATATGCTGAGCCCCGGCACACCAATGGGCACGAACACAGACGGTATCAACATTGGTTTTGACGCCTTCGATTCTGCGGCCGGCTACCCTTACCCTTTCAAAGGAATAATCGACGACATAAAACTCTTTAGCAAGGCATTGACGCAAACGGAAGTTGATTCCTACTCTGTCAGCACCACTCTGGCTGTAAAAAATGCTTATCAGCCGCAAATTGGCGTGCAGCTATTTCCTAATCCGGCGCAAGACTTGTTGACCATAGCATCGACAGGCGCAATGCAGTACGAGATGGATATCACTGTTACAGATCTGCTGGGCCGTGAATTGATAAGGGCGAAATCAGAGAATGCACTGGCTAAAATAAACACAAGCGAATTAGCTCCCGGCATATACTTTGCAAATATCTACATTGGCGGGCAACTGATCTCGAAGAAGTTTTTAAAAGAGTAACGATCCTAAAAGCCGGAAAAATCCGGAAACTTTACGTAAAATTAAAATATGAAAAAGCTATCCTTTTTACCTATTCTATTTGTCATTTCCTCGCTCTGTAATGCGCAAGATACGACTGGTCTGATAGCTCACTGGAACATGAATGGCACATCGAATGATGTAAGCGGTCATGGGCATAATGGCACACAAAGCAACCTGACACCTGCAGTGGGGAAGGATGGCGTAATGGGTCATGCTTATTATTTTAACGGTACCAACAGTGTGATCACTGTGCCCTACTCACCTGACTTTAATATACCTAACGTATTCACCTTTTGCACTACGGTAATGGTGGAAGGCTTTTATACCGGTACCTGCCAAATGAATATGCTGTTTACACGCGGAGGAACATCAGGTGGCTCATCCATGGGCAACTATTATATGTTCTTTAATGATAAGGCCAATACAGCAGATGACTGTAGCACAATAGATAGCACGCAAGAAACCTTTCACGCCTCGTGCGCAGGTATAGTGCCCATTAATGAGGCTGCTTATGGCTATACGCCAGCCATAGTAAAAAATCAGTGGTACAGCCTGGTGATCGTATTCAACGATACCAGTTATAAGACCTATGTTAATGGTGTGCTGATGAATACAGCCATCGTAACAACTCCGGGTATGTCCGTAGGCACCAGCACGGATAGCGTGAGTATCGGCTATAACGTCTTTGAAGCGGCGTCAGGTTTTCCATATGCTTTCAACGGTCGCATTGACGATATACAGTTTTTCAACAGGGTGCTGACAACCGCTGAAATAGACTCCTACACAACCAGCACACTGGCGGTAAATGATATAACCTTGAATCAAAATGAGATAGCTATATACCCTAACCCGGCGACTAACGAACTAAATATAGCTACAACCGCACTGCTACATGGAGCAATGACCATCACCATAGCAGATGTCATGGGGCGTGAATTTATTAAAACGCAGTGTACCAATGAGACTACAAGAATAGATGTGTCAACACTTAATCCAGGGGTATATTTTGCTTGCATATACTGCGACAACCAGGTAGTAACAAGAAGATTTGTAAAACAGTAATACTGAAAAATGCTTAAAAAAGGCTGTTTCTACTCAGGGACAGCCTTTTTCATGTTATATCAATTAGTTTTGTACCAGATTTAGTATTGCTATGAGAATAGAAAAAATACAGGAGTTTTTAAAAGAGTCGCCTAATGACTGCTTCCTGCACCATGCACTGGCACTGGAATATGTGAAAGAGGGCAATGATTCCGAGGCAAGGATACATTTTGAGCATAACCTGACATTTGATCCTACTTATGTGGCTTCCTACTACCACCAGGGGAAGTTACTGGAGCGACTGGGCGAACGGGAACAAGCCATAGCCACTTACGAAAAAGGTATGGAGATGGCCAAAGCAGGCAAAGACATGCATACCTATAATGAACTGCAGGCCGTATACGAAGACTTGGTTTATTGAGCGCACACACTATACTACATACCACAATGACACTAGCAGAACAATTCAAGCACAACCTGAGTATCAGAAAATTTACCATCGCCAATGAGGTAACTCTGGTAACGATGAGTAGTGGTATCGATTCCATGGTATTGGCTAGTTTGTATCTGGCACAAAATATACCATTCGCCGTAGCACATTGTAATTTTCTGTTACGTGGAGAAGATGCTGATCTTGACGAGCAATTCGTTCGTGACTGGTGTACCATGAATGGTGTGACCTGCCACGTGACCAGATTCAATACAAAGGAACAATCTCAGGAATGGAAGAAGGGCACGCAGGAAACCGCACGTATACTGCGCTACGAATGGTTTGAGCAAATAAGAGAAGAGCACCACTACGCCAAAATAGCAACGGCGCATCATGCAAATGATAATGCAGAGACCATGCTCATTAACTTATTTAAAGGCACAGGTATCAGCGGCATGCATGGTATACTGCCTGAAAGCAATAACATTATCAGACCGCTATTGTTTGCATCAAGAGAGCAGATAGCAGCTTATGCCGATGAGAACGATATCCGTTACCGTGAAGACATATCTAATGCCAGCGATGACTACCTGCGCAATGCCGTAAGACACAACATAGTACCGGAGATAGAAAAGCTCTTTCCTAATGCTATTAGGGGTATTAATGAGAGTATAGGCCGCTTTGCAGACGCAGAAGTGCTTTACAAAAAACAAATAGATGCCGAGCTGAAGAAACTGATAGAGAAACGAGGACAGGACCATTATATACCTGTGAGAAAACTGAGGTTGCGCGAGCCATTGGCAACGATCATGTATGAGCTCATCTATCCGTTCGGGTTCTCATCGCAGCAAGTGCCGCATGTACTTCACCTGCTGTCGTCTGAGAGTGGACATTATGTAGCATCATCTACCCACCGCATCATCAGGGACAGGGATTTTCTGATCATCACCATGGTAGCCCACCATACTACAGATATGATACTGGTAGAGGCAGCACCATGCACCATAGACACCGGTAAATATCATTTCTCCTTCTCTATACAGGACAAACCAAAGACGATCACCGCTGATCCGCACATTGCTTTGATAGACATGAAGGATATGGCCTTCCCTATCACCCTGCGCAAATGGAAGACAGGCGACTACCTTTACCCCTTGGGCATGGGTATGAAGAAAAAGAAAGTGAGCAAGCTCCTTATTGGCGAAAAGATGCCGCTTCACGAGAAAGAAGATGTGTGGGTGCTGGAGTGCAAACGCAAGATAGCATGGGTAGCCGGACTAAGACTCGATGAGCGTTTTAAAATAAAGGATAGCACTGAGCAGGTGCTGGTGGTAAAAAGAACCAATGCGCACCCTTAATGCCGCTGCTAGTCAATAACTCTTTTATCGTATTTTTGCATAAACAATATCATTTATGAGACTGCAGGTAATACAGGACGATAAAGGCAAGACTACAGGTGTCTATATACCTATCAATGAATGAATGAACTCAAAAAACAATACAAAGATCTGGAAGTATTAGAGCATGAAGGGCATTCAAAAGAACAAATTTTAAAGGAACTCAAACAAGCTGTTACTGAATTAAAATTAGTAGAACAAGGCAAGCTCAAAGCAAGACCTGCAAAAGATCTTCTTAATGAGCTATAAAATATCCACCATCTCGCTTTTTGACAAGCAAGCAAAACGATTAGCTAAAAATATCCGTCGTTAAAAAATGATCTCGCTGCTCTCATAGACAACCTTGAAGTTGATCCTGAACAGGGTAAATCACTAGAGAATAATTTTTATAAAATTCGCCTTTCGATCTCTTCAAAAGGCAAAGGGAAATCAGGAGGTGCAAGGGTTATCACTTATGTAAAGATCATTGCCAAGACAGTTTTTCTCACCTCCATCTATGATAAGTCTGAAAAAAGTACTTTATCAGATAAAGAGCTTGAGCAAATATTTAATCAGAATCAATAGATACCCTATCTGAATACCGGATGCAGTAATTGCTGAATAAACACCTGGCCATGTGTAGGATCGGCTATAAAGGCAAAAATGAATCCGCAGGCTGCACCGCCCAGATGTGCATCATGGCCTACATTATCCATACCCCGCCTAGACATATACACTGAGTAGCCTACGTACAACACTGCATACAAAAACGCAGGTATGAACCCATTGATCATAGACCATGGGTAATAATAGATGGAAAAGAATACCACACCTGATACCCCGCCCGATGCGCCGAGCGACCGGTAGTTACCATTGTTGCGGTGCTTGATAAATGCGGGTACGGAGGAGATGATGATCGTAGCGAGGTAAAACAACCCGTACACAGCGCTACTTACCTGCCCGAATATGGCGGTCAGTATCAGTTCTGCATTCCTGCCAAAGAAGAACAGGGTAAGCATGTTGAAGATGAGGTGCTGATAGTCGGCATGAATAAAACCCGAAGTAAGAAAACGATAGTATTCCTGTGGTTGTCCCTGCATCATCCTTGGCCACATCATCAACTTCTCCCATAGGGAATAGTTGTTGAAGGCGACATAAGAAACAAGCGCTGTAATAGCAATAAGAATTATAGTAACGGCCATTGATTACAATTTAATGCGAGGTTCAAAGTCGCAATATTATTAATAATAAAAACACAAAATTAAGGCTCATACATAAAAAGCGATTTGCTATTAGTCAACAGCAAAGCGCTTCCACATCAGATCATTATACTACAATATCTCCTTCTTTACTTCTTCCAGTATATCCAGGGTTTCAGCCTTGCTGTTTCCCTCGGCATAAATGCGCAGTACCGGCTCTGTGCCAGATGCCCGCAGCATCATCCAACCACCATTGGTGAGGTGATACTTAACGCCGTCAATAGTCTCCCTGCGGTTAAACTCATACTTACCGAAACGCCTGTAGCCATCGGCCTCTGCTTTGGTAATGATAGCGACCTTTTTATCATTGTCCAAGTGGAGGTCGTTACGCTCATAAACGAAAGTACCCACGATATCATATACCTCTTGACACAATTGCTTTAGCGTCTTACCAGATTGGGTCATGAACTCATAAAGTACCAGACCGTCGTAGATACCATCGCGCTCGGGTATGTGACCCTTGACAGCGATACCACCGCTTTCTTCGCCACCTACCAGCACGTCGTCAGTCACCATGATCTCGCTGATGTACTTAAAGCCTATAGCTGTTACCTCAACAGGTATGCCATAATAATCGCACAATTTTTTTACCCTATCGGTTACAGAGAATGCGATCACCACCTTACCTGTCATTTTCTTGTACTTGTGCAGGTAGTGTATCAGCAATAATATGATGTTGTGCGCATCTACGAAATGACCCTCATCATCATACAATCCTATACGGTCTGCATCACCATCGGTAGCCAGTCCTATCTTAAGTTCCGGTGTAGATGCTATGGTCTTTGACAATTCCTGCAGGTTCTTATCCAGTGGCTCAGGAGCCTGACCATGAAAGCCGGGGTTGTCATCGCAATGGATCAATACTGCGCCTGGCAGGAGCCTGCGGATCACATTCTGCCCTGCACCATACATGGCATCATAAGCCATTTTAAAAGGTGACTTTGATAAGGCGTCAAAATCAAATTTAGTTTTGAGGTAGTCAACATACATGTCCTCGAGGCTCACGTATTCCCACATACCCTTCTGCTGCCAGTAAGCCACAGAGTGATTATCTACCTCTACCTCTGCAGGTATCAGCGCCTCAACAGCCGCGATATCTACCGGACTTGACGGGCCACCATGTGCACCTTTAAGCTTATATCCATTGTATGACGGAGGGTTGTGTGATGCAGTGATCACCACACCCTGTTGCGCCTTAAGCTGCAGCACCGCCAGCGATATCATAGGTGTGCTGATGAAACCCTTGCCCACTATTACCTTTACGCCATTAGCGCAGAGCACTTTAGCTGCTGCCTCTACAAACAATTGGCCACCAAACCTGCAATCATGCCCGATAACCACTGTCGGTGATTGGTGAGATCTGAGCAGCCAGTCGGCCAAACCCTTGCTCACGCGAGCCACATTATATACCGTAAAATCCTGCGCTATAATGGCACGCCAGCCGTCGGTACCAAATTTAATTTTCTCTGTTATCATCAGTCGTTCATTTCCAGTTGAGTCGCAAATTAATAAAACGTTTTGATGGTTTGTTGTTATTTTAAGAAACACTTGAGTTAGATTTGCTTACCGAGCGCAGGCAATATGAGTGAAAATAAATATGACAAATCATTACACGATGTTCATGCGAGCATAGACCCATCAAAGGCAGGAAGCAAGTGGAAAAAGGTATTCGCATTCTTTGGTCCCGCCTACCTGGTGAGTGTAGGCTATATGGATCCGGGTAACTGGGCTACCGACATTGCCGGTGGCAGCAAATTTGGCTATATGCTGATATGGGTGCTATTGATGAGCAATTTCATAGCATTGCTGCTGCAGTCGCTGAGTGCGCGCCTGGGTATTGTGCAGGGACGTGATCTGGCACAATGCAGTCGCGACCTCTACCCTCCCGCAATCAACTTCGTACTCTATTTACTGGCAGAAATAGCTATTGCAGCCTGCGACCTGGCCGAAGTGCTGGGTATGGCCATAGGCCTTAACCTGCTTTTCGGTATACCTATGTTATGGGGTGTGCTTGTTACCTTGCTGGATACTTTCTTGCTACTCTACCTGCAAAAACTGGGTATGCGCAAGATGGAAGCCTTCATTGTAGGGTTGATAGCCGTTATTGGAGGCTGTTTCCTTATAGAGATGTTCCTGGCCAAGCCAGATCTGCATGAGGTGGTAAAGGGCTTTGTACCCCATCTGCCTGATCATGCGGCCCTATATATAGCTATAGGCATCATTGGTGCCACCGTAATGCCACATAACCTGTACCTGCACTCAGCACTGGTGCAGACGCGTAAAATAGGCAAGGATGAAAATTCGATACGCAAAGCCATACGCTTCAACATATTTGACAGTACGATAGCCCTCAACATTGCGTTCCTTGTTAATGCAGCCATACTCATCCTTGCAGGTGCCATCTTTTATACCTCCGGCAATCATGGGGTAGAGTCCATACAAGACGCACACAAACTACTCGCACCATTGCTTGGCAGCAAGTGGGCCGCTATACTGTTTGCCGTGGCTCTTATTGCTGCCGGACAGAGCTCTACGATCACGGGTACCTTGGCCGGACAGATCATTATGGAAGGCTATCTGCACCTGAGGCTGAGCCCTGTTGCCCGCAGGCTCATTACCCGCCTGCTGGCCATTGTGCCTGCCGTAATCGTTATCCTTATTACAGGTGATAAACTCATTGACGACATGCTCGTTTTCAGCCAGGTGCTGCTCAGCATGCAATTGGCTTTTGCGGTTATCCCGCTCATCCATTTTGTGAGCGATAAAGCGAAGATGGGCGTATTTACCATAAAGCCGATCGTACAGATTGTTTCGTGGCTCGTTGCGGGTATCATCCTTACACTCAACATCAAACTGTTTTTGGAAAGCGTAATGGGGTGGCTGGCCGGTACCAATAGCCTGTGGCTCAAAGCGCTGATCATACTGGCCGTTGCGATTATTTTCTTTGTTTTGCTCGTCACCATTTTCTATCCGTTCATTCTTAAACGAAAAGCTCAGGCAAGAGGCATACACCCTCAAATACCCGCCGATCTGCTGGATAATATAGACACCAGTCATTTTGCGCGAGTGGCATTGGCACTTGACTTCAGCAACAAGGATGGGACCGTGATACAATATGCATTAAGACTAGCCAAAGAAAACACCTCATTTATACTTATACACGTGGTGGAAAGCGCATCGGCACTGGTAATGGGGCACGATGCACAGGATTTTGAGACACAAAATGACCAGGCTGATATGGACGCGTATGTAGCCCTGTTTCAACAGAAAGGCCTGACTGTAAAGGGCGTATTGGGCTTTAAGGACCGGGTAGATGAAATAGCACGCATTATAAACGACAACCAGTGCGACCTGCTGGTGATAGGTAGCCACGGACACAAAACTGCTAAGGATTGGCTGTTTGGCGAAACCATCAATTCTGTAAGGCATAAAATAAACATCCCAGTATTTATTGCCCGGTAAAATGTATTTCTCAACGGCTCAATACCCGCCCTTACCTCTGTAGAATGCTATAATTGCGTCGCTCCGCAACATATTAAATATTCAAACATAACACATCGCATCCGTTTACCGACATAAAACGGCCGTTTACCGACCCATGCAATTTTCTTACCTAATTCCTCTTCTTCACGCATGTATACGCGGGTACATTTGTGCAATAATTAATAGAAATGCGAAGACGAGATTTCAGGAATGCCGATTGGAGTGATCCAAAGTGGCAGGAGAATGTTAGAGAGTACCAGGCCCAGAGACAAAGAGGTAAAAGACTCTTTGGTATAGGTGTGGCTTTGGTAGGGCTTGCATGGATACTGGTTATCGTCATGCACATAAGCCTGGAATGGGAACGAGTGTGGCCATATGTTCTTATTTTAGTCGGTTTGCTATTGGGTGTCAAGCACAATTTCAGCAGGTCGCCATGGTGGGTACTAATTGTTATCGGTGCTGCCAACATCGTAGAGATGTATTATCCCAATCATGAAGAACTATTATGGGCAAGTGCTCTTGTATTAGCAGGCATAGTGATAGCGATGCGGCCGGCAAGGCGCCCCTGCACCCCGCGATGGAAAATGGATAAGACCATTAACAATGATGCAAATCTTAATATGGACATCACTTTTGGTGGACGTAAGGAAGTAGTAACTACCAAAGATTTTAAGGGTGGCGTAGTATCAGCAACATTCGGTGGTGTAGAGCTCAATTTTATGCAGGCCGATTTTACCGGCCCTACTGCCGTACTGGACCTACGGGTTTCCTTTGGCGGTGTAGAGATCATTGTTCCCTCAAACTGGGATATACAAAACGAGATCAACCCGTCATTCGGCAATGTGGAAGATGAACGCTCTATGCAAACACCATCCAGCCCGGAAAATCGCAAAACACTGATACTTAGAGGAAATTGCTCCTTCGGCAGCGTCGAAATAAAATCTTATTGATCCATATACTTATAAAACCACAAAAACTACAAGCATGAAGTCATTTACAGCTCAGATCATCTACAGGATAGAATGCGAAGGATTACCGACCGACCAGTATGAAGAACAATGGCGCCTTGTATATGCCGATGATGAGACCATAGCTCTTAACGAGGCTCGTAAAGCAGGTAAAGAGGAAGAGGCGACTTTTATAGACAGGCATGGGCGAACCATATGCTGGCGAATGCTTGCAGTGAAAGACCTGCAACCTATAGAACTGAAGAACGGCGGGCTGCTGTTTTCTATGGTACATGAGGCCGAATTAGTTGCCGCACCATTGTGGACCGTTTAAATTTTATGCCGTAAGGCCCTAATATCATTTACTTAAAGAGCGTACCTTGCTATAGGCAAAGTACGCCCCTTAAATAGTTATCGCCGACACATCCTTTGAAACAAATAAACAAATACATACACTGGATAGTGCTGGTACTGTTTCTGCTGGTAGCTGCTACGCACGCACTTATTTTCAGAACAGTTTTTGGTTTCAGCTGGAACCTGTCTCTTAACGACGCTGTAACCAGCACCCTCATCATTACCCTATCCTGCTGGAGCATGGTCCTGCTCGTCCGCTCTTACCCCACTACAGTTCTTATTGAGGCATATGCCATTCTCATTGCTTTTTTACTGGCGTGGCTGAGCATTTTTGCGGTTTGGGAAACTCAAAAGCTAATGGCTAAGGGAAGCAATGACTATGACCCCTATATCCTGTGGCTGAAGCAGACAATGCCCGTGCGCTTCTTTATAGCATGGATCATCTACGGCTGGATGGGTACCAATTCCGCGCTTAGAAAGAATATTACCGCCATGGACAGCCGATTCCAGCAGCACGCGGATGCAGCAGCTTTACTGAAAGAAGCAGAACTCTTCAAACTAAGACAGCAATTGCAGCCTCACTTTCTGTACAACAGTCTTAACTCTATCAGTGCCCTGTCTATGATATCTCCTGATAAGGCACAGGAAATGATCGGCAAGCTTTCTGATTTTCTGCGCAACTCCGTAAAACGTGAAGCAGAGGACAACCTGAAGATCAATGATGAACTGGCATACATAGAAACCTACCTGGCCATAGAATCCGTGCGCTTCGGAGACAGGCTGCAGGTGCATATTGAAAAAGAATACACCGATGATGCATTGATCCCGCCATTCATACTACAGCCCATACTAGAAAACTCGATAAAATTTGGCCTGTATGGGGTTACAGGAGCCGTGACCATCAGTATACATATATACCTCGATGGACCAATATTGACCATCAGTGTTACCAACCCATTTGACCCGAATGCCAGGGCATCCAAAGGAACAGGATTTGGCCTGCAGGGTATACGCAGGCGTCTGTTCCTGCTTTATGCCCGAACCGATCTGCTGGAAACAAAGCAGGATGAACAATATTTTACCACAATTCTAAAAATACCCCAAAACCATGTATAAGGCCATTCTGATAGATGATGAACAACTCGGCCGGCAGCTGATCAAAAGCATGTTGCAGCCCTATGAGCAGGTGCAGGTTATAGCCGAATGTGCTGACGGATTTGACGGATTTAAGGCAATACAGGAACTAAAACCCGACCTCATATTTCTGGATATACAAATGCCACGCCTTAACGGCTTTGAAATGCTGGAACTGCTGGACGAGCAGCCCTCGGTTATATTTACTACGGCTTTCGATGAGTATGCGCTTAAAGCCTTTGAAACCCACGCCATAGACTACCTGCTGAAGCCGGTGACCAAAGACCGGTTTGACAAAGCCATGCAAAAGTGGCTGACGCAAGCTGCCAACCAAAAAGTAACGTCAGTAGCGCCAATACTGGAAAACAATGCTGTAGAAGGCTATCAGCACCGTATAGTAGTGAAGGATAACGGCCTGATACGCATTATTCCTGCGCAAGACATATTCTATATAGAGGCTAACGATGATTATATAAAGATTGTGACCAAGGAGGGCAGCTACCTGAAGAAGAGCACCTTATCGCATGTGGAGCAGACACTGGACCCGCAACAGTTTGTAAGGGTGCACAGGTCATACCTGCTGCCCGTAAGCCAGCTGTTGCGTATAGAGCCCTATGAAAAGGAGAGCCACATTGCCTTGCTGCACTGCGGAGCTAAGGTATTAGTGAGCAAGAGCGGCATGGCCAAACTTAAAACAATGCTGGGTTGGTAACTACTCCACCTTTGCTATGTGGTATAAGAAATTATCTTTCGCTTATTATATACTTGCTATCTGATTATTTCAGTATATTGTTCCAGAATTACGGCCATATATCCGTTCTATTATTTAGTTAATTACATCATTACCTGTATGAATATTTTTGTTGGCAACTTACACCCTGATACTGTAGCTAATAGCCTTCGCGTTCTTTTCTCTGAATTTGGCGAAGTGGTTACCTTTAAGGTCATTATGGACAATGCCACAGGCATATCTCGTGGTTTTGGCTTCGTAGAGATGGCCGATAAGTTCCAGGCACAGAACGCGATTGATAATCTGGACATGACCTATTTTGAAGGCAACATCATATCCGTAAAAGAAGCCAAACAAAATACCACCAGCAGTTCACCTCGCGGCAGCGGCAGCGGTGGCTTTGGTGCCAACAAACCATTCCGTCCGCGTACACCACGCCCCGGCGGCTTCAACAATGGGGGCTCAGGCAATTTCAATAATAGCAATTATTAAACTGATATGGCCACAAGGTCTTAAACTCAGGTGGTATCGATCTGCCGGTTTTTTTGGGCCGAAGGTACGATACGCAGGGTGAGAATGACTATCATTCCACCCTTAAGCATAACGTCCGGCCTTTATGGGCTCAGAGAAGCAGCATAGCTATATCAACCTGTTTTTTGATGCTCCGGCCAATTTGTTGTCACATCAAATTTCTGTGTGATCATTATGTTTACTGTCGAAATTCCTATATGCCCATGCATATATCAAAGGGAACACCCACAATGAAAATATCATAGCGCAAAGAATACCACCAAACACTACCCTTGCCAAAGGACGTGAACTTTCTGATCCTATACCATGTGATACCGCCGCAGGTAGCAACCCTATCGCGGCCATCATTGCAGTCATCATTACCGGGCGTATACGAGAGTTAACACCTAGTTTTATTGAGGCGTATAATGACCCTGTCTGCCCCTTGACCTTTTCAAGATTTTGCTTAAATACAGTGATAAGTAATACGCCATCTTGAATACAAATACCAAACAGCGCGATAAAGCCGATACCGGCAGAAATACTGAAGTTTGTACCTGTGACCAGGAGCGCGATGATCCCCCCTACTATTGCAAACGGCACGTTCAGGAATACCAATGCTGCGTCTTTAAAATTGCCAAACATGGTGAATAACAAGAGAAATATCAACAACAGGCTTATTGGCACTACCTGGGCCAGGCGCTTTGTTGCACGCTGCTGATTTTCAAAATCACCTTGCCAAGCCATTCTGTAGCCTGTCTTCAAATGAACTTTTTCACCTACCAGTTTCTGTGCCTCTGCTATAGTGCTGCCCATATCTCTGTCACGAACTGAAAATTTAAGTGCTGAATACCGCTCATTGTCATCTCTGAAGATAAGGCAAGGACCTGTTTGCTGGGTTATTGTAGCTATCTCCTTAATAGGCACTTTAGAACCGCTTTGAGTAGGCACTAACAGATTACCAATATCGTCAGGTGTCTTTCTGAAATTCTCAGGCAGCCGAATGCGTATGTCAAACGTTTTAATGCCCTCATATAAGGTCGAAGCCGGTAGACCGCCAATGGCCATAGCTACAACCGCATTCGCGTCTGCTGTCGCCACACCATAAAGCGCCATACGCTGCTGGTCCAGGTTTACATCGAGTTCCGGCTGGCCAACATTGTGTATCACACCAAGGTCGGTGATACCTTTTACATTCTTCAGCACGTTATACACATCGTTCACACGGCTTTCCATGTAGTTAAGTGAGTCCCCGTATACTTTTACGCAAATAGACCCCTTAACCCCCGAAACAGCCTCCTCCACATTATCCATGATGGGCTGAGAGAAGTTAAGTTCAGCACCCGGAATTACCGATAGTTTACTACTCATTTGGCTGATCAACTCGTCCTTACTCATTTTCGGATTCCAGTCACTTTCCGGATAAAGCATCACTGAAAACTCGTTATTATAAAAACCAGCTACGTCGGTTCCGTCATCCGGCCTTCCTGTCTGGGAAACAGCATACTTCACCTGCGGGAAACTGATAAGCGTCTTTCTGATCTGCGTTGATACTTCCACAGACTTTTCCAGTGAAATGCTATATGGCGTTTGCACACGCAGCCATATCGACCCTTCATTCAGCTCCGGTAAAAACTCAGACCCAAGAAATTTAAAGGATAATAATCCAATCAGCATGGCTATCAGCGCTATAGGCACTATAATTTTCTTACGCCTATACGCTTTTGAAAAACCATTCAGCATAAAACCTGTAAGGTGATGCACAAAAGGATTATGCCGCTCATGCACATTCTTCCTGAGCAATATGCTGATGAGCACCGGAACAAGTGTAAGTGTGGTAATGAGCGCACCCAACAAAGCAAACCCGAGTGTAAACGCCAGCGGCGAGAACATCTTACCTTCCACTTTCTGGAATGCAAAAATTGGCAGCAAACCGGTTATAATAATAAGTTTAGCAAAAAATATAGCCTTACCAAGTTGTGCGCCATGCTTTCTGATGAGACCATACTTGGCCAGTTTGTTGAAGCGGTCCATACCTACCTCACCTGCCCTGTGATCCAGCACTACGAACATCCCTTCCACCATGACGACGGCGCCATCTATAATGATACCAAAGTCAACAGCACCAAGAGAAAGTAGATTAGCGGACAACCCCATAAGATGCAGACATATGAATGCAAACAGCAGTGCAAGCGGTATAATAATAGATACAATAAGCGTAGTACGCCAGTTGAACATAAATAACGAAACCAGCAATGTAACCAGTATAATACCCTCCAGGAGGTTATGCGTAACCGTATGCGTTGCGTACTCTATCAGGTCTGACCTGTCATAGTAAGGGACTATTCGCGTGTCACGCGGCAATATACTGCTATTCAGTTTTTCGACTTTTGCCTTGATCGCTTCTACCACCTCGCTGGGGTTTGCCCCCTTACGCATTACTACTATAGCTTCTACTACGTCTGGCTCATCTGTAATAGTTCGCTTACCGGTAATTTTATCTATCAAACCGTTTGCACGAGCTACCCAACCCAGACGGGGAACGTTAGATATCTCTACCTCAGCTACGTCCTTTACCAGTACCGGCACACCATTATTGTTGGCAATAACTATATTACCTATCTCATTAATATCGTTCAGCAGCCCTATACCACGAACGACAAATGCCTGGTTGTTCTGCACGATCATGTCGCCACCTATATTGATGTTGGTCTTTTGCACCGCGGTAAAAACATCAAGTGGTGTGATATTAAGAGAGGTTAATTTTCCCGGATCAACTTTTATCTCATAAGTCTTTGTCTTACCACCAAAACTAGTGATATCACCAACGCCCGGAACTGAACGTAATTGGCGGTCCACCACCCAGTCCTGCATGGTTTTCAGTTCCCTTACGTCCCTTACATTGCTTTCCAATGTGTACCTGAATATCTCACCGGTTGGCCCTGTAGGAGGTTGCACTGCAGGTTGAATACCGGAAGGCAACGTAGCATTCTGTAGCAGGTTCATAACCTGCTGGCGGGCTTCGGGGTCCTTTACATCGTCATCAAATATCAGCTTAACGTATGACAGGCCAAATATGCTGGTGCTGCGCAGGCTTACCTTACGCTGCACCGGATTCATAGCCATCTCAATAGGAATGGTGACAAATTTCTCCACCTCTTCTGCACTACGTCCCGGCCACTGTGTTATAATACTTATCTCTGTATTGGTCACATCAGGAAATGCCTCTATGGGCATACTCTTATAAGTGAGGATACCCGCCACTACGAGAATAACCGTGCAAAACAGAATGAAAAATCTATTCTTAAGAGAGAAGCCAATGATGCTTTTCAGTACTTTATTCATATAATTTCTTTATCGACTGATTAACTGTTCAAAGCGGCATAAATAAGTATGGTCTGGGATCCTACCACCTGCTCACCGGGCTCAATTCCACTCTTAATATAAGCCCTATTGCCGTTAGTACTCAGCACTTCCACCGGCCTTATCTGTACATTTTTAGGGCCCTTATAAATGACTACATAGTATTGACTATGATCAAAAACCAGTGCGCTATTGGGAATAGATATCGCCTGCTTATCGAGGTCATTATTCACGGTAACATTGGCAAACATCTGGGGCTTTAATTCATAACCGGGGTTGGGCAGCACTACCCTCATTTTCATCACCCTGTTGGCAGGGTCCAGTGTATTCATCAGTTTGTCTATCCTGCCTTTGTATATCTTGCCCGGGTCTGTAAGTGTCGTCACATCAACCTCGTCACCTTCGTGTACCTTATTGATGTTCGCCTCATACACGTTAGCCTGCACCCATACTTCCTTCAGGTCTGAAATGGTGAACAAACTGTTTCCGTTATCTGCGCGTATCGCCATTCCATTGGTTACGTTCTTCTGTACGATAAAACCATCTTCCGGAGATTTGATCTGATATTCTCCTTGCTTATTATTGCCATTTATCTTCAACACCCTCTCGGCAGCTGTTTTAGCGGCAAGCGCCTGTTCATAGTTTACTTTTGCAGTTGCCACATCTACCTGCGAGGCCAAGCCGCTTTTAGCCATATCCTGTGTACGCGCCAGTAAAGTCTTATTAAGCTCCAAATTAGTCTCAGCAGTTACAAGCGTGGAATTATAGCCTGCTATCTCTGCACTCTTGATGATACCCAACACCTGCCCGGCTTTAACGTAGTCTCCTTGCTTCACAGTGATGTTCTGCACATTACCGGTAACAAGCGGAAAGATGTTCGCCACCTTGTCTGTATTAAAGTCTATTATACCGTTAAACTTTATCGAATTGGTAATATTTGACATTTGAACAGTATCTATCACCAGGTTTTTCAGGATAGAAGCAGGTATTTCATAAGGGGTCCGTACGTTACTTTCTGCTGACGGAGCAGTAGAACACGAAGACAGGTGCAGAGCGTTGCAAATGACCAATGATGCTAGCAGTGTCTTTTTAGTGTATGTAAACATAAAATGCATGTTTTATTTATTAAATATTCTTGTTCCGGTGGTAAAATTGAGTTGCTCAAGCTGACTGATACGATTGTAGCGCAGTGTATTAAGCTGCACAACATTTTGCTTATAAGAATCATAGAAGTCTATAAATTCCAGTATGCTCAAATTGTGCTTTTCGAAATTCTTCGTCACCTCTGTTATCAACTTATTAAAATTATCTTCAAAGGAAGGGTCAAACGATTGCAATAAACGCTCTGCCCTTACAGCGCCTATATAAGCATTTGCTACCTGGCTCTCCACCTGGTCTTGAAGCGCGGAAAGCTGCAACTGGCTTGACTCAACCCCTATTTTTGCCTGCTTAATGTTGCCTTGGTTCCGATTAAAAAAGGGTAGCGGAAAACCGACGCCTATGCTGTTGTAATCCTTTACGTAACTACCAAGCCTGTCGTATCCGGCAGAGATCGTAACGTCCGGCACAGCCAGCGCTTTTTGTAGCGCAAGATTCTGCTGGTTGTAGGTCACATTGGTTTGAGATACCTTCAAATCATACCTGTTGCGATATGCGCTGTCAACCAGACTGCTATAAGGCACGTTAGTAGCGGCAAATAAATTCTGATCAGGTGAGAAGACCGGAGTGATATATGCTGTGGCCTTTGCCCTGAGCAGCAACTTGAATTCGCTCTGCACATCATCAATAGTGTTTTGCAATGATGCCAGTTCGGCCTGGAGTGTATATAGCTGCGACTGTATGCGCAAGAGATCTTTGGGCGCGATATTGCCCTTAGCCATTTGTTCGCTATAAGCCTGTGCTGTTATCTTCAGCGAATTGATCTCGATATCATATACCTTTTGAGTTTGCTGCAAATAATATATATTGTAAAAATCATTGCGTAAGGTGTATTGCAAAGTGCGCAAAAGGTCAAAGAACTGATATTGAGTAAGCGTAGTGCCGGTTTCAGCGAGTACTATTGCCTTGTTCCTTTTACGGGCGGTCTTTATCAGCTGACTTAGCTGCAAAGCAATTTCCCTATTGTCATACGTATAATCAAAAAACTTACTTGTAGCCGCATCATAAAATCCACTTCCGAAACTAAAGTCCGGGTTATCATACAACTTAGCGGTGATAACGCCTGCCTGCGCACTATCTATACTGTATTTTTGAACGAGCAACTGAAGGTTATTCTTCAAAAACGTCGCTTCAGCCTGCGGCAAGGTAAAGGAAATTGAATCCTGTATCTGCTGCGCACTAACCGTGCCGGTAAAAAACAGAAAAAACAACAATGATCTGACTCTCATTTGTGTGTGATGGTTATTGATTGCAAAGGAAAGATTATTTTATTGGAACGAAATTAGAAACGGATTAAAAAGAGATTAGAAAACACCTTTTTGTTCAAAAGTTATGTTAAAGACGCTGCCAACACCCGGCTCAGAAGCTACCTCGATCGTACCATCAAATAGATGTATGATCTTCCGGGCAATATAAAGACCTATGCCGTGACCGGCGTAGTTGCTGGCATTAGGCCCTCTGAAAAACGGCTCAAATATGTTTTTCAATACATCCTGCTCCATACCTATTCCATGATCAGTGATACGTATAGCCACTGTATGAGGGGTGAAATGTATGCCGCATGATATTGATTTACCATTGGAAAATTTTATAGCATTCAGGATAATGTTTTTCAGCGCAAGCGTCAGTAATGCTTTATTGCCCTTGATACTTAAACGCTTCTCATCGGCGGGTAATTCCGAGAATTGCATATCGATTTTGGCTGACGGATCGGAACGAAGATCTTCCTTAATATCCCATAACAGTTCATCCAGCCTTACTTCTTCGGCTATTTGCGATACTCCGTTGCTCTCGGCATTAGCCAGCAGCAGGAAATTGGCAATGATGCTCTGCAGCCGTTCTGCTTCAGTAAGCACCGATTGCAGGTTTTCTTTATATCCCTCGTTCGTGCGCTCTTTATTCAAGGCCACTTCTATTTCGCCCATAATATTGGTTACGGGCGTTTTAAGCTCGTGCGAGGCATTGGCAACAAACATTTTCTGCAAATCAAAAGACTGCTCAAGGCGATCTAACAGACTATTAAAATTAGCCGCCAGTATACCCAGTTCATCTGTAGCACTATCTGTCTTTACTCTAAGATGCAAATCAGTGGCCGATATTTGCTGTATCTGCTCATTTACCTTTTGAATGGGATGTAATGCTCTTTGAGCAAACCAACGACTAGTAGCCAACTGGACCAAGATCTGCAGAACGAAGAGAACACCCATTATTTCTAACAATTGGTGCTTTCGCTCTTCGCCATATTCATCGATAGCTGATGCCAGGATCACAAAATTTCCCTGATTGTCTGTGTAATAGATACCTACCGCCTGTTTTTCTTTGTTTCTGTAAGACAGATACTTCTCACGGCGCACTTCATTGATCACATCCTGAGTGAAGTAATGGCCCGTATCTTTTGTAAAAGATACTTCGTTAGCGCTATCATATACCCTTATCACTTCTCCCGGAAGGCTGTTGATAAATTTTTTCCTGATCTTTTCAAGGGCCGCCGGTGATATTTCATCGGCTTCCAGATACAATTGCGCTGCCACCTCCGTGCGTTCGTGCAACGATGTATAAAAATCAGCTTTAGTAATATCGGAGAATAGCAGGTAGATAAACGTCATTATGACCAGCATCAGGAGCGAGCTGGTTATCGTAAAATAAAGAGATAACTTATTTCTTATTTGCATGCTTATTGCTCTTTCATAATATAGCCCATGCCTACAACAGTGTGGATGAGTTTTGACGAGAAACCTTTCTCTATTTTATTCCGCAGGTAGTTCACGTATACATCTATCACATTACTGCTGCTATCAAAGTCGTAACCCCATACACGTTCAGCGATCTCATTTCTTGATAGAACACGGTTGCAGTTTTGCATAAACATCTCCAATAGCGCATACTCCTTCGCCGTAAGCGATATTTCCCTTTTGTCACGCTGTACTGTTTTTTTATTACGGTCCAGTACTATGTCTGCTACCATCAATAAGTTGCCGGGCGCTCCTTGTTGAAATTGCCTTCTTGTGAGTGCTTGCAATCTTGCGATAAGTTCCTTGAAGTGAAACGGTTTCACCAGGTAATCATCTGCCCCCTGCTCCAGGCCGTTTACTTTATCATCAAGAGTACCGAGGGCAGTAAGCATCAGGATAGGTGTTTGTATCCCTTCTTCTCTGACTCGCTTACACACTTCAACGCCGTTAATGAATGGTAACATTACATCTAGTATGATGACGTCATAGTCATGCTGCAACGCCATGCTCAACCCCGATCGCCCATCGTAGGCCAGCGTGAGCTCATACCCGGCCTCGTTCAGGCCTTTATAAATAAACGCAGATATCTTAGGCTCATCCTCAATTAGAAGTAAATGCATAGCTGATCAGGCACTTTTATGTCGCAGACTCTGTCGAAATACAGGTCATTACTTTTAGAATAGCAAAATTACACAAGCAAATACATTATGTCAGCCTAAATCCTTACTGATTCCGGCTAAACATTTTGGCAAAGGTTAACAAAGAAAATACCTTTCAATTCAACTATTAAGTCTTTTAACATTTTTTGACCTTAAAATCAGAAAATAACAGAATAACTAGTTTCATTCACATACAAATCAACTCAAGCCAACCCTGTTTTATGATGCAAAATACTTAGCCGCAATCTCGACTGCAATTTGAATGATGTTTTCCAACAAAAATTAAACCCCGGCAGTATCTACTCGCCGGGGTTTACCATTTGCTATGATAAGGGTTCTTTTTTAAAAAGAAATGCTCCGGAAAATCCGGAGCTTCTTGGGGTATGTTTTTCGACGAATAGGCATAAATAAAACCACAGGTTTACGAGGGGCCAGTAAGCGAAAAATATAAATGAGAGCATTAGAAAAAAACCTTATTTATTTGATAGCGTTTATAAAGTACTAAACTGAGTGCAAGCTACCACCGGAAGCACCTTTTTACCAAAAATTGTTCACGAACGGTCGTTTTTGTTCACGAACGGTAAAAAAACGCCCTTTTTGGAAAACAAATTACAATTATTTACAATGAAAAAAGGGCTAAAATTGAGCCCTTTTGCATGAAACACATTTATAATTTATTCTATTCCGGGCTAATCAAATGATACTTTTTTAAAACTTCTGACTACTAAAAGGTCATTTCAAAAGATGGTAAGCCATAAAGGAAGTGACATAGGCAATAACGAACATGTAGGCGAACTGGATCAGAGGATATTTCCAGCTGCGCGTTTCTCTTTTTACTATGGCTAAAGTGCTCATACACTGCATAGCAAAGACATAAAAGAAAAGCAATGAAACGCCGGAAGCAAGTGTATACACCAAGCTACCATCTTCGCGCTTTGCATGGCTCATTTTTTCCTTCAGCGTAGCACTACCGGATTCCGCATCACCTACGCTATATAAAGTTGCCATTGTGCCTACAAATGCCTCACGTGCAGCAAATGATGTGATGAGGGCTATGCCTATCTTCCAGTCATACCCCAGCGGCTTTATAGCCGGTTCAATGGCGTGCCCCATGATTCCCGCGAAAGAGTGTTCCAGTTTTTCGGTTGCCTGCTGGTGTTCTAACTCTATTTTCTGTTCAGGATGTTGTAACGTAAGTGTTGCATACTTTTCCTTGATTGCCCGCATCTCTGATGGTGGGCCAAAAGCGGCTAGCGCCCATAAAATTAGCGACAACACAATGATCACTTTACCTACATCTCGGATAAATACCTTACCCTTTTCTATCATGGTGATGCCCACGTTCTTCCAGCGCGGGGTGCGGTACACAGGCAATTCCATCAGGAAGAAAGATCTGTCTCTTGTCTTGATCAGCAGGTCCATGACCTTGGAAACAATAAGGGCCATAAAGAAGCCGGATAAGTACAAGCCCATCAAAACAAGCCCTTGTAAATTGATGAATCCCAGCACTGCGTGATTAGGTATCACAATGGCTATAAGCATCGTATATACCGGTAGCCTTGCAGAGCAGCTCATCAATGGTGTTACCATTATAGTAATAAGTCGTTCCTTCTTGTTCTGTATAGTACGCGCCGCCATTATAGCCGGCACGGCACATGCCATACCGCTTATCAGCGGCATCACTGAACGGCCATTAAGCCCCGCTGTGCGCATGATGCGATCGGTAAGAAAGCTTATCCTGGCCATATAACCACTATCTTCCAGTATAGTGATGAACCCGAACAATATCATGATCTGCGGCACAAATACGGCTATACCGCTAAGGCCGGCCAGCAGCCCGTTCACCACAAGGTCTTGCAGCATGCCGGCAGGCATAACAGCGCTTATTGCCGTGCCAAGTGATGCAAAACCCTGCCCTATCCAGTCCATAGGATATTTGGCCAGCCAGAATATACTTTGGAATAACAGGAACAGTACCGCAAGCAGAATCACGTTACCCCATAAAGGATGCAGCAATACCTTGTCTAAGCGCTCGCTGGTCATTGCTCTCTTCATAGGATTGTCAACCACCACGCTGTTTTGCATGACGGTGTCTATCTTCTTGTACCGCTGCATGATCTCAGCTGCCTGCATCCTTGATTTGTGAAACTTACCCTCACCTGTCAGTGCGGCAATCTGTATCCGTTGTGCGGCATTAATGTATTTCAGTTCCTGGTAGTTGCAGGCTATGTGTAGCGCGGCATAGTTGCTGTCTTGTCCGCACAGCTCGCGCACATCATTGATCCAGTCTCCGGCAAGTGCAGGAATATCAATAAAGTCAGGCAAGGCACCGGGCAGCTGTTGTGCTGTATCTGCTATAGTTTTCTTTAACTGGACTATACCCTTTCCCTTTCTCGGGTTGATGGGTAATACAGGTACACCCATCATACGCTGCAACTCATTGATGTCAATGGTTATTCCTTTCTGACGGGCAATATCCATCATGGTAAGCCCTATCACCACCGGTATCTTAAGATCCATGATCTGTGAGCAGAACAGCAGATTTCTTTTCAGGTTCGATGCGTCTGCGATCACGATAATAAGGTCAGGCCGTTCAGAGTTTTGCTGATTAAGCAATACCTCATAAGTAACCTGTTCATCAGCACTTTTGGGATACAAGCTATAGGTGCCGGGGAGGTCAATGATATGCGCAGTGAGTGCATCTGATATCTTACTCGTGCCCGTCTTTTTGTCCACAGTAACACCCGGAAAATTACCCACCTTCTGATTGAGGCCGGTAAGCGCATTAAAAAGGGAGCTCTTTCCGCTATTGGGGTTACCCACCAATGCTATGGTAAATGGGCGATTCATGAATTGAATGGCAAAGGTATGGAATACAGGCAACTGTGGTGCAGGAACACCTCACGAGCTTATGAAATATTCCCGATTGTATAAGTGCAAAATATAGAGAGAGGTGCCTCGGCACCTCTCTCTAATATAAATATGTTCAGACCACGATTATCTATGTCCGCCGCCTGAGTGACCACCACCCGAACGACCACCGCCACCTGAATGTCCGCCACCACCTGAGCGGCCGCCTCCAAATGAACCTCCGCCGCGATTGCCGCCAATGCTTCTAACCGCATTGCCAAATCCGCCGCCACGGTTACCACCAAAGTTACGTCCGCCACCGTTATTTGACCTTCCAGCAGCACTGTTGCCATTAGCCGCATTGCTGCGTCCGCCGCCGAAGAACCTCGACAGTCCGCGGGATTGCCCCTGCTGCTGTCCGCCACGTACCTGTGACTGGCCCTGACCATTATTCATTTGTCCACGGCTGCCTTGTGCCATATTATTGCTGGTCCTTACGCCACTGGAAGCATTGTTCCTTACAACATTATTGGCGCTGTAATTCATTGCCGAGCTTCTGAGGCCTATCTGGTTGTTGTTACGAACACCACCAGTGTAGCTTGACGTTCTGAAGCCATTGCCAGCACCATGGTAAGCAACACCGCTACCTAACTGACGAGGGCCATAGTGCCCTGAATAGTATCCATGGTTGTAATCGCCGGCGCCGTAATACCTGTTCCAGTATCCACCGTAGCCATAACCCCAACCGTAACCGTAGCCATAGCCCCAACCCCATGCAGGGTATCCGTACCAGGCATCCCAGCCCCAATAAGAGGTCCAGCATGGGCCGAAGCCAAAGCTAACACCGAAATGCGGACGCCAAGGATTGTAACCCCAATAAGGGTCTACCCAATATGGATTATACCAATATGGGTTATAGAAGGTACTGTAATACCCCATGTTATAGAAACCATTATCAAACTTATTCATACGCGATGCATAGGAATCATCGTCATAGTCTACATAGTCGTCAGGGTTGTTGTAACTCTGATAACTATCTCCGCTATTGCCTTGGTTGTCGTATGCATACCCCCTCTGCTGGTTATTCTTTGCGGAATAACTGCTCCTGTTGCTTGAATCATTCCTCTGGTCTGCACCATTGGCGTAGATATCATCGGTCTGGGCATGAGCCGCTATACCGAAATTTGCAAGCAACAAACCGACGAACAAAAACCGTTTCATTGTTTTATGAGTTTTAAAGTAAAAAGCTATAGTGAAATTACTACTTTTGCCGTGTTTCACCAAAATAACAGACCGCTAAAAGCGTGCCAAGTTTATTATGTCCAAAATATTAACAAATAGAGCCGACGATTACTCCCAGTGGTATAACGATATTATATTAAAAAGTGGCCTTGCCGACTACTCGGCTGTAAAAGGTTGCATGGTAATAAAACCACATGGGTATGCCCTTTGGGAGCATATGCGCGATGAACTGGACAAACAGTTCAAAGCAACTGGTCACCAGAACGCCTATTTCCCGCTATTCATACCTAAAAGCTTTTTAAGTAAAGAGGCAGCACACGTTGAGGGATTTGCCAAGGAGTGTGCCGTGGTCACCCATTACAGGTTGAAAAATGACCCTAACGGTGGCGGTGTAATAGTAGACCCTGACGCTAAACTGGAAGAAGAACTGATTGTAAGGCCTACCTCCGAAACTATAATATGGAATACCTATAAAGACTGGATACAGTCTTACCGCGACCTGCCGCTGCTCATTAACCAATGGGCCAATGTGGTAAGGTGGGAAATGCGCACTCGCCTGTTCCTCCGCACCACAGAGTTTTTGTGGCAGGAGGGCCATACCGCCCACGCAACTAAAGAAGAGGCAATAGAAGAAACAGAGAAAATGCTGGAAGTATATGCCCGCTTTGCTGAGGACTTTATGGCTGTGCCGGTGGTACGTGGCGTAAAGACGGCTAATGAGCGTTTTGCCGGTGCAGAAGACACCTATTGCATCGAGGCACTCATGCAGGATGGCAAGGCGCTGCAGGCAGGCACATCACACTTCCTGGGGCAGAATTTCGCCAAGGCATTCGATGTCAAGTTCTCTAACAAGGAAAACAAAATGGATTACGTATGGGCCACATCATGGGGGGTATCTACCCGCCTGGTGGGTGCACTGGTAATGGCACATAGCGATGACGACGGACTGGTATTGCCTCCAAAACTGGCACCACTGCAAGTAGTGATAGTGCCTATCTACAACAAGGATGCTGATACAAGGACCAGGATCGATGACCTGGCCAATGAACTTGTAAATAGCCTCAGAGCACAGGGCGTACGTGTGAAGTACGACAACGATGAGAACACCCGCTCCGGCTGGAAATTTGCAGAATATGAGCTGAAGGGTGTGCCGGTGCGCATCACCTTAGGTGCAAGAGATATTGAGAACGGACTGGCTGAAGTAGCACGTAGAGATACCAAAGAAAAGATGCAGATAGCATTGAACGAATTGCATGTCACTGCGTTCGGACTGCTGGATACGATACAGTCTGCCATGTACCAGAAGGCGCTGAAATTCCGCACAGACAATACCCATAAAGTAGACACCTGGGATGAATTTGTACAAACACTGGATGAGAAGGCTGGCTTTATTTCGGCACACTGGGATGGCACGCCTGAAACCGAAGAAAAGATAAAAGAAATGACCAAGGCTACCATTCGCTGCATACCACTCAATAACGAGCAGGAAGAAGGCAAGTGTATACTCACAGGTCGCCCGTCGGGCCAGCGTGTGTTGTTTGCCAGGGCTTATTAATGGTGCACATTAAATGATGATCGGTTATGCAAATGGAGAGTGAACGGTCGGCAGTATTTGGTATGGAACTTACGGAACATACCAAATCATTATTCCTGACTATGGCCCGCTGGACAAAGTTCCTGGCTATACTTGGGTTTGTGCTGCTTGGGGTGTTTGTGATTGCCCTGTGTGTGGCTGTCCTTACCCAGAATGGGCTTTCTTCTTCTTCGGGGCCAGAAAGGATCGGGCAAATAATTGGTGCTGGTGTTGTTGCTATTCTTTTAGCTAGTATCTACTTCTACCCCACCTATGCGCTGCTGATGTACTCCATAAAAGTAAAGAAAGCCATACTCGCAGCTGACCAAGGAGACTTTGACCTCTCTATTAAATACCTCATGAACATGTTTAAATACATGGGTATACTCCTGATCATAGTACTGGCATTATATAGCGTATCCCTGATAATTTTACTACTCATGGCTATAAAATGATGTAAAACAAATGGAGCAGAGCGAAGAAGTTTTTGTGACAGCAATGGACGACGGAATGCAGAAAGACCTTGCAGAAATGGTGAAGTGGACCATGCTGCTCTCTATTTTCGGTTTTGTATTTCTGGGGTTGATGGTGCTGCTGGGCATAGGCACCGGTATCGTCATCTCTAACCTGGCGGGTAACGAACTTATAGATAATCTACCACCCGGAACTGGTACCGGAGTTATTATATTTTTCACCGTGCTGGCAGGCGTCCTCTTCTACCCCAATTTCACGCTGTACAGATACTCTGTGACCATGAAGAAGTCGCTGTACAGCAACGACAGAGCACTTTACAGCCGTGCACTAAAACAGCTGAAGAACATGTTCAAGTACACAGGCATCATGATCATTGCTATTACCGTATTGCTGATACTGGATATTGCGATCAGTGTGTTACGATAACTCTACCCACCCATATGATCTTCATATATCCCTTCTATCTGCGCAGCAAACTTCGTTTCGATAATCTTTCGCTTTATCTTCAGCGAAGGGGTAAGTTCGCCTCCATCGATGGTCCATTCCTCGGGTAGCAGCACTATCTTTTTGATCTGTTCGGGGTGACTGAATAGCGGATTGTATTTGTCTATCTGCTTCTGCACCTGGGCCACTACTTCTTTCATCTTTATCAGGTCGCTGTTCTTATCAGGAATAGACACATTGGAGAAATTATCCCGCATGTATTTGCGCAGCATAGTAAAGGAAGGCACTACCAGTGCGCTGACGAACTTGCGTCCGCTGCCTATCACCATCATCTGCTCTATGTAGGGGCTTTCCTTCATCTTGTTTTCCAGCACCTGTGGTGCCACATACTTGCCACCCGACGTTTTGAATATCTCCTTTTTACGATCAGTTATCTTCAGGAAGCGGCCTTCCACCCACTGGCCTATATCACCGGTATGGAACCAGCCATCAGCCTCAATAGCCTGCGCCGTAAGCTCGGGATGTTTGAAATAACCAATGGTCACGTTAGATCCTCGTGTCAGTATCTCGCCGTCCTCGGCTAATTTCACTTCCACATTCTTGATCAGAGGGCCTATCGTGCCTACCCTTCTATCTTCTGATTCATATCGGTTCACCGATACTACGGGTGATGTTTCGGTAAGGCCGTAGCCTTCCATCACTATTATTTTTGCGGCGGTAAATATGCGCACCAGCCTTTCCTGGCACGCTGCAGAGCCCACTACTATGGCCTTTACATTACCGCCAAGCGCCTCTCTCCATTTCTTGAACACAAGTGCATTGGCTATAGCCAACTGCAGCCTGTACCACATACTGCCATGGTTCACATTATCAAAGCGCTTGCCCAGGTCCAGCGCCCAGAAAAACAGTGCACGTTTGATGCCCTTAAGTTCCAGGCCAGTATTCATGATGCGCTCATACACTTTCTCCAGCAGTCGCGGCACAGTGGTAAACACCATCGGCTGCACCTCTCTAAGATTCAGCCCTATAGTATCCATATTCTCGGCATAGTATATCGACACCCCTGCCTGCAAGTATATGTAGGTGACCATGCGTTCAAATATGTGATTGAGCGGCAAAAAACTCAATGCCTTGCTGCACTCATCGGCAAAGGAGAAGGCCGGCATAGAGTCCTGCACATTGCTCACAATATTGTTATGGGTAAGCATTACCCCTTTAGGGTTGCCTGTGGTGCCTGATGTATAAATGATCGTGGCGAGTGTTTCCGGCTGTATGCGGGCGATAACTTCTTCATCTGGTTGTGCATTTTTGTTCAGCAGCGATTTCCAATGCTCCACTCCTGCCACCTCGTCAAATGAGTATACCCTTTTCAGTGTCGGCACATCTTTAAAAGCATCTTTGAATCGCTCATAGATGTCCGCATTGGCCACAAATATGATCTGCACTTCTGCTTCGTTGAGCACATAGGCTATTTCTGATGGGCTGATGGTAGGATATATAGGCGTAAGCACCGCACCTGTAAGCTGCACACCTATATCGGTGATCATCCATTCAGGCCTGTTGGGCGATACTATAGCTATCTTCTCTTGCTTTTCGGGTTCCAGCACCTGATTAGCGATGCCCAGTTGCAGCAGGCCACCGGCCAGCGAGCGGGACATAGCCCACACCTCTTTACTGCTATAGGTTCGCCATGTACCGTTCTCTTTAGCGGCCAGCATGGTAGCATCCGGAGCCTGCTTGCTGCGCTGCTCAACTATGTCAAATAAACACTGAATCATTAGCTAAATTTAAGAAAAAAACATAGCGATGCAAGTTATTTTTGCCAAATAACTAAAGACTTACCCCAAAAAGGTAATTGAATTATAACTGGATGCCGAAGTGGAAATTAAGGTCAACGATAGACCCCGGCCCGGTAGCGAAGAACAAGCGATAAAGGTTCTTATCTTCCGTAGGTGGATTATCAATGAGCAACGAATACTTAAGACCTAGTTTCCACGATATGAAGAAATGATTATAATTATATCGTTTACCAAAGCCGCCAACAACGCCTGCATAGGCATTAGGGCCGATAAATATCTTGCTGTTATCACCTATCACAGCCAGCTTCTTGCTATCGTAAGATGCATCGCCTACAAAGCCCTTGACGTAGAGAAAAAACTCGCGCGGCTTACCATAAAACCGGCTGCGATAACCTGGAATAAGAAAATGCTGCAGTTCATATCCGTACTGTGTGCCAGCATACACGCCCCAGTATTTGGTATAAGAAACGAGCTGAGAATTGCGGCCACTCCTTTGCTCTAAAGCTGCACCACCTTTCGATATCAGCCCTACCGGATTGGTAAGATTCAAGGCTATGCGATAGTGTCTTTTGCCATACTGGTCTACCCAGGCATGAGCCGACTGGTGAACAAAAATAGCAAGAAGCAGGATTGGCATTATCTTTCTCATATATTGATTCGATTACTGATCAGGTGTATTTATGCCACGAAAATAATATTTTTTATGTGTTTTCAATGAATGTTTAATATACACCGCATGTTATACACACCAGATGTTCACGGCAAAGTGGCATCAAATAAGGTTGATATGAACAGCAACCTGAATATTTTCCGTATTTTTGTATACTATATCTTGAGTGAGCAATTACATACATAATTAGGCTTCAAATATCCAATAAGATGATAATCAATATCAAATCCTACTTTACCCTGTTTATTATCCTTCTTTATACCGGTCAGGTCAGTGCGCAAATAGTGAATTGCAACGCATTTCTTAAAGGCAATTATGTGGAAGCCGGCATCAACTGGAATGGCGCATTTGGCTCCAGCACGCGTCCTCCGGTAGGTTATCATGCAGATACGTTAGGGGGCCTGTACAATGCGGCAGAATGTGGTGGCGTTGTAACCGCCGACACCGCTCTGGGATTTGTAACAGACCCCAACAAAGACGGCTGGTATGTAGGCTCACCCGCCTATTATGGTGATCTTATCATGGCAGGGGGCAGCCCGCAGGAAGGATGGAGCTATATAGGCGATGTTGGCGCGGGGCCTGTGCAGCTCAACTCGTGGAACCATGATGCCTTATCTTTTGATTCACTCAATGGAGCTTCTTGTGCTCACCAGGAATATACCGATACAGGTGGCGTTATTACCACAAAATGGCAGGCAGTGGTAGGAGGTGTATATATTACACAGATAACTATTCTCGATACAGCTAAACTTTACATCAGGGTAAAAATGTACATAGACAATACAGCCCTGGCACCGGTGAATAACGTCTACTATATGCGGACCATTAACCCGCACAATGATGAATTGCTATCGCATAATGGAGCTACCATCAACAAAATCGAGTACCAGACACCGGATACGTTAAACAGAGCCATCGTTTCTGCCAGAGGCACAATGGAAAATGATGCGTATGTAGTGCTGGGAACTAATGATTATCGCGCAGAGGCTTTTATAGACAAAACAAGCCCCCTGCCCGATGCTACTACTATCGACAATATATACTTTATGGATATGAGCAATTACTATTATGCACAGCATGACAGTGTTATTGCTAACACAAGCATCGGCCTCGTCTTCAATATAGGTTCCTTATCTTCTGGTGCCAGCGACTCTTTCAGTTTCGTCTATGGCTTCCGCCAGGATGTAGTTGATTCTGTGTTAGGGGTAACATCGGTGGCAAACAATATTGATCAATACAGTAAAATACAATTAAAGGTATTCCCTAACCCTACAACGGGGTATTTCAAAATAGCGGGCACCACAATTGGGGATAATATTGCCGTTTATGATGTTACAGGCAGAAAAGTAGCTGAATATGTAGCTGGCAATGCCGGAGCCTATTCACTGGGCGATATAGCGAGAGGCACTTATTTTATAGTTGTTGCAGACCGCAATGGAGTAATAAAAGGACGAATACCGATACAGAAAAATTAACTTATCTGTTACTGCTTTCTGGCATGATTTTTACCATATATAATATGAACCTAAAATGATTAGCCATGTTAAGTCCCGAGGAATTGCCGGAATATATCAATAGATCATACCCTGAGCTCTCAGCAGTGTGCGGTAAGGATAATTGTAACAACATTTACGATGTGGTTCGCCAGTTACTGAAATACACGAGCAAACAAATAAGGCAGCATAATACAGTAGCTGCCCGAAAATGCCTTTCTCTTGCAGATAATCTACACAAAAAGGGAAATACTGCAATTAGAAATGCCATTGAGAATGTCTTTATATATTCCTTTACACACGCATTCTTTACAGACGAAAAACAGCGGCAGGAGATATTGGGCATAGTACCCGATAGCCTGTATGCACTTTACAAAAAGCAAGTTCTATATAGTCACTTGTGACCTTCTTTCTATGGCTATTAACAATACTACAGCCCTGCATCCTGCAGGGTTTTTACATTTTAACCAAAAAATAATAACCTTTCTATCTTCATTTATCCGCACATTTGCACCTTATCTCAAACATTTGTAAATGAAACACGTCAACAGTATATTATTCCTGGCATCTATAGTGCTGGGCTCAGGTCTAACCGCTACTGCACAGACAGGTAGCTATCCGGTTGTAAAAACCTTCCGCATACAAAGCGGTGGTGGCTGGGATTACCTGGCAATCAATCCCGCCAGTAATTATCTGTATGTGTCACACAGTACACAGGTCAATATCCTGGATAAGACCACAGGCGACTCTGTTGGGGTTATTTCAGGCACCGAGGGTGTGCACGGTATCGCTTTCGTTCCCGGCCTTAAGAAAGGATATACTACCAATGGTAAGTTGAATACAGCAACTGTTTTCAATACTGATAACAATGCCATACTGTCGCAGGTAGCTACAGGTGAGAACCCCGATGCTATCATGTATGATCCCTTCTCCAAAAAGGTATACATATGCAATGGCCGCAGCCAGAACCTGACTGTCATTGACCCAGCAAATGACAAGGTCATCAAGACCATCGCATTAGGCGGAAAGCCAGAGACTGCAGTAAGCGACGAGGAAGGTAAATTATACATCAACATAGAAGACAAAAGCGAGATCGTAGTCGTAAATACGAAAACTTATGCTGTCGAGCACCGCTGGACCATAGGAAACGGTAAAGAACCATCAGGCTTGGCTATAGATATCAAGACAAAACGATTGTTCGCAGGTTGCGATAATAAATTATTGATAGTGCTGAATGCCGCAAATGGTAAAGTAGTTACCGAACTGCCTATCGGCGATGGCTGCGACGGCGTTGCATTTGATGACGTACTCAAAAATGTATACAGCTCAAACGGGCAGGGTACGTTAACAGTGATCAGGGAAAAAAGTGCGGACAAGTATGAAGTAATGGCCCAAGCCCCTACTAAAAAAGGAGCTCGCACCATTGCAGTTGATCAGGCCACACACATGGTTTACCTCCCAACAGCTGACTTTGCAGCACCCACACCTACTGACCAAGGGCATAAGCGCCCGGGTATTGTACCGGGAAGTTTCCAAATATTGGTAGTGGCACCCTCCATATAGACAGAAATTAACATATACCTCAAAAAAGAGTTGATCTGTCTGATCAACTCTTTTTTTGAATTTATTACAAAAAATTGACACTCAATTTACAACCTAATGACATACCGTTCATACATCCGATTTTCAAAAAAAAAATACTGAAAAACACTACTTTATAAATAAATTTTGTTTTAACATTACATAGCTCCACCAAAATTTATAGTGTCCTATGGGTAAGAAATCTACGAGCATTGTTGGTAATAAGCCTTCAGCTGCGGCTGTAGAAACAGCAGGCAATATAGCTTTGCCTAAGCAAAAGACAAAAACAAGCGATAAAAGCAATGCCAATAGGTCTGTTTTCCCATCAGTGAGGCAATTGTCGCTTATCCTCGCCATAGTCACTTTCCTATTGTATGCCAACACGATACGCAACGATTATGCAATGGACGATGTAGAGATACTCGAGCACAACTCATTTGTGGTTAAGGGTATAAAAGGAATTCCGGAGCTACTCTCCACCCCCCACCTTCGTGGTTTCATGATAGCACCCAACGAAACTTATCGCCCACTTTCGCTGGTGATGTTTGCTGTGGAATATCAGTTTTTTGGCGCTAATCCGGCTGTAAGCCACTTTTTCAACGTTTTGGTTTTCATGGGTTGCGTGGTAGTGTTATTCATTTTCCTCAACCATTTAATGGGAGGTCAGAAAACCGCAGTCGCATTGATAGCGGCACTGCTATTTGCTTTTCACCCCGTTCACACCGAGGTTGTCGCCAATGTCAAGAGTCGTGATGAATTACTTTGCTTCTTTTTCGGGATAATATCAATTATATTATTTATAAAATACATGAATGAAAATAAGGTAAAATTATTGATTGCCGGTATTTGTACATTATTCCTCTCACTGCTCTCCAAGGAAACTGATATCACCTTCCTTGGGGTAGTCCCGCTTATCTTTTTCTTTTACCAGAACTGGAACCTCAGGCGCGCCATACAGATCACTGTCTCCACTATTGCAGTAGCCGCACTATTCCTCATATTGCGCCAGCATATACTGGACATAAACGGCAACGAGATCGTATCGGTAAACATGATAGACAATGAGCTGGCAAAGGCCCCCGATTACCTCACTCGGCTGGGCACTGCTATATATACCATGGGGCTTTACCTCAAGTTGCTGGTCATACCCTACCCGCTTATCAGCGATTACTCTTACCACACCATACCGTTTGTGGGTTTAGGCAATATATGGGTTATCTTGTCATTTCTGGCTTATGCTGCTCTTGTCATTGTGGGAGGCTACAGACTCATAACTCTGAAAAAAGATCTCTGGGCATTCGGGATTCTGTTCTTTCTTATCTGCATCTCGCTGTTCACTAACATTACTTTTCTTATTGGCTCAGGTATGGGCGAGCGCTTTTTATTCTGCCCATCGGTTGGCTTCTGCCTTATAGTAAGCCTGATAATCGAACGCTTCGTACTCAAGACGGGAAAGATGGAATTAAGGCAGCTACTAAGTGGCAGAGTGGCTATGATCCTCATTCCTGTGCTTGTATTGTTTGCACTGGACACGACTGCTCGCAACAAAGAATGGCAGGACAATAAATCCCTGTATAATGCCGATCTGCAAAAAGCGCCTAACAGCAGTCGTCTCAACTATTGCGTAGGGTATGTTAAGGTATCAGAAGAGTATCCACAGGAAACCAATCCGGCAGACAAACAAAAACTACTGGATGATGGCATAAACTATCTAAAGAAATCTGTAGACATATTCCCTGAGTATGCCAATGCACAGATAGAGCTGGGTAACGCTTACTTTATCAATAAACAGTATGACCTTGCTGAAGTGCATGATAAAATGGCCCTTAAGATAAATCCAGTGGCATCTGAGGCTATAAACAATCTGGCGGGAGTGTACTTTGTTACACACAAGTTTCCCGAGGCTCTGGAATTATGTAAAAAAGCAGTGCAGATACGGCCCAATTATGCTGAAGCATATTACAACATAGGGTTATGCTTTAATAACATGAAAATACACGACTCGGCCATTGTATATGCTAAAAAAGCCCTAAATATTGACGGTAATTACCATAAGTCGTTCACTACGTTGGCATCCAGCTATACAGCACTTAATAACGCTGACTCGGCCCGCAAATACAACGATCTTGCTAAACGCTATCCCCAATAATGATTTTTTGTTGGTCAGATAAATATTTTCCCTTACCTTTGCACACTCTAATTAACGCATGGCAAAACCCATGCATAAAACAACAAAAAATGAAAAAAGGAATTCACCCTCAGGGTTATCGTCTTGTAGTATTCAAAGACACATCTAACGAAACAACTTTTTTAACTCGTTCTGCTGCGCCTAGCAAGGAAACGATCATCTGGGAAGACGGTAACGAATACCCTGTAGTTAAGGTCGAGATTTCAAATACTTCACACCCTTTCTACACTGGTAAGTCTATGTTCGTAGATACTGCAGGTCGTATCGAGAAATTCAAGAAGCGTTACGAGAAGAAAGCATAATCATATTTTCAGGCAATATAAAGCTTGTACAAAGAATAAAAAATCCCGACTTTTGTCGGGATTTTTTATTGTAACCGCCCCTAGTCACTACTACTTGCACCAGTGCACATTCATCAGTTATGAATTACATCCTTTTCGACAACAACAGGCTTGATCTTTTGCCATTTACCCATACCCGTGCCGTGGCCGATATCCGTTGCGGCATACTCACCATGCGCGAACGCTGGGAAAAGCATTTAGGCGAGACAACGGCCACACTAACCCAAGACTACCTGTCTCCGCTATACCCTGCTCCGAATACCAATGGCGACTTATATGTCAATGGCGGCGTGGCAGCATCGGCCGATCTGGTAAAGGAAATAAGAGCATTGAGTGCCGGTGAAAAACTGGTAAAAGACGACCTCGTCATCGCTGCCCGCGTGCAGAACTCAATCAATACACTCGCAGACCTTCATAAGACCATAGCAACGCTATCACCAAGGCAGGCCAATACAGCCATGTGGTCGTTGCAGCACATCTGGGATATCTTCTCATTGAATGAAAAAGCCATTCGCGAAGATTTCACCTTGCTGACCACAGGGCGCAAGAGTCATCCACTGCCTGCTAATATTACCGTCACCGGTGCTGAAAATATCTTCATTGAAGAAGGGGCTGTCATAAACGCAGGCGTTATCATCAATGCCACCACAGGCCCCGTTTATATAGGCAAGGATGCCGAAATAATGGAAGGGTGCATCATCCGCGGCTCACTGGCCATCTGCGAGCACGCAGTGCTGAAAATGGGCGCAAAAGTGTACACAGGCACTACCCTGGGGCCGGGCTGTAAAGCCGGCGGTGAGATCAGCAATGTGGTCTTCTTTGCTAATAGCAACAAAGGGCACGATGGCTTCCTGGGCAATGCCGTTGTGGGTGAATGGTGCAATCTCGGTGCCGATACCAATTGCTCTAACCTCAAAAATAACTACGATGAGGTAAAAATATGGAGCGAGCAAAGCAATAAGCTGGTACGCACAGGTCTCACCTTTTGCGGCCTGCTCATGGGCGATCACTCTAAGTGTGGCATCAATACTATGTTCAATACCGGCACTGTCGTAGGCGTATCGGCCAATATATATGGCGGCAGCTTCCCCGATAAGTTTATCCCATCCTTTTCATGGGGTGGCAGCGAGGGCATGGTCACCTATCAGTTCGACAAAGCCATGGAAACAGCCAACAGAATGATGGCCCGTAGGGATAAAAGCCTGTCGGATGCAGAATTAAAAGTATACCGCCATATCTTCGACGCTGCAACAGCCACCAGGCCATAGTCATAGCAACAAATAACTCGATCAATACATTTCAAACAAACACTAAAATATGCGTAAAAAAATTGTAGCGGCAAACTGGAAAATGAATCTGACCCTGACCGAGGGTAAAGAACTTGTAAATGGTATACTTAGCGGCCTTCCGGCCATTACTGATGATAAAAGAGTGGTCATCGCCTCGCCTTTTGTCACCATTACACAAACTGCCGCACAACTTAAAGATAAAAACCATATCTACTCAGGTGCTCAGAATTGCTATTCAGAAGCTTCAGGCGCTTATACCGGCGAGGTATCAGCAGCTATGCTGAGAAGCGCAGGCGTAGAGTACGTGATACTGGGCCACTCTGAGCGCAGGGAATATTTTAAGGAAGACAATGCCATGCTCGCCAAAAAAGTGAACCAGGCATTGGCCAACAACCTGCAGGTGATCTTCTGCTGTGGTGAACCGCTGGAGATACGTGATGCAGAAGGCCAGAACAAATATGTAGAACAGCAGATAAAAGAGGGATTGTTCCACCTATCGGCAGAGCAATTAAAGAACATAACCATTGCCTACGAGCCTATATGGGCAATAGGCACAGGCCGCACAGCATCATCTGCACAGGCACAGGATATACATGCCTTCATTCGCGGTGTAATAGCAGCGCAATTTGGCGCTAACGCAGCCAATGAGACACCTATACTCTATGGTGGTAGCTGCAAGCCATCTAACGCAGCGGAACTGTTTGCCTGCCCCGATGTGGACGGCGGACTAATAGGCGGTGCGGCGCTGAAAGCCGATGAATTTCTCGGCATAATCAGTGCAATGGTTCAAGCTTAAAAAAATGTGAGCATAAATTTGGCAAGTAGAATTACTTGCGTATCTTTGCACTCCCAAAACGGGAATGGCGCGTTGGTCAATCGGTTAAGACGCCTCCCTTTCACGGAGGAATGACGGGTTCGACTCCCGTACGTGCTACAAAGGCCGGTCAAGCAATTGACCGGCCTTTTGCTTTGCCAAAATACCAAAGCTCTATTTAGTTAAATCGCTCAAGACCCCTGTCCATCATCGCCTTTATTTCGGCAGTACACAGGTTCCCGATACTCCCTTCATGCGTGTGGATCAGGTTGGATGAGTAACTGAATGTTCCTCTCTCCACTTCATTACCTACTTGTTTGTATGCCTCCCGAAAAGGCACTCCGGCATTAACGAGCTCATTTACTTGCTCCACGGTAAAAAGGTACGTATAACGTTCATCGTCCAGAATATTATCCTTCACTTCCATACTCCCCAGCATCACGCAGGCGATCTGCAGGCAATTGTGTAGTTCATCAATGGCAGGAAACAATATTTCCTTGGTCAGCTGAATATCCCTGTGGTACCCCGACGGCAGGTTACCTGTCAGTAATGCCAGTTCATTGGGTATCGATTGTATCCTATTGCACTTGCCACGGATCAATTCAAATACGTCAGGATTTTTTTTGTGGGGCATAAGACTGCTGCCTGTCGTAAAAGCAGCGGGAAGGGACACAAATCCAAAATTCTGATTCATGTACAGACAAACATCCATACTCAACCTAGACAAGGTTGCAGCGATACTGCTGATGGCCATGGCTACAAAACGTTCCGTCTTACCTCTGCCCATTTGCGCATATATGCTGTTGTAGTGCAGCTCTTCAAAACCCAGCAACTGTGTGGTCATTTTCCTATCCAGCCGGAAAGAAGAGCCATACCCCGCGCCACTACCCAGCGGATTTTTATTCGTCATGTCATAAGCCGTAGCCAGCAGGTTAATATCATCTATAAGGCTCTCGGCATATGCGCCAAACCACAAACCAAAGGAAGATGGCATTGCCAATTGCATATGCGTATAGCCCGGCAACAGGCGGTCTTTATATTGCTCGCTGAGCGCCTGCAGCAGATCGAACATCGCCACAACATCTTCTTTTATGGCCAACACCTCCGCCCGCAGGAACAGCTTAATATCCACAGCCACCTGGTCGTTCCTGCTGCGCCCGCTGTGTATCTTTTTGCCCGCCTCACCTATCTGGCTGGTCAGCACCAGCTCTATCTGCGAGTGAATATCTTCTGCATCTGCATCCATAGAAAAATGCCCCTGCTGTATATCTTTCAGAATAACTTGCAACGCCTGCTCTACCAGTGCAAATTCGGTGTCGGAAAGCAAACCCACACTATGCAGCATAGTAGTGTGCGCTATCGACCCCTGCACATCAAAATAAGCCAGCTTCAGGTCAAACTCTTTATCCCTTCCTACGGTGAACTTATCTATCATCCCTGATAATTCAGTATTGTCCTTCTGCCACAGTTTCATAATATGCTATTTAATAGTTGTATGTAAATATCTATTCCTTCCTTGATCTCTGCTACATAAATGAACTCATCGGCCATATGGCTTCGCGCCGAGTCACCCGGACCCATTTTCAACGCTGGAAAAGGCATCAACGCTTTATCAGACAGGGTGGGTGACCCGTAGTAATGCCGACCAAGTGTTGTACCGGCCGCCACCAAGGGATGATCAACTGCAATAGCAGTTGACCGGAGACGGGTGCTGCGCGGCGTCACAGTGCTAACCAGATGCTTCCTTATCTCCGCTAGCACCTCCTCGTGCGTATAGCATTCATTGATCCTGCAATCCACAGTAAAGGAGCAAGTACCCGGTACCACATTATGCTGTGTACCTGCGTTGATCATGGTCACATTCATCTTCACGGGGCCCAGCAAAGCTGAAGCCTTCGGAAACTTGTAGGTACTCAACCATTCTATATCCTTCATTGCCCGATATATCGCACTTCGGCCATCATCGCTAGCTGCATGCCCCTGTATGCCCTCAGCAACACAGTCCAGCACCAGAAGCCCTTTTTCAGCTACGGCCATATTCATTTGTGTAGGCTCACCCACAATAGCACAGTCAATTTCCGGCAGGCAGGGCAATAAAGCGCTAATTCCATTTACACCTGATATTTCCTCTTCCGCACTGGCGGCGAAAACAAGGTTATACCGCATATCCTCTTTATCATAAAAATGCAGGAATACCGCAAGTAGTGATACCAGGCAACCACCTGCATCATTGCTGCCAAGCCCGTAAAGCTTACGATCATCTTCCTTCGGGTCAAATGGGTCCAGTGTATAATTATTGGGCTTTACCGTATCATGATGGGAATTAAGAAGCAATGTAGGCTTTTGGGCATCATAATATTTGGATACAGCCCAGACATTATTGAGGAACCGGCTAACAGCAATGCCCTTGCGTGACAAAAAGGACTGCAGCAATGTGGCGGTTGCATACTCATCTTTACTGGGGGATGGTGTCGCTATAAGCTCCTTAAGTAATGCCAATGCTTCCTCAAAAAGGTGTTCGGTCATGTTTTGCTTCATAATATAGTGGTACCGGCCACACCGGAGTATAGTTGGTATAGATCAGCAGCACTCCCGATGATCACTCGTTTAACGCCGCTGTTGATTGCAGTAAATGCATTATCAAGCTTAGGTATCATACCGCCCGATATCACACCCTGTTCTTTTAACGAACGAAATCCCTCTACCGTAATTTCACTGATAACGGAATCATCATCCCCAGGATCGCTAAGTACTCCCCTCTTCTCCATACAATAAATCAGCTTCACCGACATACTACCGGCACAAGCCTGAGCTATAGCCTGAGCTATCGTGTCAGCATTTGTATTGAGCATAGATCCGGATCCGTTGTGCGTCAGCGGAGCAAAGACAGGAACGAGCCCGCCCTCCAGCAGCACACGCAAGGCCTCCGTATTTATGTCCTCATTTACAATGTCCCCAACAAAGCCGTAATCAATAGCTGAAACAGGCCTGATCTTTGCAGGTAAAATATTAGCATCGGCGCCCGTAAGCCCTATTGCATTGCAACCTGTAGCCTGCAGTTCTGCCACCATCTTCTTATTGATAAGCCCGCCGTATACCATGGTCACAAGGTCCAGTGTTTCGGCATCCGTAATGCGCCGGCCATCTACGTAGCGGGGCTCTATGCCCAGTTTACTGCCGGTGCGGGTAGCTATCTTGCCTCCGCCATGCACCAGTATTTTTGCGCCAGGTAACATGCCAAAATCCTTCAAGAATGCTAATAGATTATCTTTGTCGTCAATAACGTCGCCGCCTATTTTCACTACTGTCAGCTGCATATCAAATGTGTTTTGCTGTTAAAATTTCGGAGAGCACAGCTTGTGCAGCCCATACTCTATTTGCTGCCTGCATGTTGACTATGCTATGTGGTCCGTCCAGCACTTCATCGCTCAATTCCACATTCCGCCTCACAGGCAGGCAGTGCATTACGCTGGCATTGTTAGTGCGCTTCAGGTGTTCGTTGGTCAGCATCCACCTATTATCATTGTTCAGTATTTTGCCGTAGTCATGGTAAGCGCTCCAGTTCTTTACATAAACAAAATCAGCATTAGCAAGTGCAGCATTTTGGTCATGGTCTATTGTGGCCCCTTGTGTATACTCTGCCGCCAGTTCATATCCCTCAGGATGGGTGATAACAAAGTCTGCTTTCCCCCAGGTAGTCATCCATTGTGCAAAAGAGTTAGCTACACATTGCGGCAATGGCTTTATGTGAGGTGCCCAGGTCAACACTACTTTAGGCTTTCGTGCAGCGGTCCATCGCTCTGTAATGGTCATCACATCTGCCAGGCTTTGCAGCGGATGCAATGTCGAACTTTCCAGACTGATGACTGGAATGCCACAGTAGCGCAACAATTGATTGACCAACACTTCACTGTAATCATCCTCCTGGTCAATCAAGCCGGGAAATGTTCGCACACAGAGCATATCAAAGTAAGCACCCAAAACAGGAGCTGCATCTTTTATGTGTTCTGCACCGGCACCGTTCATCACAACGCCATCCTCCAGTTCTATCTTCCACCCGTCTTTATCCATATTAAAGACGATAACGTCAAGGCCCAGATTCTGCGCCGCTATCTGCGTGCTCAGTCTCGTTCGCATACTGGGGTTGAGGAACAGCAGCCCTATGCGCTTGCCTGCACCCATCATTTTATCTGCGATCGGAGCAGATTTATGACCTAGCCCCCGTTCAATAAGTTCGTCAATACTAGCGACGTCATTTACTGATATGAAATTTCTCATCGTCGTTACTTTGTTATTATTTATTATCCAGCTCTTCTTTGATAGCATGGATCAATATATCAGCTTCTGCTTTCCCAATATTCAGTGCCGGTAATAACCTGATGACATTTGGCTTTGCCTCACCGGTAAATATCCTGTGTTGGAACAATAGGTTTTTTCTAAGTTCCTTATATTCTTCTGGCACATCAAATCCTATCATCAAACCCCTGCCTCTTACATTTTTCAACTTAGGCATACCACGTAATGCGTTGATCAGGTAGTTGCCTGTTTCCAAAGCGTTCTCCATGAGCCTGTCAGCCTCCATCACCTCAAGCACAGCAAGTCCTGCCGCGCAGGCCAGGTGGTTACCGCCAAACGTAGTGCCCAGCATGCCATGCTTAGCTGGTATATGCGGCCCCACAATGATGCCACCCACCGGAAATCCATTACCCATTCCCTTGGCCATAGTATAGATATCTGCCGATACCCCTGCATGGTCATGCGAGAAAAACACACCTGACCTGCCGTAGCCGCATTGCACACTATCTGCTATGTACACTGCTCCATGCTCTGTACACAAGCTGCGTATAGCCTGTAAAAATGGAACGCTGGCCTCCACGATACCGCCCACTCCCTGTATACCCTCTGTGATAACGGCTGCGACCTCCTGGCCATGCGTGGCAAAAAATCCGTGTAGCGCATCTACATCATTAAAAGGGAGAAAATGGATATGCTCTGTAGCATTTACAGGCGCCACTATCTGAGCATTATCTGTTGCAGCTACCGCCAGTGAAGTACGTCCATGAAATGATTTGGAGAAAGCAATGATCAGCTTCCTGCCGTTATAAAACGATGCCAGCTTCATAGCATTCTCATTGGCCTCTGCACCGGAATTGCACATAAACAGCCGGTAGTCTTCCTTACCGGAAACCGCCCCAAGTTTCCTGGCTAACTCTTGCTGTATAGGTATGTTTATAGAATTAGAGTAAAAGCCTATTTTACTCAGCTGCCCGGTCAGCCGTTCTACATAATGAGGATGTGTATGCCCAATAGATATCACGGCATGACCTCCATAAAAATCAAGGTATTGATTACCCTTATCATCCCATATGTAGGACCCCTGTCCTTTTATAATAGTGATGTCATTTACCGGATATACGTCAAATATGTTCATTGTGCTGATCTTTAAAATGTGGATGCCTTTAATTGTAACCCGGCCTCTTCAGGTAGGCCATACATAATATTCATGTTCTGCACTGCCTGTCCTGAAGCTCCTTTCAACAGGTTGTCTATTGCTGTATGAATGACCAGCTTACCTTCCGCCAACTCAAGGTGAACAAGGCATTTGTTGGTATTGACCACTTGCTTCAGATTGATCATTTCCTTGCTTACATGAGTAAACGGGTGCCCGGCGTAGTATGTTTCATAGATATTGTAGGCTTCATCGATAAAAAGGCTAGTGTCCGTATAGGAGCTGGTGTATATGCCCCTGGCAAAATCACCGCGCCACGGCATAAAGTTCAATGGCTGATGTGTGGGCTGCAATGCACCTATGGTTTGCATGATCTCTTTCAGGTGCTGATGGGTCAGCGACTTATAAGCTTCTATATTATTCAACCTCCATGCAAAGTGCGATGTCGGCTGCAGTTTCTGCCCTGCACCGGTAGCACCGGTAATGCCTGATGTATGTACTTCTTTCAGTATCCCTGCCGCAGCCAGCGGCAATATGCCAAGTTGTATCGCAGTAGCGAAGCAGCCCGGATTGGCTATATTGTTAGCCAGCTTTATCCGCTCACGATTATACTCAGGCAGGCCATAAACGAAAGTTCTGTCGCCTTGCGCCTCGTCCTTTTTTAGCCTGAAATCCTGCGAGAGGTCTATGATCTTAATACGGTCATCTATTAATTGAGCCTGCAAAAATGCCTTCCCTTCTCCATGACCCGTACACAAAAACAAGACATCTATATCCTGATGTATATCAGCGGCAAATACAAGGTCGGTTTCGCCTACGAGATCATCATGTACTTTACAGATGGGCAGGCCGGCATTGCTGCGGCTATGCACAAACCCGATGTCCACAAATGGGTGACGAAGCAAAAGGTGTATCATCTCTCCACCGGTGTATCCCGCGCCGCCTATAATACCGGCCCTTATCCTGCTATTGTTTGTAGTCATCGCCTATCTTGTTTTTGTTTACAGCATGGTATATACCTACCTGATTGCCAAATATCTTCGCAAAGCCCTTCACGTCATCACCCGACCACCCTTTATTCATTTCCCCATATGCGCCAAATTCGTTGCTCATCAGGTCATGAGGGCTGTCAATGCCATTAAGTGTAAACCGATAAGGCAGCAGGGTTAGGAAAACTTTGCCGGTCACTGTCTGCTGGGTTTCCGTCATAAAATGCTCTATGTTCCGCATTGTCGGGTCCAGCATCATACCCTCGTGCAGCCAGTTGCCATACCAGGTACTTAGCTGGTCCTTCCAGTAGAGTTGCCACTTGGTAAGTGTATGCTTCTCCAGCAAGTGATGTGCCTTAATGATGATCAAGGGTGCGGCCGCCTCAAACCCCACCCTCCCCTTGATACCTATTATGGTGTCGCCCACATGCACATCGCGCCCTATGCCATATGGCTGCGCCAATTGTTGTAAATGCTGAATAGCTTGTACAGGGTGTTCATAGGTTATATCGTTCACTCCCCTCAGTTCACCTTGCGCAAAATGCAGGGTTATATCCATCGGCTCAGCGGCCGATACTTGTGTCGGCCACGCTGCCTCTGGCAATGGCTGATGGCTGGTCAATGTCTCCTTACCTCCTACCGACGTACCCCATAGCCCTTTATTAATACTGTATTGCGCCTTGGTAAAATCCATATCCACTCCGTGCGCCCGCAGGAAGGCTATCTCTTCATTCCTGCTCAGCTTCATATCTCTTATCGGAGTTATAATACCCATCTCCGGTATCATACTCTGGAAGACCATATCAAACCTCACCTGGTCATTGCCTGCACCGGTGCTGCCATGGGCCACATAGTCAGCACCCATTTCGCGGGCATAGTTAGCCACAGTTATAGCTTGCACCATGCGCTCAGCACTCACACTCAGCGGGTAGGTATTATTCTTCAGCACATTACCATATACGAGGTAGCGGATGCAGTTCTCGTAGTAAGATCTGGTCACATCCACCGTCTTAAATGACGCTACACCCAGCTTGTATGCTTTCTCTTCTATGGCGGCTAGCTCCTCGTTACTGAAGCCACCTGTCTGCACAGTCACAGCATGCACTTCCATACCCTTCTCTCTTGCCAGGTATATGGCACAGTAGGTCGTATCGAGCCCGCCGCTATAAGCCAGAATTACTTTCTTCATATACTTGGTCCATATTTTTAACGGTAAGAAAATGGTCTGGTTCGGGAATGTAAAGCATAGCTGTGCACAGGCAGTTCTTACGATCCTTGCTCATCAGTATACTGTAGTTCACGCAACTTTTACAGCCTTCCCAGAAGGCATCATCCTGAGTAAGCTCGGAGTAAGTAACAGGTTCGTAGCCGAGTTCACTATTGATGCGCATGACAGCCAACCCTGTTGTCAGTCCGAATATTTTTGATCCGGGAAACTTATCCTGGCTTAGCCTGAATATCCGCTGCTTGATCAGCCTCGCCAGCCCACCCTTCCTGAAAGCCGGAGCTACAATAAGGCCGGAGTTGGCTACGTAATCTCCATGGCCCCAGCACTCTATATAGCAGAACCCCGCCCACTCGCCATCACCACTAAAAGCGATAACAGCCTTTCCTTCCAGCATCTTAGCTACCAGGTATTCAGGCGACCTTTTGGCAATACCTGTACCACGTGCTTTGGCTGATTCTTCCATTTCCCGGCATATCACCGCAGCATACCCCATATGAGAGGCATCTGCGATCAATACCCTGAAGGTTTGATCCATAACAAAAACATTAATGAAATAAATAGATACTATTTCCCGCGTCAGGCAGGAAATAAAAAATAAGGACGAAGGCAGCACTATCGGCTAGCCTCTTCAACGCAAAGTTTTGTTGGAATGAATGATATCAACGTCGCACACAGACCAGTGTAGGTCGGTTAAAAAAAACTGTTCTTTCGGGAACAGCAAAAAAACCTATTCCGTCGTACGCGAGTACTGCTTCAGAAGCCTGGAATACAAAAGAGTTTTTTTTCATTTTCTTGAAATCTAAAAGAATAATTTTGCACAAAGAAAACGCATTTTCAAATATCACGAGATTATTTTTTGTTAAAAGTGGCCGCGCTAAGGACGTTAGTTCTTCAAATACGCGAAGTAAAAACTAACGTAAAAATTATCTTATAGTAAATGATATTGATTATCAAAACATTGGCAACTTAGAAGCTTACGAACAGGCGAAAAAAAACTGAAAAAAAATCAGGCATTTATGAGATGATATTGGCACGTGATGGATCATCGCTTTGCTTTCCGCAATACTTAATCATTGGCTTTGTCTGGACAGATCACCTACCTTAACATAATTTTAGTACGTCCTTTTTTATAAAGTAATTTACGTTTGTCTACTTTTGTCACAGCTCTTAAAAAATGCTTATCAAGAAAGGTGGAGGATAATGGTCCTTTGAAACCTTGGCAACCACTCTGTGGCAGAGACGGTGCCGAATCCATCCCGGAGCATCCGGGAAAGATGAGTCAATTGTAAACTAGTACATTAACTGCACTATAAGCACTTGGCCCTTTCAGGTGCTTTTTTATTTTCCGGACTTTGAGCATAGTCCGCAAATGAGCTGCAAACTATTTATGAACACAACACTAATTGCCACTACTGTGTGCCGTCCCGCGCTACAATACCCCCACCCCCTCAGTTCGCATGCTGTCTGTTGTTGTTGATCATACCGTAATAGCCTGCGCTATTACCTGCTCCCGCGATCAGCTTCAATGCTGAAAAGCAATTCCTTTACTATTAAAATCACTGAAATGCGCCTCAATAAGCTCCTATGCAATGTGCGTTGGCTGAAACACAAGGTCAAAAGATGGCTTGTGGAATTCGACACTAATAACCCATGGAACTATATCAACTAATTAAAGTAACCATTATCTTAGAAGACCAATGCATATTCAATATATCCTCGAACTTACCGGCACCGGCTTTTTTGCCATGTCCGGAGCGCTCGTTGCCAACCGCAAGGCAAAGCCCGATTGGTTTGGTGTCACCTTTATTGCGTTCATCACATCCATTGGTGGTGGTAGCATCAGGGATATGCTCCTGGGCGCATATCCTCTTTCATGGATAGCAGATGTCAATCTCATTTATGTGATATTGGCAGCCATAGTCATTACTAGTCTGTTCTTTAATCAGCTCTTGAAGTTGCACCGCATCTTTTTTCTTTTCGATTCCTTGGGTATTGCCATGTTCACCATTCTGGGCACCGAAAAATCCTTGCAGTTTCATGTTAACCCCGTGATCGCAGCCATAATGGGCATGTTCTCAGCTACTATGGGCGGCGTATTGCGCGACGTGCTCACCAATCAGGTCCCCATCATCTTCCGTAAAGAGATCTATGCCACTGCCTGCCTTGCGGGCGCCATTGTATACCTGCTGTGTTGCCATCTGGATGTCAACAGGAATGTATCCATTATCTCATCCATAGTGCTCATCCTCGGCATCCGCATCATCGCTGTCAAGTACGGACTTAGTCTGCCCCACTTCAAAAAGCAACCAGACCCTGGTGATGAGTAGTGTCCGCATAGCTACTGCAAATACAACCGCTCCTGCACACTGCAATTTCCGTAGCGCAACATAAATGACCTGATCTTTTCCTTCAGGTCATTATCAGCTATCTTCTTCCAGCATTTTAAGACTACTGTCTTGTCTTCACTCAGATTGTCATTATAGCTAAGTATTCTGGGTGCCTGCGATTGTACACAAAACCTCATGAATCTTATCTCTACATTGTTAGGGTCATTTTTGATCGCATACTCCAGCAGTTTCTTTCCGTCATTAAAACTGGAGAATTTGGAATAAGGATTAAGCACTCGCCTGCAGCGCATAAATGAGGCCATAGCCTTGTAGCACAGGAATATCGGTTCCGATCGTTCGCTGATAGTAGCCGCCTGCTGGCAGAATCGATCACTGCATTCTTCACTTTCGTGGGCCCTATAGTATAGTTGCCTTAGCTGCACTACATCTATTCCCGACGCACATACCGGGTAAGTGGTTACCAGAAATAAGAGCAAAATGAACGACTTCATACTATATTGACTTTGTTATTTTCTGCGGCAATCTACGCCGTTAAAGACTAGAACTCAAATACAATACCTATGGATGGCGTCACGGTTTGGTCCACGTTAGCTATCAATACAGGTATCGCGTTGGATCCGTCGGCTTTAATTGGCTTGCCATCCGTGGTGGCATAAGTGTTGTCAGCATTTCTTTTGAATGTATAGTAGTCCTGGCTCACATTTCTGGAAAAAGCAGCATTCTGAAAGTCGAGGTAGATATCCAGCGAGGTCTTCTTGAAGTTGTACTTTTTATCTATCCTCAGGTCCAGCTGGTTAAAGAAGGGCAGCCTGTCCTGGTTCACCTTGCTGTAATCAGATACGGGTTGCCCCTGCGACAGGTAATTAAGCTGCGAAGATGCCAGATCGTACGGCGTGTAAGGTGCGCCTCCAGACACTCTATATTTCAGCCCAAGCTCCCACGACTTGCGAAATTTATAACCCGCAATAAAGGAGAACAGGTGCCTTACATCCCAGGTAGATGGCACATAGTTGCCGGACAAGCCAGTGAACTCGCTGTAAAAAAAGGTATAGGACGCTGTAAGAAAGAAATTCCGGGTTAGCTTCTGCTGCGCAAATAGCTCTACTCCACAAGCCCTACCCTTCCCATCACTCGTAGTTCTTTCGTTGCCTATGGCTCCATACCCGGCACCCTCATTGGCTATAGAAATGCCATCAGTAACAGACACCGGGTAGTTGTGGTATTGCTTATAAAACCCTTCCAGCGTCATCCTCAGAGATGGCTTCGGCAAGTATTCAACACCGGCTACATAGTGGTCGCAAAGCATGTACTTGTTGTCATTATTGACGAAATGACCCATACTGTCTTTATACCCCAATATGGTATATATAGGTATCTTGGCATACCTGCCTATACTCGCATTAATGTTGAAATGACTGTTAAGTGCATAAGAAGCAGATACTCTCGGCGACAAAGCACTTAGAGGGTTATTACCATCTGTAGTGCGGCTGTTCATATCAGTTCTTACACCTAGCGTCAGAGATAGTTTATCATCCAGCACTTTCCTGTTCACCGATGCAAACGCACCGTACTTAAAGAAGTCTATAGCAGAATTATAGGTGATAGATAGTCCCGGCTGCACAAGATTCCCTGCCGAGTCGTAGATGGCTTTACGTACTACATTAAACAAGTCATTGTTGTATTTCACATACTGTGCTGACAAGCCGTAGCTCCATTTCCACCCATTGCTCACTTTGTTTACTTCAAGCCTCAGTTTATTCTCTATTTCCTGCGATTTCGATTTGAATGTCCTCTTGGCTTCATTACCAAAATCCGCATCCTCAAATTTATCCAACTGGTTATTGAACATATTGCGACTTGCCGTAACGGTATAAAATCCATTCTTCACCAGTCTTTTCAGCGTAAAGCCCACTGTATAGTCCCATTGGTTGATGGTAGGCAGCGACCTGATGATATATTCTTTCTCAAGGCTGCTGTTTTTAGGCGTGGCGAAAGAGAACTCATCTATCGCCCCCAGCCCTATAGCTGTAAATGTTGTTTTATCATCTATTTTATGGGTCACCTTATATTGAAAATCCCAATAATTAGGCCTGATGGGTAAGTCTATCAGCTGAAAGAAGTACTGCAGATACGAGCGTCTTGCAGACGCCAAAAAAGTAGTGTTATCATTTATTGGTCCATCAAAAGTTGCAGCCACTTCGGTGCTGCTCACCCTAATGTTAGATTGTAGTTTATCCGGGTTGCCGTCCTTCTGCCTGAACTGAAGCACAGAAGAAAGTGCATTATCATACTTGGCTGCAAAACTACTGGTACTCAGTGTCACATCCTGTATGAATGATACATTAAGGATGCCCTGCGCACCACCCGATGCCCCTTGAGTTGAAAAATGATTGATCTGCGGCACTTCAACACCATCCAGATAGTATACATTTTCATTGGGCGCACCACCGCGTATGATGAGGTCATTCCTGGCAGCCCCACCGCTGGTGCCGCCTACACCAGGCAGCGCCTGTATCACGCGGGATATATCGTAGTTGCCCCCGGGGTTACTTTTGATCTCCTCGGCAGTCAGGCTTTGTACAGATAACGGTGTCTCTGCTCTTTTGCCATAAGTATATGTTCTTACCACAACCTCTTTCAGGTCGCGCTCCCTTTCCAGTTCCACGCTCAGCACATTAGCATTACCATTAGACGCGATAACATTAAAGAGCGTCACCAGTTTATACCCGACATACCTCACAGAGATATCATAGCTGCCCGGCTTTACATTGCCGATCCTGAAGTTGCCTGCAGAGTCGGTTTGCGTGCCATACCCTGTACTATCAATAACCACAACGGCTCCGGCAATCGGCTCTTGTGTTTCCCGATCTTTTACGGTGCCCGTAAAAGTCCCGTTTTGCGCAAGGGTACATGTACCCGAAACGGCGATAATAAACAATGTAAAGATTCCTTGTAAAGCTATCCTCCAACTCATATAGTAATAAATTATCCTGCTGCCGTATCGATGGTCTATATATCCATTTCCTATGCGGCTATCGTTTTGTTTAATATTATTTGCATAAAATTAAACAAAACTGTTCATACTTTTGCATTGGTGTCAAACAAGATAGCAATATACAGAAAGGAACATTTCAATGCCGCCCACAGGCTGCATAATCCGTCATTGACCGATGAAGAAAACAGCCGGATATATGGCAAATGCAACCGGCCTAACTACCATGGTCATAATTATGATCTGGAAGTGAAACTGACTGGTAGTATGGATGAACGAACCGGGTACGTCATGGACACCAAATTACTATCAGATATTATAAAAGAACACATTTTAGACGTATTTGACCATAATAACCTGAATACGGATGTTGCCGCCCTGAACGGAATAAACCCGACAACAGAAAATGTAGCGATTGCCATTTACAATATACTGCGGCCTAAAATTGATGCCCGGTTAGAACTGAAAATATTTCTCTATGAAACTGAACGAAACTATGTTGAATATCCGGCTTGAGGATAAGTACACACACAATAATAACGAATTTGATAGCGACGGTGACGACCATATCTACACAGGTATAGATACACCCATAAGAGCGGACGCCTTTGATATGTCTGATGACGAAAAGATGAGCACAATAGCCTATCACTTTCGCGAGATCATGAATACACTGGGACTGGACCTTACCGACGATAGCCTGAAAGGTACGCCGCATCGCGTAGCAAAAATGTATGTGAAAGAGATCTTCTCCGGACTTGATCCTGCAAATAAACCCGACATCGCATTATTTGACAATAAATACGGATACGGACAAATGCTGGTAGAAAGGGACATCACACTCTACAGCAATTGTGAGCATCACTTCGTTCCCATCTACGGACGGGCGCACGTGGCCTACATTTCGTCCGGTAAGGTAATAGGACTATCGAAACTCAACAGGATCGTGCAATATTTTGCAAAAAGGCCACAGGTGCAGGAGAGGCTGACCATGCAAATAGGCGCAGAACTGCAGCGTATACTTGGTACCCGGGATGTGGCGGTGGTGATTGATGCAAAACATATGTGTGTGTCATCCCGCGGTATCAAGGATAGCGCATCAGCTACTATCACGTCATTCTATGATGGGAAATTTAGCGATGAAGCAACGAAAAACGAATTTCTGCAGCATATTAAATAGGTAAATGCTTCATGGCTAACTATCTTATTATAGGAAACACATCCGGTATAGGCAAAGACTTGTCTGCGTTGCTGATCAAAGAGGGACATACGGTTTTTGCCATCAACAGGAATCCCACAGATAGTGCGTCACAATCGTTCTGCGCGGATGTGATCACGGACGGTCTGCCTGTTATTGAGGCAGTGTTGGATGGCGTTGTATATTGCCCCGGCAGTATAACTCTAAAACCCTTCCGGGCATTAAAACAGGAAGATTTCCTGAAAGACATGAGCATAAATGCCCTTGGCGCAGTAAGGGTATTGCAGCAATACCTTCCTAATTTACAGAAGTCGGCACACCCCTCGGTAGTCCTTTTCAGCACCGTTGCAGTGACAACCGGAATGCCTTATCACGCTTCTGTCGCTATGGCTAAGGGAGCTGTGGAAGGGCTTACCCGATCCTTGGCTGCAGAATGGGCCCCTAAAATCAGGGTTAACTGCATAGCTCCCTCACTTACCGACACCCCCCTTGCAGACAAACTGCTGGACACAGATGTCAAAAGGGAAGGTGCAGCAAGCAGACACCCTCTGAAAGCAATAGGCAAGAGTGACGATATGGCCCGAATAGCGCAGCTTCTCCTGAGCGATAGCACCGGATTTGTAACAGGACAGGTGTGGCATCTCGATGGTGGGCTATCGTCAGTAAGGGTGTAAGTTGACGTATTAGGTGTATAAAAGATGAACTATATGCGTGTTTCATTAGTGTGGTTCAGAAACGATCTAAGGTTGCATGATAATATCACATTATGTCGTGCTATAAGTGAGAGTGATTATGTTATACCCGTTTACATCTTTGACCCTCGCCATTATCGCAAATCAACCTACGGATTTGACAAGATAGGCCCTTATCGTTCAAAGTTTGTGACCGAATGCGTGGCAGATCTGCGTGCCAATCTCAAAAATACAGGTGGTGATCTGCTGGTGAGAAAAGGAATAACAGAAGAATTGCTCACTGAGCTATGCCTTGAACATGGTGTATCACGCCTATACTATTCCAAAGAAGTAGCACCAGACGAAGCAACAGAAGAAAGGGCTGTAAACGCGGCCATGCTAGGCATCGACGTAGAAGTGCGGTCGTTCGACAACACCATGCTCCTTGATAGGAACACGCTACCCTTCTCTATAACTGCCATGCCCGACATGTTCACAGCCTTCAGATGGCAGGTAGAAAAAGTAGAAACTTGCCTTGACCCTTGGGCACCACCATCGACTATTAAAGTGCCGGAAAATATCGTTCCGGGCGACATTCCTCTGGCAACCGAATTATGCCCGCAAACTACAGAAAATGACTTTCGTGCTGCGATCCATTTTTCCGGCGGCGAGTCTGCGGGTCTTGCTCATCTAAGCCGATATGTTTGGGAACTTGATGGGCCGGCTACCTATTTTGAGACCCGCAACCAACTGATAGGCGAAGGATACTCTACTAAATTATCAGCCTGGTTGTCCACAGGTGCACTATCAGCCCGCCGCATCTACAGGGAGATCAAGCTCTACGAGCTGGAAAGAGTGGCGAACAAATCTACTTACTGGATCATTTTTGAACTGCTTTGGCGCGACTTCTTCCGGCTGAACATGGAGAAGTATCATTGTGAACTCTTCTTCCAGAGAGGGCCCCGGCGCAGAAAGACAAGCCCCAAAAACGACATTGAAGCTTTTACCAGATGGATAAACGGATGGACAGATGACGACTTTGTCAATGCCAATATGAATGAGCTCAACCGTACAGGCTTTATGAGCAACAGAGGCCGCCAGATCGTAGCCAGCTACCTGGTTCATGACCTGAATATCAGCTGGCTGATGGGCGCATCTTATTTCGAAAGCATGCTCATAGACTATGACGTATGCAGCAATTATGGCAACTGGGCTTATATAGCAGGTGTAGGTAACGACCCAAGGGACAACCGATATTTTAACGTAGCGAAACAGGCCTCTATGTACGATCCGGATGGGGCATACAGGAGACTATGGACAAAAAATAAAGAATATGAAACGTAATGGCAAAGCGGTAAACAAGGAAAATTTGCCCGTTAAAATATGTCCGGTATGCAAGAGGCCATTTACGTGGAGAAAAAAATGGGAGCGCGTGTGGAACGAAGTGAAATACTGCAGCGACAGATGTAAGAGATAACTAAATAAGAACTTCCACGCCTAACGTGGAAGTTTTTATCAATGACATTTAAAATATTCAAAAGGTTCCTTACAATCATTACATCGGTACAAGGCCTTGCATGCAGTAGACCCGAAGCGGCTTATTATAACCGTATCATCTGAATTACACCTCGGACACAAAATAATATTGTGACCAAACTTATCCGATTGACAAGATGAATGCAGGGGCGGAGCTATCCCATACACTTTCATTTTCTCTCTTGCTTTATCATTCATCCAGTCGGTTGTCCATGCAGGATCATACACCAGTTTCACCAACACAGGAGCTATACCCCTCGCTTCAAGTGTCAGCTTGATATCCTGCTCTATGATCCCCATTGCAGGGCACCCGGTATATGTAGGCGTGAGTATCACTTCATAGCCGCTATCGGTGATAACCACATCGCGCAGCATGCCTATCTCCTCTATGGTTACCACCGGTATCTCAGGGTCATGTATCGCAGACAATATCCCGAATATCTCGTCTCTCGTATGCCTCTGCGTTACCATGTTGCATCAGGATATGCTCGTTGCAAATACTGCATTTCAGAAAGTATGTGCCCGAGGTGCTCGCTATGAATACCTTTTTCGCTGCCTGTTTGCACGTATTTCCCTTGCGGCATGCGCAGCTTTGCCTCGTCCAGCACCTTTTCAATTTCATCCATCCATTTGGTCCTCAGCTGCATGGCATTAGGGGCAATGTTATGCTCCTCCAGCATTTTACTTGCCTCTGTCATTTCAAACAACTCGCCGGGATATGCCCACAGGCCATCTACAGCTGCCTGCATACGGCCATTGCTTTCCTCCGTGCCATCGCCTAGCCTTATCACCCAGTCCGTAGCGTGTGCACGGTGATATTTCACTTCCTTAAGGGTTTTCGCTGCAATAGCTGCCAGGGTCGCATCAGCGCTGTTTTGCAACTGGCTGTAAAAATGATACTCATATACCGACATGTATAGTAGCCTCGCCATCGTGCAGGCGAAATCGCCGTTGGGTTGTTCGGTCAGCAGACGGTTGTAAAATTGGCGCTCCCCTCTTTTATAAGCAAGGTCATCCTCAGTGCGCCCCTTACCTTCTACCTTGCCTGCATAGCCTAGCAGTGCCTGTGCCCTGCCTATCAGATCCAGTGCAAAATTGGTCAGTGCCAGATCTTCCTCCAGCAGTGGCGCATTACTGCACCATTCCGATAACCTGTAGGAATGTATGAGTGCATCATCTCCCAGCTGCAGGCAATATTTAAATAATGCTTGTTGTTCTGTCATGATTGAAAAATTTAGATCGCTTTTGCACCTTCCGGCATGGTGTAAAATGTAGGCAGCCGGTATGTCTTATCATTAGCCGGGTCAAACAACATGTCATTGTCATCCGGGTTAGAGGCCACTATCGCTTCCGTAGGCACTACCCATATACTCGTACCCTCGTTGCGGCGGCTATAAGTATCTCTTGCATTATGCAATGCCATTTTTTTGTCCGATGCGTGCACGGCACCTGCATGGGTGTAACTGGCACCAGGCTTCGACTGAATAAATACTTCCCACGATGCCAGCTGAAAATCTTCTGCCATAATTGTATGTTTTTAGTTTTTGAGAATTTGTTTTTCCTTCTTTGCCCTGTAGGCCTCAGCAGCCGCTCTTACCCATGCTCCTTCGTTGTGCACCTTTACATGGTGTGCCATACGTTGTTTGTTGCAAGGTCCGTTTCCGGCGATCACTTCATAAAATTCATCCCAGTTGATCATGCCGTGGTCATAGCAGTTCTTAGCTTCGTTCCACTTCAGGTCCTTGTCCGGTATGGTCAGGCCTATTACCTCTGCCTGTTGCACGGTCTTGTCTATAAATTTCTGACGTAGTTCATCATTAGAGTGGCGTTTGATCTTCCACCTGAATGCATCACCGCTATGTGGCGACTCACTATCATGCGGGCCAAACATCATCAGCGATGGCCACCACCACCTGTTCATCGCATCCTGTGCCATCTCTCGTTGGTCTGCAGTGCCGGTCATCATCCTGGCCATGATCTCATAACCCTGGCGCTGATGAAAACTTTCTTCCTTGCAGATGCGCACCATAGCACGCGAATACGGACCATATGATGTACGCTGCAGTGATACCTGGTTAACGATAGCCGCACCATCTACCAGCCACCCTATGGCACCAATGTCTGCCCAAGTAAGTGCCGGGTAATTGAATATGTTGGAATATTTTGCTTTCCCTTCGTGCAGCTGCCGGATCATTTCATCACGCGAGATACCCAATGTTTCCGCTGCGCTGTAGAGATACAGACCATGTCCGCCTTCGTCCTGTATTTTAGCCAGCAGTATTTGCTTGGCACGCAAGCTGGGAGCGCGCGTTACCCAGTTACCTTCAGGTTGCATGCCTATTACTTCAGAATGTGCGTGTTGCGACATCTGCCTCATCAGATGCTTGCGGTAGGCTTCCGGCATCCTGTCCCGGGGCTCTATCACATCACCGCGTGTTATCTTATCTTCAAAGGTCTTCAGCATCTCAGCTTGTATACCCGTATTTTTTTCTGTTACTTCCATAAACTCTTTTTTAGTATCGTAATGGATTTGATTATCGTATTATAATGTTCCCCTGCGGGCTTGTTCTGCCTCTATCGATTCAAACAAGGCCTGAAAATTGCCCTTACCGAATGATCTGGCACCCTTACGCTGTATGATCTCAAAGAACAGCGTCGGACGGTCTTCTACAGGCTTGGTAAATATCTGCAGCAGGTAGCCCTCTTCATCCCTGTCTACCATGATGCCCAGCTTCTTCAGCGCAGCCATATCTTCTGCTATCTCGCCCACGCGTTGCGCTACAGTATCGTAGTAGTTACCCGGCACATGCAGGAATTCTACACCACGCTTCTTCATTTCAGATATCGTGAACAGTATATCATCAGTCGCCACAGCTATATGCTGACAACCTGCTCCGCCATAAAAATCAAGATATTCTTCCACCTGCGATTTCTTCAGCCCCTTGGCCGGCTCATTGATCGGGAATTTGATGCGGCCATTCCCGTTGGTCATTACTTTGCTCATCAGCGCAGTATACTCTGTGGATATGTCCTTATCATCAAACGTTACCAGGTTGGCAAATCCCATCACATCCCCGTAGAATTTCGACCATTTGTTCATTTCACCCAGTCCCACATTACCCACCATATGGTCTATATACTTCAGGCCTGTCCATCCCGGGTTGTAGTCCGACTCCCATTTCTCATAGCCGGGCATAAATACACCTTTGTAGTTCTTGCGCTCCACGAATATGTGTACTGTTTCACCATAGGTGCGAATACCCGCACGCACTACCTCACCCTGCTCATCCTTTTCTACAATAGGTTCAAAGTATACCTCTGCGCCACGCGATGTTGTTTCTTCAAAAGCCTTCCGCGCGTCATCTACCCACAGTGCTATCACCTTTACACCGTCACCGTGATTTTTGATGTGCTCCGCTATGGCACTATCATTGGTGAGAGGCGTGGTCAGCACCAGTCTTATCTTGTCCTGCACCAGCACATAAGATACATGGTCTCTTACACCCGTTTCCAGCCCGGCATACGCCAGCGACTGAAACCCGAATGCCGTTTTATAATAATGAGCCGCCTGCTTGGCATTGCCCACATACAGTTCTACATAATCTGTTCCATTAATGGGCAGAAAATCCTGCGCATCGGCAAAGATCTTTTCTATGCCGTAATTATAGTTCGTGACGTTCTTCAGATTTTGCTCTTGCATATATTCAATTTAGTCGGTTAACCATGATTGGTAATAGTCAGGCACCTCTATCTTCATTGCCTCTACTGTTATGTCCATTGGCGCAAACGGGTCTATCATCACAGCCAGTTCTTTGGTTTCCTTCTGCCCTATGCTGCGCTCTATAGCTCCGGGGTGAGGACCATGAGGTATGCCGCCCGGGTGCAGCGTCAGCTGCCCTGCCTTTATATTATTACGGCTCATAAAGTCACCATCTACATAATACAGTATCTCATCACTGTCTATATTACTATGGTGGTAAGGGGCCGGGATAGCCTGCGGATGGTAGTCATACAACCTTGGCACAAAAGAGCACACAACAAAATTCTTGCTCTCAAATGTCTGGTGTATAGGGGGCGGCATGTGTATGCGGCCGGTAAGTGGTTCAAAGTTGAAGATGGAGAAGGTGTACGGATACAGGTATCCGTCCCACCCTGCCACATCAAACGGATGATTGGCATACACATAAGGGAACATCATACCCTTCTTTTTGATGTAAATATCAAAATCACCCTGCTCATCATGGGTCTTCAGGTTCGTCGGACGTTTGATGTCGCGCTCACAAAATGGCGAATGCTCTAATAATTGTCCAAAGTCATTCCTGTAGCGACGCGGGGTAAATATAGGGTCGAAAGACTCTACGAAAAGAAGCCTGTTATCCGGCGTATCAAAGCGGATCTGGTACACAGTGCCCCTTGGTATCACCACATAGTCACCATATTTAAAATCCAGTGAGCCAAACATGGTTTCCAGCACACCACTACCCTTATGCACGAATAGCAATTCGTCTGCATCTGCATTTTTATAGAAGTAAGGTGTTGACTCCATCGGCGCTGCCAGGCCTATCTGCATCGCACTGTTCACAAACAGCGTCTTACGGCTTTTTATATAGTCCTTTTCGGGCGCTACGTTGTAACCACTGAAGCTCATGGCGTTCATGCCATTCTCTATAGCTATTTCCGGCTTCACCGAATAGGGCTTACCCTTCTGCCTTACCTTGGTCGGCGCATAAAGATGATATACTAATGAAGAAAGTCCTGCAAACCCTTGTGTACCCACAAGCTCTTCCTGGTAAAGTTTCCCATCAGGCTGACGGCTTACAACGTGGCGTTTTTCAGGTATTGTTCCTAAACTATGATAGAAAGGCATCTGTTTTTTTCAACAAAAATACCTGCACCCCTACCCCAGCTCTATAACCTTCGACATCTATGCAGATGATTTTCGTCAGGATTTCCGGCAAGCGGTTGCATTTTTTCAACACCCCGATATGCCTGCACCCGATATTTGAAACAAATTTTTATTTTCCCACTTACACTATAATGCAGTAAGTTAAATAACCTGAATTATTTATATTTGCATAGAATCACAAACCGATATGAAATCAAGTACCCTTCTTTCAGCATTCCTGTTCTTAAGCGTGGCTACATATGGCCAGATGACCAAACAAATAACCAAGGTCTATGAAGAAAATAAATTCAGGGAAGTAATAAACCTTGGGGCCAGGATCAATAACTACTTATCTCCAGACGATGAAAAGACCGTGGATGACCTCGTTGGCCGCTCATGCTATATGTTGCAAATGTATGACTCGGCGGTTTATTTCGAGAATAAAGCCTTATCGCTTGACAATGACGCGACAAGCACATCTGGCTGGGCCTATACTTATAGGGGTATGGCTCAGTATTGGCTAAACAAGAAAGAGGAGAGCATCGCAGATTTGCAAAAAGCGATCGACCTGGATAAGACCCACAATTCAGTGGAAGTAGCAAAAAATTTCTTAGCCAACATCAAAACCAATAGTGTACCCGACGAAAAATATAACCTTTATTTTGTGCAGGGGCAATATAAAAATGCCATAGCAGAGGGAAGGGCACAACTACAGAAACAGGACTATAAAGATGTGATGGAGATAGTAGGTGCCTCTTATTACTATATTCACCACTACGACTCCGCCATTTACTTTGAACGTATGACAATAGCTCACGACGCTGATTCCACGTTTGTTTCAGGTTGGGCACATGTGTACCTTGGCATGGCGCTGTATAACAATAATCAAAAAGAGAATGCCATTGCAGAATTAAGAAAAGCCATAATGCTTAATAAAACATCTAATTCAGTTCGCAAGGCAGAAAATTTTCTGGATGCTATAGTAAATGGCCGCATCATAGCCATCGACTCCCTGCATCAGGCTATAAAAGAACAGTTAAGTGGCAACAACTATCGTGGCGCTGCAAATATAGCACTTGCAGCCATTGCTGCTAACCCGGACAACTCCGTAACATGGGACCAGTTAGCAGCCGCCTATTGCTGGCTGCACAATTTTGACTCTTCAATATATTGCTGCCAAAGATCCCTTTCTATAGATAAAGAAGGATCGCTTATTTCCAATGAAATTCATCTCCGTTTAGGAATAGTCAATTTTATTAAAAACGATCTAAATGCATCTGATCGTGAATTAACGGCAGCAATAAATGATCGCGCGAACGACGATCTGAAGAAAAGAGTGAAACATGTGCGCATGCTTACAGGACAAGACGAATCCTTCGCCCGGTGGAAAACAATAGAAAAAGAAAACATCATTTTCCACTTTCAGAATAAAAAAGAGATAGACGACGTAGATGCATTGATGGCCAGGTACGAGAAAGAATACATAAATGCCATTGCAGCGCTACCATCACATTTGCCTAAAAAGATCGATTTATTCGTTTGGGAGAACGAGAGTCTCGCAAGAGCTGCTCTGCGTAACGAAGCTAATGCGAAAAAAGAGGTATCATTGACCGATGCAGACTATTGTGTTGCACATATTGCTCAAAACACTACCAGTAGCCCATTGGTTTTCATTCTGGGTCACTGGCAAAAAAAGCAGTAAAAATAAATATAGCACGTTCGATCATACGTTTATCCGGACTAATATTGCTCATATCATCCAGCTCAGATGTTTAAGCAACGTAAATATTTGTCTTCGCAAAGTCTCCACCTTTCGCACTAACGCGATAGCTAGCATCGCGGCTCTCCGGCTGCATAGACGGGCTCTAATGTTTACTAGAATAGGCAGGTCGCCAATTCCTATTACAACTACAATTCACCTCACAAATTTCTCATAATACGTCCGCTATTTATTATCTGTCGTTCTAACTGAATACCCCAATCTTATACAAACGATTTATAAAACTCTTTCTTGTCAACTTGACAAGAATACGTATCTTTGATGAAATATTCAGTTATGAAAACAATGAGTGTGGGCGAGTTCAAAACTCATTTTTCCGAGGTGCTTAAAAGTGTTATTGCTGGCGAGGAAATTGGTATAATGTACGGTAAAAAGAAAGAAATAGTGGCGAAGCTCGTACCAAAGGCCGCTGAGAAAAAGTCAAGAAGAAAGATCGGAGTGCTAGAAGGAAAAGTAAAATTTGCCGGTGATTTCAAGATAACTGAAGAGGAATTCCTTGGCCTATGACATACCTGCTAGATACACACTATATGCTTTGGGCCATCAGTGATACCAGGAAATTGTCTGCCCGGATCAAAGACGTAATAACCAATCCTGATAACCGCATTGTGATAAGCACCATCAGTTTTTGGGAAGTGTCTCTGAAAAGTTCGGTGGGCAAACTGGATATCACCGGATTTACCCCGGCTGACCTGCCCGCGGCCTGCCTTACAGTAGGCTTTGACATAGAAAGCCCTACAGCAGAGGAAAGCAGCACATACCACCTCCTTAAAGCCACCTACCACAAAGACCCCTTCGACAAAATGCTGATATGGCAAGCGATTTGCAATAACTATACCCTCATCAGCGCTGACGCCAACGTAAAAAAATATACTTCAGAAGGATTAAAAGTATTTACTGATCGTAAATAACTTGATTCATTTTCCCACCCAACTTTATATGACATACCAGTGTATAGTATTTACTCCAATGATGGGAAGCAGAGCGGTTTTCCGTCGAAGTAAATAATGTCGTCGACATCTTGAAAATAAATGGCATTACCAGTATTAAAATGTCTTACGGCTGGCCTTGGGGCGACTGGCAGGAATTTACGAGTGACGTAAATAATTTAATGAATGAAGTAAGAGAAAAGGAACAGCTGAGTGGCGGCATATTCGGAGAAAATGACGTATTTATCGTGATCAATGAGCTTGGAACCAGTATAACCTTCTGCCATGAAACCGACATACAAATTGAGTTTAATGAGGTCAACCCAGTTGTGTCACAAGTATTAAACGATTGGAGATCTAAGCAAATCATTCATGCCATACAAAAGAATAAAGAAGATATTGAACTTACATATCTGATATCATAAAAACAAAAAAGGCCGATCATCTACTGACCGGCCCCCTATAAAAATTGACGAATTACCTTATTAACCCTTTAACCCTTTAACCTTTTAACGAATTACCCTTTTAACCAATTACCTTATTAACCCTTTAACCTTTTAACGAATTACCCTTTTAACCAATTAACCCTCAACCGGTATCCTCTTCAGTGTCTCCAGCAAGTAGCTCCAGAACTTTTGTACCGATGATATCTGCGCGCGCTCATCTGGTGAGTGTGCGCCGTAGATGTTTGGCCCAAAGGAGATCATCTGCATATCAGGGTAGTTAGTACCCAGTATACCGCACTCCAGTCCGGCATGCACCGCATCTACATGCGGCTCTGCATGAAACATTTCTTTATACAGGTTACTCATCAGCTTGATGATAGGCGCATCTGGGCGTGGCTCCCAGCCCGGGTAAGAACCCGCATAAGCTAGCGTAGCACCCATCAGCTCAAATGCACTGGTGATAGCATCTTTCAGGTCGCCCTTCTCACTATCTACAGAGCTGCGAGTGAGGCATTGCAGGCTATATGCACCGTCCTTCACCAGTATGCGCGACAGGTTATTAGAGCTTTGCACCAGCCCTGCCATATCCGGGCTCATGCGGTATATACCATTAGGGCAGGCATATATGGCACGCAGCAGCTTTTGCTGAAAGCCATCTTCCATCACCTGCGCAGGCATGTCAGCAGCCACTATGGTTATAGCCAGATTAGGATCAGTCGTTTTAAACTCTACTTTTATAATAGCTGCCAGTGCGTTCAGGGCTTCCTGTACCTGACCTCCATTTTCGGCCACAATTACCGCTACCGACTCACGGGGTATAGCATTGCGCAGGCTGCCACCGTCTATGCTGGCTATGCCTATACTATGCTCCTTGGTCAGGGTCAGTAATATCCTGTTCATCAGCTTATTGGCATTACCCCTGCCCAGGTGTATATCACCACCGGAGTGTCCACCCGTAAGGCCCTTTACACTTATTTGGAAAGCAGCAGCACCCTTTGGTGCCACCTGCGTATAGCTGCCCGTGCCGGTAATATCTATACCGCCTGCACAGCCTATGGTCAGTTCATTATCTTCTTCCGTATCCAGGTTCAGCATGATCTTGCCATCCAGCAGCCCGCCCTTCAGCGCTAAGGCTCCTGTCATACCCGTTTCTTCATCTATGGTAAAAAGTGCCTCCAGTGCCGGATGCGCTATATCGGTAGATGCCAGCAGACTCATAATAGAGGCCACGCCTATGCCATTATCGGCACCGAGCGTAGTACCCTTGGCCTTCACCCAGTCACCATCTGCATACATTTCTATGCCCTGTGTATCAAAGTCAAATGTGGTATCGCTGTTCTTCTGGTGCACCATATCCAGGTGGCTTTGCAGCACCACGGTCTGGCGGTCTTCCATACCCTTGGTAGCTGGCTTTTTGATGATCACATTTCCCACCTCGTCCACATGTGTCGGCAGATTCAGACTTTCACCAAAGGCTTTTATAAAAGCTATCACCCTACCCTCTTTCTTCGATGGGCGCGGCACTGCGTTCAGGTCAGCAAAATGATTCCAAAGTGCGGTGGGTGCCAACTGGCGTATCTGTTCGTTCATCTTTTTAGCGTTTTTAAAAATCACAGCTAAAGTAAGCAATTTGCCCATCCTGTCACACTTTCATCAGTATTTGCCCCTCTGTTTCACCCTTCATTTTACGACCGGTTATCAATTGTCGTAGCACTATTACATGCGCAGCGAACACCAGGGGTACCAGCACACTCGGCAGCCAGTTAATAGGGAAATAAGTAATGGCTACATTCGGCTGCTCAAATCCGAAGCGCTGAAAAGGTGTCTTAGCCGATAATAGAGCTATCACCACAATGTTCAGCAGCAGCCCTATAGACAATACATTCCACCCGATCAGCCATGCCTTAGAACCCCTACGTACAAATACAATATAATAGATAACAGGCGCTGTAAGCCCCGCGATGATATCCATATTGCGGCCGGCAAAGGTCATGATCTCAGGTATTGACCCTGCGATGAATAGATAATATAAAACGATCTCCACCGGTATACGTATCAGATGCAGTAAGGTTAGTCGCTTCATGTTCATACCACTTGCAAATTCCCTGCCCCGCTTGGTAACCATCATCAGGATGAGGAACAACAAAGGTGGCGCCAGCATCAACAGCAGCCTCGGAGGCGTGGTGTATCCATTGGCATAAAAGCCCGAAAGGCCAGGTATCATCTGGAAGATCATCCAGACAGAAATAATAATTAAGAATGTCTTTGATTGGTTAGTGGCCCTGTAAAACTGAAAGACACCGGCCAGCGTGGTGGCAATGAATCCAATACTGATTATTGTCGGAATTTGTTGCATAACGTTGGGTTTTATGATACAAAAATCCGCAACCTTTCAACAAATCAACTTAGCAAATGGCAAGAAATCATTTACGGGCCAACTCTTTTCTTATCCTGCTCAGTGAGGTATCTGCTATGCCCAGGTAAGAGGCGATGTGTTTCAACGATGCATTCTGAAATATCTCCGGTTTCGATTGCAGCAGCAATTCATACCGTTGCTCAGCCGTATGGTTGATCATAGACAGCATGCGCTCTTTAAGCGCCACAAACCCATTCACCAGCACCGTTCGCCCAAACTCCCTGAACTCGGGCATACCGTGAAAAAGGTTATTCAACGTTTCATAGTTCACATACCAGCCATTGCAGTCTGTCAGTGCTTGTATATTTTCTTTAGAGGGTGTTCGCCTGAAGAAGGACGACACCTCAAATGCCACTGCCTG
>Ga0164297_10000187_pt1 | contig 81606 bp, 64 predicted proteins | sample GEODES058metaG_FD_113539 | JGI IMG/M metagenome (GOLD analysis project Ga0164297, IMG submission 113539) | Dystrophic lake water microbial communities from Trout Bog Lake, Wisconsin, USA - GEODES058 metaG | ecosystem: Environmental > Aquatic > Freshwater > Lake | place: USA: Trout Bog Lake... | reverse complement strand
TCACAGGCGATTTTTTCAAGGAGGGTTGGGACTTCATCTTCGTTCCTTCGTCACTACGACGAAGCCCCAACCCTCCTTAAATCACAACCTCAAATCTGTGCCATTGGTGCTGACGGGGGACAGACAAGGTATTCGAGGCTGCGGCCACGCTCACCAAACACTTCGGCCGCCACGCGGTCGACCAGCGCGCGCAGGATTTCCAGTTCCTTGCGCGTGGCGACGAGGGGAATCATGATCTCGGGCACGACCGCCTCGCCCGACCTGGCCGCCACATCGAGCGCCGCCTCGAAAATCGCCCGCGCCTGCATTTCATAGATTTCGGGGAAGGTAATGCCTAGGCGGCAGCCGCGATGTCCCAGCATCGGGTTGAATTCGTGCAATTCCTCCGCACGGCGCCGCAAGTGGTCCACACCGAGCCCTGTCACTTCGGCCAATTCGGCAAATTCGGCATCGCCCTGCGGCAGGAATTCGTGCAACGGGGGGTCGAGCAGGCGGATCGTAACCGGCAAACCGGCCATCACCTCGAAAATCCCGGTGAAATCGGCACGCTGTTCGGGCAGCAGCTTGGCCAGAGCGGCCCGCCGTCCGGCTTCGTCTTCGGCCAGGATCATCTGGCGCACGGCCAGAATGCGCCCTGCATCGAAGAACATGTGCTCGGTGCGGCACAGACCAACGCCTTCGGCGCCGAACTGGCGCGCGACAAGGCAATCGTTCGGGGTTTCGGCATTGGCGCGCACTTTCATGCGGCGATGGCTGTCGGCCCAGGCCATCAGCACCGCGAAATCGCCGACCAGTTCGGGTTCGACGGTGCGCACTTCGCCCGCCATGACTTCGCCGTTCGATCCATCGAGCGTGATCACATCACCTTCGCGCAATTCGCGGCCGCCAATGCGCGCAACACGGTTGGTCATGTCGATCGACAGCGCCGAAGCGCCCGACACGCACGGGCGCCCCATGCCGCGGGCAACGACCGCAGCGTGGCTGGTCATGCCGCCACGCGCGGTCAGCACACCGCGCGCCGCATGCATGCCGTGGATATCTTCCGGGCTGGTTTCGACCCGCACCAGAATCACCGCATCGCCGCGTTCAGCGCGCTTCTCAGCGCTGTCGGCGTCGAACACCACGGCACCCGAAGCCGCACCGGGCGAAGCCGGCAGTCCGCGTGTTAGCACATCGCGCGGCGCTTTGGGATCGAGCGTGGGGTGCAGCAACTGGTCAAGCGCCATCGGATCGATGCGGCGGATCGCCGTCGCCTGATCGATCAGGCCCTCGCCCACCATATCCACCGCCATCTTGAGCGCGGCCTTGGCAGTGCGCTTGCCCGACCGGGTCTGCAGCATCCACAGCTTGCCCTGCTCGACGGTGAATTCGATGTCCTGCATGTCCTTGTAATGCTTTTCGAGCAGTTCAAAGACAGCCGCCAATTTGCCATAGGCGCCGGGCATCGCTTCTTCCATCGACAAGGGTTTGGCGCCTGCCAGTTCGCGGGCGGCGCGGGTCAGATATTGCGGCGTACGGATGCCCGCCACCACGTCTTCGCCTTGCGCATTGACCAGCCATTCGCCGTAATAGGCCTTGGTGCCGGTCGCCGGGTCGCGGGTGAAGGCCACACCCGTGGCCGAGGTGTCGCCCATGTTGCCGAACACCATGGCCTGCACGTTGACCGCGGTGCCCCAGTCACCGGGGATATCGTTCAACCGGCGATAGACTTTGGCGCGGTCGCTTTCCCAACTGTCGAACACCGCGGCAATCGCACCCCACAACTGTTCATGCACATCCTGCGGGAACGGGCGGCCAAGCTCGTCTTCGACAATGGCGTTGTATTGCCGGACAAGCGCCTGCCAATCTTCGGCCTGCATCTCGACATCGGCGTAAAAGCCTTTGTCTTCCTTGGCGATTTCCAGCGCATCTTCGAACCGGTAATGATCCAGCCCAAGCACGACGTCGGAATACATCTGGATGAAGCGGCGATAGCTGTCCCACGCAAACCGCGCATCGCCCGATCCGGCCGCCAACCCCGCCACCGTCGCGTCGTTCAGCCCCAGATTGAGCACGGTATCCATCATCCCCGGCATCGATACCCGCGCGCCTGACCGCACCGAAACCAGCAGGGGATTGGTCGCATCACCGAACACACGTCCGGTCGCCGCCTCGATATGGCCGATGCCTTGTGCCACCGCCGCGCGCAAATCCTCGCCAAACCTCTTGCCGGCCGTATTGTACTGCGTGCACACCTCGGTGCTGATCGTAAAGCCGGGCGGAACCGGCAGCCCGATCCCCGCCATCTCGGCCAGATTGGCGCCCTTGCCACCGGTAATCGTCTTGTCCCGCGAACGCGGATCATCCGAACGAGCACCACCGCCGAAAGGAAAAACCGTTACGGACATGGCACGGTTGCCCCAGATGATGCCTGATCTACTTGGCGCTGGATCGCTGCTCCGACCGCTTCGGCGCCATCACCCAGCAGGATGTGGACACCTCGGTCGGTTCCGGCCAGACCGCGCGGCGCGATCTCGGCAAGCCTGGTGGTATCGATACGACGGGGATTGCGGGCAAGCAGGACCAGTCGCGTACCGCAGGCCTGCGCCTGCTCGATGTTGCCGATCCCCCCGCAGGCGGCAAGAATGCGATCGACCAAAGCCGGCGCAGGCGGCGGCATGTCGATATGCGGAACGGGTGCGTCAGCGGCCATGCCGGCGGTATCCGGCTTGATCCCGCCGCACCAGGCGCGGATTTCGGCGGCGAGCATGTCGGCGGTTGGCCCGACCACCACCTGCAGCGCCACGCCGCCGGGCCGCACCACGCCGCGCGCGCCCAGCCGGGCCAGCGCTGCCTCGTCAATCGCGGCCGGATCGACCATGATCAGCCGCAGCCGGGTGGTGCAGGCATCGACTTTGGCCAGATTGGCCGCCCCGCCCAGCGCCGCGACAAAGCCCGCCGCGCGGTTGGTGGGGGCGCCCGGCGCGGCGACCGGCTCGGATGCTTCGGCCCGGCGCCCCGGAGTCGCCAGATCAAAGCGGACGATGCAGAACCGGAAGATCAGGAAATAGGCCGCGAAATAGACCGCCCCCACCGGCAGCAGCAGCCAAGGCCGGGTGGCGAGCCGGAAATTGATCAGATAATCGAACAATCCGGCCGAAAATCCGAACCCCAGCCGCACCCCCAGCAGCGCCATCACCGCCATCGACACCCCGGTCAGCACCGCATGGATCACGAACAGCAGCGGCGCGACGAACATGAAGGTGAATTCGATCGGCTCGGTCACCCCGGTCAGGAACGATGTTGCCGCCAGCGAGGCGAACAGCCCGGCCACTTCGCCGCGCCGTTCAGGCAGCGCGGTGCGGTACATCGCCAGGCACGCCGCCGGCAGGCCGAACATCATCACCGGGAAAAACCCGCTCATGAACACGCCAGCAGTCGGATCGCCGGCAAAAAAGCGGTTGAGATCGCCGCTGGCGCCGTGAAAATCGCCGACGATGAACCACACCACATTGTTGAGGATATGGTGCAGCCCGGTCACCAGCAGCAGCCGGTTCAACAGGCCATAGAGAAACAGCCCGAACCAGCCCGCGCCGACCACCCAGCGGCTGATCGCATCGATCCCCGCCGCCAGCGCCGGATAGCCCCAGCCGACCACCGCCGCCAGCACCACGCCAACCCCGCCGGCAGCAATCGGCACGAACCGCCGCCCGCCAAAAAAGGCGAGGTATTCGGGCAGCCGGATCGCGTGAAAGCGGTTGTAGAGCAAGCCGCCCGCCAGCCCCGAAAGGATACCCGCCGGCACGCTGAGCTTGCCCACTTCGTGCGCGCGCCACGCGGCGGTGACGGCATCATGTGCGACCGCCATCCCGGCCAGCCCCGGCGGCGGGATCATCAGCGCCTTGGCCCCTTCGACCGTCACAAGATAGGCGACCGCCCCGGCCAGCCCTGCCGCGCCGTGGTTTTCGCGCGCCAGCCCGACCCCGACGCCGATCGCGAAAAGCAGCCCGAGATTGGCAAAAATGGCATTGCCCGCCGCCGCGACAAACCCCAGCCCCAACAGATCGGGCTGGCCCAGCCGCAGCAGCAGCCCGGCCACCGGCAGCACCGCGATCGGCAGCATCAGCGCGCGACCGAGCGGTTGCAGCGCGGCCATGACCATGCGGCCCCGGTGGGCAAAATCCATCGCGATCACCCTTCCTGCAACCGGTCGCCGAGCGCCGAGCGCACCAGCGCCCGCACTTCGGCCGCGCTGTCGGCAGCCAGCGCGCGGCCGGCGAGATCGCGCGCCTCGGCCAGCGTGATCGTGCGCAACAGCGCCTTGACCGCCGCAATGCGCCCGGCGGTGCACGACAGTTCGCCGATCCCCAGCCCGACCAGCAGCGGCACCGCCAGCAGATCACCCGCCGCCGAACCGCAAATGCCGACCGGGCAACCATGCAGCGCCGCGCCGCGCGTGCATTGCGCGATCAGCCGCAGCACCGCCGGATGCAGCGCATCGATCATCGCCGCGGTCGCCGGATTGCCGCGATCGGCGGCGAGGGCATATTGCGTCAGATCATTGGTGCCGATCGACAGGAAATCGGCCTCTGCCGCCAGTTGATCGGCCAGCATCGCCGCAGCGGGGGTTTCGATCATCACCCCGACCGGGATCGGCGTGGCGACCCCGGCGCGCTCCGCAGCGGCCGCGACCATCGCGCGAAACCGCCGCAATTCGGCGCGATCAACCACCATCGGCGCCATGATCCGCACTTGCCCGGCCGGTTCGACCGTGGCCAGCGCGGCGAGTTGCTTGGCCATCAGCGCTTCGCGGGCAAAGCCCAGGCGGATGCCGCGCTGGCCCAGCGCCGGATTGTCCTCGGCCGGCATCGGCACATAGCGCAGCGGCTTGTCCGCGCCGACATCGAGCGTCCGCACGATCAGCGGCAAGCCCGCCATCGCCGTGGCAATCGCCTGATAAGTGGCGCGCTGTTCGTCGAACCCGGGTTCGTCATCGCGATCGAGAAACAGGAATTCGCTGCGCAGCAGGCCGCAGCCTTCGGCACCGGCGGCGCGCGCGGCGTGCGCATCGGCCACCGCGCCCAGATTGGCAAACACCTCGATCCGCGTGCCGCAGGCGGTGTGGGCATCGGCGGCGGCCAGCGCCTGCTGTGCGGCGCGGCGTGCACCCTGCGCCGCCAGCGCGGCCTGCGCGGCGGCGAGGCGGGCGGGATCGGGCGCCACTTCAAACCGCGCCGCGCCGGCATCGAGCACCGCGATGGCGCCCTCGGCGGCGGCCAGCACGGCGGGGCCGGCAACCACGATCATCGGAATGCCCGCCGCCGCCGCCAGAATCGCCACGTGCGAAGTCGGCCCGCCGGCGGCCAGGCACAACCCGCCCGGCGGCCCGGCGCGCAGCACGGCGGCAAATTGCGAGGGCAGCACATCGTCGGCCACCACGATCGCCCCGGCCGGAACCGGGGCCAACGTGCCGCCATGGCCCAGTTCGGTCAGCACTTGCCCGGCGACATCGGCCAGATCCGCCACCCGTTCGATCAGGCGGGGATTGCCCGTCGCGCGCAGGCGATCGGCATGGACTTGCGTCGCGGCGCGCCAGGCCCAGCCGGCGCTGCGCCCTGCATCGATCGCGCGCCTTGCCAGATCGATCAGTTCGGGATCGTCGAGCAGCGCACGATGCGCGGCGGCAATCGCCCCGTCACCCAGCCGCGCCATCGCGGCCTGACGCGCGGCAAGCAGCCGGCGGCGTTCCTCGGCCGGGTCGTTGCCATCGTGCGGCACTTCGCCATGCGTCACGCGCAAATGCGCAACCGGGCCGATCGCCAGCCCGGGGCTGGCGCAGACCGGGCCGGACGCGGGCGCCGCTGCCTGCGGCACTTCGTGAGCATCGGGATCGCTTTCGCCGATCAGCGCGGCCACCGCCTGCACCGCGCGCGCCGCATCCGCACCGTGCGCGCGCAGCAGCAGCGCATCGCGATGCCGCACATCGAGCGTCAACAGCGCCACCGGGCTGCGCGCATTGGCCTGCCGTTCGCCGGCGATCACTTGCAGATCGGCCACCAGACCCGCCAGTGCGGCGGCAATCCGCGCCGCCGGGCGGGCATGGATGCCATGTTCCAGCGCGACCACGACATGGGCTTCGACCGCTTCGCCGGCCAGATCGTTAACCGCAGCCGCCGCCTGTGCCACCACGGCAAACAGCCGCGCGCCGGCATCCACCGCACGCGCGGGCGTCGCCTCGATCATCGCGAAACCGGGGCTGGCCAGCACGATCGGGGTGATCAGGCTGCGCGCACCGGCGGCAACCGCATCCGGATCAAACCCGATCAGCGCCTGCCCGGTACTGACCCGATCGCCCACCGCGACGTGCGGGGCAAACCCCGCGCCACCCAGCGCCACCGTATCGATGCCGATATGCAGCAGAATCTGCGCGCCATTGGCCAGTTCCAGCGTAACCGAATGCCCTGTCGCGGCTAGCGCCACCACCGTGCCGTCGCACGGCGCGCGCAACATGGCCTCGAGCGGCTCGATCGCCATGCCCGGCCCCATCATCGCCTCGGCAAACACCGGATCGGGCACTGTCGCCAGCGCATCGAGCCAGCCGGCAAACGGCGCGTGGACCCACACCGGCGCGGTCATGGCACCGTCACGGTATCGATCGCCCACAACGGAGCGGGCGCGCGCGTCGCGGCAAACAGGCACAGCCGGTGCGCGCCCGTAGCGGCACCCGCCAAGGGCACCGTAGCGCTGCCCAGCGGCACCCGCGCCAGTTCCGGCCCGTCGCAGATGTCCTGCCGCACCACCAGTTCATCACCCGCCCCCTTGGGCGGGCGCAGCGTGATCGTTTTGGCATCACCGGCCAGTTGATAATTGAACGGCAGCGCGACCATGCGTACGCTGATCGCGTGGCCATCGAGCGGCAGCGGCGGGGTCAGCCAGCAGCGGTCCATGATATCGACCAGCACCGGATGCCCGCCCGCCACCGGCAGATTGAGCGCCACGCGATTGGCACAGGTTTCCAGATCCTGGCTGCGCAGCGGCCCGGTTGCGGCTTGCGCAGCGGCGCCAAACGCACCGGGCGTGGGGCGGACCTCCCACAGATCGAGCAAGCGCGCTTCGGCGGGCAGCCGCGCGGCAAAGCCGGCCCAGTCGCGCCGATCGCGCGCGGTCCAGCCCAGTTCCGCCAGCGCCGCCGCGCGCGGCCAGGCCATCGCCAGCATTTGCGCATCATCGCGCACATATTCGGTCCAGATTTCGCCCTGCACCCCCAGCAGATGGCCGGGGGTGGCCGCATCGGCGGCGCCGGGTTCAACCGCATAGATGTCGCGCGCGGCAATCACCGTGCCGCGCCCTGGCGGTTCGTCGGCATCGGCGGCCTGGCGGTGGTCGAAATAGAACACCGGATCGGTCGCCAGCACGACATCGTGGCCCGCCGCCAGCGCCTTGGCGGTATCCTTGGCCCCGTGCCACGACAGCACGGTGGTGCCGGGGGGCACCCCGCCCGCCGCCAGCAGATCGTCCCAGCCGATCGCCTGCCGCCCGTGGCGCGCCAGATACGCGGCGATCCGGCGGGCAAACCACGCCTGCAACGCGGTTTCGCCGGGCAGGCCCAGCCGTTTCATCTGCGCCTGTTCGGCCGGGGCGGCATGCCATTGATCATACAGCACTTCATCGCCGCCGGTGGCAATCGCATGGCCGGGAAACAGCGCCATCGTTTCATCCAGCACCGTTTCCAGCGCGTGCAGCGTGCGCCGACCGGTCCGCAGCACAGATGGGAAAATCCCCCAGTCGGCCTGCGCCGAAGCCGGCACCCCCTGATATCCCCACGCCGGATAAGCGCGCAGTGCCGCCAGCGCATGGCCCGGCATTTCGATTTCGGGCACGATGGTGATCGCCCGCGCCGCCGCATAAGCCACCAGATGGCGGATCTGCGCGGCGGTATAGAACCCGCCATAGCGCGCGCCATCGGGTTCGCTGCGCCAGCCGCCGATCGCGGTCAGCCGGGGATAGGCGCGCACCGGCAGCCGCCAGCCCTGATCATCGGTCAGATGCCATTGCAGCCGATTGAGCTTGTGCAGCGCCATCACGTCGAGCAGCCGCTCGATCGCGCCGACCGACTGCATATGCCGCGCGCTGTCGAGCATCAGCCCGCGCCAGGCATAGCGCGGCTGATCGGACATATGCAGCGCCGGGAGCGCCTGTCCGCGCGCCGCCGCCAGCAACTGCCACAAGCTGACCGCGCCGTGCAACAGGCCGGCGCGGGTGCGGCCGGCGATCGTCACGCCGCGCGTATCGATATCGAGGCAATAGCCTTCTGCCGGGTTCCCGGTCAGCGCCGCGCAGCCCGCCGCCTGCCGCACCAGCCGGATCGCCACGCCTTGCTGCGGCCCGCGTGCCGAACCAAACGTCAGCCCCAGCCGCTGCCGCGCGCTGTCGGCCAGCCATGCGCCGACCCCGGCCGCCGCGCGGTCCCCCGCCGGCACCACGATCGGCGTGCCCGCGGGCAACGACACCCCCGCCGCCCCGTCCGTTGCAACCACGCTTTGCGGGCGCGGAATCACCGGCACCTCGGCCAGCGCGGGGGTAGCAATCAGTGCCAGCGACAGCAGCGCCAGCCCGCGTTCAAACCGCATGATCGCACACCGGCGCGGGCAGGCCGCCGATCCAGCTTTCCACCACCTGCATCCCGGCATCGAGCAGCACGAGATCGGCGCGCGCGCCCACCCGGATGCGCCCGGTCTGATTGCCCAGCCCGAGAAAATCGGCCGGTTCGGCGCTGGCCATCGCCGATGCACTGGCCAGATCGAGCCCGAGCAGCGCCATCGCGTTGCGCAGCGCGGCGGCCATGTCGAGGTTCGATCCCGCCAGCCGGCCGTGTTCGTCGCGGCAGGCGCCGTCGCGCACGGTGATCGTCTTGCCCTGCAAGATGAACGAAGGCGCCGACAGCCCGACACAGGGCATCGCATCGGTGACCAGCATGAACCGCGCCTGCCGCCGCGCCGCCAGCGCGATGCGCAAAGTCACCGGATCGACATGGCAGCCATCGACAATGATCCCGCACCACGGATCGCCCGCCAGCGCCGCGCCGACCACGCCGGGTTCGCGGCTGCCCAACGGCGACATCGCGTTGAACAAGTGGGTAATCCCGCTGACCCCGGCGGCAAACGCCGCCTGCATCCGCGCATGGGTGGCATTGGTATGGCCGGCGGCAACGATCACCCCGGCGCCGACCAGCGCGCTGATCACCGGATCATCGACCAGTTCGGGCGCCAGCGTCAGCACCACTTTGCCCGCACCCGGCGCGGTCAGCAGCGCCAGCGCCTCGGCATCGAGCGCGCGCAGCCGCGCCGGATCATGAATGCCGCGCCGTTCCATGCTGATGAACGGCCCTTCGATATGCACCCCCAGCACGCCGGGCACACCGGCGGCAATCGCCGCGCGGGTGGCATCGAGCGCGCGGGCGATCGTGCCCAGATCATCGCTGATCAGCGTCGGCAGAAACCCGGTGGTGCCAAACCGGCGATGCGCGGCACCGATCGTGGCGATCGTTTCAACCGTCGGCGCATCGTTGAACAACACGCCGCCGCCGCCATTGACCTGGGTATCGATAAACCCCGGCAGCAGCAGCTGTCCGCCCGTGTCAAACCGCGCCATCCCCACCGGCACGTCGCGCGGCGCGATCAGCGCGGCAATGCGACCCTGGTCGATCACCACCGCCAATCCGTCCTGCACGCCGTCCGGCGTCAGCACCCGCGCATTGATCAGGGCCTGCGCCATCATCGCGTCGAGGTTACCTTTGACAAGTGCGGCGGCTGATCGGGATCGTGCCCGCGCCGCGCCGCCAGCGCATCGACCAGCCGGTAAAACGCCTGGATCTGGACAATCGGGGTCAGCGCCGGATGGGTTTTGGGCAGGACCGCGCCGCCGGCATCGGCACCGCCGATTTCGAGCACCGTCGCGCCTTGCGCGCGGGCGGCGGCGATCGCCGCATCAACCCCTTCGCGGCTGACATCATCGGGCACGAACGCGATCACCGGAAATCCCGAATGGATCAGCGCCATCGGCCCGTGGCGCACTTCGGCCGAACTGAACGCTTCGGCATGGAGCCCGCAGGTTTCCTTCAGCTTGAGCGCGGCCTCTTGCGCGGCGGCAAACCCCGGCCCGCGCCCCAGCACATAGAGCCCGATCGCGTCAGCCAGCGCCTCGACAAACCCGGCCATGTCGGTGTGCCACGCGCGGATGAGCGTTTCGGGCAAAGCCTCGAGCGCGGCCAGCATCGCGGCATCGTCGGACCAGCAGGCCACCAGCGCGGCGATCGCGGTCAACGCGGTGATGAACGATTTGGTCGCCGCCACCGAGAGTTCGGGCCCGGCATCGAGCGGGATCACCACTTCGGCCAAGTGCGCCAGCGGCGAGTCCTGATCATTGACCAGCGCGACCAACAGCGCCCCGCCGGCGCGCGCGCTCTGCGCCGCCGCCAGCAGATCGGGGCTGCGGCCCGATTGCGAAATCGCCAGCGCCAGCACCCCGGTCATATCGGGCTGCGCGGTAAACACCGAGGCGGTCGACGGCGCCAGCGAGGCGGTCAGCACTTCGAGCCGGGTTTCGATCAGATAGCGCGCATATGTCGCGGCATTGTCCGAGCTGCCGCGCGCGATGGTCACCACCGTGCGCGGCGGATCGGCGCGCAGCCGGGCTGCCAGCGCGCGGATCACGCCGGCGCCGTCCTGCCATTGCCGGGCCACCCGTGTCGGCGCCTCGGCCGCCTCGCGCGCCATGGCGGTTTCCCGCGGCACCACCATGGCGGTCACAAGGCGCCTGCGTTCAATTCGGCGACAAAATCGTACATGTCGCCGCGATACCACGATTGGGTCAGTTCGACCGAGCGGCCATCGGGCAGAAACCCGCGCCGTTCGATCAACAGCCCGGGCGATCCCGGCTCCAGCCCGAGCACTTCGCACTGCGCGGCATCGAAGATCACCGCGCGCAACCGCTGCAAGGCGCGCACCGGGCGATGCCCGGCCGCCTCGAGCGCTTCATAGAGCGATGATCCGACCGCTTCGATCGAAGGCAGGCAATAACCGGGGATGGTCGAGGTTTCGAGCGCCATCGGCTGATCATCGGCAAAGCGGATGCGGTGAAAGCGATAGACCGAACTGCCCGGGCTCAATCCCAGCATCAGCGATTCTTCGGGGGTTACCGCTCCCTCTGACCGGCGCAGCCAGGTGCTGCGCGCGGCCCACCCGCGCGCGGCCATGTCTTCGGTAAACGAGGAAAGTTTGGAAAAGCTTTTTTCAACCCGCGCGGCGATGAACGTGCCGGCGCCATGGCGGCGCGACACCAAGCCTTCGTCCACCAGCGCCTGAATCGCCTTGCGCACGGTGATTCGCGAAACATTGATGTCGGTGGCGATATCGCGTTCGGCCGGCAGCGCATCATCCACTGACAAACGTTTGTCGACGATCGCCTGCCGCAAGGCGCGATGCAGCTTTTGATAGAGCGGACCATGGGCCTGCCCGTCCAGATCGCCGATGATCTCCGAAATTTTCAACTGCGCGCTCCAGTCACGGTGCCCAATGCCTATACCAGCCATCCCCTAACCCCAAATTTTCGCAACGGCAAGCCCATTGGTATCTAATTGGTCCACATTACCCCTTGCAGAGGTATGTAATTTGTGTGACACAAAGGCTACCAATGAGGCCCAGAACCAGTCCAATCGGGCGAATCAGGGATCATGCTGGTATTATATTGATCTGAATCGGGCAGGCGCGCCACTCACGCGGCCGATCTGCCCCCAGGTCTGCAACGATGGGGGTTTCTCGATGAGCGTTCGCAAAACTGCATTGATCGCCTCGGCCAGCGCAATCGCGCTGCTGTCCATGCCGGCGCTGGCGGCAGAGGCCGCACCGTCTGCCGATGGCACGGGCGATTCGATTGTCGTGACCGGCATTCGCGCCTCGCTCGAACGGGCGATCGACATCAAACGGATCAGCGAACAGAACGTCGACGCGATTTCCGCGACCGATATCGGCAAATTGCCCGACAAGAACGTCGCCGACGCGCTGCAGCGCCTGCCCGGCATCAATACTTCGTCGGCAGCCAGCGGCGAAGGCGGGTTTGACGAAAACGACCGCGTGTCGATCCGCGGCACCTCGCCCAGCCTGTCGTCGGTTACGGTGGACGGGCACGCGGTATCGACCGGCGACTGGTTCATCCTCGATCAGTTTTCGACGATCGGCCGCAGCGTCAGCTTTGACCTGCTGCCCGCCGAAATCGTCGAAACAGCGGTGGTGTCAAAGACTCAGAATGCCGGCCTGCTTGAAGGCGGGGTGGCCGGGTCGATCGATATCCAGACCCGCAGCCCGCTGGCGCTGCACGGCCTGACCGTCGAAGGATCGCTGCAGGGCGCGTACAATTCGAACACCAAGCAGACCAAGCCGCAGATCAACGGCCTGATCGGCTGGCACAACCACGACGATACTTTCGGCTTTATCGCGCAAGGCTTCTATGAAGAACGCAGCGTGCGCCGCTATGGCCAGGAAACGCTGGGCTATACCGCGATCACTTCGGCCATGCCGATCGGCGCGGCCAACCCCTCGCTGATCGGGGTGCAGGCACCGACGCTGATCGGATCGAGCCTGTTCAACCAGACCAAGAAGCGCGCGGGCGGCTTTGGCGCGCTGGAATGGAAGGCTTCGGACAAGGCGCGGTTCAAACTGACCGGGTTCTATTCGCACCTCGATGCGACCAACAGCAACGACAACTACATGTACTGGGGCTCGAACGAGCTCAACAACAACCTGCCGACCAGCTTTACCGTCGCCAACAACACGCTCACTTCGGCAACCTGGCCCGCGCTCAATGCCGCCGGCAAAGCCGTCGATGGCCTGGTGGTCGACAACATCATCCGCCCCAATGCCTCGGCCGAAAGCTATTATGTCAATCTCGACGGCACGTTCCAGCCCAGCGATCACCTCACTTTGCGCACCCAGATCGGCTATACCCACGGGGTGGGCGATACCCCGACCGAACCGGCGTTCGAAGTCGATGGCGGCCCGGGCATTTCCTATGCCCCGTCGGGCAATGGCTGGGCGGTGACCCCGGCCAGCATCAACCCGGCCAGCCCGGCGGGCCTCGCCAATGACTGGGCGTGGAACGAAACCTTCAAATCGGTCGATCAGGAAATCTGGGGCAAAGTCGATGGCACGCTCAGTGTCGATCACGGCGTGTTCCACTCGGTCGATTTCGGGGTGCGGATCGCCCAGCACCAGCGTCAGGTTGACGGGTGGGATCGCGGGTGCAGCCTGGGCGCCAACGGCCAATGCTGGACCAGCCCGGCGCTGCCGTTTGCCGCTGCCAACCCGATGCCTTATCCGGCCGGGTTCAACGCCAATGCGCTGGGCATCCCCGGCCTGCTGGTGCCGATCGCGGGCAATCCCGATACCATCGTCGGTATCCTCAACGGGATCAGCGACGGCGTGCACGGCCCGATCTCGTCGATCATCCAGCCGACCAACTATTACTGGCCGGGCTCGATGAAAGTACGCGAAACCGATGCCGAAGGCTTCATCATGGCGCATATCGGCGGCGAAGGCTGGCGCGGCAATGTCGGCGTGCGGCTGGCCAACACCAGCGAAAACGTGTTTGCCAACGATTCAAACCCGGTCGGGGCAGATGCGGTGCTGGTCACCACGTCGGCCTATGGCAATTATTACATCGATCACATCAAGCACACTTATCTCGACGTGCTGCCCAGCATGAACCTGACGTTTGATGTGACCCGGGGCGTGCAATTGCGCGTGTCGGCCGCCGAAACGATGTCGCGGCCCGATTTCAGCGCGCTGGGCGGCACCGTCTCGCTGACCGATACGACGCTGACCGGCAATGGCGGCAACCCGAACCTGAAACCGGTCAAGGCGACGGTGTTCGACGGTGCGCTCGACTGGTATTATGCCAAGGGCGCGCTGGCCGGGATCAGCGTGTTCCACGACGAACTGCAATCCTATGTGTCCTATGGCACCTCGCAGGCGGTCTATTACAGCCAGTTCTACAAGAGCAACGAAACCTACACGATCACCTCGCCGTTCAACACCAGCGGCGAACTGTCCGGGGTGGAATTGCAGGTGCAACAGCCGCTTGGCGCCGGCTTTGGCTTCATGGCCAACGGCACCTGGGTGACCGGGCATGATTCCGATGGCAACGCGCTGGTCGGCACGTCGAAATACACCGGCAACCTGGTCGGGTATTACGACAAGGGCCCGCTCAGTGCGCGCATCGCCTATACCTACCGGTCGCACTATTATGTCGGACTTGATCGCAGCTCGGCGGAAAACCAGGACAATTACGGCACGCTCGACGCCTCGGTGAACGTCAAGGTCACCCCTTACCTGACCTTCAACCTCGATGCGGTGAACATCACCAACAACAAGCTGAAATACTATGCGCAGACCACCGCTCAGCCGCGCGCGGTCTATCTCAACGGCACCAACCTGTTCTTTGGCGCCCGGTTCAAGTTCTGAAGTTCCTCCCCGTCTGGGCTATTATGCGTCATAGCCCAGACGAACAACCCATGGCTGCAGCACGGGTAACGCCGGCTGCAGCCCTTTTTTGTAACGGCGCCAGCGGTTGACGAGGGTCACGGTCAGGCCCTCGCGCAATTGCGGCGCGCTGGGCGTCTGCACGATCCGCCGCCGCATTGTCGCGGCCACATCGAGCATCGCCGGATCGGGCGCGATGCCCAGGAACGCCGCCACTTCGGCCAGCCCCGCCACCGGATCGGCCACAAACGCCTCGTGCCGCACATCGAGGATCGGCAGGCCCACCCGAGTGCGCAACAGTGCGGCCATGTCCATTGAGGCGACATAGCACTCCGCTGCATCCTCCAGCGTGCACAACGCGTAAGTGAGCGCATTCATCGCAAACGCGCTGCGCAGGCAGCTCAGCACCACAGCGCGCGGATCGCGCAGCGCAAACAGCACCCGCGCCTCGGGAAACAGCCGGGCGATGATCGGCAACCACTGGGTGCCCGCCGGCGCCTTGTCGATAAACACCGTAGCCCGCGGATCATCCCCCGAACGCAACCCGCCCATGGCCGCAACATCGCGCCAATAGCGCGCGCGCCAGACGGCGATCGCCGCGGGTTCAAGCCGGCACAGCGCTTCGCATCCGGCCGCGGTGTCGAGAAAGGTCCGTTGCGCCGCGATCAGCGTCGGCGCTTCTTCCAGCGTGCGCACATGCGGATGGCCGGCCAGAACCTGTTCGAGCAGGGTGGTGCCGGAGCGGGGAAATCCCAGCAGGAACACATGCCTTGCTGGCGCCGGTAGCAGATTGCGCGGATCGGTCGGCGGCAGCGCGCGGGCGCGAAACCAGCCGGCAATGCGGCGATAGCGCGCAATTTCCCCTTCATGCGACGCAGCAATCTCCGCATAACGATCGCGCAGGATCGCCTTGCCGGCCATCGCGGCAGCCAGGGCCGCATCGTGGTCGCCCAGCGCATCGCGCGCATCGCCCAGCAAGAGCAGGGTTTCCGCGCGCTGTTCGCCCGACAGGCCGGGCACCGCGAGCACTTGTTCCAGCAGTCCGACGGCAAGCGCCCAATCACCGCGATCAACCGCAAGGCGGGCATCCAGCCACATCTGCCCGGGGTGGCCGGGCGCAACAGCCCGCAATTGCCCGCAGACCCGCGAGGCATGATCGAGTTGCCCCGCGCGGTAATGCATCAGCCCCAGCGCGAGCAGCGCCTCGACATCGTTCGGCTGCGCAGCCACATGCAGGGCAAGCCGCCCGATTTGGTCCTGCAGATCGGAATAGTGTGCCATCGCCGGGTATTAAGCCGGTCAGCGGCGCAATGGGAACCGGTTTTGGGCCATGAGCACTTCGACTGCCGCGGGCGCGAGCGGTACAATATGATCGAAGTCTGCATCGCCGCGCTGATCCTGATCCTGCTTCATCTCACTTGCTGGAATGCGCCAGATCGCCGCTGATGCGTCTTTGAGGGGATCGAGAAAATCGACGCCTTCGATTTGTTCCCAACGCATGTGCCTGACATTGCCCTGCCGCTGCGCCGTCAAAGCGATAAACCTTGACGCGAGAAGCGTAAGCGGATGTGCCCCGGCTGATTCCACCTCGCGGATCAACCGTTGAAGCTCTGGGATCGTGACAAGCGCCGGCCGACGCTTTGCCTTCGGCACGCGCTTCATCGCGATTTTCAGTTTTTCTGCAGGATCGCGATTACCGGCGCCTTTGGCCTGCGCATATGTGAACACCGCCGATATCCGCTGCCGGAGCCGCGCCGCTGTCTCGATTGCGCCGCGCCGCTCAACCTTCTGCAATACCGCCAGAACCATTGGCTCCGTTATATCGGTGACCAGAAAAGACCCCAATGCCGGGAATACATCACGCTGCAGACTTGTGATGACGTCGTTTGCATGAACCGGCTTCCACGTGTCCTTGCGGATCGAATGCCACTCGTGCGCCAGCGACTCGAACGTCAGGTTGCCACTTTGGCCTGCCAGCAGCCGAGCCTGTCGTGCAGGCGCGCCAGGGTCCTTGCCTTGTTTGAGTTGCGCCCTCGCCTCATCGCGTTTTTGCCGAGCCTCTTTCAAGCTGACCTCCGGATAGCTGCCAAGGCTGAGGAGCTGTTCCTTATCGCCAAACCTGTATTTGAGCCGCCAGCGCTTGCTCCCGGCGGTCGACACAAACAGGTACAACCCGCCCGCGTCAGTCAGTTTGTAGTTTTTGTCCTTCTTTTCGGCATTTCGTATGCGGGCATCTGTCAGCATTTTCGGTCTCCTGAGATCGAAATGCGTACCCCCAAAACTGCTTTCAATACCCCCCGCCGTACCCCCAACCTACCTTTGGATACCCCCGGATTATCTTGGAATTCCTGGGATGGAAAAAATATTTTTTCCTAGGCTTTCCAAAGTCTTCTTGGATTTCTTGGGAGCCCTTCAGAAGGGTAAGTGGCGGAGAGGGAGGGATTCGAACCCTCGATACCCTTGCGAGTATGCCGCATTTCGAGTGCGGTGCATTCGACCACTCTGCCACCTCTCCGCGAAGTGTTGGCGGGCACTGGCGTGCGCGCCCCGGTCGGGAAGCGCGCCGTTAGCGCAAGGGGGCGTGCTTGCCAAGCGCAAAAAGGCAGGGGTTGATGGCGGTTCCACCATCAAGGGTGGCGCTTGCCCCCGGCGTCGCTTGTTTGCACCCCGGGCAGTGCCTATATGGGGTGCATGGAACACGGAAATTACCTGTCGGCCCAAAGCGGCCGCGAAATCATTGCTCCGCCGGTGTGCGAGGCACGCTTTGCCATTGGCGAGGTGGTGCGGCATCGGCTGTTCGAATTTCGCGGGGTGATTTTTGATATCGACCCGGTGTTTGCCAACACCGAGGAATGGTATGAATCGATCCCCGAAAACGTGCGGCCCGATCGTGACCAGCCGTTTTACCACCTGCTCGCCGAAAATGGCGAAAACAGCTATGTCGCCTATGTCAGCCAGCAGAACCTGGTGCTCGATGCCGAAGCCGGGCCGGTCGATCACCCCTCGGTGACCGAAATGTTCGAGGCGTTTCGCGACGGGCGCTATCGCCTGCGCCGCAAGCTGTCGCACTGATCGGCACGCTGCCGCCGATCAGGTGCGCAGTTTCCAGCCCGATTTGAGCAGGGCATACGTCGCGCCCGCCAGCACCGCATTGAGCACGCCCAGCCCGATCGCGCCGCCCAGCACCGCGGCATCGGTGGCGCCGATATCGCTGCGGCCGAGAAAGCCGTAGCGAAAGCCCGACATGATATAGAACACCGGGTTCCAGCTGCTGATCGCGCGAAACAGCGGCGACAGGCGTTCGACCGAATAGAACGTGCCCGACAGCATCGCCATCGGGGTGATCACGAAATTGGTCACCGCCGCGTTCTGGTCAAACTTGTCTGCCCACAGCGAGGTCAAGACCCCGATCAGCGAAAACAGCACCGATCCCATCAGGCCGAACCACAGCACCGCCCAGGGGTGATGCATGGTCAGATCGACCCCCGGCCACAGCCACATCGCGGCATAGAGCGCCAGCCCGACCAGCACCGCACGGGTCACCGCTGCGCCGACCAGCGCGATCAGCAGTTCGAGCTCCGACAGCGGCGGCATCAGGTAATCGATGATGGTGCCCTGCATCTTGCCCACCAGCAAGCCAAAGCTGGCATTGGCAAAGGCATTGTTGACCATGCCCATCGCGATCAGCCCCGGCGCGACAAAGCTGGCAAACGGCACGCCCATCACGGTGCGCCCGCCGCCGCCCAGCGCGAGCGTGAAAATCACCAGATAGAGCAGCGTGGTGACCGAAGGCGCCCAGATCGTCTGGAGCTGCACCTTGAAAAACCGGCGCACCTCTTTCATATAGAGCGTCCACAGGCCCAGCCGGTTGAACCCGTGAAACACCGGTTGTCCGTGCGGCAGGATTGTGGCTCTATCGGCGGCAACGGCCATCGCGGCAGTGTCTGTTTGTGCTGGCATGATCGCGGCGGTATCGCGCATCCCTGCCAATGGCAAGCGGCAGGCGGCGTGGCCGATTTGCCATCGCCCCAAATGGCAGGTAGAGGCCACGTCAATTGGGCAAAACCGTGCAGCCCGGCTGCGCAAAAAGGACTGTCAATGAGCTGGACCGACGAGCGGATCGAGAAACTGACCAAGATGTGGGAAGGCGGCGCCACCGCCAGCCAGATCGCCGAAGAGCTCGGCGGGGTCAGCCGCAACGCGGTGATCGGCAAGGCACACCGGCTGGGACTGAAGGCGCGCCCGTCGCCGGTCAAGGCCAATGACAAGCCCGAACCGGTGCGCGCCGAAGCGCCCGCCCCCAAACCCGCGCCCAAAGTGGCCGCACCGGCCGAGCCGCGCCCGGCGGCACCGCGCCCGGCCAGCCCGCCGCCACCGCCGGCAGCCGCGCCGCGCGCCGCCGCCCCTGCCCCGGCTGCGCCGCAGGCGGGTGCCGCAACCGGCGATACCCCGCCGCCGCCGCCCCAGCCGCGCATCGTCTCGGTTGGCCCCGGCGGGTTTTTGCGCCAGGGCCCCGGTGATCAGCAGGCACCGATTCCGCCCGCGCCGCCGCGCCGGCTGGTGCCCGCGCGCCCCAGCCCGGAAATCGCCGACAAGACCAGCCTGCTCGATCTCAACGATCGCATCTGCCGCTGGCCGATGGGCCACCCCGGCGAACCCGATTTCCATTTCTGCGGCGAAAAGGTGAACCCCGGGTTCCCTTATTGCGTCGAACATTGCGGCCGCGCCTATCAGGCGCAATTGCCGCGCGGCCATCGCCGGCCGCCGCCGCCGATGCCGTTTGGCGGACCGCGCGTGCGCTGATCCCGGTCCGGCGGGCGCGCGCCCGCCGGCACCATGGTTAATTTCGGGCTTGGCCTGCCGTCCTTTGCAGGTATGACCTATCAGCCCCCCTTCAGCGGTTGGCGCGCCTGGCTTGGCCTCGACACAGGGCAGCCGATGCGCGATACCGCTGCGCATGAGCCGCAGGCGCCGGCAGAACAAAGCCTGGCCCCGCGCGAAATCGGCCTGCCGGCCAAGCGGCGGATGCTGGGCCATGTCGCCGATTTCCTGATCGATCACGATCTCGACGTGCTGCCGTTTACACTGGCGGTGGGATACGACTGTGTGACCGGGGCCAATCCGCATCTGGCGCAACGCATTCTCGAGCGGACCGAAAAGGGTATGCCGATCACGCTGAGCTGGCTCGAAGAAACCATGGCGACGCGGCCCGAGGATGCCACCGCCGAGGCGCTGGCCGCGCTGGTCGGCGAGCTGGAGCAGGGGCTGGCGACGCTGGAAAGCACCATGACCGGGGTGCAGCAGGCCACCGACAGCTATTCGCAGGCGCTGGAACACCAGGTTACCGCGATGAACAGCGAGCCCGCCGACAACCCGCTGGTCGCCCGGTTGACCGCGCTGACCCGCCACATGCTTGATCATACCCGCACCGTGCAGGACGAACTGGCCGCCAACCAGGCGCAAGTGACGGCCTTGCAGGACCGGCTGGAAGAAGCCCGGCGGCTGGCCAATCACGACCATCTGACCGGCCTGCCCAATCGCCGCGCGTTTGACGATCTCTATGCCCGCGAAATTCAGGCGGCACGCGCCGCCGGCGAAACCTTGTGCGTGGCGTTTTGCGATATCGACCATTTCAAGCGGGTGAATGATATCCACGGCCATCCGGCGGGCGACCGGGTGATCCGCTATGTTGCCGAAACGCTGGGCAAGATCGCCGATGCGCACTGCCACGTGGCGCGCCATGGCGGCGAGGAATTTGCCATCCTGCTGCGCGGCAGCAGCCTCGCGCAAGCCTGGGCGCGGCTCGATGCCGCGCGCGAGACGATCGCGCAGAAACGCCTGATCAATCGCACCACCGACATGCCGTTCGGGCAGATCACCTTTTCCGGCGGGATCGCCGATGCGCTGGCCTATCCCAATCGCGCTGCCGCGCTGAAAGCGGCCGATCGCGCGCTCTATGATGCCAAACAGGCCGGGCGCAACTGCATCGTCATTGCCGGGCACGACAGCACCCCCATGCGCGACGCCGCCTGACCCCGCGCGCGGTCATCGGAGATCGCCGGCATGCCTATTTGTACATCCCCAGCCAGCGCCCGATGTCGAGATCATCAACCGTGATCCAGTGGTTGACGTAATTGAGGTAATAGAGCCCGAACAGCACCACCGACACCACCGTGGCGCGCTTCATGATCCGGCGCGGGTTGAAATTGGCCGGCGCGCTGTGCGCCTGGCCCGGCACCGGCTCGATCCCCAGTTCATCGGCGGTACGCACGCCGAACGGCATCACCAGAAACGCCGACAGCACCCAGAACAGCGTGTAGATCGCAACAATTGACGTCCAGCGCATGGCTTGAACCCCGTTTGATCAGTGGCTGCGCAGCATGACCTGGACCATCGGCTTTTTGCCGGTCCAGCGCTGCGCGCATTTGCGCACGCTCTGCCGCACCGCTTCGGCAATGGCTTCGCGGTTGCGGCGGCGGTCGCCCTTGAGATTGGTCAGCGCCTTGGCCGCGTCGACTTGCGCCTCGGCGATGAAATCGTCCATGTCTTCATCGAGCGGGATGCCGATCGTGGCGATCTCGATGCCCGATGTCTGGCGTCCGTCGTCGCTCACCGCCAGCGCGACGGTGATCACCCCGGCCTGCGCCAGCTTGCGCCGCGCCGCGATCGCTTCGCCATCGGCGGGGGCGATGATGTCGCCGTCGAGGATCAGCCGCCCGGCGCGCACTTCGCTGATCTTGTGCGGGCCCTTGGGCGCCAGCCGGATCAGATCACCGTTCTTTTGCAGGATCGCGCGCGGAATGCCCTGGCTCAGCCCCAGCCGCGCCTGTTCGTCCATGTGGCGCACTTCGCCGTGGACGGGCACGAGGATTTCGGGGCGGATCCAGCCGTAGAGTTCGATCAGTTCGGGCCGGCCGGGGTGGCCGGAAACGTGGATCATCGACTGCTTGTCGGTGATCAGCCGCACCCCCTTGCCCGCCAGCGTGTTCTGGATGCGGCCGATCGCCAGTTCGTTGCCGGGGATCTGGCGGCTGGAAAACACCACCGCATCGCCCGCTTCGAGCTTGATCGGGTGCTGATCGCCGGCGATGCGGGCCAGCGCCGCGCGCGGTTCGCCCTGCCCGCCGGTGGCCATGACCAGCACTTCGCCGCGCGGCAGGTCCATCGCCCGGTCCATCGGCACGCATTCGGGAAAATCGCGCAAATAGCCGCTGGCGCGCGCCGCGCCGATGATGCGGTCAAGCGAACGCCCCGCCACCACCAGCCGCCGCCCGGTTTCGCGCGCCACTGCCGCCAGCGTCTGCAAGCGCGCGACATTCGAGGCAAAGGTGGTAACCACCACGCGCTGCCCGTGCAGCGCACCGACAGTTTCCAGCAACCCCTGGCGCACCGCGCCTTCGGAGCCCGACGGGCGCGGGTTGAACACGTTGGTCGAATCGCACACCAGCGCCAGCACGCCGCTGTCGCCGATCGCAGTCAGATCGGCGGCGCTCGCCGGCTGGCCGATCTGCGGCGCATCGTCGAGTTTCCAGTCGCCGGTGTGGAACACCCGGCCATAGGGGGTGTCGATCAGCAGCGCGTTGCCTTCGGCGATCGAATGCGCCAGCGGGACATAGCGGATGCCGAACGGGCCCAATTGCAGCGAGCCGTCGTTTTCGATCACGCGCAGATCGATCTCGCGCTCGATGCCGGCTTCGACCAGTTTTTCATGCACCAGCCGCGCGGTAAACGGCGTGGCATAGAGCGGCACGCCGAGATCGGCGGCGAAATAGGGCACCGCGCCGATATGGTCTTCGTGTGCATGCGTGAGCACCACGCCGAGCAGATCGGCCCGGCGGTCCTCGATGAATTCCAGATCGGCGAAGACCAGATCGACCCCGGGGTAATGCGGATCGGCAAAGGTCATCCCGAGGTCGACCATCAGCCACTTGCCGTCACACCCGTAGAGGTTGACGTTCATCCCGATTTCGCCCGAGCCACCGAGCGCACAAAACAGCAATTCCTTTGAAGGCTTCACAAAATTTCCAAAGTCAGCAAGAGCATGGGGGCGGCATCAGGTCCGCCGATCATCGCTGGACCCGTTCGGCCAGCAGCGCAAGCCCGTCAAGGGTGAGATCGGTTTCCACCGCATCGAATATGGTGGTGTGGCGGTCAAACAGCACCGCCAGCCCGCCGGTGGCGATCACTTTGACCGGGCGATCGATTTCGGCGCGCAGCCGGGCGATCAATCCCTCGATCATCGCGACGTAGCCCCAGAACACGCCGATATGCATGGCATCTTCGGTGTTGCGGCCGATCATGCTGGCATTGCTGCGCGGTGCCTCGATGGCGATGCGCGGCAGGCGCGCGGCGGCGCTGACCAGCGCTTCGAGCGACAAGTTGATGCCCGGGGCGATGATCCCGCCTTTGTAGGTGCCTTCGCCGTCGATCACGTCAAAGGTGGTGGCGGTGCCGAAATCGACCACCACCAGATCGCCGGCAAAGCGGTCATGCGCGGCAATCGCGTTGACCACGCGGTCCGCCCCCACCGCGCGCGGCTGTTCGATATCGATGCGCAGCGACCATTCGACCGGCGGTTCGCCGGCAATCCACGCCTCGGTAAGAAAATACTTCTGCGCCAGCACCTGGATATTGTGCAGCGCGCGCGGCACCACCGTGGCGACGATCACCCGATCGACGCAATCGGGGCTGCGGCCCTGCAAATGCAGCAATTGCAGCAGCCACACCGCATATTCATCGGCGGTGCGGCGCGGATCGGTAGCAATCCGCCAACGCCCGACGATCGTGCGCCCGTCGATCAGCGCGAACACGACATTGGTGTTTCCGACATCGACCGCGAGCAGCATCAGTCCCTCACCACATTCACGTCGCCGGCATGGATCGCACGGGTTTGCCCATCGGCCAAGCGGATAAGCGCCGCGCCGTGCGGATCAAGCCCGGCAAACGCGCCGATCACCACGCCGGCATCGCGGTCGTGCGTTTGCAGCAGGGTGCCCGGCGGATGCGCCAGCGCCTGCCATTCATCGCGCAAGGCCGGCCAGCCACCGCCGCGCCAAACCTTCAGCGCGGCGCGCCATTCGCCGGCCAGCGCATGGGCAAACCCGTCCCGATCGACGGTGTAGCCCAGTTCGCGCAAGCATTGCGTCGGCCGGTCGGGCACGGCGGGCGCCTGCGCCAGATTGACGCCGATCCCCACCACCACCGCATCGCCCTGGCGTTCGAGCAGCACACCGGCCAGCTTGGCCCCGTCCACCAGCACGTCGTTGGGCCATTTCAGCGCCAATCCGGGCACCACGCCGGCCAGTGTAGTGATCGCGCGCACCACGGCGATTCCCGCCACCAGCGCCAGCGTGGTCGGCGCCGGATCAGCCGCGCGCAGATGAACCACGGTCGATCCCATGAAATTGCCCGCGCCATCGTCCCACGCGCGCCCGGCGCGGCCACGCCCGGCGCTCTGGCGGTCGGCGATCAGCCAGTGATGCTCGCCCGGCGCCGCCGCCTGGCCCAGCCGCGCGAGCAGCGCGGAGTTGGTGGACCCGATCGCGGCGACAATCTCGAACGCGGAATCAGACAAAGTGCAACAGCGCCGCCGCAGCTTTGCCCGCCTGCGCGCCGAGCGCCACGGTCAAGAGATAGCCCAGCGGCGACAGCACCAGCGCGCTGACCAGCAGCAGCACCTGATTGGCCAGCGTGCCGCGCGCGATGGTCACCCCGGTCGGCTCGTCAAAATAGAGCACTTTGACGACTTTCAGGTAATAGAACGCGCCGATCACCGAGGCAGCAATCCCGATCCCGGCCAGCACCACCAGATGCGCCTGGACCGCGGCCTGAAACACCAGGAACTTGCCCCAGAACCCGAACAGCGGCGGAATCCCCGCCAGGCTGAACATCACCATCGCCAAGACCGCCGCCAGCGCCGGCCGCGTGCGCGAAAGCCCGCCGAGCGCGGCGATCGATTCGACCGGATTGCCCTGATCATCAGCCAGTTCGATCACCACCACGAACGCGGCGATCGAGCTGACCACATAGATCGCCAGATAGACCAGCATCGCCGATGCGCCCGCCGCCGTGCCGGCGGCCAGCCCGATCAGCATGAAGCCGATATTGTTGATCGACGAATAGGCGAGCAGCCGCTTGAGATTGTCCTGCCCGATCGCGCCGAGCGCGCCGATCACGATCGACAGCAGCGCGGTGGCAATCACGATCTGCTGCCACGCGCCCGACACGCTGCCAAAGGCATCGAGCACCACGCGCATCAGCAGCGCCAGCGCCGCCACTTTGGGCGCGGTGGCAAAGAACGCGGTGACCGGTGCGGGGGCGCCTTCATAGACATCGGGCGTCCACATGTGGAACGGCGCGGCGCTGATCTTGAACGCCAGCCCGGCGAGCATGAACACCACCCCGAACGTCGCCCCCAGCGACAGCGGCGCGCTGCCCAGCGCGATGCGGATGCCGTCAAACGAGGTCGTGCCGGTAAAGCCATAAGTCAGGCTGATGCCATAGAGCAGGATGCCGCTGGCGAGCGAGCCGAGCACAAAATACTTCAGCCCCGCTTCGGCCGAGCGCCCGTCGGCGCGCAGGAAGGCGGCCAGCACATAGGCGGCCAGGCTGTTGAGTTCGAGCCCGACATAAAGCGTGAGCAGGTCATTGGCCGAAACCATTACCCCCATGCCCAGCGCCGCGAGCAGGACCAGCAGCGGGAATTCCGCGCGCATCGAGCGCGTGCGGTCAAACCAGGCGGGCGCGATCACCAGCGTAACGGCAGAGGCGGCATAGATCAGCAGCCGGGCAAACGCGGCGAACGCGTCGATCCGCAAATGCCCGCCAAACGCCAGCGCCGCGCTGCCCGACACGCCCTGGCACAGCACCGGCGCGGCCAGCGCCGCAGCACCGGCCAACACCGCCACCGCCGCGATCGAGATCAGGCGCGCCGCGCGATCACCCTGCCACGCGGCGACCAGCAACAGCACCAGCACCGCGGTGCTGATCAGCTCTTCGGCCGAAACGGCCAGCAACGAAGCGGCAAAATCCATCACTTTGCCCCCCCGATGGTCGCTGCACCCAGCGCCGCCGCCGGCACCGGGGCGGCAGCGTGCGCCATGGTCTTCACGTCAGCATCTCCCTTGGGCCGGGCCAGCGCGACCCGCGCCTCGAGCGCGCCAATATCCTTGCGCATCGGCGCCAGAAACGATTCGGGGTAAATCCCCATCCACAGCACCGCCGCCACCAGCGGCACCATCATCGCCCATTCGCGGGCATCGAGATCGGGCATCGCCGCCGCATCGGCATTGGCCTGCACCCCGAACACCACCCGGCGATAGAGGTACAGCATATAGGCCGCCCCGAGGATGATCCCGGTGGTCGAAACCAGCGCGATCCAGCTCGATTGCTGATAGATCCCCGCCAGCGAGAGGAATTCGCCAACAAACCCGCTGGTGCCCGGCAGCCCGATCGAGGCCATCGTGAACACCATGAAAAACAGCGCGTAATAGGGCATGTTGATGGCCAGCCCGCCATAGCGCACGATATCGCGCGTGTGCAGCCGGTCGTAGATCACCCCGACCGCGAGGAACAGCGCGCCCGACACCACGCCGTGCGACAGCATGACCACCATCGAGCCTTCGAGCCCCTGGCGGTTGAACGCGAACAGCCCGACCGTGACGATCGCCATGTGCGCGACCGAGGAATAGGCGATCAGCTTTTTCATGTCGGTCTGCACCAACGCGATCAGCGAGGTGATCACCACCGCCGCGATCGACAGCCCCCACACCAGCGGGGCAAACTGCGCGCTGGCCACCGGAAACATCGGCAGCGAAAAGCGGATGAAGCCATAGCCGCCCATCTTGAGCAGCACCCCGGCAAGGATCACCGAGCCGGCGGTGGGCGCCTGAACGTGGGCATCGGGCAGCCAGGTATGCACCGGCCACATCGGCATCTTGACCGCAAAGCTGGCGAAAAACGCCAGGAACAGCCAGGTCTGCGCGTGCGGCGGGAAATCGTACTGCATCAGCGTCGGGATGTCGGTGGTGCCGGCGTCGTTGGCCATCCAGAACATCGCGATCAGCATCAGCACCGATCCGAGCAGGGTATAGAGAAAGAACTTGTAGCTCGCATAGATCCGTTCGGCGCCGCCCCAGATGCCGATGATCAGGTACATCGGGATCAGCCCGGCTTCGAACATGATATAGAACAGGTACAGATCCTGCGCCGCGAACACGCCGATCATCAGCGTTTCCATGAACAGGAACGCGGCGTAATATTCGCCCGCGCGCTTTTCGATCGCGTTCCAGCTCGCGCCGATGCACACCGGCATCAGAAACACCGTCAGCGCGATCAGCAGCAGCGCGATGCCGTCGATGCCCAGTTTCCAGTCAAACCCGGCAAACAGCGCGGCGCGTTCCTGAAACTGCCACTGCGCCCCGCCGATGTCGTAATGCGTCCACAGCACGACCCCGAGCGCAAAGTCGATCAGCGTGGCGATCAGCGCGACCATCCGCGCGGTATCGCGCCCGGCGCGCAGCGCCACCACCGCACCGACCAGCGGCACCAGCAGCATCAGCGAAAGGATCGGAAAATGGTTCATCGTGCAATCACCCAGCTGATCGCGCCGACAAGGCCGACGAGCATGACCAGCGCATAGCTGTAAAGATATCCCGACTGCAGCCGGACCGCGCCGCGACTGGCCAGCGCCACCACCGCCGCCGCGCCATTGGGCCCGAAGCGGTCGATAATGCCGACATCGCCCACTTTCCACAGCACGCGGCCGAGCGCGAGCGCCGGACGGACGAACACCGCGTCGTACAATTCGTCAAAATACCACTTGTTGAGCAGGAAGCGGTAGAGCGCGCCGAACTGGCGGACAAATGCCGCCGGCAGCGCAGTATTGACCAGATAGGCATAGCTGGCGATGGCAAGGCCGGTCAGCATCACCCCGGCCGGGGCCAGTTTCACCCAGCCCGGCACATGATGCATGGCGTGCAGCGTCGCTTCGTCGAACACCAGCGCGCCCTTCCAGAATTCGCCGGCGCCTTCGGACAGGAACGCCGGGGCGAACACAAAGCCTGCAAACACCGCGCCCAGCGTCAGCACGCCCAGCGGCACCAGCATGTTGAGCGGGCTTTCGTGCGGGTGATAGCCGGCGGTGCCGTCGCTGCCATGATCGTGATGGGCATGATCGTCATGGCCATGGAGATCATGCGCATGATCGCCATGCGCATCGTGCACCGCATGCTGGATATGTTCGGACTGATCCCAGCGCGGTTTGCCGAAAAAGGTCATATAGACCAGGCGCCAGCTGTAGAAGCTGGTCAGCAGCGCAGCAAAGATACCCAGCGCAAAGGCGAACTGGCCAACGCTGCTGCCCCGGGCATAGGCCGCCTCGAGGATCGCATCCTTTGAATAGAACCCGGCAAAGCCGAACACGTCGTCGATGCCCACCCCGGTGATCGCCAGCGTGCCGGCGGTCATCGCCGCAAAGGTCAGCGGGATCTTTTTCCACAGCCCGCCGTAATAGCGCATGTCCTGTTCGTGGTGCATGGCGTGGATCACCGAGCCGGCCCCGAGGAACAGCAGCGCCTTGAAAAAGGCGTGAGTGAACAAGTGGAACATCGCCGCGCCATAGGCCCCGACCCCGGCGGCAAAGAACATGTAGCCCAATTGCGAACAGGTCGAATAGGCGATCACCCGCTTGATATCGGTCTGCGTGGTGCCGACCGTGGCGGCAAAGAAACAGGTCAGCGCGCCGATCACCGTAACGAAGGTCAGCGCCGCCGGGCTCTGTTCAAACAGCGGCGACAGCCGGCAGACCATGAACACCCCGGCGGTAACCATCGTCGCGGCGTGGATCAGCGCCGACACCGGGGTCGGCCCTTCCATCGCGTCGGGCAGCCAGGTGTGCAGCCCCAATTGCGCCGATTTGCCCATCGCGCCGATGAACAGCAGCACGCAGAGCACCGTCGCGGTATCAAGCCGATAGCCGAGGAAACCGATCGTCGATCCGGCCAGCCCCGGTGCATCGTGGAGGATCTGCGGGATCGACACCGTGCCAAACACCAGGAACGTGCCGAAAATCCCCAGCATGAAGCCCAGATCGCCCACACGGTTGACCACGAACGCCTTCATCGCCGCGGCATTAGCGCTGGGTTTGCGGAACCAGAACCCGATCAGCAGGTACGAGGCCAGCCCGACCCCTTCCCAGCCGAAGAACATCTGCACGAGGTTGTTGGCGGTCACCAGCATCAGCATGGCAAAGGTGAACAGCGACAGATAGGCAAAGAACCGCGGGCAATCGGGCTCTTCGGCCATGTAGCCCCACGAATAGAGGTGAACCAGCGCCGACACGCTGGTGATCACCACCAGCATGACCGCGGTCAGCGTATCAACCTGCAAGGCCCAGGCGAATTTGAGATCGCCCGAAGTGACCCAGTTGAGCACCGGGGTCACCGACATTTCGCCATGCCCGCCGAGGAAGGTCAGGAAAATCGGCCAGGACAGCGCGCAAGACAGAAACAGCGCGCCGGTGGTGACCAGCTTGGCCGGCACCGCGCCCAGCCGCTTGTTGCCCAGCCCGGCGACGATCGCCGCGACCAGCGGGGCAAACACGATGATCAGGATTTGAGACATGTCGGGGTTTCCTCAGCCCTTCATCCGGTTGACATCGTCGACCGCGATGGTGCCCCGGCCGCGGAAATAGATGACCAGGATCGCCAGCCCGATCGCCGCCTCGCCGGCGGCCACGGTCAGCACGAACATGGCGATGATCTGACCGGCAAGGTCATGCAGCGCCGCCGAAAACGCGACGAGGTTCAGATTGACCGACAGCAGGATCAATTCGATCGCCATCAGGATGATGATCACATTCTTGCGGTTGAGGAAAATCCCCAGCACGCCGAGCACGAACATCACCGCGCTGACGGCGACATAGTGGCCAATGCCAATCACGCGTCCAATCCCCCGAATTGCGTTCCAGTCATGGCCCAATCGCCATTGGCCCCTTGCCAAGGGGCTTTGCCGGCAAGCGAACCGGCCGTCACAGCGAAACCCCCTTGCCCACTTCGGGCCGGACATTGACGGTGGCTTCGTCGGGCCGGCGCGCCACCTGGCGCGACACGTCCTGCCCGCGCACCCCGCCGCGCTGGCGATGGGTCAGCACGATCGCGCCGATCATCGCCACCAGCAGGATCATCCCCGCCACTTCGAATTCGAACAGATAGCGGGTGTAGAGCAGCGCGCCGATCGCGGCGGTGTTCGACAGCCCGGCCGGCGCGGCGGTGGCCGTCGCCGCCTTGCCCAGGTGCAGATCGCCCGCGCTGCGCACGACCACCCCGACAAACAGTTCGCTGAACAAGACCAGCGCCAGCACCAGCCCGAGCGGGGCATTGCGGATGAACCCGGCGCGCAGTTCGGCGAAATCGATGTCGAGCATCATCACCACGAACAGGAACAGCACCGCCACCGCGCCGACATAGACGATGACCAGCAGCATCGCGATGAATTCGGCGCCGGTCAGCACCATCAGCCCGGCGGCGTTGAAAAACGCCAGGATCAGCCACAGCACCGAATGGACCGGGTTGCGGGCAAAGATCGTGAACACCCCCGAAAGGATCATCACGCCGGCGAACAGATAAAAGGCCAATAGCTGGATCATGATCGGGCCCCCTTACCGATACGGCGCATCGGCTTCGAGATTGGCAGCGATCGCGCGCTCCCACTTGTCGCCGTTGGCGAGCAGCTTGGCCTTGTCATAGAGCAGCTCCTCGCGGGTTTCGGTGGCATATTCAAAATTCGGCCCTTCGACGATCGCATCGACCGGGCAGGCTTCCTGGCAAAAGCCGCAGAAGATGCACTTGGTCATGTCGATGTCGTAGCGGGTGGTGCGGCGCGATCCGTCATCGCGCGGTTCGGCCTCGATGGTGATCGCCTGCGCCGGGCACACCGCCTCGCACAATTTGCACGCGATGCAGCGTTCTTCGCCATTGGGATAGCGGCGCAGCGCGTGTTCACCGCGAAAACGCGGGGAAATCGGGCTTTTTTCGTAAGGGTAGTTCACCGTGGCCTTGGGCTTGAAGAAATACTTCAAGGTCAGCCAGTGCGCCTGGACGAACTCCCACAGCGTGAAGCTCTTGATCAGTTGGGCGGCGGTCATGCGAAATGTCCGGTAAGCATAAGGTATCCGCTGACGAGGAACACGAACAGCAGCGACAGGGGCAGAAAGATCTTCCAGCCCAGCCGCATCAGCTGGTCATAGCGGTACCGGGGCACCGTCGCCTTGACCCAGCTGAACACGAAAAAGCCGAACAGGATCTTGATGATCAGCCACACCAAGCCCGGTACGAGATACAGGATCGGCAGGTTGAGCGGCGGCAGATAGCCACCCCAGAACAGCGTGGCATTGAGCGCGCACATCAGCAGCACGTTGGCATATTCGCCCAGCCAGTAGAGCGCAAAGGCCATCGAGGAATATTCGGTCTGATAGCCGGCGACCAGTTCGCTTTCCGCCTCGGTCAGGTCGAACGGGGCGCGCTGGGTTTCGGCCATCGAGCTGATCAGGAACATCACCCAGACCGGAAACAGCAGCGGGCTGTAGACAAAGCCGTTGAGCAGTCCGAAGCCAAACCCGCGCTGCGCCTCGACAATCGTGCCCAGATTGAAACTGCCCGCCCACAGCACGACGCAGATCAGGATGAAGCCGATCGACACTTCATAGCTGATCATCTGCGCCGAGGCGCGCATCGCCGAAAAGAACGGATATTTCGAATTCGACGCCCAGCCGGCAATGACGATGCCATAGACCCCGAGCGACGAGATCGCGAGGATATAGAGCAGCCCGACATTGATATCGGCAAGCACCGCGCCGCGCGCAAACGGCAGCACCGCCCAGGCCAGCAGCGCGACGGTAAAGGTGATGATCGGCGCGATCAGGAACAACGCCTTGTTCGCCGCCGCCGGAATGATGGTTTCCTGCAGAAACACTTTGGCACCATCGGCGAACGATTGCAGGATGCCGAACGGGCCGACCACGTTGGGGCCCTTGCGCAGCGCCATCGCCGCCCAGATCTTGCGGTCGAAATAGATCACGATCGCCACCGCCAGCATCACCGGAAAGGCAATCAGCAGGATTTCGATCACGGTGGCCAGCGTCCAGGCCCAGGCAAAGGGCAGGCCGGTGGCTTGCAGCAACGGGGTCATTCTGCGGCCTCCGCGTGGATCTGGCCATGGATCAGTTCGGCCGAACAGCGTTGCAGCGTCGGGCTGGCGCGGCCGATCGCATTGGTCAGATAGCGATCCTTGACCGCATAGCCGATCGTGCCCGATGCGCTGGCGCCCTGCGGCGCCGCCGGCAGCGCGCCATAATCGGCAAGGCCCTCGACACCCAGCGCCGGCACCGCGGCGATCATCGCGCTGCGCAGTTCGGCAAAGCTGTCAAACCCGACCGAGACGCCCAGCGCATCGGCCATCGCGCGCAGGATGGTCCAGTCTTCGCGCGCCTCACCGGGGGCGAACACTGCCTTTTCGGCATATTGCACGCGGCCTTCGGTATTGACGTAAGTGCCGTCCTTTTCGCTGAACGCGGCGCCCGGCAGGATCACGTCGGCGGCATGCGCCGCCTTGTCGCCGTGATGGCCGATATGCACGATCATCGAACCGGCAAACCGCGTAAAGTCGACTTCGTCGGCACCCAGCGACAGCACCATCTTGGGCTTGGCCGCGACCAGATCGGCAATCCCGCCGGGCTGGGCATAGCCGAGCATCAGCCCGGCCATCCGCGCCGCGGCAAAGTGCAGCACGTTGAACCCGTTCCAGCCGTCGCGCACCAGTTTGAAGGTTTCGGCAAAGCCCAGCGCCGGCTCGAGCCCGCCCTTGGCCAGCGCACCACCGCCGACAATGATCGCCGGCCGCGCCGCATTGGCAAACACCGAGGCCACGTCTTCGGGCAGATTGCCGATCGCGCCGGCATCATCGCCCAGATGCGTCGCCGGATAAGTCGGGTCCCACCAGGGGCCGATGATATAGACGCGCGCGCCCTGCTTGACCGCCTTGCGCAGCCGGGTGTTGACCAGCGGCGCCTCGTCGCGGACGTGGCTGCCATAAATCAGGATTGCATCGGCACTTTCGATGCCGGTCAGCGTCGAATTGAACGCCACCGCCGCCAGATTGGTCGCGGTATAGGCCAGGCCGGTCTGGCGCCCTTCGAGCAGGGTCGAACCCAGCGCGCCGGCCAGCGCCTTGGCCGCAAACATCGTTTCGGCATCGACCAGATCGCCCGCAACCACCGCCAGCGATGATCCCGGATTGATCCGCGCCACCGCGTCGAGCGCCTGCGCCCAGGTCGCCGGTTGCAGCTTGCCATCGACGCGCAGCCACGGCCGGTCGAGCCGGCGGCGGGTCAGCCCGTCGACGAGGAAGCGGGCGCGATCGGCCAGCCATTCCTCGTTCACATCATCGTTCACGCGCGGCAGGATGCGCAGCACTTCGCGGCCGCGCGAATCCAGCCGGATGTTGGCGCCCACCGCATCGGACACGTCGATGCCCAGCGTGTTTTTGAGCTCCCACGGCCGCGCCTCAAACGCATAGGGCGCGCTGGTCAGCGCACCGACCGGGCACAGATCGATCACATTGGCCGACAGTTCGTGGACCGCCGCCTTTTCGAGGTAGGTCGCGATCTGCATCGTTTCGCCGCGATAGAGCGCGCCGATTTCATCGACACCGGCGATCTCTTCGCTGAAGCGCACGCAGCGGGTGCAGTGGATGCACCGCGTCATCGTCGTCTTGATCAGCGGGCCCATGTTCTTGGTGGTCACCGCGCGCTTGTCTTCGTGATAGCGCGAGCCGCCCCGGCCATAGGCAACCGACTGGTCCTGCAGATCGCATTCGCCGCCCTGATCGCAGATCGGGCAATCGAGCGGGTGATTGATGAGCAGAAACTCCATCACCCCTTCGCGCGCCTTCTTGACCATTTCGCTGTCGGTACGGATGTCCTGCCCTTCGCTGGCGGGCAGCGCGCAGCTCGCCTGCGGCTTGGGCGGCCCCGGCTTCACTTCGACCAGACACATCCGGCAATTGCCGGCGATCGACAGCCGTTCGTGATAGCAAAAGCGCGGGATTTCCTTGCCCGCCAGTTCGCAGGCCTGGAGCACGGTGGCCCCGGCCGGAACTTCGAGCTCGACGCCGTCAACTTTGACCTTGGGCATTATTCGGCAGCCTCTCGCAGCGCGGCATTCTCGTGGATGCGGCGTTCGATTTCGGGGCGGAAATGGCGGATCAGGCCCTGGATCGGCCAGGCGGCGGCATCGCCCAGCGCGCAGATGGTGTGGCCTTCAACCTGCTTGGTCACCTGTTGCAGCATGTCGATTTCCTCGACCGCGGCATCGCCGGTGCGCAGGCGTTCCATCACCCGCCACATCCAGCCGGTGCCTTCGCGGCAGGGGGTGCACTGGCCGCAGCTTTCGTGTTTGTAGAAATACGACAGGCGGGCGATCGCGCGGACGATATCGGTCGATTTGTCCATCACGATCACCGCCGCGGTGCCCAGCCCCGAACCGACCGCGCGCAGCCCGTCAAAATCCATCGGCGCGTCCATGATTTCAGCCGCCGGCACCAGCGGCACCGACGAACCACCGGGGATCACCGCCAGCAGATTGTCCCAGCCGCCGCGAATGCCGCCGCAATGGCGTTCGATCAGTTCGCGGAACGGGATCGACATCTCTTCTTCGACCACGCAGGGCTTTTCGACGTGTCCCGAAATCTGGAACAGCTTGGTGCCCTTGTTGTTGTCGCGCCCGAACGAGGAAAACCACGCCGCGCCGCGCCGCAGGATGGTCGGCGCCACCGCGATCGATTCGACATTGTTGACCGTGGTCGGGCAGCCATAGAGCCCGGCGCCGGCCGGAAACGGCGGCTTGAGCCGGGGCTGGCCCTTTTTGCCTTCAAGGCTTTCGATCATCGCGGTTTCTTCGCCGCAGATATAGGCGCCGGCGCCGCGATGGACGAAGACATCGAAATCATAGCCCGAACCGCTGGCGTTGCGCCCGATCAGCCCGGCATCATAGGCCTCGCGCACCGCGGCAAACAGCGTTTCGGCTTCGCGGATATATTCGCCGCGAATGTAGATATAGGCCGCGCGCGCGCCCATCGCAAAGCCGGCGACCAGCGCGCCCTCGATCAGCTTGTGCGGATCGTGGCGGATGATTTCGCGGTCCTTGCAACTGCCCGGTTCGGATTCGTCGGCGTTGATCACCAGAAAGCTGGGCCGGCCGTCGCGCGATTCCTTGGGCATGAACGACCATTTCATGCCGGTCGGGAAACCCGCGCCGCCCCGGCCGCGCAGCCCCGAATCCTTCATTTCCTGAATGATCGCATCGCGCCCGCGTTCGAGCAGCGCCTTGGTATTGTCCCAATCCCCGCGCGCCTGTGCGGCGGGCAGGTTCCACGGCTGATAGCCATAGAGATTGGTGAAAATGCGGTCACGGTCGAGCAGTGCCATGGCTTACCACTCCCCCCGGTAATCGTGGTTGGCGCCGACCATTGCGGTCAGCGTGGTCGGCCCGCCGAGCGGTTCGACGGTATGGCGGCCGGGTGCCTGGGTGCCGGTCCTGGGCTGGCGCCCGGCGGCGAGTTCATCAAGGATGTGCGTCATGCTTTCGGGCGTCAGATCTTCGTAATTGTCGTCGTTGATCTGGACCATCGGCGCAGAGGCGCAGTTGCCCATGCATTCCACCTCGGTCAGCGTGAACAGCCCGTCGGCGGTGGTGTGGCCCTTGTGCAGCCCGCGCGCCTTGCACGCCGCCATGATGTCGTCGGACCCGCGCAGCATGCACGGGGTGGTGCCGCAGACCTGGACATGGAACCGGCCGATCGGGGCGATGTTGTACATCGTGTAGAACGTCGCCACTTCGAGCACGCGCATCACCGGCATCGACAGGTAGGCCGCGACATATTCGATCACCGGCAGCGGCAGCCAGCCCTGGGTGTTTTCTTCGGCGCCGACCTGCCGCTGCGCCAGATCGAGCAGCGGCATCACCGCGCTGCGCTGGCGCCCGGCAGGATAGCGCGCAATGATCTCTACCGCCTTGGCCGCATTGTCGGGGGTCCAGGCAAACTGGCCCCAGCGCGCGCGCAGTTCGGGGGTATCGGGGGCGGGATGACGATCGGCCATCTCAGACAAAATCCTTGATCAGAAACATGTTTTCAGCGCCCTGCCCGCTTGAGCCAGAGGCCCTGGCCATACTGCACCAGTTCGTACCCGCCAACCATCGCGATCAGCATCGGCATCCATTGCGGCGTCGGCGTGCCGCGCCACAGGGCGACAAAGAACACCAGCGCGGTGGCCAGCCCCGCCAGGCAGGCGATGATCGACACGTGGCGCAGGATATCAAGCTTCACGGTTTGGCCCCCCCGTCAAACGCGGAGCCCGCGCGCGACGGCGCAGGCCGGGGATTGTCTTTTTGCTCGAAAACCCGGGACACCGACAGACCCTGCGCAGCGTTTGTCACCTGGGCAATCACCACTCGCGAATGGTCGGGCTTGCCAGGGATGGTGCACATCCAGGTTGCCATCAACAGCCCCGGCGTATCATCCTTGCGGTAGACCCGGCGAAGATAACAATTGCTCAGGCTGCCGACAAACTGCGCCGAACTCATGTGACGACCATCGATAAATTCAATGTCGCCCTTGATCAGGCTCGTCATTGTCGCAAAGTCGTTGCTGTCGGCAGCCTTCAAAAAGGCCGAAACGGCATTGTCCTGCGCTTGCGCCAATACCGGCGCCGCAATCAGGCATGCCAGACCGGCAGCAAGGGTTGCACGATTCATCGGTCGCACTCGCCAAACACCACGTCGATCGCGCCGAGGATCGCGGTCGCATCGGGCAGCATGTGCCCCTTTGACATGAAATCCATCGCCTGCAGGTGCGAAAACGCGGTCGGGCGGATCTTGCAGCGATAGGGCTTGTTGGTGCCGTCGCTGACCAGATAGACGCCGAATTCGCCCTTGGGGCTTTCGGTGGCGACATAGACTTCGCCGGCCGGAACGTGGAAGCCTTCGGTATAGAGCTTGAAGTGGTGGATCAGCGATTCCATCGCGCTTTTCATTTCGGCGCGCTTGGGCGGGCTGACCTTGCGATCGTCCGAAGCGATCGGCCCCTCGGGCATTTCCGCCAGGCACTGCTTCATGATCCGCGCCGACTGGCGCACTTCTTCAACCCGCACCATGAACCGGTCATAACAATCCGAGCGGGTGCCCACCGGAATGTCGAAATCCATCCGGTCATAGACATCATAGGGCTGCGCCTTGCGCAGATCCCACGGAATACCGGCGGCGCGGATCATCGGGCCGGAAAAGCCCCAGGCCAGCGCGTCTTCTTTCGACACCAGCGCGATATCGACATTGCGCTGCTTGAAAATGCGGTTGTCGACGACCAGGCTCATCGCATCGTCGAACAGTTGCGGCAGCCGCGTGTCGAGCCAGTCGGCAATGTCGGTCAGCAGTTTCAACGGCACGTCCTGATGGACCCCGCCGGGGCGGAACCACGCCGAATGCATCCGCGCGCCCGAGGCGCGTTCGAAAAAGGTCAGGCAATCTTCGCGGATTTCAAACAGCCACAGGTTCGGCGTCATCGCGCCGACGTCCATCACGTGGCTGCCGAGATTGAGCATGTGGTTGCAGATGCGGGTCAGTTCGGCAAACAGCACGCGCAGATATTGCGCCCGCAGCGGCACGGCGACATTGAGCATCTTTTCGATCGCCAGCACATAGGAATATTCCATCGCCAGCGGCGAGCAATAATCCAGCCGGTCGAAATAAGGCAGCGCCTGCAAGTAGGTCTTGTGCTCGATCAGCTTTTCGGTGCCGCGATGGAGCAGGCCGACATGCGGATCGATGCGTTCGATGATTTCGCCGTCGAGCTCCATCACCATGCGCAGCACGCCGTGCGCCGCCGGGTGCTGCGGCCCGAAATTGATCGTGTAGTTGGTGATCACTTCGTCGCCGGTGGTGGGCGACTGTTCAAGCGTAAAGCTCATGCCTGCGACCCCGCCTTTTCATCGCCGGGCAGCACATAGTGCGGCCCTTCCCACGGGCTGGTATAATCGAACTGGCGCAAATCCTGCGCCAGCCGCACCGGTTCATAGACCACGCGCTTGTCCGCTTCGGAATAGCGCAGCTCGACATGGCCGGTCAGCGGGAAATCCTTGCGGAAGGGATGGCCCTGGAAGCCGTAATCGGTGAGGATGCGGCGCAAGTCGGTATTGCCGGCAAACAGCACCCCGAACATGTCGTAGACTTCGCGTTCGTACCAGCCGGCGTTGGGCCACAGCGTGGTCACGGTCGGCACCGGGGTCGCCTCGTCGGTCGAAACCTTGACGATCAGGCGCAGGTTGCGGGTGACCGACAGCAGGCAATAGACCACTTCGAAGCGTTCCGGCCGGTCGGGATAATCGACCCCGGCAATGTCCATCAATTGCTGGAACTGTTCGTCGTCGCGCAAGCTGCGCAGCGTCGCCTCGACGCTGTCGCGCGCGACATCGAGCACGATTTCGCCATGTTCCTCGCGGATCGCCAGCAGGGCATCGCCCAGCCGCGCGACCAGCGCATCGACCACGCCGTCAAACGAGGCGTAACGCGGGGCGGAATGAAGCACGTTGGCCATGATCGTTCAGCGCTCCAGCGTGCCCATGCGGCGGATCTTGCGCTGCAATTGCATCACGCCATAGAGCAGCGCCTCGGCCGTGGGCGGGCAACCGGGAACATAGATATCCACCGGCACGATGCGGTCGCAGCCGCGCACCACCGAATAGCTGTAGTGGTAATAGCCGCCGCCATTGGCGCACGACCCCATCGAGATGACATATTTGGGGTCCGACATCTGGTCATAGACCTTGCGCAGCGCCGGGGCCATCTTGTTGCACAGCGTGCCCGCCACGATCATCACGTCGGATTGGCGCGGCGAGGCGCGCGGGGCGATGCCGAAGCGTTCCATGTCATAACGCGGCATGTTGACGTGGATCATCTCGACCGCGCAGCAGGCGAGGCCAAAAGTCATCCACCACAGCGAGCCGGTGCGCGCCCACTGGAACAGTTCTTCGGTCGAGGTGACCAGAAAGCCCTTGTCCGAAACTTCGGCATTGAGCGCATCGAAAAAGGCCGCATCGGGCGCGCGCAGGGCATCGGGCGAGGTGATCGGAGCGGTAGCCATAGCGTTCATTCCCAATCCAGTGCGCCCTTTTTCCAGGCGTAGACAAAGCCGATCACCAGTTCGAACAGGAACACCATCATCGTGGTCCACCCGGTCCAGTGCGTCTGTTTCAGGCTGACCGCCCAGGGAAACAGGAACGCGGCTTCAAGGTCAAAGATGATGAACAGGATTGCCACCAGATAGAACCGCACGTCAAACTGGCTGCGCGGGTCTTCAAAGGCGGGAAAGCCGCATTCATATTCGGACAGCTTGTCGGCATCGGGGTTGTGCGTGCCGGTCAGCCGCGAAACGCCCATCGGCAGAAACACAAAGGCCACCGACAGCGCCAGCGCGATGCCCAAAAACAGCAGGATGGGAAGATATCCGGCCAGATAGGCACTGTGATCAAGCGTGATGGGATCGGACACCGGGTGCTGACTCGCCTGTTGCTCTATGTGCCCGGCCCCTAGTCCGCCCCGCCGCCGCGCGCAAGTGGGGCTGGGTGCATATCACCCGCCGGGACCAACCTTTTTGCGCGCGCCGGCTGCCGCCGTCCCCCCAAGGTCGAATTGCCAATTGTGCATTGCAGCGTTAAACGCGCATGACTCGCTGGCGGGCAGCACGGCCCGGCGGCGACAGCGATTTCACCAACCCGTTGCAACAAGGGATAGTCTGTCATGGCCCAGTTTTCCGCTGCCGATCCGGTGGTCATCCTGTCCTATGCGCGCACGCCGATGGGCGCGATGCAGGGCGCGCTGGCCGATCTCTCGGCCACCGAACTGGGCGCCAGCGCGGTCAAGGCCGCAGTCGAACGCGCCGGCGTCGCCCCCGACAGCATTGAACGCATCTATATGGGCTGCGTATTGCCCGCCGGGCTGGGCCAGGCGCCGGCACGCCAGGCCGCGATCAAGGCCGGGCTGCCCGCCTCGGTGCAGGCGACCACGGTCAACAAAGTCTGCGGGTCGGGCATGCAGACGCTGATCATGGGTGCCGAAGCGCTCGCCGCCGGGTCGATCGATCTGGCAGTGACCGGCGGCATGGAATCGATGACCAATGCCCCCTATCTGCTCAAGAAGCACCGCTCGGGCGCGCGCATCGGCCACGACATGGCCTATGACCACATGTTCCTCGACGGGTTGGAAGATGCCTATGAAGCAGGCCGGGCGATGGGCACATTTGCCCAGGATACCGCCAATGCCTATCAACTGACCCGCGAAGCGCAGGACGCCTATACCATCGAATCGCTGCGCCGCGCGCAGGAGGCGATTGCCAAGGGCCGGTTTGCCGCCGAAATCGCCCCGGTCACGGTCAAGAGCCGCAGCGGCGACGTGGTGGTCGACACCGACGAAGCCCCGGGCAAGGCCAAGCCCGACAAGATCCCCGCGCTCAAGCCCGCCTTTGCCAAGGACGGCACGATCACCGCGGCAACTTCGTCATCGATTTCCGACGGTGCCGCCGCGCTGGTGGTCACCCGCCAGTCGGTCGCCGCCGCACGCGGGCTGACCCCGGTGGCGCGGGTGGTGGCGATGGCCGCGCACGCGCAGGCGCCGAAGGATTTCACCACCGCCCCGGTCGGCGCGATCCGCACCCTGCTCGACCGTGCCGGCTGGACGATCGGCGATGTCGACTTGTTCGAAGTGAACGAAGCGTTTGCCTGCGTGGCGATGTTCGCGATGCACGACCTCGGCATCCCGCACGACAAGATCAACGTCAACGGCGGCGCCACCGCGCTGGGCCACCCGATCGGCGCCTCGGGCGCGCGCATCATCACCACGCTGATCGGCGCGCTGCAGGATCGCGGGCTGACTCGCGGCGTGGCCAGCCTGTGCATCGGCGGCGGCGAAGCCACCGCCGTGGCGATCGAACTGGTGTGAGGCGGCGGGGGGTGAAGGCCCCCCGCCCACAAGCCACCAAACAACCATTTGATTTATAACAAAACATCCGCTCATCCTGAGCCTGTCGAAGGATGCGCGCCAACGCTGGCCCCACGCGCTGAAAAATGCGCCAAGCCACACGTGCGCGCGCATCCTTCGACAAGCTCAGGATGAGCGGATGTTTGTAGATTTATTCCGCCCCCCTCAATCCGGCGTCAGCACAACCTTGAGCGTCCCTGCCTCGCGCGCATCGAACAACCGATAGGCTTCGGCCCCGGCGCTGAGCGGCAGATGGTGGCTGACATGGCGATCAGGCCGCAGCCGGCCCGAGCGCACCAGCGGGATCAGCGCGGGCAATTCTTCGGGCACCGAGCAGGTGCCGGTGCGAAAGGTCAGCCCGGCGGCAAACGCGCGCTCGAGCGGAAAGGCATAGCGGCGCGATTGCTGCACGCCGATCACCGAGACCGTGCCGCGCGCGCGGACCAACCGCAGCGCCAGATCGACCGTGGCATCGGCACCGACCGCTTCGATCACGCCATCCAGCTTTCGCCCCCGCGTGTCCTCGCGGATGGTATCGAGCGCCTGATCGGGATGCAGCGCGATCGCCCCGGTGGCGGCGGCTACCGCGCGGCGTTCGGGCACCGGATCAATCGCATAGACCACATGCGCGCCCATCACCCATGCCGCATCGACCGCCATCAGCCCGATCGGCCCCAGCCCGATCACCGCCACCCCCGATCCCGGCACGACATCGGCCTGGCGCACGCCGAACCACGCGGTGGCCATCGCATCGGTGAGCATCAACGCCGCCTCATCGCTGATCCCGTCGGGAATGCGCCCCGCGTTCATGTCGGCGGCCGGCACGCGGACCGCCTCTGCCTGCACCCCCTGCAACCGCGCCGACAGGCCATAGCAGGCCGCCCCGCCGTTTTCGCAGGCAAACACCTGCCCGCGCAGGCACGGCGCGCAGGCGCCGCAGCCCACCGCAGCTGGCAGCATGACCCGATCACCGGCGCGCAGGCGGGTGACCGCGCGGCCGACTTCGACCACTTCGCCGACCGCCTCGTGGCCGACGCAAAAGCCGATATCGTCGGAAAATCCGTGGCCGTGCCAGATATGCAGGTCGCTGCCGCAGATCGAACAGGCCGAAACGCGCACGATCGCATCGCCCGGCGCGTGCAGGCCGGGATCGGCCATGCTGCCATGGCGAATGTCGCGCGGCCCATGGTACATCAGCGCTTTCATGCCTGCCTCTCCGCGTTGTGCCGCCGCGTCACAGCGACAAGCCCCCATCGACCACCAGCGTATGCCCGGTCACATAGGCCGCCAGCGGCGAGGCGAGGAACAGCGCGGCGCCGGCCATGTCGGCCGGGGTGCCCATCCGCCCGGCGGGAATGCGCGCCAATGCGCCGGCCAGCCGGTCGGGGTGCTGCGTGGTCACCGTGGTCAGCTTGGTGGCGACCAGCCCCGGCGCCAGCCCGTTGACGCGGATGCCTTCGGCCGCGAGCGCCTGCCCCAGCGATTTGGTCAGGCTGATCGCGCCGGCCTTTGACGCGGCATAGGCGGGATTGCCGATATTGGCCTTGAGCCCCGAAATCGAGCTGACCACGATCACGCTGCCGCGCTGCGCCGCCAGATCGGCGCGAAAGCGCATCGTGCAATGCATCACGCTGTCGAGATTGACCGCCATCACCGCGTCCCACCCCGGCCGGGCAAATTCGCCGCGGCGATAGACCACCGTGCCCTGGCACAGCACCAGCACATCGATCGGATCGGCAAACGGCGCCGGCGCGGCGGTGATCGCATCAGGATTTGCAACATCAACGCCGGTATAGCCCAGACCGGCCAGATCGCTGCCCGGTTCATCGGCATAGGCGGCGGCATCGGCGCGGGTGCCCCAGACATGCACCGCCGCGCCGCGCAGACGGAACGCCTGGGCAATGCCGTTGCCGATCCCGCTCGACCCGCCGACCACCAGCACCCGGCGCCCCGAAAAATCGGTATCGTCGATCATCGCACCCGCTCCACCGGCCATGTTTTTTCACCGCCGAGTGTGCGGGCAAAGCGGGCGCCAAGTCAATTCACCGCGCCAACAGCAAGACCCGCCCTCCGTTGCCGGAGAGCGGGCCTTGCAAAGCGCGGGTTGGCAGGATCAGAGCGCGATGGCGATCGACGCGCGCACGCCATAGGCGACGCCCTTGTCGCTGCCGCGTTCGACATCGGTGCTGATCCGCCATGTGTAATCGAGCCCGCCCTGCACGATCGACAGGTTGCCGGTCCATGCCGAGGGCAGGTGATCGCCGGCAATGCTGAAAGTATCGCCGGTTTCGAACGTGCCGGTGGTGGTGCCGAGGTTGCCCGAAATCCACGTACGGCGGCCCGCTTCCAGCTCGACCGCAAACGGACGGCCTTCGTGGTTCGACGGGCCCGAACTCCACTGCGCCATCAGCGTGGTGGTGGCGGTGGTTTCGCTGCTAGTGCGGCCCTGCACGGTCAGCACGATCGGGTTGTCGCCGGATTCGATATAGGCGTTTTCTTTCAGGTGGTCGTATTCGATATTGCCGCGCGGCCGCAGGGTGAAATGTTCACCCACCGGCAGGGTATACGACAGCCCGGCGTTGAACGTGCCCGACCAGCCGGCGCGGTGACCGCCGGCGTTGTAGGTAAAGTCGGTGGTCGACACCGCCGTATTGGTCGAAGTGGTATAGGCGCCATAGAACGTGCGGTGCGAATCGAAAGTATCGCGCCCGAGGTTGCCGCCGGCCCAGATATAGAGCGGCCCGGCCGATTTGCGCCAGAACAGCCCCAGTTCGAACGTGCCGACCTTGTCGGTCGATCCGGTGGCAAGCACCGCGTTCTGGTTGGTGGTGGTGGTGGTCACCGTGCCGGTCAGCCACGCCAGCTGGAAGCCGATGTTGCCCACCGGGGTAACCTTTTCAAAGCCCATCGACAGCCCGCCGCCGCTGTCCTTGAACCCGGGGGTGGTGCCAAACGTGCGCGTGCCACGGAACACGATCGGTTCCAGCCAGGCCGCCGAATCGCTGATCGAGAACATCGTCGAATCGTCGGTGAAGTGCTGGTCGGCAATGCGCGTCGCACGGGTCGCCGCATCGAACACGCCGCCGGCATAATTGGGCAGCAATTCGTTGAAGCGGTTTTTCAGCGTCGGGGTGTCGTAAATCCCCAGCATGGTCGATTGCAGGTTGGGATTGGCCGCCGCGTCATTGAGGATCGCGGTATAGGCCGCGGTCTGCGCCGCGTTCAGCCCGAGCTGCGCCGGTGTCGCCTTGGCAATGTCGATCATCACGTCGGTCGCGGTGGTGGTGATCGTTCCGTTGAACAGCACCGGCAGGTTGAGCGACGAGGCGGTCAGCGTGCTCGCCCCGGTCAGGGAGTTGGCGTGCAGCACGTCATAATTGCCGACGATATTGGCCAGCGAGTTGACCGCGAGCGAAATCTTGGCGCCGCTGGCAAAAGTCGCGCTGTTGGCGATCAGTTGCGACGACGTGCCGGTGGTGCCATCGACATAGACGCGCAGCGAGGCGCCCGAGGCGACGTTCAGATTGTTGACCGTCGAAGTGGTAACCGCATTGGCGCCAAACGTGCCGCCATTGACGGTCACGTTGAAATTGCTGCCGCCATAGATCGTGCCGAGGAAGCTGGCATTGTCATTCAGCGTCAGCGAACCCGACCCGCCGTTGAGATAGAGGCCGCCATTGTTGCCGTTGGAAACCAGCCCGTTGAACTGCGCATATTTCGACAGCGTCATGGTCAGCGAGCCGGTGGTCGCGCCGCTGTTGAAATTGGTCGGCCCGCACATCGCTACGCCGCACAGCGTGATGTTGCCGACCCAGCGGGTAACATCGCCGGCGGTGATCGTGTTGGTGCTGCCCAGTCCCAGATAGGTATTGCCGGTGACGGCGCCGCTGGCGATCGTCATCGTGTTGGTGCCGGTGCCAAGGTAGATGTCGCCGACGATCGAGGCATAGAGCGTGGCGGTCAGCGGGTTGTAGCCGGTGGTGCCTTCATCGGTGGTTTCGTTGGTCTGGTTGGCCACCGAATAGTTCTGCGTCAGCGTCACCCCGGTGGTGTTGTGCGACAGGTCGATCGCCGCGGTCAGCCCGTCGGTCGATGCCGCCACGCTGATATTGCCCTGGTTGGTCAGCGAATTGACCGTGCCCGACAGATCCTGGATGGCGTAGTAATTGCCCGAGGACTGCGCCCCGCCGGTTGCCTTGATCGTGCCCGAGTTGAAGATGGTGTTCACCGTCGCGCCGGGATTGATCAGGATCGCGGTGGCCGATGTATCGACCGAAGCGGCCGTGACCGAGCCATAGACTTCCATCCCGCCGGTCAGGTTGACCGTGCCGCCTTTGCCGCCGATCACCACGCCCCACGACGCGGTCTGCGTCAGATAGGCGGTCGCCGAAACCGAGCCGTCGATCCCCAGTGCAAAGCTGCCGCTGTTGGTATTGGGGTTCAGGCTGCCGTTGTCAGTCGCCGCATTGGCGCCGATGGTGATGTTGCTGGTGCCGCCGATCTGCAGCGCCGGGTTGTTGCCATAGGCGGCGATGCTGCCGCGGTTGGTATCGGTCGAAGTCGAGGTGGTGGGCGCGTTGATCAGCACCCCGCCAGTGACATTGGCGTCGATTTCGACCACGCCGACGCTGCCCACGCCGAGATGCGCATCGCCGGTGGCGACCCCGCTGTTGAGCACCGAGCGCGCCAGGGTCAGCGACTGCCCGTTGGTATCGGCATAAGTGTAGCTGTTGCTGATCGAACCGTCGATCAGCACCGTGCCGGACACCGCGCCCGACTGGACATAGCCCTGCGCCAGGCTGCCGGTCACGGTGACGACACCGCCGACGGTGACATTGCCGGTCACGCCCGCCAGCTTCACGCCGTAGCTGTTGTCGCCCAGCACGGTAATGTTGCCTTCATTGCTGAAGTTGCCGACCAGCGCGCTGTCGAGCTGGATGCCGGCCGAATTTTCGCCGTCGACGACAATCGTGCCGGTGGTGGTCACGCCATTGGTGGTGACCGCCGCGGTGTTGGAAATGTTGCCGGTGATCGTGCCGCCGGGCCCGCCGTAGATGCCATAGCGTCCCGAAACCCCCGACAGCGCGCTGTAGACGACAGTGCCGTTGATGTTGGTCGGGGTGAAGTTTTCGAGCACGTCGATCGAGCCGCCATTGGTGACGGTGGTGGTCGTGCCGGGATTGATCAGCACCCCGATCGAGCCGCTGAGCGGGGCCGTCGCGGTGCCGCCATAGACCACGCCGCCGCCATTGACGGTAACCGTGCTCGACGAATCGACCGTAACCACCGCGCCGGGCGATCCGGTCAGCGTGCCGGTGCCGGAGACGGTGACATTGCCGGCGGTCGAGGTCTTCAGCGTTTCGGTCGTGCCCGATGAAATGGTGGTATCGGCGATCGCCGGAGTGGCCACCAGCAGGGCGGCGGTGCACCCCACCGCCAGCGGCGCGACCGAGGCGAGGAACTGCGAAATTTTGCGCTGCATCAGCATTCTGTCATCCGGCAATGCGTCGGTCGGCAGCACGCCGAACCGAACGTGGTCTGGATGGCGAACCGGGTGGCACAGTGCCCCCTGTCCGCCAGACGAAAGGGTTCTGGCGCGGGCAATAGGCAAAACCTGCCCAACACACAATGCCGCAGCACCCGCTCCAGAAAAGCTAACGTGGAATAGTCGGAAAACCTTGGCATGCAAGCCGGTCAAAAAAAGAACATCGCTCGGCTCATCGTAAATTCGCCATTCATGTTGCGAGCGCCAGCACCGGACTGGGCTGAATGGGTATGCGGGGGGGGCTTGGAGCGAGCCTCTTGCACGGAAACTTCGCGCGCGCTGCGCACACCGAATTTGCCATGGCCGACCGGCCCGCGCGGGCCCGTGATCTGGCGCAGATCGATGATACCGCGCTGGTCGCGCTGGTCGCCGCCGGATCGATCGCCGCGTTCGACATGCTGGTCGATCGCCACGCCGCCGCACTCTATCGCAGCGCGCTGCGCGTGCTGGGCGATGCCCACGAAGCGCAGGATGTGGTGCAGGATTGCTTTGCCCGGCTGTGGCAGCGCGCCGACAGCTGGCAGCCGAGCGGCGCCGGGCTGGTCGGCTGGCTGCACCGGGTAACGATGAACTTGTGCCTCGACCGGCGCCGGCGCCAGCGCATCGGCCTCACCCCCGATCTGCCCGAAATGATCGACACCGCACCGCGCGCCGACCATGCGATCGAGGCGGGCCAGCTCCACGCCGCGATCGACCGTGCGCTGGCCGCGCTGCCGCCGCGCCACCGCGCCGCGCTGGTGCTGTGCTATTTGCAGGGCCATTCCAACGCCGCTGCCGCCGCGATGCTCGGCATGCATGTCAAGGCGCTCGAATCGCTGCTCCACCGCGCCCGCCACGGCCTGCGCGATGCGCTCGCCGCGCAACAGGTGGTGCCTGCCGATCTGGCCGTACTGGGCGGGGTGGAGCGCGAACCGGTGCTGGTCTGATCGCGGACGCGCGCTTGGTGCGGCGCGTCCGGTCAGATGGATAGTCAATCGTCCGGGTCTTGCACCTTGAACGGATCGGTCGGTACCGGCTGGCTTGGCAGCGGCTGGCGGGGCAGTTCGCGCTCGCTGTTGGCGGCCTGCCACAGCACGCCGGCCCAGACCACCGCGATCTGGCGCATGTCGCCGGCGCGCATGTGGTCGAGCGTGTCGAGCGTCGAATGGTGGACGCGGGTTTCGTAATCGAGCGGGTCCTGGATGAACTGGTATCCGGGCAGGCCGATCGCCTGGAACTTTTCATGGTCGGTGCCGTGGGTCTTGCTCGCCACCAGCGCATCGGCGCCGAGCGCGCGGAACGGCGCCAGCCATTCGGCGAGCAGCGGGTTCACCCCGACATTGCCCTCGGTATAGATCCCGCGCAGCTTGCCCGAGCCGTTGTCGACATTGAAATAGGCCTTGAGCGCGGCATATTCGGGCTTGGGGGTGATCGGAAAGGCCTTGCCCCAGGCGTCTTCGGCCATGAAGCCCGACAGCTTGGGATCGACCGGGCGGCTGGCAAAGTGCTGGCTGACATAAGCGAGGCTGCCCAGTTCGCCCTGTTCCTCGCCGCTCCACAGCGCGATGCGGATGGTGCGGCGCGGTTTGATCCCCAGCTTCTGGATCAGCCGCGCCGCCTCGATCAGCGCGACCGAGCCGGCGCCGTTGTCGCTGGCGCCATCGGCGGCGATCCAGCTGTCGAAATGCGCGCCGGCCATGATCACCCCGGCCTTGGGATCGGTGCCGGGGATTTCGGCGATGATGTTGGTGGCATTGAGATTGCGGTCGTCATAGCGCGCGGCCACCGCGAGGCTCACTTGCGGCGCCGGGCCGGTCATCGCCAGCCGCACCAGCCGGCGATAATCTTCCTGCGCCATCTGGATCATCGGCAGCGCCAGCGTATGGCCGGGCTGGTAGGCATAGCCTTCGCCCGAGACCAGCTTGCCGTCGCGATAGGCCTTGGTCACGATCGCCACCGCGCCTTCGGCTTTGGCAAAGGCGGCCATGTGTTCGAGAAACGGCAGCGCCTTCATCCAGCGCGCCTTGTGCAGCGGATCGAATTCGGGCGCGTCGTAATGGTCGAGCTTGGCGATATCCTTGTCGCCATAGCGTTCGAACACGCCTTCGCTGCTTTCGCTGGTTTCGCCGGGCATCGAGACCAGCACGATCTTGCCCGCCAGCTTGCCCTTCCAGCGCTCAAGGTGTTCGTCCTTGCTCATCGGCGCGACGATCACCGGCGCGGTCAGCGTGCCCGCCGTCGGCGGCGACCACGCCACCGGGATCACTGTCAGCGGCAGCTTGCGCGGGGTGTCCATCGTCGCCGAATAGCCATCGAGGTTCCAGCCCAGCCCGAAATAGAACGGTTCTTCGTGGACATTGGCCAGCCCCAGCGCTTTCAGCCGTTCGATCGCCCAGGCTTGCGCCTTTTTCTGGTTTTCCGAATTGGTCAGGCGCGGGCCGATGCCATCGAACAAGTGGCCGGCATCGACCATCACTTCGCTGCGCTGCATGCCTTCGTCGATAATCTTGGCGATCGCCGGATCTTCAGCCGGCGCGGCCTGCGCGGGCAGAGCAAGACACAGGGCGAGCAGGGAACAGGCAGCAGCACGCAAGGCCATGAGCGGGATCTTTCTCAAGCAAGAGTTTCAGTTGCAACCAACCTACACAGGCCGGCGCTCTGTGCAATGCCCCTCTGGCGCTCTCGATCACAATGGCTATAGCTCGCGGCCATGACCGTGGTTACCCGCTTTGCCCCTTCGCCCACCGGCCGGCTGCACGTCGGCAATATCCGCACTGCGCTGCACAACTGGCTGCTGGCGCGCCACCATGGCGGCCGCTTTCTGCTGCGGATCGACGATACCGATCGCGCGCGCAGCACCGAAGACAATGTCGTGGCGATCCGCGCCGATCTGGCCTGGCTGGGGCTGCATCCCGATGGCGAGGAGCGCCAGTCGGCGCGCGATGCGATCTATCAGGCGGCATTTGACCGGCTGATCGCCGATGGCCGGGTCTATCGCTGCTATGAAACGCAGGGCGAGCTCGATCTGCGGCGCAAGGTGCTGCTGTCGCGCGGCTTGCCGCCGGTCTATGACCGCGCCGCGCTGGCGCTGACCGAAGCCGACCACGGCGCGCGCGCCGCCGCCGGGCAGGCGCCGCACTGGCGGTTCAAGCTCGATCATGAGCAGCCGATCGCCTGGCACGACGGCATTCGCGGGCCGCAGCAGTTTGACCCGCGCCAGATGTCCGATCCGGTGGTGCGCCGCGCCGACGGCACCTGGCTCTACATGCTGCCCAGCGTGATCGACGATATCGCGATGGGGGTCACCGACGTGCTGCGCGGCGAAGACCACGTGTCGAACACCGCGACGCAAGTGCAGATGTTCACCGCGCTGGGCGCGCCGCTGCCGCGTTTTGCCCATGCCGCGCTGCTGACCGGCAGCGAGGGCAAGCTGTCGAAACGGCTGGGCGCGCTGGGCATGGCCGACTGGCGCGCGGCGGGGATCGAACCCGAAGCGATCATCGCGCTGCTGGCGCGGCTGGGCACCGCCGATCCGGTCGATCCCGCGCTCGATGCCGATGCGCTGGCCGCCGCGTTCGATCTGTCGCGGTTTGGCCGTGCCCCGGCGCGGTTTGACGATGCCGAGCTTGACCGGATCAATGCCGGGGTGATCCACCGGCTGGACTTTGCCCGGGTCGCCGAGCGCCTGCCCGCCGGGATGGACGCCACGGCATGGGCGGCGATCCGCCCCAATTTGACGCGGGTGGCCGATGCCGCGCAGTGGTGGCAGGTGATCACCGGGCCGATCGACGCGCCGGCGCCCGATGACGAAACCCGCGCCTATCTGGCGACCGCTGCCGTGCTTGCCGAAACGCTCGACTGGGCCAGCGACCCGTGGAGCGCGCTGACCGCCGCGCTGAAAGACCGCACCGGGCGCAAGGGCAAGGACCTGTTCCTGCCGCTGCGCCGTGCGCTGACCGGGGTGGACCACGGCCCCGACATGAAGGCGCTGCTGCCGCTGATCGGCAAGGAGCGCGCGCTGGCGCGGCTGGCGGGCAGCCAGGCCTGAGCGCGTGCTGATTGGCAACGGGCGCGATCAGCCGTGTTCGCGCATGATCCGCGCCTTGTCGCGCTGCCAGTCGCGTTCCTTCGACGTGGCGCGCTTGTCGGCCTGGTTCTTGCCGCGCGCCAGCGCCAGTTCGACTTTGGCGCGGCCGCGGCCGTTGAAATAGATCGACAGCGGCACCAGCGTCATGCCCTTGCGCTCAACCGCGCCATGGAACCGGGCGATCTCGCGTTCCTTGAGCAGCAGCTTGCGCACGCGTTTGGGTTCGTGGTTGTAGCGGTTGCCGTGGCTGAATTCGGGAATGTTCGAATTGATCAGCCAGACTTCGCCGCCCTTTACCTCGGCATAGCTTTCGGCGATCGAGCCCTGCCCGAAGCGCAACGATTTGACCTCGGTCCCGGTCAGCGCGATCCCCGCTTCGTAGACATCGTCGACAAAGTATTCGAACCGCGCGCGGCGGTTTTCCGCGACGATCTTTTTCTTGTCGAATTCGGGGGGCGTCGGGCGGGCCATGATGGCGGGCATGTAGGGCGGCGCGGCGGCAATTGCAAATCGGCATGGCGCCGATCGAGGTTGCAGTGCACAAGATACCCGCGCCTGGACCATGATGCGATAAGAAAGTATCGCATCATGGTCCAGGAGTCTTTGGTTTCGCATGATTTTTTGCGAAAAACCGGTGCCCGCTTTTTCGCATCATGCTCTAGACGATGGAGATTTTGCCCGATGGACCTGACCAATACCGTTTCGCTGATCACCGGGGCTGCCAGCGGCATCGGGCTGGGGATTGCCCGGCGCTTTGCCCGCGCCGGCGGCCGGGTGGCGATTGCCGATTTGCGCCACGACGGCGCGCAAGCCGCCGCCGACGCCATCAACGCCGCGCACCCCGGCCAGGCGATCGCGCTGGCGATGGACGTGGCCGACGAAGACGCGGTCAATGCCGGGGTGGCCACGGTGATCGATCAATGGGGGCGGATCGACACGCTGGTGTCCAACGCCGGGATCCAGATCGTCAATCCGGTCGAAGCCTTCGCCTTTGCCGACTGGAAACGCATGCTGGCGATTCATCTCGACGGCGCATTCCTGACCAGCAAGGCGGTGCTGCCACACATGTATGCCCAAGGCTCGGGCTGCATCCTGCTGATGGGATCGGTCCATTCGAAGGAAGCCTCGCCGTTGAAAAGCGCCTATGTCACCGCCAAGCACGGGCTGATGGGATTGTCGCGGGTGATCGCCAAGGAAGGCGGCCCCAAGGGCGTGCGCAGCAATGTGATCTGCCCAGGCTTTGTCCGCACGCCGCTGGTCGACAAGCAGATCCCCGAACAGGCGCGCGAACTGGGCATCAGCGAAGACGAGGTAATCAAGCGCGTGATGCTGGGCCAGACCGTCGATGGCGAATTCACCACCATCGCCGACATTGCCGAAATCGCGCTGTTTTTCGCCGCGTTTCCGAGCAATGCGCTGACCGGCCAATCGCTCACCGCCAGCCACGGCTGGTCGATGACCTGAGTGCGAAGCCGCGCAATGGTTAACCGATTGCTCCCCGACAATCGAAAATTTCTCCTAAGGATTTGTGCCTAACCAGTTGTTAACCATCTTCGCTTACTTCCCGTTTTGCACGCAGCGGACGGGTCGTCATCACGGCTTACCCGATTGCGGCACGGGGTAACCAGCGAAGGCTTTTTCAAAACCTTCGCCAAAACGACGACGGGGTTTTGCATGTCCATCACCAAGCGCATTCTGGCCGCCACCGCGATCGCGGCCACGTTCACCAGCGTTGCTGCGGCGCACGCTGCGTCGGGCAACACCTCCACCGCCACCGGTTCGGCCACCGCGACGATCGTCGCGCCGATCGTGCTGACGCACACTTCGGGTTCGGCGCTCAATTTCGGCAAGTTCACCACCGGCACCGGCGGCACCGTGGTCGTCACCGCCGCTGGCGCCGGTTCGGTGACCGGCGATGTCGGCTTTGTGCCGGGTTCGACCAATGCCGCCGACCAGTTCACGCTGACCGGGGACAACAGTCGCGCCTTTGGCATCACCACCACCGGTGGGTCGATCACCAACGGGTCGAGCTCGATGACCTTTACCACCACGCCTTCGGCCGCCAGCGGCACCACCAGCTCGACCGGATCGGCCAGCTTCAGCGTCGGCGGCACGCTGACGGTGGGCACCGGGCTGGTTGTCGGCGCCTATACCGGCACTTACACCGCGACGGTGACATACCAGTAAGTCGGACCTGGCCAGGACACTCCGGCAAGGACATCGGACCATGCAACGGATCAACCGTGCAGCCCGGGGCATCCTCGCCATGGTTCTGGCCACGGCATGCCACCCCGCGCTGGCCGCTTCGGGCAACACCGCTTCGGTGACCGGAACGGCCAGCGCCGTGGTGACCCAGCCGATCACGCTCAAGGCCATATCTTCGCTGAAATTCGGCACGATTGCCCAGCCGGTAACCGGGGGCACGCTGGTGCTCAGCCCGCAATCGACGATTACCACCACTGGCGATGTCGGCGCCTCGCGCGCGATTGCCCAGTCCACCGCGCCGGCGGCGGCCAGCTTCAGCGTGACCGGGGCGTCGGGCGCGTTGTTCAGCGTTTCGGGGCCCACCTCGGTCACGCTCAGCAACGGGTCAAAGACAATGACCGTCAGCAGCTTTACCATCAACAGTTCGTTTTCGGGCGCACAGATCGGTGTCAATGGTTCTGCGACATTCAATATCGGCGCGACCTTGACGATTGGCCCGGCACAGGCCATCGGCACATATACGGGTACGTTCCCGATTACTGTCACCTATTACTGAAACGGGCTGCCCTGCCCCGGCACAGGCATCCCTACCGGAGCCAAGCCGTCATGACCGTGCTGCCAACGGCCCAGCTTGTTACAGTTTCCCTTCTTTCGCTTGTACTTGCCACTATGCCCGGTGCTGCGCTGGCGCAGAATTCCAGCCTGTCGACCGGCACTGCGACTGCCCCCCTGCGCGCCGATGACGCGCCAAAGGCCGAAGCGCCGACCACGGCGCAGGCCCCGGCCGGTGCCGTCGGCGGGATGGGCGACATCAATCTCTATCCCAAACGCGTGGTGATCGACGATCGCAACCGCACCGCCAGCGTGGGCATTTACAACAAGACCGCCAATACCGGCGATTACGAGATCACCGTCGGCGACATGCTGATGACCCCACAGGGCCAGATCGTCGATCCGACCTCGGTCAAGCCCGATGATCCCGGTCTGGCGCGGTTGAAGGGCGCGGCGCAGATCGTGCGCTTTTCGCCGCACCGGTTTACCCTGCCCGGCAACGAGGCACAGATGGTGCGGCTGATGGCGCGGGTATCGCCCGACTTGCCCGCCGGCGAATACCGCACGCATTTTTCGGTGATCGCGGTGCCGCCGGGCGATGACGGGCTGACCATCGACGAAGCCGCCAAAGGCAAGACCGCCCCCACCGGCATCGGCGTGCGGATCACCCCGCGCTTCGGCATTTCGATCCCGGTGATTGTCCGCGTCGGCGATACCACGCTGACCACCGGGCTGACCGATCTGGCGGTGCAGACCACCGCCAATGGCCAGCGGCTGATCCGGGTCACGATCACCCGCAGCGGCACCCGGTCGGCGTTTGGCGATATTACCGTCACCGCAGCGGGGTCGGCCAAGCCGGTGGCGATCATCCGCGGGGTCGGCGTCTATCCCGAAGTGGATTCGCGCACCGTGCTGATCCCGGTTGATCCGGCGGTCGAGGCGCGGCTGCTGGCCAGCGGCGCCAAGCTGTCGGTCAGCTTTGTCGACGATGACTTTGCCCCCGGCAAGACGCTGGCGAGGCAGGACTTTATCGTGCCGTGACGGGATCGGGGGCAGGCCGGTCCACCGTCTTGCCACCCGCACCCGGCCCCGTGCGCCAGCGCGGCGCCGGCGCAGCAGCCGTGTCCGGCGTATTGCTGGCGCTGCCTTCGGGCGTGGCCCTGGCTGCACCCGGCCCGGCCCCGGTGCCCGCACCCAACCCCGCCCCGCCGCAAACGGTTTCGCCGGCCAGCCAGCCCGCGCCTGCCGCCACCCAGCCGGGTCAGCCCGGCCAGCCCGGCGCGGCCAGCACACCGCTGCTCAACGAAGACAACGAGCTGATCCTCGAGATCCGCACCCAGCACCGCGAATTGACCGACACGATCACCGCGCATGGCCTGCGCAGCGGGATCTGGCTGCCGCTGGGCGATGTGGCGCGGTTTCTCGACCTGCCGATCAGCATCAGCGATGACGGCAATTACGCCAATGGCTGGTACCTTTCGCCATCGCGCACGATTTCGATCAATCTGCGTTCGGGCGTGCTCAACCAGGGCGGCAAGGAGGCGCCGCTGCCGCGCAGCGACTTTGTTGCCTACAACGGCGAGATGTGGGTGCGCGCCGACCGGTTGCAGGACATGCTGCCGATCCGCATCCAGACCGATCTGCGCGCGCAGACAGTGGTGGTGCGCACGCTCGAACCGTTTCCGTTTGAACAGCGCGCCGCGCGCGAGGCGCTGCGCGACCGCCTCGCCAGCATCGGCAACCATGCCCCGGCGCCGAGCTATCCGCGCCTGCCGACGCCCTATCACCTGATCGATGCGCCGATTGCCGAGGCCGAACTGCGCGTGACCGGGGCGCAAGGGGTGGCCGCGCATGTCGAAACCGATCTGCGCGCGGCGGGCGACATCCTGTTCATGACCGGGCGCTTCTATGCCAGCCTGTCCTCGATCAGCGGCGTGGTGGCGGCGCGCGCCGAACTGGGCCGGCGCGATCCCGAAGCGCACCTGCTGGGCCCGTTGCGCGCGACCGAGTTCGAACTGGGCGATGTCGCGACAGAGGCCATGCCGGTGGGCTTGCGCGGGGTGGCCGGGCGCGGGGTCACGATTACCAACGAACCGCTGGAACACGCCTCGGTGTTCGAACGGATCGATTTTCGCGGCCCGCTGCCCGCCGGGTTCGAGGTCGAACTCTATCGCAACGACACGCTGATCGGATCGACCAATACCCCGATCAACGGCGATTACGAATTCCTGCAAGTCCCGGTCGATTTCGGGCTCAACGTGTTCCGGCTGGTGTTTTACGGGCCGCAGGGCGAACGGCGCGAGGAAGTGCGGCGGATTACCGTCGGCGATGGCCGGCTGGCCAAAGGCGCGTTTACCTACAACGTCTTTGCCGTGCAAAAAGACCGCGCGCTGATCAATGCCACCCCGCCGGGGTTTCAGCCCTCGGTCGATTACGGCGACTGGCGCGAAGGGTTTTCGCTGCAATATGGCCTGACCAGCGCGGTGACCATGGTCGGCAGCGGCGCGCTCTACCAGACCAGCCCGGGCGGGGTCGAACAATCGCGCTGGCTGGTTTCGACCGGGCTGCGCAGCGGGATTGCCGGCTGGGCAACCAAGCTCGATGTCAGCCTCGGCAGCGGCGGCGCCACCGCGATCGAGGAAGGGCTCGCCGGCAAAGTGCTCGGCGCCAGCGTGATCGCCGCGCACGCCGACTATGCCCACGGTTTTGTCGACGAAGTGCGCTCGCCCAGTTCGCTGCCGCTGACTTCGATGACGCAATTCGACTTGTCGCGCACGGTCAATCTCGGGCTGCACAGCGTGCCGCTGGCGCTGTCGTGGCTGCATCTGGTCTATGCCGATGGCCAGGTTACCGATACCGCCTCGTTTCGCCAGACGGTCAGCGTCGGCCGGGTGATGATGGCCAACGTGATCAACTATATCGACAGCGCCGCGCCGGGCCTGCCGACCAGCCACACCACCCAGGGCACGTTTGACTTGTCCACTTTTGCCGGCAGCCATACCCAGTATCGCGCCGAGGCCACTTATGGCCTCGGGCCGCATCCGGTGCTGATCGGAGTGGGTGGCGAAGTGGCGCACGACATCGATGCGCGCACCACCGTGCGCGCCAGCCTGAGCGAAACCTTTACCAATCACCAGACCACCGTCGGGCTGTCGGGCACGCGCAAATTCGGGCCGCTGGCGCTGTCGCTGGATTCGACCTGGACCCCCAACACCCATGCCTTTGCCTTCAATCTGCGGCTGGGCTTCAGCTTTGGCCGCGACCCGTTGAGCGGGCGGATGTTTGTCGCCCGGCCCGGATTGTCGGGCAGCGGCGCTGCCGCAGTGCGCGCGTTTTCCGATCTCAATGGCAATGGGCAGTATGATCCGGGCGAGCCGGTGCTCGGCAATGTCAGCTATCTCACCGGGTCGCAGCACGTGACATCGGGCGCCAGCGGCATCGCCGTGCTCACCGGCACCGGCGACGGCACCCGCACCGCGATCCGCATCGATGGCACCAGCCTGCCCGATATCGCGATGGCTGCCAGCCGCCCCGGGGTTGAAGTGGTGGCCCGCCCGGGGCGGATTCCGGTGGTCGATTTCGCGGTCGAACAGTTGAGCGATATCGAAGCCACCGCAGTCTATGCCGATGGCAGCCGCAAGCGCGGGGTGGCCGGGCTGATCCTCGAACTGACCGACGCCCACGGCCGCCGCATTGCCCGCGCGCGCAGCGAAAGCGACGGTTTCACGCTGATCGAACAGATCCGCCCCGGCGATTATCTGATCGACATTGCCCCCGATCAGGCGCGCAATCTGAAAATCCGCATGGTGGGCGAACATCAGCTGCATATCGGGCCGCGCGGCAAGACCGTAAGGCTAAAGATCGTGGTGGCGCCGCTTTAACCAAAGTCCCGGAAATTCCTATACTATTTATATGGCCGTGCGCGTTTGACTGGGCTATGACAGCTATCAACCGATTGCCCGCAGAAAAGGTCGGACCATGCCGTCGCAAATTCCGGGTATCCGCAGCATTTCCGATCTCGCCCGGCTCGCCGGGGTATCGGTATCGACCGTGTCGCGCGCGCTGACCGGCAAGGGCACGCTCAACCAGGACACCCGCGATCGCATCCGCGCGCTGGCCGATCGGCATGGTTTCCGGCTGAACATCGCCGCGCAAAACCTGCGGCTGGGCCGCACCGGCGCGATCGGCGTGCTGTTTCCGCTCGGCCACGAACGCAAGCAGGAACTGTCGGACCCGTTCTTTTCAGCGATGCTCGGCCACCTGGCCAATGCGCTGACCGATCGCGGGTATGACCTTTTGCTGTCGCGGGTGGTGCCGTCCGGGCCTGGCTGGCTGGACGATTTTGTCCGCTCGGGCCGGACCGACGGACTGATCATGGTCGGTCAATCGGATCAGGATGCGGTGATCAATGCCACGGCCGCGCACTATGCGCCGATGGTGGTATGGGGCGCCTATTCGCCCGACAATCGTTATACCAGCGTCGGATCGGACAACCATGCCGGCGGCGTGCTGGCCGCGCGCCACCTGCTTGAACGCGGTTGCACCCGGCTGGCCTGGTTCGGCCATGGCGACGCGCCCGAATTCGCCGCGCGCCGCGCCGGGTTTTTCGACACCCTGCCCGAACCGCTGCGCCAGACTTGCGCCTCGGTGCCGATCCAGTTGACGCCGCAGGACAGCCTGGCCACCGCCACCGCGTGGTTCGCCGCCGGCAACCGCCCCGACGGGGTGTTCGTCGCCAGCGATGTCGGCGCGATCAGCGTGATCGCCGCCGCCGCCGCTTGCGGCATCCGCGTGCCCGAAGACATGGCGGTGATCGGGTTTGACGACATCCTGCTGGCGCAAGTGTGCCAGCCGCCGCTGACCACCGTGCGCCAGGATATTGCCGCCGGCGCGCAGATGATGGTCGATCTGCTGCTGCGCCGCATCGCTGGCCAGGAAACCCAGTCGGTGCAGTTCGCCCCGCGCCTGATCGTGCGCGCTTCGGCCTGAGCGACGGGTTTACAGCAAGGCCTTGAGATAATGCCCGGTATGGCTGTCGGGGTGCGCGGCGATCGCCTCGGGCGTGCCTTCGGCAACGACCATGCCGCCGCGCACGCCGCCTTCGGGGCCCATGTCGATGATCCAGTCGGCGGTCTTGATCACATCGAGGTTGTGTTCGATCACCACCACCGAATTGCCCTGATCGACCAGGCGGTGGAGCACTTCGAGCAGCTTGCGCACGTCTTCGAAATGCAGGCCGGTGGTCGGTTCGTCGAGGATGTACAGCGTCTGCCCGGTTGACCGCCGCGCCAGTTCCTTGGCCAGCTTGACCCGCTGCGCCTCGCCACCCGACAGCGTGGTCGCCTGCTGGCCGACTTTGACATAGCCCAGCCCGACTTCGGCGAGCATCTGCATGCGGTCGCGGATCGGCGGCACCGCCTTGAAGAATTCGACCGCATCCTCGATCGTCATGTCGAGCACATCGGCGATCGAATGGCCCTTGAACTTTACTTCGAGCGTTTCGCGGTTGTAGCGGCGCCCGCCGCATTCCTCGCAAGTGACATAGACATCGGGCAGGAAGTGCATTTCGATCTTGATCAGCCCGTCGCCCTGGCACGCCTCGCAGCGCCCGCCCTTGACGTTGAAGCTGAACCGCCCCGCCTTGTAGCCGCGCGCTTCGGATTCGGGCAGCCCGGCAAACCAGTCGCGGATCAGCGTGAACGAGCCGGTATAAGTCGCCGGGTTTGATCGCGGGGTGCGGCCGATCGGCGACTGGTCGATTTCGATCACTTTGTCGCAGGCTTCGAGCCCGGTGATCGCCTCGTGCGCGCCGGCCACCACCCGCGCGCCGTTGAGCAGGCGCGAGGCGCCCGCCTGCAAGGTATCGATGATCAGCGACGATTTGCCCGAGCCAGAAACCCCGGTCACGCAGACAAACGCCCCCAGCGGCACGCGCACGGTGACATCGCGCAGATTGTTGGCCCGCGCGCCCTTTACGGTGATCGCCTGGCCATTGCCCGGCCGCCGCGCGGTCGGCACCGCGATTTTGCGCGTGCCCGACAGATATTGCCCGGTCAGGCTGTCGGGGCTGGCGAGGATCGCCTCGAGCGAGCCTTGCGCGACGATTTCGCCGCCATGCACCCCGGCGCCGGGGCCGAGGTCGACGATATGGTCGGCGCTGCGGATCGCGTCTTCATCGTGTTCGACCACGATCACCGTATTGCCGAGATCGCGCAGCCGCTTCAATGTTTCGAGCAGGCGGTCATTGTCGCGCTGGTGCAGCCCGATCGAGGGTTCGTCGAGCACATAGAGCACCCCCGACAGCCCCGAACCGATCTGGCTGGCCAGCCGGATGCGTTGGCTTTCGCCGCCCGACAGCGTGCCCGAGGTGCGATCGAGATTGAGGTAATCGAGCCCGACATTGTTGAGAAAGCCGAGCCGTTCGTTGATTTCCTTGAGGATCGCGCGGGCGATCTGGCGCTGCTGCGCGGTGAGGTGGCTGTCGAGCGCGGCAAACCAGTCAACCGCGGCAGCGACCGACAGCCGGGTGACGCTCGAAATATCGGCATCGGCCACGCGCACCGCCAGCGCTTCGGGCCGCAACCGCTTGCCGCCGCAGGTTTCGCACGGTTGCGCGGTCTGGAACTTGCCCAGCTCTTCCTTGACCCAGGCGCTGTCGGTTTGCAGCAGGCGGCGGTTGAGATTGCCGATCACCCCTTCGAACGCCTTGGTCACGGTATAGGATTTGCGCCCGTCGACAAACGTCAGCGGCACCGCCTTGCCGCCGGTGCCATAGAGCACCACCAGCTTGATTTCGCCGGGCAGCTTGTCCCACGGCGTATCGAGCCGGAACCCGAAGTGTTCGGCCAGGCTGGCCAGCACCTGCATGTAATAGGGGCTGGGTGGATTGGACTTGGCCCAGGGGACGATCGCGCCCTGTTTGAGCGAAAGGTGTTCGTTGGGCACCACCAGTTGCGGATCGAACAGCAGCTTTTCACCCAGCCCGTCGCAGGCCGGGCAGGCGCCCTGCGGCGCGTTGAACGAAAACAGCCGGGGTTCGATGCTTTCGATGGTAAACCCGCTGACCGGGCAGGCGAATTTTTCGGAAAAGACGATGCGGTTGGCGGGCAGCCCGCTGCCCTTCATCGCGCCGCCGCGTTCGCCCTCTGCCTCGCGCCCCGGCACCGGGCCATCGGCGAGATCGACATAGGCCAGCCCGTCGGCCAGCGCGAGCGCCTGTTCAAAGCTGTCGGCCAGCCGCGCGCCGATCCCTTCGCGCACGGCGATGCGGTCAACCACCACCTCGATATCGTGCTTCAGCTTCTTGTCGAGCGCTGGGGCTTCCTCGATCGCCATGATCTGGCCGTCGATGCGCACGCGGGTAAACCCGGCCTTTTGCCATTCGGCGAGTTCCTTGCGGTATTCGCCCTTGCGCCCGCGCACCACCGGCGCCAGCAGATAGGCACGGGTGCCTTCGGGCAGCGCCAGGACGCGATCGACCATCTGGCTGACCGTCTGCGCGGCGATCGGCAGCCCGGTCGCGGGCGAATAGGGCACCCCCACCCGCGCCCACAGCAGCCGCATGTAATCATAGATTTCGGTCACCGTCGCCACCGTCGAACGCGGGTTGCGGCTGGTGGTTTTCTGTTCGATCGAAATCGCCGGCGACAGCCCGTCGATATGTTCGACATCGGGCTTGTGCATCATTTCGAGGAATTGCCGGGCATAGGCCGACAGGCTTTCGACATAGCGCCGCTGCCCTTCGGCATAGATCGTGTCGAACGCCAGGCTCGACTTGCCCGATCCCGACAGGCCGGTGATCACGATCAGCGCATCGCGCGGCAGATCGATGTCAAACCCTTTGAGGTTGTGTTCGCGCGCGCCGCGCACCGAAATGGTGTTTAGGGACATGCCTGTCGTGTTCCATATTTGTTCGATTCACGCAAGCCGCGCGCGCGTGGCCCATGGCACGCAATCGCGCCCCGGAAAACCGTGCTTAGGGGCAGGCCAGTGCCTGCGCACCGGGATCGCCCAGCCATTGCCCGCGCACCGCCCAGACTTGTTCGATTACCGCCGGATCGAGCGCCTGTGCCGCCGGCCCTTGCGCGGCAACCCGGCCGCGATCGAGCACCACCACATGATCGGCATGGTTCATCGCCTGCGCCAGATCATGCACCACCAGCACCACCCCGGTGCCCTGATCGGCGAGCCGGCGGAATTGGCCGAGCAAGGCGCGGGCATGCGCCATGTCGAGGCTGGCAAAGGGTTCGTCGGCCAGGATCCAGCCGGGTTCGCCCGCCAGCACCCGCGCCAGCAGCGCCCGCGCGCGTTCGCCGCCCGACAGCGTGCCGACCGGCCGCGCCGCCAGCGGTTCGAGCGCCATGGTGGCGATCGCCGCCGCTACCGCGCGATCATCCTCGGCCCGTGCAGTGCGGTGCGGCAGGCGCCCCAGCCGCACCAGCGTGGCCACCGCCAGATTCCACGCGACATCGCCGGATTGCGGCAGATAGCCGATGCGGCAGGCGCGTTCGCGCGGCGGCAGCGCCGCCAGCGGGCGATCATTCAGCGTGACATCCCCGGGGATCAGCCCGGCCAGCGCCGCCAGCAGCGTCGATTTGCCCGCCCCGTTCGGCCCGACGATCGCGGCAATCTGCCCTGGCGCCAGTGCGACACTGACCGCGTGCAGCCGCCCCGGCACATCAACCGCTTGCGCGCGCAGCATCACGCCAGCTCCCGCCGCAGCCGCAGCAGCAGCAGCAGGAAAAACGGCGCGCCGAGCACGCTGAGCGCGATGCCCAGCCGCAATTCGCCGCCGGTCAGCGGGATCAGCCGACAGGCGCTGTCGGCCACCAGCACCAGCAGCGCACCGGCCAGCGCGCTCGGGCCGATCAGCGATCCGGGGCGATGGTCGGTCAGCGGGCGCACCAGATGCGGCACGATCAGCCCGACAAAGCCGATGATCCCGGCCACCGCCACCCCCGATCCGACCACCAGCCCGACCCCGGTCACCATCAGCGCCTGCAACGCGCGCGGATCGACCCCGAGCGAACGCGCCGCCGCCTCGCCCAGGCTCAGCGCATCGAGCCACGGCGCGGCGCGCAGCAGCAGCACCATGCCGATCAGCGTTGGCGGGGCCACCAGCGCGAGATCGTGCCACGAGCGGTCTTCGAGCGCGCCCATCAGCCAGGTGACGATTTCGGACAGCGCAAAGGGATTGGGCGACAGGCTGATCACCAGACTGGTCAGCGCGCCCGCCAGGCTGGCCAGCATCATCCCCGCAAGCGTAAACAGCGTGATCCCGCGTCCGATCGCGCCTTCGCCGCTGTGGCCGGCGATCAGCACCAGCAAGACCATCGCCAGCGCCGCGCCGCCCAGCGCAAACAGCGGCAGCGTCCACGGCTGCCACGCCGGGCCGGTGAGGATCGCCAGCACCGCGCCGAGCGCGGCCAGCGGGGCAATCCCGAACAGCCCGGGATCGGCGAGCGGATTGCGCAGATAGCCCTGCATCGCCGCGCCCGCCGCGCCCAGCCCGGCGCCGATCACCAGCGCCAGCAGCACGCGCGGCGCGCGCAGTTCGATCAGGATCGCGGTCGCCCCCGGCACCGGCGGGCCGAACGGATCGATCCACACCTGCCCCGCCAGCATCGCCGCCGGCAGCGCCAGCGCGAGCAGCGCGCCGAGCATGATCCACCAGCGCGCCGCCATCAGCGCAGGCCCGCATGGCGCAGGCGATCGCGCAGTTGTGCCAGCCATTGCACGCTGGTGATGATCGACGGCCCGCCGCAATAAAGCAGGTTCGACGGGAATTCGGCATGCACCGTCTGCCGCAGCGCGGCCAGCGCGGGGTGATGCAGCATGCGGTCATTGCCCACGGTCAGGATCACTTGCGGCGGATGCGCCAGCACGCGCTCGATCGGATAGATCGCCGCCTGGCCATAGCCCTGCCGCGCCGGCAGATTGGCAAACCCGGTGCGTTCGAGCAATTCGCCGGTCAGCGTATCACGGCCGACCACCATGCCGCCCCATTCCCACACCATCGCCGCGACCGGCGCCGTGCCGGGGGGCGGCGCGGCGGCGTCGAGCGCGGCGGTGATCCGGCGCACCAGCGCCTCGCCGCGCTCGGGATGCCCGGCGATCGCCGCCAGCCGGCGCACGTCCTCCAGCGATCCCGCGACATCGTGCTGCGTGCCGAGCAGCGCCAGCCGCAGCCCCAGCCGGCGATAGGCGGCGACCGTGGCCGGGGCGGCAAAGGCGCCGTCGATCACCACATCGGGGTGCAGCGCGATCACTTCCTCGATCGTTCCATGCGTGCTGGCAAACCGCGCCGCGACTTGCGGCGCCAGCGACGAACTGGCACGGTCGCGGCTATAGGCGGAAATCGCCAGGATCTGGTCGGGATCGGCCACTTCGACGAGGATCGCATCGCTGCACGGATTGAGCGAAACCAGCCGCAGCCCTGCCGCCACGGCCACACCCGGCCACCCCGCCAGCGCGGCCAGCAGCAGCAGGCAGGCGCGCGCGGTGATCAATAGCGCACCCTGATCCCGGCAAACACGCCGCGCCCCGGCGCGCCATAGCCGGGCACGGTGGGCTGATGATCGTTGAACAGGTTTTCGATGCGGCCATAGAAATCGAGGAAATTGCCGAACGGCAGGCTGGCGCGCAGCGTGGCGATCTGGCCGGCGGGCAGGCGCTGGGTATTGGCAAGATCGCCCCAACTGCCCGATTGCACGCGCAGATCGGCCCCGAGCACCAGCCCCTTGAACGGCGACGTCCAGTCGGTGGACAGCGTCGCCACATCGCGCGGCCGCAGCGTCAGATCATGGCCGAAGGTCGCCGCACCCGGGGTGCGGTTGGTCGCCAGATCATGGCTGTAGTGCCCGGTGAAGCGAAACCGGAAGGTCGGGGCATAGACCGCCTCCAGCTCGAGGCCGTCGGCGCGGCTCTGCCGGACGTTTTCAAACGTGCCGTTGGGCCGCGCCGCACAGGCCGGATCGGCCGAGCCGGTGCACGTGACAAACTGCACCAGATCGCGCGTGTCGCGCCGATAGAGCGAAGCCCCCAGCTTTAGCGTGCCCTCGGCGGCCAGATAGTCCAGCCCCGCCTCGTAACTGTCGGCCACTTCGGGCTGGAGCGCGGCATTGCCGAACCCGGAATAGAGCTGGTAGAGCGAGGGCGCGCGAAACCCCTGTGCATAGCTGGCGCGTGCGCGCAGGGCACCGACCAGCCGCAGGCTGCCATCAAGCGTGACACTGTCGTGCGTACCGAACGCGCTGGTATCATCGATGCGGAACCCGCCGGCCAGCGTCGCGACCTGGGCATACCAGCCGAGCAGGACATGCGCGCTGGCATCATGGGCGCGGTGTTCGCCGGGAAAATCGCCCGAGGCACCGGTCCATTCGTCATCACCGCCCAGATTCAGCGTGATATCGTGCCCCAGCCGCACCGCTGCGGCCAGATCGGCGCGCTGCGATTTGCCCAGCCAGCTGTCGGTCACCGTGCCGGCAGCATTGCTGGCAACATAGAGGTCGCGGGTCAAGGCAAAGCCATAGCCGCCATCGAGCGTGATCGCGCCCTGTTCGAAATGCGCCGCCGCGCGCCCCGAGGTCTGTTCGTTTTCCAGCGCCTGCCCGGTATAGCCGGCCAGTTCATAAGGCAGCGGAAAGGCATTGCCGGTCGCCTTGTCATCGGCATAGCGCGCCGCCAGTGTCAGCGTCAGCGTATCGGTCAGATTGTAGCGCCCGCGCCCGCCGAACCGCCATTGGTGAAACCCGCCCGGCGCATCGTCATTGGCGCGCGGAATATCGTCGGTCGCGGTATAGCCGGTGTTGAGCGACAGCGCATAGCGATCCTTGCGAATGCCCACCGCGATGCTTTCGGCCAGCGTGTCGCGGCTGCCCAGTTCGAACGAGGCATTGATGCCCTTGGTTTCCGGGGTGTCGATCGCGATCACCCCGCCGACCGCGCCGCTGCCCCACACCACCGAATTGCTGCCGCGCAGCACTTCGATATGGTCGATGCCGACCCCGGTCAGCGTGCCGAAATCGAACCCGCCGCCGATCGCGGCAATATCCTGCATGCGCACGCCGTCGATCAGCACCAGCGTATCGCCGCCGCCGGCACCGCGCATGTGCACATTGGTATAGGCCCCTGCCGCGCCATAGCGTTCCCACGTCAGCCCCGGCACCAGCGCCAGCACGCGGGTAATATCGGCGCCACCGATGCGGTTGACATCATCGGCGGTCAGCACGGTGACCGGGCGCGCCAATCGGTCCACCGGCAGCGGTGATCCGGTCGGCAGCGGGGTAACCGCCACCGGGGCAACATCGGGAGCGGGCTGGGCTTCTTCGGGCGGGGGATAATCGGCCGGCGCGGGTGCGGCAGGCGGCGCGGCGGTCTGCGCCAGCAGCGGTGGCGCGGCAGCGGCGCCCAGCACCAGCGCGAGCGCGGCGCGGCATCCACTGTGGCGCATCTTTACGATCATCACCTGCTCCGAAAAAGGGTCTGGCGCGCATAGACGCCTGCCTGCCTTGCGACAAGCATCGATGCGGCCTTTGCGCCGTTAAGCGATTGGCAGGGACATTGTCGCATATCGGCACAACGCGTGATGGTCGTTCGCGCCGATCGGGCGTTTGCGATAGACCGCGTCCGACCGCCGCCGCCCGAGTCCCCCCGCGATGCCGCTGAATATCGATTACCGCCCGGTCAAGCTGCCCCCTGCCCCGCCGCTGCGCGCGCAGGCGGCCGAGGCTGTGCCCGATGCGGTCGATCCCGCGCTGGTGCGCGCTGCGCTCGATCGCCACAGCGCCTTGCGCGCCGGACGCCGGCTGCGGCTGCGCTGGCGGATCGCGGTGGTGGGCATGATCGCGCTGGTGCCGCTGGTGCTGGCGGCGATCGGGTGGGGCGATCCGCAAGGGATTCATGCGGCGCGTGCCGCCGCCGGCGCGCTGCGCCCCCCTGCGATTGACCAGAGCACACCGGCCGCATCGGCATGGGACCACGCGCTGGCCACGGTGCATGGCGATGGCGATCTGCCGCCGGCAGTGCATCCGCTGGCCAGTGCCGGCAGCGCGACCGATCGCGCCCGCGCGCTGCAATGCCTGACTGCGGCGATCTATTACGAGGCGGCGCGCGAACCCGATGACGGCCAGCGCGCGGTGGCGCAGGTGGTGCTCAACCGCGTGGCGCATCCGGCCTTTCCCAAAACCGTGTGCGGGGTGGTCTATCAGGGCTCGGAACGGCCCGGGTGCCAGTTCAGCTTTGCCTGCGACGGGTCGATGCTGCATCCGCCGATGGCGCAATGGTGGGCGCGGGCGCGGCGCGTGGCGGAAAGCGCGCTGGCCGGAGCGGTGTTCGCGCCGATCGGCACCGCGACGCATTACCACACCAGCGCGGTCCATCCCGCCTGGGCCGATACGATGACGCTGGTCGATGTGATCGGCGCGCACCGGTTCTATCGCTGGAGCGGCACGGCGGGCCGGCCGCAGGCATTTGCCGCGCGCTACCTTGGCGGCGAACCGCTGCCCGCGCCGCATCCGCGCAGCTGGGCCTCGACCGGCGCCGACTTTGCCGATCCGCTCGCGCTCGAACGCGCGTTCGAGGCCGGGCGACTGGCCGCGCTGCGCGCCGCCGCGCCGGCACCGGCGAGCGACCCCACGGTAGTCCGCGCGGCTGCGAGTTTCGGCCAGCAGGCGCTGCCCCATGCGGCGAACGCCCCGCGCGGGCCGCTGCCCGATTCGGGAACGGTGCGGCCAGAGGCGGAATCGCAATACGATGCCGCCGCGCACTGGATTCGCCAGCCGGGCACCTGACTTGCGCACAGCACCGATTGCCCGGCACGCGCGGGAAATCACCTAATCGTGGTTGTCGGGCTTTTTACCTTGTCGCCTCACTGACCATTCAGGGGCATGCGCATAGACGGCGGTATCCCAGGACTTTGTGGAGGAGTCTCGATCGATGCTGCGCTTTGCCCCCCGCTATGGGATGATTTCGCCTGCGCTGGTGCGGCCCTCGCGGCTGCCGCGCCCGCGTGCTGCCAATGACAATGCCGTGCCGCTGGCCGAACTGATCGCCGACGAACGCGTGCGCGCGGCGCTGCGGCTGTTTGCGGTGCACGGGCTGGCGGCGGGCGAGCGCGCGGCGCGCGCGGCGGCCAATGCCAATGCGCTGGGCGATGCCGACGAGGCGGCGTGGTGGCACGATATCAGCGATCTGCTGGGCCAGCGCCGGGTTCGCTGACGCGGCGGTGGGGATCACGGTTACGCGTTTTTGCTATTGCGAACCGTTATCACAAAAACCCTGATTTGCGACCTTTTACTGCCTTGCAATCCGTTTGGCACCGGCCTACGGGCCCTATCACCTTGCGCGGCGACGGCCCTGTCATGCGGGACACACGGGGTTGGCGCCGACTTGAGCGCCGGGCGATGAAATGTGCTGTCCCGCCATTCGCGAAAGGACCCAAGTGGCATGGCTCGCAAAAAGATCGCGCTGATCGGCGCCGGCAATATCGGCGGAACGCTGGCGCATCTCGCCGCACAAAAGGAACTGGGCGATATCGTCCTGTTCGACGTTGCCGAGGGCGTGCCGCAGGGCAAGGCGCTCGATCTGTCGCAGTGCGGCCCGATCGAAGGGTTTGACGCCAAGATCACCGGCACCAACGATTATGCCGATATCGCCGGGGCCGATGTGATCATCGTCACCGCCGGGGTGCCGCGCAAACCGGGGATGAGCCGCGACGATCTGCTCGGCATCAACCTGAAAGTGATGAAGGCGGTGGGCGAAGGCATTCGCGACAATGCCCCCGATGCCTTTGTCATCTGCATCACCAACCCGCTCGACGCGATGGTCTGGGCGCTGCGCGAATTTTCCGGCCTGCCGCACAATAAAGTGGTGGGCATGGCCGGCGTGCTCGATTCGGCGCGCTTCACCACCTTCCTCGCGTGGGAATTCGGCGTGTCGGTGCGCGATGTGAATTCGTTCGTGCTCGGCGGCCATGGCGATACCATGGTGCCGGTGGTCGAATATTCGACCGTCTCGGGCATCCCGGTCACCGACCTGATCAAGATGGGCCTGTCGACGCAGGAGCGCATCGATGCGATCGTCAACCGCACGCGCGGCGGCGGCGGCGAAATCGTCGGCCTGCTCAAGACCGGCTCGGCGTTCTATGCCCCGGCCGCCTCGGGCATCGCGATGGCCGAAGCCTATCTCAACGACCAGAAGCGCGTGCTGCCCTGCGCCGCGCATGTCAGCGGCGAATATGGCGTCGATGGTCTCTATGTCGGGGTGCCGGTGGTGATCGGCGCCAATGGCGTGGAAAAGGTCATCGAGATCGCGCTCGACGAGACGGCGAAGGCCAACCTGCAGGTTTCGGTCGACGCGGTGAAGGAACTGCTGGTCGCCTGCAAGGGCATCGCCCCCGAACTCGCCTGATTGCCAACCGTTGCCGGCGCACCACCGCCGGCAACGGTATTTGCCCGCATCTTCGGGCAAGATGACTTTTGCCGGTGGCATGGCATGCCATCCCGGCAAACCGGCACACCACCCGCCGGACCAGTTTTTTCCGAGGCCCCACAGTGCGGGGCGCAGGAGTTGCATACGATGGGCCACGAATTGCACGATTTCGCCGGCGACCCCGCACAGGACGCGCCGCAGGCGGGGCCAAGCTGGGCGTCCCGCCGCTGGCCGATCACCGATGCCGCAGCCGGTGATGATCTGACCCGTGCGCTCGACCCGATGGCGCTCAAGCTCGAAATCGCCAAGGCCGCCAGGAAGCAGGCCGCGGTGATGGACGAGGCCGCGCTCGAACAGGCGGCGCAGGACGCGCTGCGCGCGATGCTGCTGATCCGCACCTATCGCGTGCGCGGCCACCTGACCGCCGATCTTGATCCGCTGGGGCTGGTGCGGCGCGATCTGCCCGCCGATCTGTCGCCCGAATATTACGGCTTTGTCGGCGCCGCGCTTGATCGCAAGGTCTATCTCGGCGGCATCCTCGGGGTCGACTGGGCCACCCCGCGCGAAATCGTGGCGATCCTGCGGCGCAATTATTGCGGCAAGATCGGCTTTGAATTCATGCACATTGCCGATGTCGAAGAACGCAATTTCATCCAGGACCGGATCGAAGGCGGCGACAAGGCGATCGATTTCACCCCCAATGGCAAAAAGGCCATTCTGGGCGCGGTGATCCGCGGCGAACAGTACGAAAAATTCCTCGGCAAGAAATATGTCGGGACCAAGCGGTTCGGGCTTGATGGCGGCGAAGCGATGATCCCCGCGCTCGAAGCGGTGATCAAGTACGGCGGCCAGTTGGGCGTGCGCGAAATCATCACCGGCATGTCGCATCGCGGCCGACTGAACGTGCTCGCCAATGTCATGGCCAAACCCTATCGCGTGATCTTCCACGAGTTTTCGGGCGGCAGCGCCAATCCCGAAGATGTCGGCGGGTCGGGCGATGTGAAATACCACCTCGGCACCTCGACCGACCGCGAATTCGACGGGATCAAGGTGCACATGAGCCTGCAGCCCAATCCGTCGCACCTCGAAACGGTCGATCCGGTGGTGCTGGGCAAGGCGCGCGCGCAGCAGGTGTTTCGCGACGATATCGGCCCGGGCAAGCACAAGCAGGTGCTGCCGGTGCTGATCCACGGCGACGCCGCCTTTGCCGGCCAGGGCATCGTGTGGGAATGCTTCGGCTTTTCCGGGGTGCGCGGCTACGACACCGGCGGCTGCATCCACTTTATCGTCAACAACCAGATCGGCTTTACCACCAGCCCGCAGTTTTCGCGCGGATCGCCTTATCCCTCGGACGTTGCCAAAGGGGTGCAGGCGCCGATCATCCACGTCAACGGCGATGATCCCGAAGCGGTGACTTTCGCCTGCAAGCTGGCAATCGATTACCGCCAGAAATTCGGCCGCGACGTGGTGGTCGACATGTGGTGCTATCGCCGGTTTGGCCACAACGAAGGCGATGAGCCCAGCTTTACCCAGCCGCTGATGTATGCGCGCATCCGCCAGCACCCGCCGATCAGCACGCTCTATGCCGACCGCCTGGTCGCGCAAGGGGTGATCGACAAGAACTGGAAGGGCGAAGTCGAAGACCGCTTTGTCGCCACGCTCGAATCCGAATTCCAGGCCGCGACCAGCTACAAGGCGAACGAGGCCGACTGGTTCGGTGGCCGCTGGAGCGGGCTCAACCGTCCGGCCGACCCGGTCACCGCGCGGCGCAACGTGCCGACCGGCATCGACGCCAAACTGTTCGACAGTCTTGGCCGTGTATTGACCACGGTGCCCGACGATCTGACCGTGCACAAGACGCTCGGCCGGGTGATCGATGCCAAGCGCGAAATGTTCAAGACCGGCGAAGGGTTCGACTGGGCCACTGCCGAAGCGCTCGCCTATGGCAGCCTGGTGACCGAAGGCTTCAATGTCCGCCTGTCAGGGCAGGATTCGGGGCGCGGCACGTTCAGCCAGCGCCACGCGGTGTGGGTCGATCAGACCGATGAGCACAAATATGTGCCCTTGGCGACATTGCCGCACGGCCGGTTTGAAGTCCACGACAGCCCGCTGTCGGAATATGGCGTGCTCGGGTTCGAATATGGCTATGCCAGCGCCGATCCCAAGACGCTGGTGCTGTGGGAAGCGCAGTTTGGCGATTTCGCCAACGGCGCGCAGATCATGATCGACCAGTATGTTGCCGCGTCGGAATCGAAATGGCTGCGCGCCAACGGCATCGTCATGCTGCTGCCGCACGGCTATGAAGGCCAGGGCCCGGAACATTCCTCGGCGCGGCTCGAACGCTATCTGCAGCTTTGCGCCGAAGACAATATCCAGGTCTGCAACATCACCGCGCCGGCCAATTATTTCCACGTGCTGCGCCGGCAGATGCACCGCCCGTTCCGCAAGCCGCTGATCATCATGACGCCCAAGAGCCTGCTGCGCCACCCGCTGGCCAAATCGCCGGCATCGGCGTTCATCGGCGAAGGGCATTTCCAGCGCATCCTGTCGGATACCAACGGCGCGCCCGACGAAGCCACCCGCAAGGTCATCCTGTGCAGCGGCAAAGTCGCCTATGATCTGATCGAGGCGCGCGACCAGCAGGGCATCACCGATGTCCAGATCATCCGGCTCGAACAGCTCTATCCGTTCCCCGGCGAACCGCTGGCGGTGCGGCTGGCGCGCATGCCGCATCTGGCCGAAGTGGTGTGGTGCCAGGAAGAACCGCGCAACAACGGCGCGTGGTTCTTTGTCGAACCGCTGATCGAAGAGGCGCTCAAAGCCGCCGGCAGCAAAGTCGCCCGCGCGCGCTATGCCGGGCGGACGAGCGCCGCCTCGCCCGCGACGGGTCTGGCCAAGCGCCACGCCAACGAGCAGGCGGCGCTGGTCGCCAATGCGCTGGCGCTGTCGGTGCGCGGCGAAATCCGCCGGCGCAAGAAAGCCTGATCCATGCCATCCCCCATTGTCCCATCCGTTTCAGGGAACCCCAGGTAATGTCCATCGAAGTCAAAGTGCCGACGCTGGGTGAAAGTGTCAGCGAAGCGACCGTCGGCCAGTGGCTGAAACAGCCCGGCGAAGCGGTCGCGCAGGACGAACCGATCGTCAGCCTTGAAACCGACAAAGTTGCCATCGACGTGCCGGCGCCCGCCGCCGGCGTTTTGGGCAGCCTGATCGCCAAGGAAGGCGATACCGTTTCGGTCGGCGCGCTGCTCGCGCTGATCGAAGCCGCCGGCAGCGCCCCGGTCGCCGCGCCCGCCCCGGCCCCGGCTCCGGCTGCCACACCGGCACCCGCCGCCGCCCCGGCCCCCGCTCCGGCAGCGGCCAAGGCCTCGCCCGAAGGCGATGCCGCCGCGCTGTCGCCGGCGGTGCGCCGCGCCGTGCTCGAATACGGCATTGATCCGGCCACGGTCAAAGGCACCGGCGCCGGTGGCCGCCTGACCAAGGAAGACGTGCTCGCCGCCGCGCAGGCCAAGGCCGCCAGCCCGGCCCCGGCTGTGGCTGCCGCGCCCGCCGCTGCCGCCGCTGCCCCCGCCGCGCGCAACGAAGAGCGCGTGAAGATGACCCGGCTGCGCCAGACCATCGCCAAGCGGTTGAAATCGGCGCAGGAAACCGCGGCGATGCTAACCACCATCAACGATGTCGACATGTCGGCGGTGATGGCCGCGCGCGACCGCTTCAAGGACGCGTTTGAAAAGAAGCACGGCATCAAGCTGGGCTTCATGTCGTTCTTTGCCAAGGCGGCGTGCCTCGCGCTCAAGGACATTCCGGCGGTCAACGCGCGGATCGATGGCGATGACATCGTCTATCACGATTATGTCGATATTTCGGTGGCGGTATCGGCGCCCAACGGGCTGGTGGTGCCGGTGGTGCGCGATTGCGACAAGCTGTCGTTTGCCGGGATCGAGGCGGCGATCGCCGATCTGGGCAAGCGCGCGCGCGAAGGCACGCTGACCATGGCCGACATGCAGGGAGGCACTTTTACGATTTCCAACGGCGGGGTGTTCGGCGGGCTGATTTCGACCCCGATCATCAATCCGCCGCAGTCGGCGGTGCTCGGGCTGCATCGCATCGAGGATCGCCCGGTGGTGCGCGGCGGCCAGATCGTGATCCGCCCGATGATGTATATCGCGCTGTCGTATGATCACCGCCTGATCGACGGCCGCGAAGCGGTGACCGCGCTCAAGACGATCAAGGAAGCGATCGAAGACCCGACCCGCCTGCTGATCGATCTGTGACCCGATCGGCGCGTGATGGCATTTGCGCGCATCGCCATCACGCCGCAAATCTTTGTTGCCGCGCGATTGCTTGACAAAACCCGGTGCCCCGCTTTGTCATCGCGTTCTAGCCCCCCGAAGGACATGTGCCATGGCTGAATATGATTACGACGTGCTGGTGATCGGCGGCGGCCCGGGTGGCTATGTTGCGGCGATCCGCGCGGCGCAACTGGGGCTGAAAGTCGCCTGCGCCGAAGCGCGCGAGACGCTCGGCGGCACTTGCCTCAATGTCGGGTGCATTCCGTCAAAGGCGCTGCTGCACGGGTCGGAGCTGTTCGACGAGGCCGCCAACGGCACGATGGCCAAGTTCGGGATCAAGGCCAGCGGGGTCGAGCTCGATCTGGCGGCGATGCAGGCGGAAAAGGCCGGCGCGGTCAAGGAACTGACCGGCGGGATCGAATTCCTGTTCAAGAAGAACAAGGTGACCTGGCTCAAAGGCCACGCCAGCTTTGTCGATGCGCATACCGTCGATGTCGCGGGCAGCAAGGCCACCGCGCGCCACGTGGTGATCGCCACCGGATCGTCGGTTACCCCGCTGCCGGGGGTGGCGATCGACAACGATGCCGGCGTGGTGGTCGATTCCACCGGCGCGCTGGCGCTGACCAAAGTGCCCGGCCATCTCGCGGTGATCGGCGGCGGGGTGATCGGGCTCGAGCTCGGCTCGGTGTGGCGTCGGCTCGGCGCCAAAGTGACGGTGATCGAATACCTTGACCAATTGCTGCCCGGGATGGACGGCGATGTGCGCAAGGAAGCGGCCAAGATCTTCAAGAAGCAGGGCTTCGAGCTCAAGCTGTCGACCAAAGTCACCGGCGTTGCAGTGAGCGACGGCGCGGCCACGCTTACGCTCGAACCCGCCGCCGGGGGCGAGGCGCAGACGCTGGATGCCGATGTCGTGCTGGTGGCGATCGGCCGCCGGCCCAACACCGCCGGGCTGGGGCTCGAGGCGATCGGGCTGACCCCCAATGCGCGCGGGCAGATCGAAACCGACCACGATTTCCGTACTGCGGTCGATGGCGTGTGGGCGATCGGCGATGTCATCCCCGGCCCGATGCTGGCGCACAAGGCCGAAGACGAAGGCATTGCCGTGGCCGAAAACATCGCCGGGCTGACCGGCATCGTCAATCACGCGGTGATCCCCGGGGTGGTCTATACCAATCCCGAATTCGCCGGTGTCGGCCTGACCGAAGAAGCCGCCAAGGCGCTCGGCCCGGTCAAAGTCGGCAAATTCCCGATGCTCGCCAACAGCCGCGCCAAGACCAATCGCGAAAGCGACGGCTTTGTCAAAGTGATCGCCGATGCCGCCACCGACCGCGTGCTCGGGGTCTGGGCGATCGCCAGCGTCGCCGGCACGATGATCGCCGAAGCCGCGCTGGCGATGGAATTCGGCGCCACCAGCGAAGACATCGCCTATACCTGCCACGCCCACCCGACGCATTCCGAAGCGTTGAAAGAAGCGGCGATGGCGGTAACCGGCAAACCGATCCACGCCTGATTTTGCTGGGGCGGCACCGCCATCAAGCCCCTCCCCTTCAGGGGAGGGGTTGGGGTGGGGGCGCGCCTTGGGCACTGCGCCCGGACGAGAGCCCCCACCCCCGGCCCCTCCCCTGAAGGGGAGGGGAGAAACGGTAGCCCATCACCCCCCGCGCGGATCGCGTTCCGCAGCCAGGTGATGCAGCAGCGCGGTCATCCGGCCGTCGTGCCGCGCCAGCGTGGTGCCGGGATCGGCCGCAAAGCTGTGGCTGATCAGCCGGATGCCGTCCCAGCAGTGCAGCATGGCGCCGGCGCCTTCGTCGCTGATCATCGCGCGGCCATCGGCGTGGTCGGGGTCGATCGGCGCGGGGTGCAGCGTTACCGCCGGGGCGCTTGACGGGCAGATCATCATCGGCACCCCCTGCCATTGCGTGGTGCAGGTGCGATGGACATGGCCGCAGGTGATCGCAACGATCTGGCGGTGCCCGGCAATCGCCGCGCCAAACCGGGCGATCCACGGTTCGTGGTCGGCGGGGTCCATCCAGGCAATGCCGCTGGCAAATGGCGGATGGTGCATCGCGATCAGCGTCGGCGTGCCGGGCGCGGCATCGAGTTGCGCGCCCAGCCATTGCGCGCGGGCCTCGCAAAAGCCGCCACCGTGGCGCCCCGGTTCCAGCGTATCGAGCATGATCACCCGCAAGCCCGGCAGATCGATCGCATAGTGCGCAAACCCATCGGGTTGCAGCGCAAGGCCAAACGCATCCGCCATCACCGCCCGATCGTCATGATTGCCCGGGATCGGCCAGACCGGGAGGTCCAGCGGCGCCAGCGCGGCGATCAGCCGGGCATAGCTGGCCGGATCGCCATGTTCGGTCAGATCGCCGGTCAGCAGCACCAGCGCCGGGTCCAGCCCGGTCTTCCCCAACCGCGCGACGATCTGTTCCAGCCGCCGCAGATTGGGCTCGTGCGGATCATCGCGATCAAACCCGATATGGATATCGCTGATCTGGGCGATCCGCAGCATCACCGGTGGTCCGTCAGCAGCGCCACGCGCGGCTGATCCGCCATGCCGCGATGGCGGCGGTCGGCGGGTGGGGCAAACGGGCTTTGGTGATAGGTATGGCACATCGCGCAGCCCGAGGGCACTTTGGGTTTGCTCGCCGCTTCGCCCAGATGGCACGACCGGCATTGCGCCAGACGCGGCAGGATCACCGCGCCCGAGCGGTCGGCCTGCGCCGCGGCGTGGCAATCGGCACAGGCGGTCTGGCGGTGCGCGGCATGGTCGAACCAGCCATTGGGCATATAGCGGGTGGTGGTTACCACATGGCGCACGCCCAGCTTGCCGCCGCGCCATTGCGGGGTATGGCATTCGCCGCAGATGCCGTCGCGCGCCATCGCCCGCTGCGCCGGGCCGGGCAGCGGGGTAAAGCGCGCGCCATAGACCGCGCCGGGGGCAAAATCACCGGGGCGGGCGCGCCCGGTCACGATCGGCTGAACCGGCCCGCTGCGCGCCAGATCGGCCTGCATCTGCGCGATATCGCCATGGCGCAGCCGCAGCAGCGTGGCGCCGGCGCGGGCATAGACGAGGCTGTGGCACGCCTCGCAATCGCGCTCCATCCGCACCGGTTCAAACGACACCCCGTCGGCCGAGCGGCGGTGGCACTGCGCGCAGTCGAGCGGCTTGCCATATTGATCGAGCGTCATCGCCATTTTCGCCACCCCGCCGCTGCGGTCGAGATGGACTTTGTGCGAAAAGGTCAGCCCGCTGTCTTCGACCAGCGGCGTGGCCAGCGACATCGGCGCGCGCGCGCGGGTATCGGCATTGGTGGTGATCCACGCGCGCAATTCGGGGTGCCGCGTGCCGAAATCGGCGGCATCGCCCAGCGCGCTGCCGGGCAGCCGCGCGCCCAGCCCGGCGTGGCAATCGGCGCAGAATTTCTGGCGCGGCGGCGCCATCGCCTGCGCGCCCTGGTGTTCGACATGGCAATCGGTGCAGGCGCCCGGCGGTTCGCGGCCAAAGGCATGCGCCACCGCCTGCAACAGCCGCGCGCCGGCGCCGGGCACACCGCGCGCCAGCGCCAGCCGGTCGGGCGGGGCATGGTCATGGCTGTCCTTGTGGCAGGCGATGCAGGTGTCGTTGCGCACCGACTGGAACGGTTTGACATGGCACGCCTCGCAGCGGTTGGTCAGCGTGTGGTGCGCCAGGCTCAGCTCGCCCGGGTTCCACGCCTTGTCGCCCATCACGCGCCCGGGGTGCTTCATGTCGATCACGGCGGGGGCCGTGGCCGCGCCCGCCCAGTGGCTCGCCACCGGCAGTGCCACAAACAGCGCAAGGATCACCAGCGCCAGGCTCCAGCCGATCGCGCGCGATGACAGCATCACCCGGCCCAGCGCAAAGCGCGCCTTTTCGGCCACCGGGTCGGCGCTGTCGTCGGCGGTTTCGGCGGCGCGCACTTCGATCACCACCGCTTCGCCATCGCGCGCCAGCGAGACCAGCGTGCCGCCAAAGCGCAGTTCGGCAGGGGTGGCGGGATCGAGCGTGATCTCGCGCACCGCCTTGCCGTCGGCGGCAAAGCCCAGCGTGCCCAGGCTGGCGACACGCACCACGCCGGGGCCATCGATGGTCAATTCGGCATGGTGCGGTTCGACCGCCAGATCGGCGATCTGGATCGCATTGTCGGCGGCGCGGCCCAGCGTCAGCCGCCGCGTCTCGAGCGTGCGGTCGCGGGCGATCTGGCGCCCGCTGGCGGCGGTAACGATCTGCCTGATGCGGAACATCGCCCCCGCCCTACCAGTAATAGAACACGCTGATCACATGCGCCGACAGCGCCGCCAGCAGCGCGACGGTGATCGGCACATGAATCCGCAGCCACACTTCGAGCAGCGCGCGCTGGCGCATCGCCCGCCGCACCCGGTCGAGCACCGCGCGGCGCTTGGCCAGCAGCCCGGCAACCCGCGCGGCATCATCCCCGCCCACCGCGCGCAGCGTGCCCAGCGCGGCCAGCGTGGCGCAGGCCGGATCATGCCCGGCCAGCCGGCGCCACAGCCCGGCGGCAAACGGGTCCTGCGCCATCGCCGCATGCACCGCCTGCGCCGCGCCGCTGTCCAGCGGTTGCGCCGCCTCGTGCAATTGGCGGTCAATCGCGCGCAGCCCTTCGATCATTTCGCCGCGCGTCTGCCGATCCGCCGCGCGCGCCATCCCGGCGGGCAGCACGGCATAGGCGATCACCCCATAGATGCCCGAGCCGATCACCACCATCATCAGCGTCCACGCCAAAGTCGCCAGGTTCCACCCCAGCCGCAGCCCGGTGTGCAAAGTGGCGATCACCACCAACGACAGCCCCAGCCAGACATGCGCCGAGGTCCACGCCTTCAACGACCAGCGCCCCGGCGTCATCACCCGTTTGCGCAGGCCCAGCAGCGTCAGCCACACGATCAGCAGCGCACCCACGGTGCCCAGCACATAGCCGAACCACGTCCCGCCATAGGGCCCGTCGGCGGCCGGGATCAGCGCATAGCCGGCAATCGCCAGCACCCCCAGCACCAGCGCGACGCGCAGCCACAGGAACCGGCGATGACGCAAAAAGCTTTCGTGCTGGGTGGCGCCGCGCGGGCGCATCGCGCGGCTGGCCATCAGCTGTCTCCTTCCAGCCGGGCGACTGACAGGAATGCTTCTGGCGAAACGCGGATCGCCGCGCCGGTGGGGCAGGCGCGCACGCAGGCCGGTCCGCCGTCAATCCCCGAACACATGTCGCACTTGATCGCCTTCTTCGGCGTGTCGACCCCCGCCGGGGTATGCTTCTTGCGCCAATATTTCGATGGTTCGCCAGGCCCCGGCCCGGCACCGAACAGCACCCACGACAGGATCGACGGGCGCTTGGGCGGCACGCTGTCCATGCGGATCACGCCATAGGGGCAATTGCGCTGGCAATTGCCGCAGCCGATGCAGGTTTCATCGATGAACACTTCGCCATCGGCGCCGCGGCGGATCGCATTGGGCGGGCAATCGGCCATGCAATGCGGGTGTTCGCAATGGCGGCACGAAGTCGGCACGTGAAGATGGGCAAAGCTGCGCCCCGCCTCGCGGTTGAGCCGGGTCAGCCCTTCGTGGCTGTCGGCGCAGGCCTTTTCGCAATTGTCGCAGCCGACGCACAGGTTTTCGTCGATCAGCAGCACATCGGTCGCTTCGCCAATGCCGTTGTCGACCAGAAACTGCGCGGTTTCGCTGTACATGTCGACCGCGCCGGAAAAGCTGTCCTTGCGGCTTTCGACAAAGGCATTGATCGCCACGCGCCGCTGCATCTCGTCGCGCGCCTTGGCCAGCAGCGCCGGGCGCGCCGCCAGCAGCGCGGCAAAGGCCTCGCCGGGCAGGCGGATCACTTCGCTGCGGATCGCCGCGCGCACCGTGGCGCTGCGCGGCTTGTCCTCGATCAGCGCCATTTCGCCGACATAGCTGCCCGCCGGCAGATAGGACAAAAACACCGGTTTGCCGCCGATCGCCTTTTCGACGATCATCGACCCGCGCCGGATGATATAGACGTCCTTGCCCTCATCCCCCTCGGCCAGCAGCACTTCGCCCGCGCGCAGGCTGCGCACTTCGGCCGCATCGACCAGCTCGGCGACATCCTCGCGGGTCAGCCCCGAACCAAAGATCTGCAGCATCTGCCGCTCGATCGAAATGCGCGTGACCGCGCGCGCCGCGGCGGGCGCGGTGGCCATCAGCTTCAAGGCCGCGGTGCGCGGAATTTCAACCACGATCGCCGCGCTGCCCGCGCGCACCGTCGCCCCGCGCCGCCGTCCCGAAATCAGCCCGACTTCGCCAAAGATCGACCCGCAGCCGATCGCCACGGTGCGGCTGCGATCGGCCGGATCAACCTCGACCAGCACCGACCCTTCGGCAATGCAGAACAGCGATGATCCCGGTTCGTTGCGGGTAAAGATCACGCTGTCGGACTGATGCGCGGCAACTTCGCTGTCGAGCATCAGTTCGCGCAGTTGCAGGATCGACAGCTCGCGAAACACCTCGACCCGTTCGGCCAGCAGCGCCAGCCATTGCTCGACACTGCGCGTGCCGGGCAGCCGGGCAAACTTGGCCGCCAGGATCGGCTCGTCCGCCGGTTTGAGCGCGCGATTGCCGTTGATGAATTCGACAACGTCATAGCCCTGGTTCATGCAATGCTTGATCAGCGGATAGCCGGCCAGCGCGCCGATCACATAGATCCCGGGGCGGGTCGATTCAAACGTCGGGCTCAGCGTCGGAAACGCCTCGCGGTCGGCGCTGGCAAAGGCGATGCCGGCGCCTTCGACAAAGGCGCGCGGCGCGCTCGAGCCCATCCGCGCGATGATCCGGTCGCAGCGGATGGTGGTCTGGCCATCGCGGGTGTCGATCACCAGCTCGCCGGGGCGCACTTGCGCCGGGGTGGTGTCATTGCGGATGGTCAGCCGCCCTTCGGCCGCCGCCTCGTTCATCAGCTTGACATTGGCGGGCTTGGCGCGGGCAAATTCGCTGCCGCGATTGAGGATCGTCACCACATTGCCCTGCGCGCGGTCGGCGGCAAGGCCCAGCGCGTTTTCGATTCCCGCATCGCCGGTGCCGATCACCACGATATGTTCATCGACATATTCGCCCGGATCATCGAGCTGATACTGCACATGCGGCAGATCGGCGCCGGGGCAGCGCATCCGGTTGGGATTGCCCTGCGTGCCGATCGCCAGCACCACCGCCGCCGCAGTGATCACCTCGCCATCACCCAGCTTCAGCCGGAAATCACCCGCCTCGCCCTCGATCGCCACCACTTCGGCGCGATAGCGCACGTTGATCGCCGCCTTGTCCGCCTGATCCTGCCAGGTGCCCAGCACCGCCTCGCGCTTGCCCGCATCGAAATCGAGATCCGATCGCAGCACCAGCGAGGCCGGCGTGGCCATCACATGCTTGCCCTTCTGATATTTGAAAATCGTGTCCGACAGATGGTCGGTGCGTTCAAGCAGCACGTGGCGCAGCCCCAGCGCCGCCGCGCGTGCCGCCGCGCTCAACCCCGCCGGCCCCGACCCGACAATGGCGATGGCATAAGGCCCGGTTTCCATGCCCACCCCCGCAGCAACGCCCCGGTACCCACCGCACGCATTGCAATGCGCGCATGATTGCCCCAAGTTTGCCGCCGCGCAATCAAAGAAATGCCCCTCAGGGCAGATTCTGCCGGCGCGCCGAGGGCACAGGCGGAGGCGACAGGGTAATGGCAGGCGCAAAATGGGCGACATGGGCGCTGCTCGCCGGGGCGGCAACGCTCGCCGGCACCGCGCTGGTGCGATCGGGCCACGGCGCCGATACCCCGCCCCCCGCCCCGCCGGCGATCACCCGGGCCGATGCCGACCACTGGCGCAAACAGGGCGGCGATTGCTTTGATGCCAATGACTATGCTTGCGCGATCGACGCCTGGCAGCATGTCGTCGCGCTCACCCCCGATGATGCCGTGGCCTGGTCGGCGCTGGGCGAATCGCGGGTCATGGCCAGCGAACACGATCCGATGCCGGCCGCCGCGCTCGAAGCCTTCCGCCGCGCCATCGCGATCGATCCGCACGACCCGCGTGCGCGCTATTTCCTCGCGGTCAACAAGGATCTGGCCGGCGACCATGCCGGCGCGATCAACGACTGGCTGGCGCTGCTCCAACAAACCCCGCCCGGCGCGGTATGGGAAAAGGACTTGCGCCGCACCATCGAACAAGTCGGCCGGATCAACCACATCGCCGTCGCCCCCCGCCTCGCCGCCGTACACCAGCCCGCCCCTGCCCCTGCCCCCGCTGCCACCCCCGCCCTCCCCGGCCCCAGCGCCCGGGATCTCGCCCAGGCCAGCACCATCCCCCCCAGCCAGCAACGCACCATGGCCGAAGCCATGGTCGACCGGCTCGAAGCCCGCCTCGCCAGCGATCCCCACAATGCCGATGGCTGGATCATGCTGATCCGCAGCCGCCTGACCCTCAACCAACCCGCCCGCGCCCGCGCCGCCCTCGCCCAGGCCCAATCCGCCGACCCGGCCGACGCCGCCGCCATCCGCGATCAGGCGCGGGCTATGGGGGTGGAATAGGTGTTATTGTGTTGGGGAGCGGCGGACTTGGGCTGCGGGATTGGCATTGCAGCAGGGGTGAAGGGGCCTCCGGCGGCAAAGGGCCGGCGGCCCTTTGATCCCGATTGTTTGGGGTGTGGTGTGGATTGCCGTGTCGGTACGCGAAGGCTTGGGGCCTGCAACTTCTCGCTGGTCAGACCTGATCAGGCGAGGTGCTGATGACTATTTGGGGGTTTACGCACCTGTCATGTCTGGACGGCGCTCCTCGTGCAAGAGTAAAATCATGGATCTGATGTAATATCGGGTGCGGTCATGTCTTCGGCCTGTTGGATGTGGCATTTAGCCACTGGCCCTGATGATTGTCCGCTTGC
>Ga0164297_10000186_pt1 | contig 81695 bp, 65 predicted proteins | sample GEODES058metaG_FD_113539 | JGI IMG/M metagenome (GOLD analysis project Ga0164297, IMG submission 113539) | Dystrophic lake water microbial communities from Trout Bog Lake, Wisconsin, USA - GEODES058 metaG | ecosystem: Environmental > Aquatic > Freshwater > Lake | place: USA: Trout Bog Lake... | reverse complement strand
TTGGTACAATTATATTTATCAGTAAAAGAATTTGAATAGACTCTATTTCTATGTTCATAGACACGATGCGATAGGTTTGATGTAACACCAATATATAAAACCGTATGATTTACATTCGTCATGATATAAACTGACCCGCCGTATTTCATGCTAATTCATATTAAAATTTCGATAATCACTGAAATATATCCAAGGTGACGATTCGCTGTGCGTCTTGCTGAATTTATTTCAGCATCTCTACTATTACTTATATTGAATTCACCCTGAAACAAGTTCAGGGTGAATTCAATAATTAAAACAACTTACCCTGCTCTCCCGGCCTTCTGAATTGTGTACAATCCAATTCCCATCGCTCTGCATTTAAGCCGTATATCTTATTGTACTTTTTAAATTGTTGCCGCACCAATTCTGCAATCGGCCCTTCACCACGCATACGAACACCGTAACGACTATCATTCACTTTACCATCATGTGCCTGTTCTATTAAATGCCAGACTTTATCGGCACGGTCAGGGAAATTTTTATATAACCAATCATGAAAAATTAATTTAATGGCGCCATTTAATCTGATAAACGTATAAGCAGAAAAAGTAGCACCATGTTCACTTGCCAATTGCATGATGCGTTGCATTTCATGTTCATTCAACCCGGGAATCATCGGTCCTAACATCACACCCATTCTTACACCGGCATCACTTAATTCTTTAATAATACGCAAACGTTGTACTGCAGTGGTGGTGCGTGGCTCCATCACTCTTCTTAAATCTTCATTGAAGGAAGTGATAGAAACCAGAATGCTGATTAATTTTTTCTTTGCCATTTCCTGTAACAGATCTTTATCGCGCAGCATACCTGCATTCTTAGTGATCATGCCAACAGGCTGATTGAATTCGTTACACACTTCTAATAATTTTCTGGTGATACGAAATTTTTTCTCTGCCGGTTGATAACAATCGGTATTGCCGCTTAATGCAATGGGCACACATTCCCATTTGGGATTCATTAAAAACTTACGCAATAATTCAGGTGCATTTTTTTTAACGATGATCTTTGTTTCAAAATCAGTGCCTGCACTCCATCCCCAATATTCAAATGAGTTACGTGCATAACAATAAATGCAACCATGCTCGCAACCCTGATACGGGTTCATGCTGTACCACATGCCCACATCCGGACTATCTACTTTATTCACGATGCCTTTGGCAATATCTTCAATATAAGTAGTAGCAATATTGGTTTCACTCCAGTCATCGATTGATTCTATTTGCTCTCGTACTTTTTCGTTTTTTAAAAACCGATTCTTTGGATTGAATTGCGCACCCCGCCCTTTTTTGTATTGTTCAGTTTCATTTACAGGCACAGGTTTTTGATTGGGATTATCATTCATGTTTTTCATAGAACTGGTTTATGCTGATGAAAATATTATACAAACAATGTTGTTTGTTGTACTTGCTTGGCTTGATGCAACAAAGGAAATTTTTTGATGAGCTGATATGCTTTCTGTTGTTCGTTTCTTCTTAATAAGATCATTTCATTTGCCATAAAAGAAGCGGTGAAATTTTTTTGTTGAAATTCTATCCATGCTTTTTCGTATTGCCGGGGTAATAATTTTCTGGCAACAGAAATATGCGGCTCGGTAATGAAATGAGGTTTATGCTCTGCATTTAGTTTTAATAATGATTGTGCCTGCTTTAATTCTTTGATCAGATCAATAATTGGATTTTTTGTCTGCACATTAATATAAATAGTGTGCGAAGGAAAACTCCCGAAACCATTCAGATCAATTTTAAAAGAGCTTTGTTGCGCAGCAATATTTTGTAAACGATGAATGATCTTTGATTCCATCATCGCATATTGAACAAACACTGTTAAAGTAAGATGGGGTTTTAAATACATGGCCATCTTACAATCAAATTGTTTGGCAAAAGCTTGTTTAATATCAACAATCTTATTGTACAAATCTTCATGGGGTTGAAGAATCAATAAATATTCATTCACCTTCCATTCAGTTGGAATGAGGGAGTTGCTTTGTTTGTCTGATACATCAATGAACGGATGTTGCTTTGCCATGACTATAACAATATGCGATTGATCAATTTTTCTGCTTCGCCGTTTTTTGTTTTGTATAAACACATGGCCTGTAAATGTGATTGCTGATCACAACAAGTTATATTATTCAATAACTGCATTTGCGGAATACTGAATGAGGTTTGCCATTGCTGCATCAACTTACACAGCAATGCATGTGCAGTAGTTAAACTACCGTCACTTAACACACATAGGTTATGCAAATGCCGGAACAAGGTAGATTCGGTTTGTTCTTCTGCATAAAATCCGGCTAATGCAATGGGTGTTGATTCGATAGTACATTCTGCCACAATTCTGTATTGTTGATGCAATCTGTTATTATGGGGGGTATTCATAAAATAAACAGTAACTAATTTTTGTAGTATGAAATTACTAATTAATTTAGCATCACAAAATTTATTTTATATGGAAGGAGAAAATATTTACCCGGCCGCTTATACCGGCAGCAAACAATTTACGCAGCATGATGTGCAAACAGCCAATGCCAGTGGTTTTGGTGCCGCCGCCGATGATTATATGGAACGCGGTATTGATTTGAATGAACAGCTCATCAGAAACAAACCGGCTACTTATTTTTTTAAGATGAACAACGATGCAATGGAGCCGGCACATATTTGCATCAATGATATTCTGATTGTTGACAGAAGCATTAAAGCCTCCAACGGAAAAATTATTGTGGCTTCTGTGAACGGTGAATTGGTGGTACGCCGCTATCATCAAAGTTTTAATAAGGCTTTATTAATTGCAGACAATAAAAGATATAAAGACATTTCGATTGATGAGTTTACACAATTTCATTCATGGGGAGTGATTATTTATGCTATTCACCCCCTAACCCCATAAAGGGGGGATTCACGAAAAAAAAGAAAATAAATCAGCAGATGAAGAAAGAGACAAACAATTTAAATCTATAGGCATAGTAACACTTCGGTATTCGAATACACAAATTTTCCATTTGCTGGAAACCGTTCTTATTAATATAGAAAACAACATTATTCAATTAGAAAAAAAATTCTCCTTTCAGGGGGGCAGTGTACATGAAAGCGATTGTAGATTGTAACAGTTTTTATTGTTCCTGCGAAAGAGTATTTCGTCCGGATCTGGCCAATCAGCCTGTAGTAGTGCTGAGTAATAATGATGGTTGCATCATTTCCCGCAGCGATGAAGCAAAACAACTCGGCGTAGAAATGGCCGGTCCGTATTTTAAAGCAAAACCATTAATTGAAAAATATGGCGTGCATACTTTTTCATCTAATTATAATTTATATGGTGATATGAGTTGGCGTGTAATGGAAACATTGCGTATGTTGGTAGGGAAAGAAAATGTGGAAGTGTATTCGATAGATGAAGCCTTTTTAAATTTAGATCATATTCCTGCAGCTGCATTGCATGGTTTAGCAAAAGAAATAAAAGAAACCGTTGAAATGTGGACAGGTATTCAGGTATCGGTAGGCGTGGCACCTACCAAAGTTTTATCGAAAGTAGCCAACCGATTGGCTAAAAAAAATAAACAGGCCACTGAATGTGTAGTACTATTGGATACAGAAGAAAAAATAAATACCGCCTTACAAAAAACAATGGTAGATGATATTTGGGGTGTTGGCAGTAAATATGCTTACAAGCTGCATCAATGGCAAATTGATACTGCCTATCAATTAAAAAATATGGAGATCGAATGGGCGCAAAAAAATTTAGGTGGGGTAATGGGGGTTCGATTAATAAAAGAGTTACGCGGAGAAACAGCCATCAGCATGGAAGATGAACTTGTTTATAAAAAAATGATCGCTACCACCAGAATGTTTGGAGAACCGGTAAAAAATATCAGTGCTATCAAAGAAGCCATTGCAACTTATACATCCCGTGCTGCAGAAAAATTACGCCGGCAAAATGCTGTTGCCAAAACCATCGGCATCTTTGTTGTTAAAAAAGAAGCATCGCATGCCGCTCATTTTAAACATGGGCCCAGTATCAGCACATATACGCATTTACCCCTTGCCACATGTGTTACACAAGAACTAATTAAACCTGCTTTGCAAATGGTAGAAAAAATTTTTGAAGCCGATACTTTTTACAAAAAAGCAGGAGTTGTATTGAGTGATATTGTACCCGAAGATGCAGTGCAGGGAAATTTATTTGTTCCTGTAACAGAAAATAAAAATCGTTTGCTGATGAATATGATTGATAATGTTAACTTTTCTATGCGGGATGATGTATTGAAATTTGCATCATCAGGTACCACAAGAGATTGGAAAATGCGGCAAGAACTGAGATCTAAAAGACATACCACCAGATGGGATGAATTGTATGAATTGAAATAAATTACGCAACAATAAAAAATTTCAATCATGAAAAAAACAATATCCTTCTATAAAATACTATGGATGATGCCATTGATTTGTTTGATGAATGCATCACAAGGGCAGGATAAAAAAACAGCGCAAACAGCACAGATAAAAAGCTGGATCGATTCAAGCAATTTTATTTTTATTCCGCAGGTAGCAATGCCTATGCGTGGTGGTACCAGGCAATTAATGGGTGATTTTGAATTGATTGTTTCAAAAGATACCCTTGTAAGTTATCTTCCTTATTTTGGCAGAGCTTATAATGTTGATCCGGCAAGCACACAATCTCCTTTTGATTTTGTGAGTACAAATTTCGATTATACCGTAACAGCAAAAAAGAAGGGGGGTTGGGATATCATTATAAAAATAAAAGGTACAGGTGAAGCTATCACATACTCATTAAGTATTTCTTCTAACGGTTACGGATCATTGATTACAACAAGTAACAGCCGGGATCCTATTTCATTCAGCGGTTCTGTTGTTGAAAGAAAAAGAAAACAGCAGCGACCATCAAAATAAAGAAGGTGCCGGAGTAATGAATGCAGGTTTTTGCAAATTCAGATTACATGCAGCATTCATTTGATCAACGAGATACACCGTTAATTCCGGAGATAAAGCTTCATCATGCATGTGCATGAAAAAATAAATTTCTTCTATGCCGTTATCAATCCAGTATTTCATACGTTTAATCCATGCATCAATACGAGTATAATCCGTTGGATGTAAACTGTTTCCAACATAACGAATAAACACTTTTGGAATAGTGATATGCATATGGCAACAATCTCTTCTGCCACTGGTATCAGTTATTACTGCACCCATATTCATTGCATGCAATGTGGTAAACAATTCTTGTTTTACAGTTTCATTGCTGAACCATTCCGGATGACGTACTTCTAAAAAGAATTGCATGTCGGTTGGAAGTGATCTTAAAAAATCAAACAATTCATTTTTTCTTTTAGGGGAGAAACTATCGCTTACCTGCACAAACACAGGGCCCAAATGTTTTTCAAAAGCAACGATGCCTTTTAAAAATTCTGACGTAATAAAATCTTTTCCTTTTAAACTACCGCGATGAGTGATACCCTGATATAGTTTCGGGCAAAATAAAAAATCTCTGTCGCCTGCTTTGGCTGCCCATTTGGCAATACCCTGCGATCCATATATCTTATAATGCGTAGCATTCAGTTCAATACAATTATAATGCTGCACATAATGATCTAAAAAATCTTTTTCTTTTGTTTTGGGCGGATATATCTTTCCCAACCATTCTGCCCTTCCCCATTTGGCACAACCAATATATACTTTGGTCTGTTGATTATTTTTCTTCGTGAGTATTTGCCGATTAAAGACAGGTTCATGCGGCAATGAAAAATCAATGCTGTTCAATTCATTTTCTTCCACTCTGCCAAACTCCATACAATTTATTTATAGCTTCAAATCTAATAACTTCACCGGATAAAATGGATTGAAAAGAAAAGTTAAACTACGCCATCAAAAATATGTTTGTTAGCAATTCCTTAAATCTGGCATAGTTTTGATAATAATATAACCGGCATTAAACCATAGAAGCAATTGTTTATCTATAAAGTATAACTCATGATTATGAAAACTTTACAAATTATTTTATCGTTCATTATTTCAACAACCTTGTTGGCCAAAACAACATCGGGGAATGCACAGGAAGACTGGCCGAAGATTATTGCAGCCAGTGACGGCTCAGTTATTAAAATATATCATCCACAACCGGAAGCTTTTTCGGGTGATATATTAAGATTGCGTTCTGCCATTTCTATAACAGATGCAGGTAAAACAGATCCTGTATTTGGCACATTTTGGTCTGTGAATACGGTGGAGACTGACAGAGACAACAGAAATGTAAGCATTGTATCTGTTCAGGTACCGAATGTAAAATTCGGATCGGACATGGATGCGAACCGAATTAATTATATCAAATCGACTTTAGAAACAGAAATTCCGAACCTGCATATTGATTTGCCCATGGATGAATTATTAACCATGATGCAATCAACTACCGAAGAAAAGAAACTATCTAAAGGTTTAAATACTGCGCCGCCTAAGATTATTTATTCTAACAGGCCTGCCACATTAGTATTAATTGATGGTGCACCTAAATTGCAACATAATAATGACTGGGGTGTGGATGTGGTAGTAAATTCTCCTTTTACCATTGTTAAAAACAATAACGGTGTGTTTTATTTATACGGAGGCAAGCATTGGTATAGCGCACCTTCTCCAACAGGCCCCTATTCTTACGTAAGTAATATTCCTTACAACTTAAGTAAAGTACAAACTGCTGTTGATAATGCTGCCAGCAATGATCCGGGTTTTACCAGCGATTCTGCAGCTGCTAAAACAAATACAATTACTGATATTATTGTAAGTACCGAGCCTGCTGAATTAATTCAAACAAACGGAGAAGCGAATCTTACACCAATTGACGGAACCAATTTATTGTATGCCAGCAATACTGAAAATGATTTGTTTGTTGATCAATCAACACGTCAATACTATGTATTGTTATCAGGCCGTTGGTATACCTCTAATAACTTAAATGGCTCATGGCAATATGTAGCATCCAATAGCTTGCCTGCGGATTTTGCAAAAATTCCTGAAGGTTCACCAAAAGATAATGTATTGGCCAGTGTGGCTGGAACACAAGCTGCAAGAGAAGCCATTATGGATGCACAGATTCCGCAAACTGCAAAAGTAGATCGTAATAAAGCAGCTGCTACTGTTACTTATGATGGCGCTCCTAAGTTTGAAAATATACAGGGCACCAATATGCAATATGGTGTTAACACGCAAAATTCAGTAATCAGATATAAAGACAAATATTTTTTAGTAGATAACGGTGTTTGGTTTGAATCTTATTCACCAAACGGGCCATGGACAGTTTGTACAGCCAGACCTGATGAAGTAGATATGATTCCACCAACCAGTCCGGTATATAATATGAAATATGTATACATCTATGATGTAACTCCTGATTGGGTGTATATGGGATATACACCGGGTTATTTAAACAATTATATTTTCGGGCCAACAGTAGTATATGGAACAGGATTTTATTATTCACCTTGGTTTGGGTATCATTATTATCCTCGCCCTTACACATGGGGTTTCAGAATGCATTACAATCCATGGTTAGGATGGAGTATTGGTTATGGCTATAGTTTTGGATGGTTTAATTTTGGATTCGGTATTGGATTTAATTTATGGCCCGGATGGGGCGGAGGATGGTTTGGCCCATTGGGTTACCACCCACCTTATCATTGGTTTGGTGCGGGTTACAGAGGTTTTGGATATTATGGCAACAGGCCTTTCTCGGCAAATATGAATGTTCACATCAATAATTTCTCAACCAATATTTATAATAACAGAAGAGATGTGATTACCAGAAACAATACCATCATTAATAATAGAAATAATACCATTATCAATAATGGAAGGATTCAAAATGCACCTTCAAGGGCCAATGCAGGTACACAAGTTATTAATCAAAGACCACAAAATGGTGCAGTAGGCAGCAACAGAGCACAAGCACCAAATATTACGACCGACAGAGAAGGAAACGTTTATCAAAGAGGTGAAAACGGACAAGTGCAACAACGTCAGGGCAATCAATGGAAACCTGTTGATAATAGCCGAAACAACGTGATACAAAATTTAAATATGCAACAACAAAATCATGAGCGCGGACAAATGCGTGTTCAAAATTTTCAAACACAAAGAAGCGTACCTGCACCAAGACCAGCAAGTTCAGGAAGCGGTGGTAACAGAGGTAGTGGCGGAGGAAGCAGAGGTGGCAGAAGGAATTAATATATAAATGATATTTAAAAAAATACCCGCAAATAATGCGGGTATTTTTTATATTAAAACGAATGGAATGACCTATTGTTTCATATCATACCACTTCATTACTTTAAACTTAAACATGGGCCTGTCGGGATTGGACTTATCTTCTATTACCCGATATTGAATAACACGTTTCCCGACTACCTGTAATTCTTTAGAAGTTGAATCTATTATTTTATAAATCGGAAATTTTCTTGAAACAAAACCTTCCAAAATAGAAAACTCATCATGCCCTTTATAGCCATCACGTAATTTTGAATCTTCATAAATATCAGGCATCAAAATGGGCACACAAGATTTATTTTCTGCAGATGCAATAGAATATACTTGTGCTCTGTCTTTCTCATCATAAGAATAAAAAATCAAATCAGGATATCCATCACCATTAAAATCATCTATCTGTGCTTTTACTATTCTTCCTATGATGATAAAATCCATGCTACGGGAGAAATTGGTAAATCCTACAGCAGTAATAGAAACCTGGTTATTATCCGGTTTTTTATTATTGCATATAATTCGATAGCCAACTTTATCTGACAAAACAGTGGTATCAAATTTTCTCACTTGTGCCTGAGTGAACAATAAAAGAAAACAAAACAGAAAGAGTAGACAGAATTGCTTATTCATTATTATTTGGCTTAATGGCTACAAATATAAGCTACATATTTCTTCTGTACTGTCCCCCAACTTCGTATAAAGCATGCGTAATTTGTCCGAGTGAACAATATTTTACCGTTTCCATCAATGCTTCAAACAAATTACCATTATTAATAGCAACCTTTTTTAATTGATTCAACTTTTCGGTTGAAACATCTTTATTACGTTGATGAAACGCTTTTAAATTTTGGATTTGCTGTTCTTTTTCTTCTTTATTTGCACGAATAACTTCAGTTGGTAATATGGTGGGGCTTCCTTTTTTATTTAAAAAAGTATTCACACCAACAATCGGTAATTCGCCGGTATGTTTCAATGTTTCGTAGTATAAACTTTCTTCCTGAATTTTATTTCGCTGATACATTCTTTCCATGGCCCCCAATACACCGCCGCGTTCATTGATACGATCAAACTCAAGCAATACGGCTTCTTCTACTAAATCAGTCAATTCTTCAATTGCAAAACTGCCCTGAATAAAATTCTCGGTTTTGGCAGCACCCAATTCACGATTAATAATTAACTGAATGGCCATGGCTCTGCGAACACTTTCTTCTGTAGGTGTGGTTATGGCTTCATCGTAAGCATTGGTATGAAGTGAATTGCAATTATCATAGATCGCATACAACGCTTGCAAGGTTGTTCGGATATCATTGAAATCTATTTCCTGTGCATGCAAGGAGCGGCCGGAAGTTTGAATATGATATTTTAATTTTTGTGAACGATCATTGGCCTTGTATTTTAATTTCATTGCCTTTGCCCAAATTCTTCTGGCTACTCTGCCTATCACACTATATTCTGCATCCATTCCGTTACTGAAGAAGAAAGATAAATTGGGTGCAAAATCATCAATATGCATTCCCCTGCTTAAATAATATTCTACATAAGTAAAACCGTTAGATAAGGTAAAAGCCAATTGCGTGATAGGATTTGCACCTGCTTCTGCAATATGATAACCACTAATAGATACACTATAAAAATTTCTTACTTTATTGTCAATAAAATATTGTTGCACATCACCCATTAATTTTAAAGCAAACTCTGTTGAGAAGATACAGGTATTTTGAGCCTGATCTTCTTTTAAAATATCTGCTTGTACAGTTCCGCGTACCTGAGATAGGGCTGCTGCTTTTATTTTTTGATACACATCTTTCGGTAATACTTCATCACCACTTAATCCCAATAATTTTAATCCTAAACCATTATTTCCCTCAGGTAATCTTTCCGGAGAAGATGGATTATAATAAATGGGCTTATTAGAAATTTGGAATTTATGATTTGAAATGTTTTCTACTTGATACCATAAATTATTTTCATCAATATATTTTTCACATAACTGATCGATAGCAGCATTCATAAACATCGCCAGTATAATCGGCGCCGGACCGTTAATCGTCATTGAAACAGATGTCTTGGCATCACACAAATCAAAACCACTGTATAATTTTTTTGCATCATCCACAGTAGCAATACTTACGCCGCTATTACCCACTTTACCGTAAATATCCGGACGAAAATCCGGATCTTCTCCATATAAGGTAACACTGTCAAATGCAGTGCTGAGGCGAATTGCAGGCTGTCCGAGTGAAACATAATGAAAACGTTTATTGGTTCTTTCCGGCCCACCCTCACCTGCAAACATTCTGGTAGGATCTTCACCCTGACGTTTTAATTCGAATACACCACTTGTATATGGAAATGCTCCGGGAATATTTTCTTGCAATTGCCATTTTAAAATATCGCCCCAATCTTTATACTTTGGCAACACTACTTTTTTAATGGTTGTACCACTTAATGATTTTGTTGTAAGTGCCTGTTTAATGGTTTTATCTCTTACTTCATACTCAAAAAAATCCTGATTGTATTTATTTTGAAGGTGTTGCCAATTTGCAAGTAACTCTTTATTCTCCTGCGTTAGTTTATTTTGTAAAGGCTCAACAATTTTCTTTAAATCTTCAATGGTAGAGGAATGGGAAAAATCATTTTTGGCTTTCCGTTTTTCAAATAATTCGAGTACGGTTTGAAATTTGCAGAGTTCTGATGCAACAAAACATTGTTCATTTACCCAAGTATCATAGCTTCTGTTATTTTCTGCTATCTCACTTAAATAACGAACTCTTTTTGCAGGAATGATCTGCGATTGGGCTGAAGTATCTTTTGTATGTTGATGAATAGCTATTTTACCAAACTGAATATTTGTTTTCTTTTCAATAGTGATAATTAATTTTTCAAATAATTCATTTACACCGGTATCATTGAATTGTGCGGCGATGGTTCCAACAATGGGCAAGTCTTCATCTTTAGCATCCCATAAATTATGATTGCGTTTGTATTGTTTGCGCACATCATGCAATGCATCCAATGCACCGGCTTTATCAAACTTATTAATGCAAACCACATCTGCATAATCTAACATATTGATCTTCTCTAACTGAGAGGCAGCGCCATATTCAGGTGTCATCACATACATACTCACATCGCAATAATCCAAAATAGACGCATCACTTTGTCCGACACCTGCGCTTTCTAAAATAATAAAATCAAATGCTGCAGATTTACAAATATCAATAGCTTCTTGTAGATGTGCACTTAACGCCCTGTTATCATCACGTGTGGCAAGGCTGCGCATATATGCACGGGGATGAGAGATGGCATTCATTCTGATTCTGTCACCCAATAATGCGCCGCCTGTTTTTTTCTTAGAGGGATCTACAGAAATCACAGCGATGGTTTTATGGGTGAATGTGTTGAGATAACGACGAACAATCTCATCGGTTACAGAACTTTTTCCTGCTCCACCGGTTCCGGTAATGCCCAAGACAGGGATGACAGTTGGTAGATGAGTAATAACTGATGATGTTAATCCATTTTCAGCGTTAGTAATTAATCTGGCAATTTTTCTTACATCCTTCACTTCACCCAAGCCCATAGGTTTTTTGTATTCTCCATTACCGTTCAAACTAAAATCGCATTGTTTTATTACATCCTCAATCATTCCTTCTAAACCCATATGCCTTCCGTCATCAGGAGAATAAATTTTAGTAATACCATACTGATGTAGCTCTCTGATTTCTTCGGGTAAGATAGTACCACCACCGCCGCCAAATATTTTGATATGACCACAATCGTTCTGATCCAACAGATCTTTCATGTATTTAAAAAACTCAACATGACCACCCTGATAAGATGTAATGGCAATACCTTGCACATCTTCTTCAATAGCAGCTTCTACAATTTCATGCACGCTTCTATTATGACCGAGATGAATAATCTCAGCACCTTTGCTTTGCATAATGCGACGCATAATATTAATAGCGGCATCATGCCCATCAAATAAACTGGCTGCAGTAACAATGCGAACTTTATGTTGTAACCTAAAACCCATATTGAAATAGTTTCCTTAAAAAACAAAATTAACAGATAAAAGTTAACGATTGTTAGTTTTTATCTTTGTTTATCAATTTGCATTTACCTTTCGTCTTTAAAAATCAACCCATGCGATTTACAGTTGCCATTAATCCTGCAAAAAAATGCTCTTCCATTATTTTAAAAGATACTGTTCAACAAACAGCAGCTGAGATTTATACTTTTGGTGGATTATTAAATGCATTCACTGTTCAATTAAACGGACAAGCATTTAATTGTATTGATGGATTTAGTTCTATTGAAGCGGCAATACAAAATATTACCAATGGTTTTAAAAGTGCCAAGCTGTCTCCTTTTGCTTGTCGTTTGCATAAAGGAAAGTTCAAATGGAATGATGATAATTATACGATTGAAAAATTTTATTTGGGTGAACATGCAATTCATGGAATATTATATGATGCACCTTTTGAAATATTAACCACTCATGCAGATGATCATCATGCTGCAGTTGGATTAAGATATAAATATGAAGGAACAGATAAAGGCTATCCATTCCCTTTTGAACTACTGATCAATTGGAAATTAGAAGTCAATCATACACTATCCGTTATCACTACGGTGTTACATCACAATAAACAATCTATCCCTTTTGCAGATGGATGGCATCCCTACTTTACTTTGGGAAATAAAGTGGATGATTGCAGTTTGCAATTCGACAGCGATACACAAATTGAATTTGATGCAACACTTATTCCAACAGATCAGGAATTAAAGGATGAAAGGTTTTTGCAAGCTGCTTCATTAAAAGATATTTCATTAGATAATTGTTTTGTGTTAAAGAAGCCCGGGCAATCAACTTGTGTATTAAAAAACAAACAACTGCAATTAACCATTCATCCGGAAAAATCATATCCATATTTACAAATCTATACACCGCCCCATCGCAACAGTATCGCCATTGAAAATTTAAGCAGCATACCGGATGCATTCAATAATAAAAAAGGATTGATAAGTTTACCACCCAATCAATCCAAATTATTTACAACCGGTTATCAGCTAACAATTCTATAGACTTACAGTAGCGATCATGCTGATCTCTACATTTACATTCTTTGGTAATCCTTTTACCGCAACGGTTTCGCGTGCCGGATAATCGCCGTTAAAATAACTGCCATAAACTTCATTCACTTCAGTGAACAGACTCATATCACTTAAAAAAATAGTTGTTTTAACCACATGTTCAAATGTAAGTTTGGCTTCATCTAAAATGGCTTTTAAGTTTTTCATTACCTGATGGGCTTCATCTTTTACTGTTCCTTTAATTAAATCATTGGTAGAAGGATCGATGGCAACTTGTCCGCTGATGAATAACAATTCACCTGTTCTCACTGCCTGATTATAAGGGCCAATAGGAGCCGGTGCTTTATCTGTTTTAATAATTTGTTTTGACATACCGTTTAATTTAGAATAGTTAAGCAATTAACTGCATTTCCATCAATCAACCTATTTTTGCGCAAATCATTTTTACATGCAGCTTGCAGTAAAAGCCAATCAGGAACAAAGAGCAGAGTTTTTATCAAAATCAATTCCCGGTAATATTTCTATTACTTGGGTAGCAGATGCAATTCCTGAGGCCGATGCATATTTTGATTTATTGTTTGAAGAAGAAGGTATTGCATTCGCTCATATTCATAAGCAACCCGTATTTGTTAATTCAGTAATTGAAACAACAAAAACATTACCGAAGAATTTTATTCGCATCAATGCATGGAATGGTTTTTTAAAAAGAGAAATCATTGAAGTTGCAGCAAATGATTTAATGAAAAATGAAGCGGCCAAAATATTACACACTTTACAATGGAAATTTGAGTGGGTTATAGATGAGCCGGGTATGATTGCTGCGAGAATTATTGCCATGATTGTTAACGAAGCTTATTTTGCTTTGGGTGAAAAGATCAGCAGCAAAGAAGAAATTGATACCGCTATGAAATTAGGAACCAATTATCCTTATGGTCCATTTGAATGGAGTACGCAGATAGGTTTAAAAAAAATAAATGCATTATTAAAAACATTGTCTTTACAAGATAAAAGATATGCTGTTGGGCCGGCATTGGCTGAAGCAATACATCTATTATAATTATGGCGTTGATATTAAATATAGATACTGCAACCGAACATGCATCTGTATGTATAAGTGACAATTCAGTCTTATTGGCATTCGAAGAAAGTAATGATCAAAAAAACCATGCTACCTTTATTCAGCCTGCCATACAAAAAATATTTTCTTCAATAAACTTATCCTTATCCGCCGTTGATGCAATAGCAGTTACTTCAGGTCCGGGCAGTTATACCGGATTGCGTGTAGGATTATCTACGGCCAAAGGTTTATGTTTTGCATTAAACAAACCATTATTGACCTTAAACACACTGGAAGTGATGGCCGTTGCAGTGATTGAAGAGTTGCAAAAGAAAAATATTGCTACAACAAATCTGTTGTTCTGCCCAATGATTGATGCCAGAAGAATGGAAGTGTTTACAGCCATTTTCGATGAAACACTGCAAACCATCATGCCCCCCACAGCAATGATTGTGGATACAAATTCTTTTGCTGATTATTTTTCAAAACAAAAAATTGTTTTTTCCGGAACCGGCTCCATCAAGTGCAAACGTTTGCTGGAACAGGAAAATGTAGCATTTTCTTCTATGCAATATAATTCTACACACATGATTAAACTTTCCGAGAAACAATTAGTCATTAAAAAGTTTTCTGATTTAGCATATAGTGAACCATTTTATTTAAAAGAGTTCTTCAGCCCGCAAAAAAAGTAGATTTTGTTTATGAATTTTTTTTAAAATAAGTTGGTTAAATCAATAAATATTGTTTTAACTTTATTCAAGAAATTAATTTCTAACCCCCCCAATTATTATTTTATGACACATTCACCAAACTTCCTGACATTAAGTAATGGAAGAGCACTTGTAAAAGTTGATCTTGTGCTAACCAAAAAAGCTGCAATGACGTTAAGAGCGTTGAATCACAAACTTCGCCAGCAAATGTTAAAACTGCTTGATGAAAACAAACGTATGACCGTTACAGAGTTATATGTAAAACTACGTTTAGAACAATCTGTAGCTTCACAACATTTGGCCATCTTACGTCGCGCAGGCATTGTAAGCACACAACGTATGGGCAAGTTTATTTTTTATTCTCCTAATTACACTCGCATTGCTGAGGTAATAAAATTTTCAACAGATTTAGTTGGATAAAAACTGAACGCTTGTTGTTTTAACTTATAATGGCACGCCTGAAAAGCGATGCCATTTTTATTTTTTATCTTCGCATAAATTATTGAAGAATGTATATCGAACAATTATATACGGGATGTTTAAGTGAAGCGGCTTATTATATTGAAAGTGATGGCGAAGCTGCAGTGATAGATCCCTTGCGTGATATTGATGAATATTTGCAACTGGCAACTAAAAGAAAAGCTGTTATTAAATATATTTTTGAAACACATTTTCATGCAGATTTTGTAAGTGGTCATTTAGATTTGGCAGCAGCAACAGGTGCAACCATTGTTTACGGACCCAGTACCGTTACTAAATTTCCTGTACATGTTGCAAAAGACGGAGAAACATTTTCAATAGGAAAATTAACGATTGAAGTGCTGCATACACCCGGACATACATTGGAAAGCAGTTGTTATTTACTCAAAGATGAAGCCCAAAAAGCACAGGCAATATTTACGGGAGATACTTTATTTGTTGGAGATGTAGGCCGACCAGACCTTGCACAAAAGGGGGAAGAATTAACTATGAATGATCTTGCAGGTATGATGTATGAAAGTTTACAAAATAAAATTATGCCACTGGCTGATGATATTATTTTATATCCCGCACATGGTGCCGGAAGTAGTTGCGGAAAAAATTTAGGCAGCGAAACATACAGTACCATTGGTGAACAAAAGCAAAGCAATTATGCTTTACAGCAATCAAGCAAAGAAGATTTTATTAAAGCAGTAACAGAAGGGTTGGTGGCACCACCTGCTTATTTTCCCATCAATGCAAAGATCAATAAAGAAGGATATGAAAATTTAAATAGCATCATAGATAAAGGATTACAAGGATTAGATGTTCCATCTTTTAAATTAAAAATGAAAGAAGATGATGTAATTGTATTGGACACCAGAAGAGCAGAAATATTTTCACAAGGTTTTGTTCCGGGTTCTATCTTCATCGGATTAGAAGGCCGCTTTGCAGAATGGGCAGGTAGTTTATTACCTTTTGATAAAACAATTCTTTTGGTAACAGAAAATGGTAAAGAAAAAGAAACCCTTGTTCGTTTAACAAGGGTTGGTTTTGAAAAGATCGGTGGTTATTTAAAAGGCGGATATGAAGCTTGGCTTTCTGCGAATGAAGCTTTTGATATCATTATTGATGTTGAAGCAGATGAATTAGCAATGGATATTCCTTTTGACGAACAATTGGTAATAGTAGATGTAAGAAAAGAAACCGAATATGCAGATGGACATGTGAAACAGGCAATCAATATTCCTTTATTAGAATTAAATGATCCGGCAAGTATGGCCAATTTAGAAGACAACCACAATATCTATATTCATTGTGCAGGTGGTTACAGAAGTGTTATTGCATCTTCATTAATTAAAAAAGAAGGTATTCATAATATCCGCAATGTAGTGGGGGGATGGAACAGTATAAAAGAATTGAAAGATAAATTTGAAATTGAAAAATCAGTTGAAGCGTTGAATTGATTTTTCTTACTCAACCAAATAAAAAAGCGTTCTTACTTGAACGCTTTTTTATTTCACTACAAATTTTCCATATTTCGTTTCATCAAATTCAAACTTCCATCTTTTATGACTCCATAAATAACCGGATGGTTTTTGTTTCACTGAATCTTCAACTTTCTTTACCAATAACTTAGTCAGTGCGCCTTCTGCAAAACTTCTAGGATCATCGGTTACAAATTCGATATCTGTTTTATAATAACCTCGTTTTACTCTGTAAAAATGTGCATAGAAAATAGCGGTATTATTATTCTTTGCTCCTTTTTCCGGGCCTTTTACAAAAGGCGCCATTTTACCGAAAAACGGCAACCAGTAGGCGTTTTGAGGGTTACCCGGATTTTGGTCGGCCACTAAAACCAAACTATATTTATTTTTTGTATGCTTTTGAAATTGATTTCTAAAATCTGTTGCAGCCACTAAAATAGTTCCAAACTTTGCTCGCATTTTATAAATGATCTTATCAAAGATTTTACTGGCCAATGGCATATACACAACAACAACAGGAAATTTACTTTCTAATGAAATACCGAGGTTGGCAAATTCCCAACTAAAAAAATGCCCTGTTACAAATTCCACTCTTTCAAATTGATCATAATATTCATTCAACACTTCAGCATTAATACTATGTCTTTGTTGAAAAGCTTCTTTTGAGATAAAAACCAGTTTGATCATCTCAATAAAACTATCTACAAACTGATGATAGAAATCTTTGGCAATACGCACTCTTTCTTTTGGTGATTTTTCCGGAAAAGCGATCAATAAATTATTCATTACTACATCTCGTCTGTATCGAATGATGTAATACAATAATCCGTACAAGGCGTCACTTAACCAATACAAAACACGCCAGGGCAATAAGGACAAAATATATAAAAAACCATAAACTATATAATACATATAATTTTGCTTGAAAAAAGTTTATGCTGGTTCAACCCAAGCTTCATTTTCTTTTAATAAATTAATTAATTCATCCACAGCTATATCACTATCAATATTGCGCTTCACGATTTCTTTTCCTTTATACAAAGTTATTTTTCCAATACCACTGCCTACATAACCAAAATCAGCATCAGCCATTTCACCCGGGCCATTTACTATACAACCCATTATAGCAATTTTCACTCCTTTTAAATGATGTGTCCGAGATCTGATCTTTGCAGTTGTTTCTTGCAAATCGAATAATGTTCTGCCACAACTTGGACAAGAAATATATTCTGTTTTGGATATTCTTGTTCTGGTTGCTTGTAAAATAGAGAATGCAGTATTATTGATGAATTGCTCTGCAGAATTATTTTGTAAATAAGTTCTGCCGCCAGCATTCTTATAATTAGCAACTTGCAATTGATAACTTGCTTCATTCATTCCAAAACAGACACCATCTCCAAAACCATCTAAAAATAAAGCGCCTGCTTCTGTAGCAAAATGAATTAAGTGTTCATCAACTGTTTGCCAATGACTATCAATATTAATAATAACCGGATTCTTAATTTTTCTTTGCTGCAATTCAATTAACATTCTTCTTATTGCCAACATAGAATGATCATGCTTACTGCTTAAACAAAAAACAACAGATGCATCATTCGCCAATTCATCTAAATAAGTAAAATCATTGATAGTAGTTTCATCGCTAAAACAATCGAACATCACAAAATTTAATATCGGGCTTTTTGATTCAGCTTCTACATATCCGCCTGCATCAAAAATGGGAAAATATTTTTCTTTCTCAATTACCAATGCCCATGTAGCCGGATAACAGATTACTTTCAATGTGCCGGGTAATGCAAAATCAATTGTTTGATGTCCTGTAAAAATATAATCAGCCGCTGCGTCGCCGATGTTCCATTTATCAGTTGCCGCATCATATTTATATCCTATGCTTTCTAAAGTTGCAGGAAGGATTTTTTTGATCTTACTAAAATCTGCAATCACCACCGGCACATGATGATCGCCAATATTATTGACAGCAAAAGTTTCTCTTTTTTGAAAAGTAAAAGGAGAATAAATAATTTTTTCTACTAAAGGAATTTTATTGGTGAATGATGATTGATATTTATTCACAGAATATCTCTTAACGATATCTTTACACACAGGTATTTCTAATTCAGGGTCTTCTGTCAATGAAACACGAATGGTATCGCCAATACCATCTTCCAATAAAGTTCCAATGCCTACTGCACTTTTTACTCTGCCATCTTCACCATCACCGGCTTCAGTAACACCCAAATGCAATGCATAACATTCATTGAATTCTTCGAACATTTTGTTGATGAGTGTTCTGTAAGCCTGCACCATCACCTGCGGATTGCTGGCTTTCATACTCAATACAATGTTGTGATAATTTTCTGCACGTGCAATACGCAAAAACTCCATTGCACTTTCTACCATACCCATTGGTGTATCGCCATAACGGCTCATGATACGATCGCTCAAAGAACCATGATTGGTTCCAATTCGCATCGCAGTTCCGTATTCTTTACAAATTTTTACCAATGGCGTAAAGCGTTCTCTTATTCTTTCAATCTCTTCAACATATTCTGCATCTGTGTATTCAATCTGTTCAAATTTTTTCTTGTCAACATAATTACCCGGATTCACTCTTACCTTTTCTACAATTCTTGCTGCCACTTCTGCTGCATTGGGCGTAAAATGAATATCTGCTACCAATGGAACATGATAGCCATTTTTGTTCAATTCATTTTTTATATTTAATAAATTCTCTGCTTCTTTTTTTGAAGGTGCCGTAATACGCACCAACTCAGCTCCTGCTTCAATGCAACGAATAGTTTGTTCAACCGTTGCAATGGTATTCATGGTATCGGTTGTGGTCATTGTTTGAATCCGGATAGGATGACCATTGCCTAATAGCAAATTACCAATCTTTACTTCTTTGGTAATGAGTCTGCTGTATTCAGTAATTGAGTTACAATATAATTGCATGAAATAGTATTAGCTTAAAGATACAAATGTCATTAAAAAAGAATTATTTTTAAGTAATAATCATAACAATGAAAAGATGGTTTTGTTTTAGCATAATTTTTAATATTTTGATACTGCATGCCCAAACCAATGAAATGCAGGCAGGCAAATCGTTTCACATCACCAGCCATTATGCTATGTTCCCGGACTCATTTCGCAACCTTGAGCCCCGGATCTATGATAAAAAAATATACAGTGCAGCAGAACATTACAGTGATAGCAGTGCTTATATATTTGTTCCGGATTATTTTGACAAGAACAAACCATTTCATTTTGTAATATGGTTTCATGGATGGAATAATAATATTGACTCGGCATTGGCTTACTATCATTTACAAGAACAATTTTATGCTGCACACTTAAATGCGATTTTTCTTTTTCCTGAAGGGCCCGAAAATGCACCGGATAGTTACGGCGGTAAATTTGAAAAGGCAGATACCTTTAATTATTTCATGAACGATGTGATGAATTTTTTGCAAAAAGAAAAATGCATCAATAAAAATATTTCTTTTGATATGATCTATGCCGGACACAGCGGCGCTTACAGAGTGATGAGTTATTTATTGTTGTATGCAAAAAATAATTGTAAAGCTGTTTTATTGTTTGATGCGTTATATGGTGAACAGGAAAAATTTGCGGTGCAATTACAAAAGCATCCTGATTGTAAGATGATTAATGTTTATACAGACAGTGGCGGCACTTATCAAAATTCAATGAATCTTGCAAAAGAAATGAAAGGCTGGCAATGGAAATATGTTTTGAAAGAAGAAGATAATTTTATAAAAGAGGATCTTCAAAAAAATCAAGTCGTTTTTTTACATAGCAAGAAGCAACACAATGATGTAGTAGCGTATAAAAATAATTTTCAGCGATTTTTAGAAGCCCTGAAGTAATTACCAATCTTTTTCAGGCTTTACTTGTTTGATTTTTTGCTTTTGCATTTCCTGCAAACGTTTTTCCTCCTGACGTAATTGATTCAACAAATTCTCTGCTTGTTGTTTATTCATTTTGTTCTCTTCTTTCTTCTCCTTTGGTTTTTGATCTTGCTTTTGATTTTTATTTTGATCTTTTTGTTTATTCTGCTTATTTAATTCATTTAATGCTTTTTGTAGATTCTCTCTTGTATCATCATCATTCGGATTTACGCGTAATGATTGTTTGAATGAATTGATGGCATCCTGTAACTGCTTTTGATTCACTTCTGCCACACCCTTATTGTAAAGTGATTTGGCTCTTAGTGATGTATCAGTTGCACTTTCTGCAGATGATTGAAATAATTTAGCAGCATCAGCATAATTTTTTTGTCGTTGCAAAGCCGCTCCTGCATTAAATTGTGCAGTTGTATTCTTTTCGTCTTTTTGCAAAACACGTTCATATTCAGCCTGCGCCTTTTTATAATCACCTTGCTTATACCATTCATTCCCTTTTACCAAAAATTCATTTACACTCTGCGAGAATGAAAAGGTAGCGGATAATAATAAAAATATAATGAATACTAATTTCAAACAGTTTGTATTTTTTTCTCGGTGATAAAAAATTCAGCGATCAATAATAGTATAGCAAGTAACAAAAAATAAATATAAAATGATTGATACTCGACATATCCGCCTGCATTGCTGATACTTTTCTTTTGCATGCCATTCAATTCATTCACCAATTCATCTGCAACCGCAGCCGTATTTTTTAATGGATAGTATTTTCCATTGCCTGCTTTCGCTAAATCTTGTAATAATTTTTCATTAAGTCTGGATATAATTGTTTGACCGTTCCCGTCTTTCTTAAATTCATTTGTTCCGGGTTCAATGATGGTTGCACCTTCCGGAGAACCAACACCAACGGTATGAATAATCGCTCCATGATCCGCCAACTCTTTTACTGCTGTCATAGCTTTATCATCCTGGTCTTCTCCATCTGTAATCAATACAACAGCTTTGTATTTTTTTTCTTTTGTATCCAATGATGCATCGCATAAATGCAAAGCATCACTAATATTTGTTCCTTGCACAGATACCAATTCAGGAGATGCATCACTCACAAACATTTTAGCAGCACCAGCATCTGCTGTCAATGGCATTTGCAAATAAGCTTGTCCTGCAAAAACAATTAATCCTACTCTGTTATTTTCTAATTTATCTATTAATTGATTGATCAATATTTTTGCTTTAGCCAATCGCGAAGGTTTTTCATCTTCACTTAACATACTTTTACTCACATCCAATGCAATCATCACATCTATCCCATTAACCATAGAACCCTTTCCCTGCAAAGGTTTATGCAGATTAGCTGCAGCAATGATTGTTAACACCAAAGCAATAAAAGCAAGCATGATTTTCAGTTGATATCTTTCGGGAGAATATTCTTTGATGAGCGCATCAACCAAACGGGCATTACCTAATTTTAATTTTACTTTTTGCTTCCATTTAATTGTGTAAACCAACAAAAAAATTAGCGGTAACAAAATAAACAAGCCCAATAAATATTCTATGTTTTGAAATTGAAGCATCTGGTGCAAGCTACTCGCTGAAACTGATAATGAAAAACTAAAAAATATTTTTATCTCTTTCCATGCAAAAATCCCTGGTTATCTAAAATATGCATCAACATATTTTTTCTGATTGTAACAATATCTGCATCATGTGCACCTTCAATATTCAACACGAAAAAGTAAGGATGTTTATTTTCTTCAATCCAACCAACAATCCATCCCAAAGCATTGCCATTTTCTCTATAACCCATACCTGTTTTATAGGCTAAAATATAATTGGCATTTTGTTCACGTACCATTATCTTTTTTACAATGTCGGTAGTGGTTTTTGTAAAAGGCAATTGACTGAAATATAATTTCTTCACTAAGCCCAATTGCTCATCAGCAGTAATTTTCAAAGAATTGTCTAACCAAAAACTATCTACCCGATTACCAATTTTATGGTTACCATATTTTAAACTATCTAACCAAAACTGCATAGTATCTTTTCCAATTCTTCTCGCTACTTCCTGGTAATAAGGTACAGCAGAAACTTTAAAAGCTTCTTCCATTGTCAGGTCTTTATTCCAATCTTCATTCACCCTTTTAATACCATCCCATTTGATGATCATTTTTTCATTATCAATCCTTCCGGTTTGCAAGCCTATCAACGAATTCACAATTTTAAAAGTGGAGGCGGGTGTATAAGCAGAATCTTTATAACGAGATAAATTATAAATTGTAAAATGACCTTGCCCGTTATCGAACAAAGCAAAACTTCCTGCAACATGATTACTATCGAAATATTTTTTCAATGAATCTTCGATGGTTACATTATTCGGACTACACGCTGAAAGCAAGATAATAGATAACAAAATAGAGATGACAGATATTTTTTGCATAATTATTAATTCAAATTTTTTAATTCTTAATTACACCTAACTCTTTTCCCACTTTTGTAAATGCGGCAATAGCTTTATCTAAATGTGTTTGTGTATGTGCTGCACTTAATTGCACTCTTATTCTTGCCAAGCCTTTTGCCACAACAGGATAAAAGAAACCAATTACATATACACCTTCATCTAATAATCTAGCAGCGAAAGTCTGCGCTATTACAGCATCGTAGAGCATAATAGGAACAATAGGATGATCGCCGGGCTTTATATCAAATCCTGCTTCCGTCATCTTTGTACGGAAATATTTTGTATTGAATTCAAGTGTATCACGCAACGCTGTTGTTTCCGTCAACATATCCAACACTGCAATACTTGCACCTACAATACTTGGCGCAAGTGTGTTTGAAAATAAATATGGCCGAGACCGTTGACGCAATATTTCAATGATCTCTTTTCTGCCTGATGTAAAACCACCGCTTGCACCACCCAATGCTTTTCCTAAAGTTCCGGTAATGATATCAATCCTTCCCATTACATTTCTATATTCATGTGTGCCTCTTCCCGTTTTACCTAAAAATCCGGATGAATGACATTCATCGATCATTACAATGGCATCATATTGATCTGCCAGATCACAAATTTTATCTAATTGTGCAATGGTACCATCCATACTAAAACTACCATCCGTAACAATAATTCTGCTGCGTAAGTGTTTTGTTTCTTTTAATTTTTCTTCCAAATCATTCATGTTATTATGTTCGTAACGATAACGTTGGGCTTTACATAAACGAACGCCGTCAATGATTGATGCATGATTTAATGCATCACTGATAATAGCATCTTCTTCATTAAACAATGGTTCAAACACACCGCCATTGGCATCAAATGCTGCAGCATATAAAATAGTATCTTCTGTTCCCAAAAAATCAGCGATCTTTTTTTCCAATTCTTTGTGAATGTCTTGCGTGCCACAGATAAACCGCACGCTGCTCATTCCATATCCATGTGTATCAATGGCTTTATGTGCAGCTTCAATCACTTTTGGATGAGATGATAAACCGAGATAATTATTAGCACAAAAATTCAACACTGTTTTTCCATTTACTGTAATCTCCGGACCTTGTTCACTGGTAATGATTCTTTCTTTTTTAAATAAACCTGCAGCTTCAATTTCACTGACTTCTTTTTTTATTCGGGCAACAAATTTTTCATTCATAGCGCAATTCATTTAATAGTCAGCAAAGATACAAGTTGCACATTACTAAAAACGAAAAGTGATTTCAATATTCTTCAAACCATTGAAATTTTTCCTGAATAATTTTAGCTTTCTCTTTTTTAACATACTGCAAAAAAGAATCCGCAACCGGTGAAAATTTTTTTCCTTTTAGCCAAATTAAATTCCAGATAGATTTTACGGGAAAGCCTTTCACCGGGATAATTTGCAGATCCCCATTATTCAATTCATTTTTAATTCCGATCAACGGCATGATAGAATAGCCCAAACCTGCTATTACAGCTTGTTTTACAGCTTCATTGGTAGCCAATTCCATCTTTTTCTTAACCGGTATTCGATTACGTTCAATAAATTTTTCCATTACATATCGGGTACCCGATCCCTGTTCTCTGTAAATTAATGGCAGTTCTTCAAAAATATTTTTATCATACATTTTATGTTTAAATTTTTGTTGTTGATTACCTACTAAGAATAATTTGTTTTGCATTAATTCAACTTTTTCAACTTGCAAATGCTGCGGCAACACAGAGACCAAAGAAAAATCAACTTCATTATTTTCTAAACTCTCAATCACTTTTGCTTTATTGGTCACATCCAATAACAATTCAATGCTGGCATGTTGCTTTAAAAAATTGGCTAAGAAATAAGGGATCACATATTTACCGGTTGATACAACAGAGATTTTTAATCTTCCCGATAACTGTCCTTTATAGGATAATGTTTTATGATTGATATTATGTGCGCTGTCTAAAATAATTTCTGCTGCTGCTGCAATTTCTTTTCCGAAATCGGTGATAAATAATTTCCTCCCCACTACTTCGGTTAACGGAATATCAAACTGGTCTTGAAAATTTTTCAATTGAATAGAAACAGCCGGTTGCGTTAAATGTAACGCATCGGCAGCCTTGGTAATACTTTTTGTTTGACTGATTTTTAAAAATACCTGTAATTGATGTAAAGTATAATTCATAAATTTTTTTTATGGTTAATATAATAAAGATAAATAAAAATATATAATAAAGCTGCTACATTTTTGCACTCACAAAACATCATACTATGCAAAGAATTACTGTAGCCAAAGGAGATGGCATTGGTCCTGAAATAATGGATGCCACTTTAAAAATTATTTTAGCCGCCGGCGCTAAAATTGAAATTGATGAAATAGAAGTTGGTGAAAAAGTTTATTTGGCAGGCAATACAGCAGGTATTGCCAAGGAGTCTTGGGATATCATCAGAAAAAATAAGATTTTTTTAAAAGCACCCATCACAACTCCTCAAGGCGGTGGCTATAAAAGTTTAAATGTAACAACGAGAAAATTTTTAGGTCTTTACTCCAATGTTCGCCCCTGCATGAGCCTGCATCCATTCGTTCAAACCAAACATCCGGAAATGGACATTGTGATTATCAGAGAAAATGAAGAAGACCTCTATGCAGGTATTGAACATCAACAAACAGATGAAGTAGTACAATGCTTAAAACTAATCAGCAGACCGGGCTGCGAAAAAATTGTTCGTTATGCTTTTGAATATGCAAAGCAATATGGCAGAAAAAAAGTGACCTGTTTTACTAAAGACAATATCATGAAACAAACAGATGGTTTGTTTCATAAAGTATTTGATGAGATCGCAAAAGAATATCCCGATATTATTAATGAACATTGGATCATTGATATTGGTGCAGCAAAAATGGCCGATACCCCTGAAGCATTTGATGTAATTGTAATGCCTAATTTATACGGTGATGTTTTATCGGATGTAGCTGCGCAAATAACAGGTTCTGTTGGATTAGCAGGCTCTGCAAATATTGGAGAAGAGTGTGCCATGTTCGAAGCCATTCATGGCTCTGCGCCCAGAAGAGCAGGGCAAAATTCTGCCAATCCATCGGGTTTATTACAAGGCGCTGTTTTAATGCTTACACATATTGGCCAAACAGATATTGCAGAAAAAGTACAGAATGCCTGGTTAAAAACTATTGAAGATGGCATTCATACAAATGATATTTATAAAGATGGAATAAGTAAGCAAAAAGTTGGTACCAAAGAATTTGCAGATGCAGTAATCAATAACCTTGGAAAAAAACCATCTACCTTAAAAGCAGTTGCTCTTTCAAAAGGCGTTGCTTTAAATTTACCTAAATATGTTAGAAAGAGTTCAGCTAAAAAAGAATTGCATGGCGTAGATATTTTTGTTCATTGGAATGGAACCGATGCTAACGAATTAGCCAAACAAGTTCAACAAATTGAAGCGAACAGTATTAAACTTTCGATGATTACGAACAGAGGCATTAAGGTATGGCCTGATGGTTTTAAAGAAACTTTTTGTACAGATCACTGGCGTTGCAGATTTAAGCCAACCGAAAACAGTTCCATTACTAAAAAAGACATCATCGATTTATTATCGAATGCAGTTAAAAAAGATATCGATACCATTAAAACAGAGAACCTGTATGCATTTGATGGTAAAGAAGCGTTTTCATTAGGTCAGGGACAATAAACTTTTTTTATGAAGATACAATTAATAAAAGGTCATTTTGAAAGTCAAGAAGCCATAGATATTCTTACACAAATGATCCAGATAAAAATAAAATTTCACGAAGATCAGATTCATCATTCTCATAATGAAGAAGATATTAAAATGCGTGAAAAAAGAATCAAGCAATTACAACACGATCTGTCAGATATCAGAAACCATATTCAACAGCAACCGGAAAAGATTTCTTTGCAATGCGAAGTTCAACTATAAAAAATAACAGTAAAAAAAATCATCAATTAAAATTGATTGAAGGAAACTTTACTGCTCCGGAAGCAGGTAAATTCTTATTTGCATTGCTTAATAGCAAGATCAATTATCATACTTTAGAAATTTTCAGCGCAAAGGAAAGAGCTATGCATAGTGATACAAAGCACAATGAAAAAAGAATTGAAGAATTGAAAGCTGCCAAAGAAGCATTGAAAAAAATTATTTTATCTGCTGAACAAAAAAATCAAAAATTATCTGTCAATAGTATCATTAAAATTGAGTTGTTGAATGAATAATCAAAAAAATGATTTTTTTGGCGGGAGAAAATTATTGATTGCATCGAAACATAAAAAAGAATCTGTTATTAAACCATTATTAGAAGAGCATTTAGGGGTGCTATGTGAAACCGTTGAAAATTTTGATACAGATATTTTTGGAACATTCAGCGGAGAAACAGAAAGAAAAGATGACCCGCTTACGACCGTTAAAAAAAAGTGCGAAAAGGCCATGCAATCATTTGGATTTGATTTGGCTGTAGCCAGCGAAGGCTCTTTTGGCCCGCATCCTTCGTTCTTTTTTATTCCTGCGGATGATGAGTTATTGATTTTAATAGATGCTAAAAATAAATTTGAAATTACTGCGAGAGAAATCAGTACTGCTACAAATTTTAATGGTAAGTTTTTTGAGAATGAAGATGATGTAAAAAAATTTTCAGAACAAGTTTTGTTTCCATCACATGCTTTGATTGTCAGACAATCAAGAGAGACAAATGATCATCTTATTAAAGGCATTACTAATTGGGATGATCTCATACATCACTTTTATCATTTTAAGAATAAATACGGTAGAGCTTTTATAGAAACAGACATGCGTGCCATGAATAATCCAACACGCATGTCTGTAATAAAAAAAGCCACCGAGCAATTAATTCAGAAAATTAATTCTGCTTGTGCACAATGTGGTGCGCCGGGATTCGATATTTCTACCATTAATCGTGGTTTACCATGTGATTGGTGCGGAGCTCCTACGAACGGCATTTTAAGTTATTTATATCAATGCAAAAAATGCGGTTATCAAAAAGAAGAAATGTATCCGCATAATAAAACAAAAGCTGATCCGGGCAGTTGCAATTTTTGTAACCCTTAATTTATGAGTATCATCAATACTGATATCAATAATGCCATTGAAATATTATTACAAGATGATGTAATTGGTTTTCCTACCGAAACTGTGTATGGATTAGCAGGAAATATATTTAGCGAAAAAGCGATTGATAAAATCTATTCTATTAAAAAACGTCCTTCCTTTAATCCGCTCATTGTACATCTTCATTCCGTTCAACAATTATCTGCCATTGCTAAAAATATTCCGGAAATGGCTTTTGATTTAGCTAAATATTTTTGGCCCGGCCCCTTAACGTTGATTTTAGAAAAACAAGATATCATTTCAAATAAAATAACTGCTAATAAAAATACTGTTGCAGTAAGAATACCCAATCATCCATTGGCATTATCGCTTTTACAAAAAATCCCATTCCCTTTAGCAGCACCCAGCGCCAATCCTTTTAAATCGGTTAGTCCAACTGCTGCAAAGCATGTTTATCATTATTTTAAGGATGAAATAAAATACATTCTTGATGGTGGTGATTGTGAAAATGGAATAGAATCAACCATTATTGGATTTAAAAATGAAATACCTGTTTTATACAGACATGGTGCAGTTTCAATTGAATCAATTGAAAAAGTAGCGGGTAAAGTTTCAATTATAACTAACAATGAAACAAATCCTGATGCACCCGGCATGCTATTAAAACATTATTCTCCCAGAACAAAATTGATTGTAACGGATAATATTTTTGAGGTTATTGAAAGTAATCACCATCAAAAAATTGGATTAATTACATTTTATAAAGAAATAATTTCACCGTCTGTTAAGCATCAAATAATATTATCTGAAAATAAAGATTTCGAAGAAGCTGCCCGAAATTTATACGCTGCTCTACATGAATTAGATAAGATGAATCTGGATATCATTATTACAGAAAGGTTTCCTGAAGAAAATCTTGGCAGAAGCATCAATGACAGATTGATTAGAGCTGCATGCTGATATCTATTCAATTTACCATTCTTATAAAATAACTTATCAAAAGATAATTTTATAAAAATTGATGCTTATTTTACTGTTCTAAAACTTTCTGCATGAAATACATAAAACATTTTTTCTTTTTTTCTATTCTTTGCTTTGCAATAATATCAAATATCAACGCAGCATGTAATAATGCTATAAAAAATTCCGGAGATTCTATTAAAAAAGATTCGGTTAAATATACTACGTATAAAGACCTTCCGGTAAAACCGCAACGCAAAATAAATTTTACTACAACAGAAGGAACATGGACTTCGGTTGATATAAGCCCGGATGGAAAAACAATAGTGTTTGATTTAATGGGTGACATTTATACCATTCCTGCAAGTGGCGGTAAAGCCACACAAATAACAAAAGGGTTGGCATTTGATTCGCATCCACGATACAGCCCGGATGGGAAAAAATTATTATTTACTTCCGACAGAAGTGGTGCTGAAAACCTTTGGCTGATTGATTTTGAGAAGAAAGATACCACGCAATTAACGCATGAACGCGATCAAAATTTCCCTTCTGCAACATGGACACCTGATGGAGATTATATTGTTTATTCGAAAGGAAGAATGAATGTGCAATTGTATATGATTCATAAAAACGGTGGCAGCGGAACTCAATTAGTAGATCAGCCCGGTTTAAAAACAATTGATCCTGCTGTAAGTGCCGATGGAAGATATGTTTATTTTTCCCGTCGTTATGGCCCGTGGAATTACAACGCATCCATGCCGCAATATCAATTGGGCATGTATGACAGAAACAATGGTAAAACAACAACGATCACTTCTCGTTATGGTTCTGCCTTCACGCCCGTTTTATCGAAAGATGGTAAATGGTTGGTGTATGGCAGCAGGTTCGAAGAAAAGACCGGCTTGGTTTTACGCAATATTGAAACAGGTGATGAAAAATGGTTGGCCTATCCGGTACAAAGAGATGATCAGGAATCAATTGCTGTAATGGGTGTGTTGCCTGCCATGTGTTTTACACCGGACAGTAAAAATATCATTGCCACTTATGGAGGAAAAATTCATCGCGTTCCTGTTGATGGTTCTGCTGTAACAGAAATTCCTTTTGAAGTAAATGTTGAATTGGAATTAGGTGCCCGATTAGCATTTAAATTTCCGGTAAAAGACACTTCACATGCATTATCCAATCAAATACGTGATGCAGTTCCATCACCAGATGGAAAAAAATTAGCTTTTACTGTTTTAAACAGGTTGTATGTAATGGATTATCCCAACGGAACAGCAAAAAGAATAACTTCTAACAATTTTACAGAAGCACAACCATCGTGGAGTAATGATGGCAACAGTATTGTATTTACTACATGGAATGCAGATGGCGGTAATTTGTATAAAATAAATATTAATGGAAGCAATCAGCAAAAATTAACATTATTAAACGGTTTTTATCAAAACCCGGTATTTAATAATGAAGGAGATAAAATTGTTTTTATCAGAAGCAAAACACAAGTATATAAAAATTCCATCGGGCCGGGTTATAATAATGCAGAAGATGAAATATGTTGGATCTCTTCTAATGGCGGCCAAATAAATTTCATTGAAAAAAGTAATGGAAGAGGCAATCCGCATTTTGTAAAAAATATAAACGATAGAATTTATTTAAATAATGGCAATGGAAATTTATTATCTGTTAAATGGGATGGAACTGATGAAAAAATCATTGCAAAAGTTACCGGCATTACCACTTATGGTATAAGTAATTTAAAAGAAAAAATTAAAGCAGGTGATAATTGCATGTTGAATGAACAAGATACAGAAGCAATGGAAATGAGTTTACCTTCTACAGCTGATATCATTTCCATTTCACCAACAGGAACCAAGGCATTGGCGCAAATCAACAATGAGATTTATGTAATGACCATTCCGCAAACAGGAAAAACCGTAAACCTATCGCTCGCAGATGCAGGCTCTGCGCAGTTTCCGGCTCGTAAGTTGACTGAATTAGGAGGAGAATTTCCTGCATGGGAAAGCAATGGTAAAAAAGTACATTGGAGTTTAGGAGCTTCACATTTTGTTTATGATGTTGAGTACGCAGATTTTTTTGATGATAGTTTAAAGACCGCAAAAAAAGAAGAAGCAAAACATATTGCTGATTCTTTGGAAAAAGCAAAATTGGATACCGTAAAAACAAAAACGGATACTTTAAAAAACAAAACAACAGTTGTATCTGCCAAAAAAGACGATCCGAAATACAAGGCATCAGAAACTGAAGTAAAAGTGTATTACGAAAAAGATATGCCTTCCGGGACTGTTCTATTAAAAGGTGCACGCATCATTACCATGAAAGGTGATGAAATAATTGAGAACGGAGATATTTTAATTATCAATAACAGAATACAAGCCGTTGGCAAACGCGGTTCATTAAAAGTTCCTTCAGATGCAAAAGTGATGGACATGAATGGCAAAACAATCATTCCCGGATTTGTTGATACCCATTCGCATATGTGGCCGAATTGGGGTATTCAAAAAAATCAAATTTGGATTTATGCAACCAACCTGGCTTATGGCGTAACCACCACACGTGATCCGCAAACAGCTACAACAGATGTGTTGACATACGGTGATATGGTAGATGCTGGTAGAATGGTTGGACCAAGAATTTATTCAACCGGTCCCGGTGTTGGTTATTGGGATTATAATATTAAAGATTCTGCACAAGCAGAAAGTGTATTACAACAATACAGCAAATATTATCATACCAAATACATTAAAATGTATTTAACCGGTAATCGTCAGCAAAGAGAATGGATCATTAATGCAGCGCGTAATCAGGGATTGATGCCAACAACAGAAGGCGGGTTGAATTTTAAATTGAACATGACGAATATGTTGGATGGTTATCCCGGTCATGAACATGCCATCCCTATTTATCCTTTGTATAAAGACGTAATTACTTCATTTGCGCAATCAAAAATTATTGTTACCCCAACATTATTGGTTTCTTATGGCGGGCCATTTGCAGAAAATTATTTTTGGGAAACAGAGAATCCTTATCATGATACCAAGATGCAATACTTTATGCCTTATGAAGAATTGGCAGCAAAAACAAGACGTGTAAGTGAAGGTTGGTTTATGAAAGAAGAACATGTATTTCCAAAACATGCAAAATCAATGAAGTCGTTAGTGGAAGCAAATGGGCTGGTTGGAATTGGCTCCCATGGCGAGTTTCAGGGATTGGGGTATCATTGGGAAATGTGGGCAATGCAAAGTGGCGGCATGAGAAATATTGATGTATTGAAAGTAGCTACTATTCAAGGTGCAACAGGTTTGGGATTGGATAAGGATCTGGGAAGTATTGAAGCAGGCAAATTAGCCGACTTGATTATTATGGATAAAAATCCGTTGATCAATATTCGCAATACCAATTCAATAAAATATGTAATGAAGAACGGCAGGCTGTATGAAGGAGATACCTGTGATGAAGTATATCCGCAACAACGAAAATTAAATAAAAGTGAATGGAATTATGAAAAACCTGCTACGACTACTGATGTGAAAGAATAAATTTTATTATCCTGCTGAAATTCTCGAAGTATATTAATAAAAACCAAATAACCTCTTCAAAAATTTGAAGAGGTTATTTATTTAATCATTATTTGTAATTCGTGGCTAATAATCAATCACTTGCTCTTGAATCGTTGCAGGAATTTCTCTCCATTCATATTGTTGGTTACGCAATTGCGGCTCAAAGCCTGCTTCACGGATAGCATCCTGAATACTTTTATACGTAAAGCGATGCGGTGCACCGGCTGCACTCACTACATTTTCTTCCAGCATAATACTTCCAAAGTCATTCGCACCGCCATGCAAAGTAATTTGTGCAGTTTGTTTTCCAACCGTTAACCAACTTGCTTGTACATTTTTTATGTTCGGTAACATAATTCTGCTGATGGCTACCATGCGAATATATTCATCAGGCGTAGTTAAATTATGCACACCGCGAATTTTTGCAAGCAAGGTATCCACATCCTGAAACGTCCATGCAATGAATGCAAGGAATCCCTTGGCGTTAGCTGGCTTCATCGCTTGTACATCACGTATTCTTGTTAAATGAATAAAACGTTCTTCTAAAGTTTCTACATGACCAAACATCATCGTTGCAGAAGTTGTGATGTTTAATTTATGCGCTTCATGCATAATGGCCAACCATTCATCAGCACCGCATTTTCCTTTTGAAATCAACCTTCTTACACGGTCAACCAAAATCTCTGCACCGGCACCGGGCAATGAATCCATGCCTGCTTCTTTTAAAGCAGTTAATACTTCTTTGTGTGTTGATTTTTCTAATTTGGTAATATGAGCAATTTCGGGTGGTCCGAGTGTATGTAATTTAATGGCAGGAAATTCTTCTTTGATTTGCTTAAAAGTCTGTACATAAAAATCCAACCCTAATTCCGGATGATGACCACCTTGTAATAATAATTGATCACCGCCCCATTGCAATGTTTCTGTAATTTTTTTTCTGTATGTTGGCATATCGGTGATGTACGCTTCTGCATGTCCGGGTATGCGGTAAAAATTACAGAACTTACAATTGGCAATACATACATTGGTGGTATTTACATTTCTATCAATTTGCCACGTAACTTTTCCATGAGGCACTTGTTTCTTTCTTAATTCATCTGCCACATACATTAATTCGGTTAATGGTGCATGCTCGTATAGAAACATTCCTTCTTCAATACTTAAAAATTCAAAGTTTAATGCCTTCTGATATAATTCTTCTAATTGCATAATCACTCCTTCTTTTAAAATGGAAAATCAAAATTACTACAATGTATTGCATCAAAATTAACAGAATACTTGTCAATATCATCAATCATCGAATTATATAAACGGCAGAAGGAATAAAAAGTTTAGTTGTATATTCATTATCAAGTTACACCTGCATCATGAAAGGAATTGCCATTGCCATATTATTGATGGTACTGTGTTATCCAACAACCATTTGGTCGCAGGAAATATTTGAAGCGCCGCCATCCAGATTCATTACTAAATTTCATTTTAAACAATTAACCGGCGGTATTATAATCGTAAGAGGCCAGGTTGATAATATACCTGATACATTGAATTTTGTTTTTGATACCGGTAGCGGCGGTATATCCTTAGATTCCTCTACTGTAGAAGAATTTCATATCAAAAAAGAAAAGAGCGATAAAACCATTCGTGGTATTGCGGGCATGAAAAAAGTTGATTTTGCTTATCATCATTCATTAAAATTACCCAACTTAAAAATAGACAGCCTGGATTTTCATATCAATGATTACGATCTCTTAACAAGTGTTTATGGTGTAAAAATAGATGGTATTATTGGATTTAGTTTTTTAAGAAGATATATAGTTCGCATTGATTATGATAGTTTACAATTAGAGATTTATTCGCCGGGTAATTTTAAATATCCGAGAGGTGGTTATGTGCTGCATCCCAATTTTACCACCATGCCTTTGCCACGGGCCACGATGAAAGATGAAAACAATGTTACTGCAAGGTTTATTTTTGATACCGGTGCAGGCTTAAATGCATTGCTGTCAAAGGATTTTGTTGAAGACAGTAACTTCATCAGCAAACATCATCGGTATTTTCCAACACAAACAGAAGGATTGGGCGGAAAAAAATTAATGGACATGACTTTGATTAAAGAAATCAATATTGGTCCATATCATTTCAGAAATGTGCCTATTTATGTTTTTGAGGATGATTACAATGTAACTTCTTACCCATTGATGGGCGGATTAATTGGAAACGATATTTTAAGGCGATTTAATGTAATACTCAATTATCCGGATCAACTTATTCATTTAAAACCCAATTCACATTACATTGACAACTTCGATTACTCATATACCGGATTGGGCATATACCTGATAGATGGAGATGTAACCGTAGTAGATATCATTAAAGATTCACCGGGCGAAAAAGCGGGATTTAAAAATGGCGATATAATTTTTTCTATTGAAAATAATTTTACAAAAAACATACAATCTTTTAAAACAGCCTTACAAAATGCAGGTGCCAGAGTAAAAGTGGTAGTGCTACGGAATAATCAACCGGTTGTTTTGTATTTAAATATCAAAAACATTAACAAAAAAAAGTAAAGCCTTTCGTATTGTTTTACTCTTCTCATAAGTTGCAATCATTTTTTTGTTGCTATTTTGCACTTTACTTTATTAATAACTATGATTCAATTCAATCGTTTCGTTTTAGAAAATGGATTACGTGTTTTGGTACATGAAGATCATTCAACACCCATGGCAGTTGTAAATGTGATGTACGATGTTGGCTCGAGGGATGAGCAACCGGATAAAACCGGCTTTGCACATTTATTTGAGCATTTGATGTTTGGCGGCAGCATTAATATTCCGGATTATGACGAGCCTTTGCAAAAAGCAGGCGGAGAAAATAATGCCTACACCACCAATGATCTTACCAATTATTATTGTCAATTGCCTGCAGAAAATATTGAGACTGCTTTTTGGTTAGAAAGCGATCGTATGTTGAGTTTGGCTTTCAATGAAAAAAGTTTATCTGTTCAGCGAAAAGTAGTATGCGAAGAGTTTAAAGAACACTACATTAATAAACCTTATGGTGATATGTGGCATAAAATGCGTGCCTTAGCTTATACGACGCATCCGTATCAATGGATGACAATTGGTAAAGAATTGAGTCATGTTGAAAATGCAAACATCAATGATGTAAAAAAATTTTTCTTTAAACATTACCTTCCTGTGAATGCAATTTTAGTGGTAGCAGGAAAAGTGAATACAGATAATATAAAAGTGTTGGCAGAAAAATGGTTTGGCAATATTCCCATGGGAGAAAAATATGTACGCAACTTACCGATTGAGCCAAAACAACAAAAAGCCAAAGTATTAGATATTGAAGCAGATGTTCCGTTAGATGCATTGATGAAAACCTGGCATATGCCCGGAAGATTGGACAATGGATATTATATTACCGATCTGATCTCGGAAATACTGGGCGGTGGAGCATCTTCTCGATTGTATCAATCATTGATAAAAGAAAAGCAATTATTCTCTTCATTGGATTGTCATCATTTTGGAACAGTTGAGCCCGGCTTATTGGCTATTGAAGGAAAATTGGTAAAAGGTGTAAAAATGAAAGATGCAGAAGATGCAGTTCAGGTAGAGATAGAAAAAATAAAATCTGATGTAATTAGGGGTATTGAATTAGAAAAAGTTAAGAACAAAACAGAAAGTGTTATTGCATTTGAAGATATGAGTGTTATGAACAGAGCCAACAGTTTGGCATTTTATGAATTATTAGGCGATGCTAATTTGATGAATACCGAGTTAGAAAAATATCATGCAATTGCGGTTGAAGATATTAAGAATTATAGCAACCAATTATTCGATGACAACAACAGCAATACACTTCATTACTACAGTAAAAATTAATTAATGTTGAACAGAACAATAGTGCCAAAGATTATTGATGCAGTAGATTTTGATTTACAATTAAAACCTTATCAGTATTATACTTTGGATAATGGTGTGCCCGTGTATAGCGTTAATGCCGGTGCACAGGATGTAATTATGATAGAATTGGTCTTTGATGCAGGCAATTGGTTTGAAGATAAAAATATTGTTGCTGCTACTACTAACTTTCTGTTAAAGAATGGTACCAAACAAAAAACTGCTTTTGCATTGAACGAGCACTTTGAAATGTATGGTGCTTATTTAAACAGAAATTGTTACAGCGAAAGCGCTACTGTAACACTGCATACATTAAGTAAACACTTACATCATTTATTGCCGGTAGTAGCTGAAATATTAACGGAGTCTGTGTTTCCCGAAGAGGAGATTGCCATTTATAAACAAAATCAAAAACAAAGGTTGGAAGTGAATTTGAAGAAATGTGATTTTGTAGCCAATCGATTAATAGATGAATATGTATATGGTTTTCATCATCCTTATGGACGATATACCTCTACTATAGATTATGATGCATTGGAAAAAGAAGCATTGGAAAAATTCTACCGGCAGTATTATACAAATGGAAATTGTAAAATTTTTGTTGCAGGAAAGTTGCCAACTGATATTGAACAGCAACTCAATCAGGTTTTTGGTCATTTGCCTTTCAACACAACATCAATTGAATCAAAAAATATCATTGTATCACCTGCTGAACAAAAAAAATACCATATCATAAATGATCCCAATGGCGTACAAGGTGCGGTGCGTTTAGGAAGATTGATGTTCAACCGGCATCATCCCGATTTTCAAAAAGTACAAATATTGAATAATATTTTCGGCGGCTATTTCAGTTCAAGATTGATGAGCAATATTCGGGAAGACAAAGGTTACACCTATGGTATTCATTCATATTTTCAAAATCACATTCATGAAAGTTGCTGGATGATTGCAACAGAAGCAGGCCGAGATGTTTGCAATGCAACAATTGATGAAACGTATAAAGAGATGAGAAGATTACAAGACGAATTGGTATATGATGAAGAATTGAATTTGGTTAGAAATTATATGATGGGAAGTATTTTAGGGGATTTGGATGGCCCTTTTCAAATAATTGCAAGATGGAAAACTTATATCTTAAATAATTTAACTGAAGCATATTTCCATTCCAGCTTACAAACCATCAGAACAATAACTGCTGAAGAATTACAAGTTTTGGCAAAAAAGTATTTAAATCCCGAAGAGTTTTACGAACTTGTAGTGATTTAAATAAATCGGCATGATAAAATTCTTATCTAAAACACTCATCACTTCAGTTGCAGTTTTAATTGCTTCTTTTATTTTAAGTGGCGTAACCATCAACAGCACTGCAACAGCCATATTGGTAGCAGTTGTTTTAGGATTACTAAACAGTTTTATTAAACCTATCTTAATCATTCTTACTATTCCAATTACAATTTAAACGTTGGGATTATTTTTATTGGTAATTAATGTGATTATTATTAAATGGACGTCTGAATTGGTGCATGGCTTTCATGTAAACGGATGGATTACAGCATTGCTATTCAGCATCATTGTTTCCTTTGTGAGTTCATTGATTGAAGGATTAATCAATAACCAAACAGATCAGCGCAATTAAATTACTTTAAAATAAAGCTGATTGCAAATACAATTGCTCGAGGTACTGATTGATGAATTTAGGGAAGGCGATTTTTTTAATTTTCTTTTTATCTATCCATTCATATTTTTTCAATGAAGCAGGAATAGAAGATAATTTTATTTTAATAAACTGGCCTTTAATTTGTTGATGGGTTAATGGCTGTTTAAACATTTCAGAAATATGAATCACTTGATATTTTTTAATTCCTAATTGTTCGTTCATCCACAAATGAATTGTTACATCAGTCCATTTTTGCTGTGCTTCTGTTTCAACAAAATAAAATTCAAATAAATTTTCCCAAATATCTTTTCCGGTTCTTTTATGAATAAGCATAGTATTGTTATACTCAAATAAAAAGTAATTAATCCATCTGTTTTTCTTTTGTAATACTTTTTCCTTTACCGGTAATTGATTCACGCTCCCCGAATTAAATGCTATACATTTTTTTTGCAATGGACAATGAATACAAGATGGCAACATAGGTTTACAAACGGTAGCGCCAAAATCCATAATAGCTTGATTATACAAAGCGGCTTGTTTTTTATCAAGTACTTCTTGAGCCAATGCAGTAAATTCATTTTTGCCTTTAATGTTATCGATGGCTGTATTAATCCCAAACACTCTTGACAGAACCCTGAATACATTTCCATCTACTACTGCATATGGCAAATTATAAGCGAAAGAAGCAATAGCTGCAGCCGTATACGGGCCAATACCTTTCAACGCAATGATATCATCATATTGGTCGGGAAACTTTCCTTTATATTTATTTGTAATTAATCTTGCTGTAAATAATAAATTTTTGCATCGGTTATAATAACCCAATCCTTCCCACAATTTAAAAACCTGCTCATCTTTTGCTTTTGCCAATCGTTGAATAGTAGGATATTGTTGAATGAATTTTTCATAATAACTCCACCCTTGCTTTACTCTGGTTTGCTGCAAGATCACTTCACTTAACCAAATTTTATAGGGATCTTTTTCTCCTTTCCATGGCATTTCTCTTTTATTAGTTTGCAAATGCCATTGCATTAACGATTGGGTAAATTTTTTCTTTTGCATAATGACTTCAATAAACAAACTACAACTTAATTAGTTTGCAGCCGCAGCAATGATCAGTACATATAACGAATTATAAAAACTATTTTAAAAATTATCTATCAATCAGCTATTAACGCCTGTCATATTTTTTCTATTTTTCTTGCAAATGCGAATAGTTTTGATTTACTTTAATATCCCGAAACAATTAAACCAATCATTTTATGAGAAAGTCTGATCTCATTAATAACATCTCCGATAAAACAGGAATACCTAAAGTAGATGTTCTGGTTACCTTAGAAACCATGTTCAAGGAAGTGAAAGATAGTTTGGCAAATGGAAATAATATCTATATCCGTGGTTTTGGAAGTTTTATCATCAAAAAGCGGGCAGCTAAAATTGGCAGAAATATTAAAAAGAATACGGCTGTTGAGATTCCTGAACATTTTATTCCTGCGTTTAAGCCCGCAAAAGAATTTATGATAGATGTGAAAAGCAAACGTAGCACAGAGTAACTTTGCAGCAAAATAAGATGAAGTGAAAAGACAACAGATCGTTTTAGTAAGTGCCGCCATTGTGGCTTTGGCCTTATTATTTTTCTTTGGGAAAACCATTCCTCCTAAAAAAACAGAAACAAGTCAGACGCCTTCACCTGCAGCTGCACCTGCAAAAGTAGACTTTGCGGATATTCTATCTAAAGCAAAACAAAAGATTAATCCTGCTCAAAACGAAAGACTTACTGCATTAGAAAATAGTGTGATCAGAGGAGATGTAAAAGACCAAAAAATTAAGGTTTATCACCAATTAGCCCGTTTTTGGAAAGATTCGGCTCATTTGTTTGAACCATATGCCTATTATACTGCAGAAGCTTCTAAATTGGAAAATTCAGAAAAAACCCTCACTTTTGCCGCCCAACTGTTTGTAGATAACCTGTTAACAGAAGCCGATCCGGTAATGCAAAACTGGTTAGCAAGCAATGCGAAAGATCTTTTAGATAAAGCTTTACAAATCAATCCCAATAATGATTCTACTAAAATAGGGTTAGGGGCTTGCTTTATTTTAGGCAATATTGGTGGTAACCCGATGGAAGGCATTTTACCGGTAAGGGCAATTGCAGAAAAGAATCCCGGTAATTTGTATGCTCAGTTGGTTTTAGGTTTAGGTGGTAAAAAAAGCGGACAATACGATAAAGCGATTGAACGGTTTAACATTATCATTCAAAAACAACCAAAGAACATTGATGTGATTTTTCAATTGGCAGAGTGTTATGATTTGAAGGGAGATAAAACCAATGCCATTAAATGGTATAGTGAAGCAAAAAAAATGATCAGCAACGAACAAATTCAGAAAGATATTGATAACCGTATCAATGAATTAAAATAACCTTATTGTTTAACTAATTAAAAATTGACTGAGTATGCCTTGTGGTAAGAAAAGAAAACGTCATAAGATTGCTACGCACAAACGCAAAAAACGTTTACGTAAAAATCGTCATAAGAAAAAGAACAAATAGTTCTTTATAAGATTTATTAAACTCCGTCTTAGAAAAAACTAAGGCGGAGTTTAACACTAATAGTATTTGCCATCTACCAATCTTTCTCGCTGCAACTTTACCTTTCCTTCTGATACTTGGTAAGTACTTTGAAGTGTGTGGTTTGTTTCCGTTCAAACGGAGGTGATTATTTATTTTAAAAGTTGCAACATTCGTGAATAAAGAACTAATTATCAACGCTGCGACCAATGGTGTAGAAATTGCATTATTGGAAGATAAAAAATTAGTAGAACTGCATAGCGAAAAAGCGGATGCTAGTTTTGCAGTAGGCGATCTATATCTTGGAAAAGTAAAAAAACTCATTCCCGGATTAAATGCTGCATTTATTGACGTTGGTTTTGAGAAAGATGCTTTCTTGCATTATACCGATCTTTCTCCTTTTGCACGATCTATTTTAAAGTTCACGCAATTATCGATGGATCATAAAGAAGATACTGAATTAGACTTTTCTAAATTTCAAATAGAGCCTGAAATTGTTAAAACAGGAAAGATTAATGAAGTATTGAATGGCAAGCCCAATATTTTGGTACAAATATTAAAAGAACCTATTGCCGCAAAAGGGCCAAGATTAAGCTGTGAATTGAGTTTGCCGGGACGATTTGTTGTGTTAACCCCTTTCAACGAAATCGTTGCTGTATCTAAAAAAATTCATTCTGCAGAAGAAAGAAAACGATTACATAAAATTGTAGAAGCCATTCGGCCGAAAAATTTTGGGGTAATTGTAAGAACTGCAGCAGAAGGGAAATCAACATCTGAACTACACCAAGATTTATTGGATCTTACAGAATCATGGAAAAATATTCAGCATAATTTAATTGGCGCTCAAGCCCCAGAAAAAATTATGAGTGAACAGGATAAAACCACCAGCATACTCCGAGATCTGTTGACAGAAGATTTTAATAAAATCGTTATCAACGATAAAAATATCTTTAACGATACCAAAGCTTATATTCAACGCATTGCCCCGGAAAAAGCAGAAATTGTTTCTTATTATAACAATGGCTCTCCCGTATTTGATCATTATGGTATTACCAAACAGGTAAAATCTTCTTTTGGTAAAACAGTAAATTTAAACAGCGGTGCATACTTAATTATAGAACACACCGAAGCATTACATGTAATCGATGTGAACAGCGGATACAAAAGCGTTAGCAATAATCAGGAAGAAAATGCTTTAGAAACAAATTTAGAGGCGGCGGAGGAAATTGCTCGGCAATTAAGACTCAGAGATATTGGCGGCATTATCGTAGTAGATTTCATTGATATGAAAATACCCGATAACAAACGCAAATTGCAAGAAGCCATGGAAGGTTTTATGAAGACTGACCGAGCAAAGCATTCCGTTTTACCGATTTCAAAATTCGGATTGATGCAAATTACTCGTCAGCGTATGAGACCTGAAGTGAACATTAATACTTCAGAAGATTGCCCGGTTTGTAACGGTACAGGTAAAATCTCATCTACCTTATTATTAGAAGACGAAATAGAAAAAAGATTGCACTATTTAGCAACTCATTCTCATAATCGTTTAACCTTGGTGGTGCATCCAATAGTATATTCTTACCTCACCAAAGGATTTTTCTCATCAATCCTTAAAAAGTGGCGTAAGAAATATAAAATCAAATTAAAAATGCAAGAAAATACCAATTATCACCTGATTGAATTCAAATTTTTCGATCAAAATGAGGAAGAAATAAAATTTTAAATAGTTGATAATCAATTATTTAATTGCAAAATTCCCCTTTTTTTATCATAGTCCAATAATCAATCTACCCCTCCTTTCGTATATTATGGGTTTATTAAAAAGGGTAAAATTTATTTTGTGAAATGCCCTATTTCTGTAATTTAGTGGTAGAATTTAATGGGTTAGTAAGTAAGAGGGCTGACAGCAATGTTAGCCCTTTTGCGTTTAAGAGCTTTCACTGTATTGATATCAATTATTTATTTTCAATTACTTCTTTTAATCATCATTCTATCAAAATAAAATCAGTTGATAGCGATTATCTTTATACTATGAGCAAAATTAAAACAGCATTTTTTTGTAGTAGTTGCGGTTATGAAAGTACAAAATGGTTAGGCAAATGTCCTTCATGTAATTCCTGGAATACATTTGTTGAAGAAGTGCTAGATAAAGGAAATAGTAAAGAACAAAATTGGAAAGGTTATACAGATGATAAAAAAATATCTAAAGCAATTGCATTGAATGATGTTACTTCAAAAGAAGAAGAAAGAATCATTACAAAAGATGCTGAATTAAATCGTGTATTGGGAGGAGGAATTGTTCCCGGAAGTGTAGTGTTAGTTGCAGGCGAACCTGGCATCGGTAAAAGCACTTTGTTTTTACAACATGGTTTAATGATGAACGAATTAATTGTGTTGTATATCAGCGGTGAAGAAAGCGAACAGCAAATAAAGATGCGAGCCGACAGAGTAAAAGTTAAAAATGAAAAATTTTATTTACTTACTGAAACAGCTACACAAGCTATTTTTAATGAGATCAAAAAATTAAAACCGCAATTAGTTATTGTTGATTCAATTCAAACGCTGCAATCTAATTTAATTGATTCGAGTGCAGGAAGTGTTTCGCAAATAAGAGAATGTGCAGCAGAATTTCAACGTTTTGCAAAAGACACCAATACACCGGTCTTTTTAATTGGCCATATTACCAAAGATGGAAGTATCGCCGGCCCTAAAATTTTAGAACACATGGTAGATACTGTATTGCAATTTGAGGGTGACCGTCATTATACTTATCGAATTTTAAGAACTTTAAAAAACAGATTCGGTAGTACTGCTGAATTAGGTATTTATGAAATGACCGAAGATGGAATGAAAGCAGTATCCAATCCTTCTGAAATTTTAATTACACAACGAGAAGAGCAATTAAGCGGAAGTGCCATTGCAGCTACATTAGAGGGCATGCGCCCCTTACTGATTGAGGTACAAGCACTGGTTACACAAAGTGTTTATGGAACACCGCAAAGAACCGTAAGCGGATTCGATTTAAGAAGGTTGCAATTGTTATTAGCAGTATTAGAAAAACGTGGTGGATTTTTATTCGGAACAAAAGATGTATTCATTAATATTGCTGGCGGATTGAAAGTTGAAGATCCATCAATTGATTTGGCTATTATTTGTGCATTGCTTTCATCTTACGAAGATATCCCCTTACCCATTCATATTTGCTTTGCCGGTGAAGTTGGATTGAATGGAGAAATTAGAGCAGTGAATAGAATTGAACAACGCATTGCCGAAGCCGAAAAATTAGGTTTCGAAAAAATCATCGTTTCTCGTTACAATAAAAAAAGTTACGACGGTAAAAAATTAAAGATAGAAGTCATTGCTTTAAGTCAGGTTCATGAAGTGTATCAATATTTATTTTAGAAAATAATTTTGATCTTATAATATGATTGCATCAATCAAATCATATTTATCTGATTTTGCTCATTTATTTTTTCCGCATAATTGCGAAGGCTGCGGAACAGATAATTTGCAAAATGATGAATGGCTCTGTACAAAATGTGCATACGAATTACCTGAAACAAATTTCATCAATACCATCAATAACCCTGTTGAAAAAATATTTTACGGGCGAATCAATATTCAACATGCAGCAGCTGCATTTTATTTTACCAAAGATGCTATTTTGCAAAAATTATTGATTCAATTAAAATATAAAGGCAATCAGCAAGTTGGATTGTATTTAGGAATGAAATTAGGTGAGCAATTAAAAGCAGCTGAAAGATTTAATGATATTGACGCGATCATTCCATTGCCACTCAATCCAAAAAAAGAAATCAAACGCGGATATAATCAGGCACAAATAATTTGTGAAGGAATTGTTGCTGTTTGGAAAAAACCCATTTATAAAAACATTGTTGCAAGAAAGTATTTTACAGAAACACAAACGCAACAGAATCGTGTGCATCGATGGCAAAATATGCAATCTGTTTTTGAGGTCAGCGATACGAAAACGCTGGCAAACAAACATATTTTATTAATTGACGATGTAATAACCACCGGCGCCACTTTAGAAGCTTGCGGGGCCGCCATTCTAAAAATCCCAGGTACCAAATTGAGCATTGCAACTGTCGCTTATACTATTTAGTTAACATTCATCACAATTTCCTCAACTTTTTTACAAAAAGATTGTTCTTTGCATATACATAAAAAACTAAAACATATGAAATATCTATTTATCTTAACGGCAGTAGTAATGCTAAGTGCTTTTACCTTACCCGGAGGAGACAGCATTCATTCTTTCAAAGTAAAATCTATTGAAGGAAAAGATTTAGACCTGTCAAAATTCAAAGGAAAGAAAATATTGATTGTTAATACGGCATCAAAATGCGGATATACTCCACAATATGAAGCATTGGAAAAAGTATACGAGCAATACAAAGACAAATTAGTAATCATTGGTTTCCCTTGCAATCAATTTGGCGGACAAGAACCGGGAACTGAAACCGATATTCAGGAATTTTGTAAAGCACGTTATGGTGTTACTTTTCCTTTAACTGCAAAGATTGATGTGAAGGGAGATAATATTGCACCCATTTATAAATGGTTATGCAGTAAAACTGAGAATGGTGTTTTAGATGCTACCATTACATGGAACTTCAATAAATTTTTATTGGATGAAAACGGTAAAATGATCGCTTATTTTCCAAGTAAAGTAACACCTGATAGCGAGGAAATTTTAAAATATTTGAAATAGTCTTATTAACATATTTCGATAAACCACAAAAGAAGATACTCAATATGGGTATCTTCTTTTATTTTGCATTATCTAAAAATATCTATGCTGTTTAAAGATGTAATAGGGCAAGAACAAGTGAAACAACAACTGGTTGATATGGTTCAACAAAACCGACTCAGCCATGCATTATTATTTTTAGGAAAAGAAGGAAGCGGTGCTTTACCCTTAGCATTGGCATTTGCGCAATACGTGGTTGCACTACCGCAACCATCTCCTGTTGTGGAAGATTTATTTGGTGGCTTTACTGCAATAGAGACAAAACCTGCATTTGTACATCCTGATGAAATTCAATCTCAACAAGCATTTCAACGTGCACATCAATTAATACATCCCGATCTGCATTTCTCTTATCCGGTTATCCCAAGAAAAAGCGGCGATAAACCAAAGAGCAGTGATTACATTAATGAATGGAGAGAATTCATTCAACAATTTCCTTATGGCAATGTTTATGATTGGTTACAATTTATTGGGGCAGAAAATAAACAAGGCAATATTACTGCGGAAGAGTGCAATGATATTATCCGTCAGTTGAATTTAAAAAGTTTTGAAAGTGAATACAAAATTCTGGTGTTGTGGATGCCCGAATATTTAGGTAAAGAAGGAAACAAATTATTAAAGCTAATTGAAGAACCGCCTGCCAATACTTTATTTATTTTGGTTGCAGAAAATGATGAACAAATATTACCAACTATTTTAAGTCGTTGCCAATTAATAAAAATTCCTTCACTTGAAATTAAAGAGATTGAAGCTGCATTAATTAACAGAGCAAAAGCTGCACCTGAAATTGCGCAACAATTAGCAAGTATTTGCGAAGGCAATTACAGAGAAGCTTTGCAATTATTACAACATGCCGAAGAAGATTGGCAAAGTTTATTGAGGGAATGGCTGAACGCTATTTTAAAAGGCGGACCATTGGCACAAATAAAATTTACAGAAGAAGTAAGCAAATTGGGTCGTGAAAAACAAAAACAATTTTTACGATACTTTAATCATTTGCTTGAACAAAGTATTCGGATAAAAATTATTGGTTTAGATAAAATTTCATTGGCAGATAACGAAAAAGATTTTGCACAACGCTTAAATAAAATTGCCAGTGTTAGTCAGCAAGAAGCCATCATCGAAGAATTAGATAAAGCAGCTTATTACATTGAACGCAATGCCAATGGCAAAATGCTGTTTCAGGCATTGAGCATTAAACTGTTCCATATCATCCAAAATAAAGTGGTCCTTGCCATTTAAGCCATCGTTTCAATTAATTCCCTATTTTTGATTGTAAGGAAAGGGTTGTGGATACGAGCTGTAGTGCAAATGGCAACTTTGGTTGCGTCGCACTCTTTAAACTGTATATCGCTTATCATTATATAGAGAAAGCAAAACAATGTGTTATTTTAATTATATATCATCATAGTTCAGCCATGTTCTGAACCTTGAAGTGAGTGACACAACCACAGTTGAAAGTAGTATAGCAGCTTATCCCGCAAAATTTTTCTTTATTTAAATTTTTATTATCTAACATTATTGATATGGCTTGTGGATCTTGTGGAACAAAACCGGGTGGTTGCAAAAGCAATGGTGGCTGCAGTACGGGTAGTTGCAACAGAATGAATGTACATGATTGGTTAATGAATTTACCATTTGCCGATCCGGAAAGCAGTTGCAAAGTAGTTGAAGTAAGTTTTAAACAAGGAAGCAGAAAAGATTTTTACAGAAATACCACTTTGCAATATTTAGAGAAAGGTGATCTGGTAACTGTTGAAGGAGTAGGCGGCTTTGATGTAGGTGAAGTTTCATTAACCGGTGAATTGGTGCGCATGCAAATGAAGAAACGTGCAGTAGATGAATTTAGTCCTGACATGAAAAAAATTCTTCGCAAAAGCAGCGACAGAGATATTGAAAGTTTTAGAATTAGTAAAGATCGCGAAGCAACGGTATTGGCAAAATCCCGTGAACATGCGATACGATTGAAATTACAAATGAAATTGAGTGAAGTAGAAATTCAAGCCGATGGCAAAAAAGCTACTTTTTTTTATACAGCAGATGACAGAGTTGATTTTCGTGAACTGATTAAACAATATGCCGGAGAGTTTAAGTTGAAAGTGGAGATGCGGCAAATTGGTATTCGTCAGGAAGCAGCAAAAGTTGGAGGCATTGGCAGTTGCGGAAGAGAATTATGTTGCAGTACCTGGCTGACTGATTTTAAAAGTGTAAATACCACTGCTGCACGTTATCAAAATTTATCTATCAATCAAACCAAATTAAGCGGACAATGCGGAAGACTGAAATGTTGTTTGAATTATGAGTTGGATACTTATTTAGATGCCTTGCAACATTTTCCTGATAATGCTGAAACATTAGAAACAGCAAAAGGAACTGCAATGTTAATTAAGAAAGACATTTTTAAAAATTTGATGTGGTATATTATTCAAGGTGGCGCCAAACATTATCCGTTAACCATTCAAAAAGTAAAAGAGATAAAAAAATTAAATGCACAAGGTATTCGCCCGGAAGAATTAGAAACGGTTGATGTAACAACAGGCAAACCAAAAGAAATAGAAGCACAGTTTGTAGATGTGGTTGGACAAATTAGTTTAAGAAGTTTAGAAAAAAATGATCGTAAAAGAAGAGAAGAGAACAGAAGACAAGATACAAGACAACAAGATAACAGGAATCAGGATAAAAGAAATCAAGGCCCAAGATATCAAGATAGCAGAAACAGACCGCCGCAGGATAGAAACCAGCAACAGCAAAGGTTTCAGCCTAGGACACCACAAAACAGGCCACCGCAAAGACCTAATCCAAATCAAGCGAATCAGGATAAGAAAGATTAAAATAAAAAGAGCCGCATTGTTACGGCTCTTTTTATTTAATTACAACTTCTCCATTTCATTCTTCACAAACTCCATCAATGTTTTAATATGGTTGGGAGACAAATCTAATTTCAATCCCGCTGCTGCATATAATTCAGGCAATGTTTTTGTGCCACCTAAACTCAATGCATTAATATAATTACTGATTGCCTTTTGTTTATCTTGCTTGTATTGCATCCATAAACCAATCGCGCCTAATTGTGCAATACCATATTCAATATAATAAAACGGTACTTCAAATAAATGCAATTGTCTTTGCCACGCAATGGTTCTGTATTGTTCCAATCCGGTAAAATCGATACTGTTGGTAGAAAATTCATTTAATATCTCCATCCATTTTTCTTTTCTTTCTTCAATAGTATGTGTTGGGTTTTCGTACACCCAATGTTGAAATTTATCTATGGTGGCAATCCACGGAAAAATAGTGATGGTTCTTTCTAACTGATGTTCTTTTGCTCTTTTTAAATCTTCTGCATTATCAAAGAAACTTTCCCAATGATCCATAGAGAATAATTCCATCGTCATGCTCGCTACTTCGGCAATCTCCATCGGATATTCTTTAAATGCACTCAACTCTAAATTGTGTGATAAGAAAGAATGAATGGCATGTCCCCCTTCATGCACCATGGTGGTAACATCATCCATTTGTCCGGCTGCATTCATAAAAATAAATGGCGCACCGCTTTCTGCCAACGGGCAGTTATATCCGCCGGGAGCCTTGCCCTTCTTGCTTTCCAGGTCAAAGTGCTTTAACTCATTCATCTTTTTTAAACAATCCGCAAAGAATGGATTGAGTTCTTCAAAACATTGAATGGACTTATCTAATAATTCTTTTCCTGTTGTAAACGGTTTCAATGGTTCAACACCCAAAGGTTCTGCTTCGGTATCCCATGGACGTAATACATCCAATGCTAATTTTTCTTTTTTCTGTTGATATATTTTTTCAACCAACGGCAATACATGCAACTTCACTGCTTCATGAAATTGAAAACAATCTTCTTTGGTATAATCGAATCTTCCTAATTCCACAAACTTATAATCACGATAATTTTTATAGCCTGCATTTAATGCCACTTGATGCCGTTTGGCAATTAAAGATGAATACAATTCATTCATTGCATCTCTATCCTGCCATCTTCTTTCCTGAATTTTTTTATACACTTCTTCTCGCAAACTTCTATCGTGATGATGTAAAAATTTAGACGCTTGTTGCAAAGTATATTCTTGTCCGCTTACTTCAACGGTCATCTTTCCTGCAATAGCGCCATATTGTTGTTGCATCACACTCAACTCTGCCTGCAATGGAATATTTTCTTCTCTAAATAAATCAATACTCTTTTTTACACTTCTTAAATAAGTAAAGAATTTTTGCTGATCGAGTTGTTTAGTAAATGGTGAAGCGATCAATTTTTTATTCAATGCATCTGCATAAGGCTGAATCTTAGGTTGAATTTCCATACAGAAATAAGTAAAAGCTTCTTCCAAACTTCTATCTGTTGTATCACAGGTCATTTTTATTTGACGCCAGCAGGCATCTTCACTTACAACAGCTTCCAGTTCACTCATATCTTTCAACCAATGTTGCAGATCATCTGCAGAATCAATGGTTCTGTCCAATAAGTTTTTAAAATAAGGTTCTACTGCTTCCCAACTGGTAACGGTGAAATTATTTGGCAGGAAATGACGTTCAATCTTTTTGATATCCGCACTTAAATGCATTGTGTAAAAATTTTATGACACAAATGTAATATATGCACGCATGTAAAGATGAATAGTTTTATTTTTACCAACTTAAGTAAATGTGAAGATTTTGACAGACATCATACAATTATTGCCCGATAATATTGCCAATCAAATTGCAGCAGGTGAAGTGATTCAACGACCTGCCAGTGCAGTAAAAGAATTATTAGAAAATGCTGTGGATGCCGGTGCCACAGAAATTCAATTGATCATTACCGATGCAGGGAAAAGTTTAATTCAGGTAATTGATAATGGCAATGGCATGAGTGAGACCGATGCAAGAATGGCTTTTGAACGACATGCAACGAGTAAGATAAAAGTGATTGAAGATCTCTTCAAAATAAAAACCATGGGCTTTCGCGGAGAAGCATTGGCAAGTATTGCGGCCGTTGCACAAGTTGAATTAAAAACCCGCAAAGCAGAAAATGAATTAGGGACTTTTATTGAAATAGAGAACAGCATGGTATTAAAGCAAGAGCCTTGTGCCTTTGCCGTTGGTACGAGCATCAGCATGAAAAATTTATTTTTCAATGTGCCTGCTCGCAGAAATTTTTTAAAAAGCAATGCTGCCGAAATGCGACATATTGTTGATGAATTTATTCGGGTAGCAATGGCATTTCCGCAAATATTTTTTTCATTAACGAGCAATGGTCAACAGGTTTTTTATTTAGAGTCGGGTAATTTAAAACAACGCATCATTCAAATACTCGGTAATCAATACAATGCCAAAATGGTGAGCGTACATGAAGAAACAGATTACATGAACATTTACGGTTTTGTTGGCAAACCGGAAACAGCCAAGAAGACGAGAGGCGATCAATATTTTTTTGTAAACAGCAGGTTTATTAAAAGTGCTTATCTCAATCATGCTGTCAACAGTGCATTTGAGAACATGATTGCCAAAGATAGTTTTCCGAGTTATGTTTTATTTATTGATCTTGATCCATCACAAATTGATATCAATGTTCATCCCACCAAACAGGAAATAAAATTTGAAGATGAAAAAATTATTTATGCATTTGTGCAAGCCGCAGTAAAACATGCATTGGCACAATTTAGTATTGCACCATCATTAGACTTTACCTTAAATGCAGAGATTCAAAATTTGGAAGCTGTAAATAAACCATTTACAGCTGAAAAAAAAGAAGCGGCTGCTTCATCGAACTTATTTAAAACATTTACGCAAAAAAATCAGGCGCATTTTTTTGAAAAGAATGATCAGAACGAATTAAAACATTGGAAGGATTTTTTTGTACCCTCAACTTCAGAAGGAGTGTTTAAAAGCATCATTGAAAATTCAAGATTAGAATTTGAAAAGCAAAATGTAACTTCAGCATTTAACATTCAACATGCAACATTTCTTCATCTGCACAATACATATATTATTGCAGCAACCAATAACGGTTTTATTTTAGTGCATCAGCAATTAGCACATGAAAGAATTTTATACGAGAAATTTTCTGCTGCTTCTCATGGCCAGCAAATGCCTGCACAAAAAAGTTTATTTCCCATTACTTTGGAATTAGCAGCCGCCGATGCAGTGTTGTTAACAGAATTATTACCCGACTTATCCGTTATCGGCTATCAAATAGAACCTTTTGGCAGCAATAGTTTCGTGATACAGGCTTCGCCTGCTGATGTATTACAGGGAAACGAGAAAAATGCTATTGAATTACTGATAGAACAATTCAAACATTTTAGCAGTGAAGTGAAATTTTCTAAAAGGGAAAAATTAATCCGCTGCATGAGCAGGCAACAAGCCATTAAAGCCGGACAAACTTTGTCTCAAAAAGAAATGCAAACATTGGTAGAAGCATTGTTTGAATGCAAAACACCCAATGTTACCGTGTCCGGCGCTCCTACTTATTTAGAATTTAAAGAAGATTATTTAGATAGAATGTTTGGAAGATAGAATTACACGAATTAGCCTATTGTAAAAGCTGCCAGTTTTAAACTATGCAAATTCGTGTAATTCGAAAAAAAACCATGTAATCATAAATCAGTATTTATCCATCACACTCGTTAAAAATTTCTCTACTGCTCTGCGTATGGCAGTTGCTGATGCCTGATGATTATTCACCAACACAGAGAAAATATATTGCTTGCCTTTATTAGTAATGATATAACCGCTTAATGCAACATTATTACTCAGTGTTCCCGTTTTAGCATAAATTTTTCCTGCATAATTTTTATAATAGCCGCTTAATGTACCATCGTTACCTGTTGAAAGTATTGTGGATATTCTGTTCCAGCCGAATTCATTTTTTATCTTTTCCAATACAGCAACAAAATCTTGAGGAGAAATTAAATTGTATCTGCTTAATCCGCTGCCATCCACCCATTTGGGTTTTTGAGGTAAGTCTTTATAATCGGTTTTCAATAGTGTATCAATGATCTTTGCATCACTCATCAATCCCAATCTTTCATTACTCACCATTAATAAAGTTTGTTCTGCAAAAAAATTATCGCTGCGGTGCATGGTTATTTTTAAAAGAGAGTCGGTGGGTTGAGAATGAATAAAGTTTCGATAACGATAAGCATCAGCCATCCAATGAGAGAAATCAACTTTTCCTTTAAGTGTATCATTCAATAATGCGTATTGCATTTCCGGTGCAGGGGTTTTTCCATTTAAGAAATTTGCTGGCGGAATACTTGTTCTAAATGGAATATCAGTTGCCGAAAATTTTGAGTTGGATAACGAAATAAAAAATTTATTTGATTCAATTTCTCTGCGAACTGAAAAATTTTTATCCAATAAAATTTTGGTCTTCGAATTATTCTCACTTTGTATATAACCATAATCATGGGAATACATAAAATTTGGAGATACAGCAATGGTATCATTATTTAAACGAAATCTTATCACATTTCCATAAATAGGGAACTCGCTTCTTTCAGCCATATAATCACTACTATAATCATCCCAAGCCCAACCGAATCCTAATGGTCTTTCTTTTCCTCTTGGTCGACTAACGTATGTTTTAAAAGGATAATTTTTTAAAAAATCATAAATAGGTTGATCCTTAAAATCAGGATGCAAGAAAGTTGGATCAGCAGTAGCTTGAAAAGACAAACTACTATCCTTACCATATTCATATCTCAACCCAACCAAACTATCTCCCAAATATTTCATCGCCGCATAACAGGTCAATAATTTGGTATTGCTGGCAGGTATAAAATATTTATCACCCTGATAATTATACACATATTTTTTTTTACTCGCATCATACAAACTAATACCCACGTGAGCCGGCGCAAAATTGCTGTCGCTTAAAATATCCAGCTTCGCTAATTTTCCTATTTGTTTATTTACCGAACAGGAAATCATCAAAAGCATAGAAGCCGCAAAGAACAAGAAATTGAAAGAAAATGTACGTTGCATAAAAAATCAATTTAAAATAATTCATCCATTCATCAACAAAACAATGAATGTTATCAGCAAATCCTTAATTTCAACACCCTAAAATTAACTGTAATGAAAATACAACATCATTTATTAATCGCTTCTGTTTTATTCAGCACGGTTGCTTTGGCAACCAACGGAGATAAACCAATAAAAAATACTCCGCCAGAAAAGAAAAAATATATTGATAAAGCCAATATGGATTTATCGGTTAAGCCCGGTGATAATTTTTATTTGTATGCCAATGGCACATGGGTAAAAAACAATCCCGTACCTGCATCCAGAACACGTTGGGGAAGTTTTGATGAATTGCGTCAGGAAAGTTCTAAACGTTTGCAAACTTTATTGGAAGAGGCTGCCACTGCAAGTAATCGCGACAGAAAAACACAGATAATCGGTGATTTTTATAAAAGCGGCATGGATAGTTTGGCCATTGAAGCAAAAGGGTATCAACCGATCAAAGCTGATTTAGACAGATTGAATACTGTTTCAAGTGTAGCTGATATAATTCGTGAAGTGGTTGATCTTCGCGTTAGCGGTTCCGGTCAACCTTTATTTGGAATGAATGTAGGACCTGATAGAAAAAATGTAATGGTGTATATTCCTTCCATCGGACAAGGCGGCACCAGTTTACCTGATAGAGATTATTATTTGAAAGATGATGCGCGCAGTGTAAAAATTCGCAGTGCTTATAAAGTGCAATTACAAAAAATGTTTTCATTAGTAGGTGAAGATGCCGCCACTGCTGCTGCAAGTGCTGTAAGAGTTTTGAAGATTGAAACTGCTTTGGCTGCTGCACAAATGAGCCGCATTGAAATGCGTGATCCTAACAAAACCTATCACAAGTTTGCTGTAAAAGATTTAAGTGCTACCACGCCAAACATTAACTGGGCTTGGGTTTTAAACGAAGCAAAAATTAAAGGCGCTGATAGTGTATTGGCAGGCAATCCTGAATTTTTAAAGAAAGTGAATGCAATGCTCACTGAATTTTCTTTAAATGACTGGAGAAGTTATTTACGCTGGAATTTAATTAGAAGTGCAGCACCTTATTTAAGTCATGATTTTGTGGATGCAGAATTTGAATTAAGCAAAGTACAAACCGGACAAAAAGTTCCCACACCTCGTTGGGAAAGAATGAGTAGTTTAATTGATAGAATGTTGGGTGATTTAGTTGGACAGATTTATGTAGAAAAATATTTTAAACCGGAAGCCAAAGCATATATGGTTAATTTGGTAAACAATATGCAGGCAACTTTCGGCGAACGCATTAAACGCTTGGATTGGATGAGTGATGCTACTAAAACAAAAGCATTGGAAAAACTGAATGCCATCGTTAAAAAAATTGCCTATCCTGATAAATGGAGAACCTATGATGGCGTTGAAGCAACTCCCGATAATTTTTATAAGAATGTAAAAAGTTGCAGCGTTTGGTTTTATAATTATAATGTAGGTAAAATGGGGAAACCGGTTGACAGAACTGAAATGGGTATGACACCGCCAACCATCAATGCATCTTATAATCCATCCAGCAATGATATTACTTTCCCGGCAGGCATCTTACAATTTCCTTTCTTTGATTTTGGCGCAGATGATGCAGTGAATTATGGTGGAATTGCTGCGGTAATTGGTCATGAAATGACACATGGTTTTGATGACCAAGGCCGCCAATTTGATGCAGTAGGTAATTTAAAAGATTGGTGGACAAAAGAGGATGCAGATAAATTTATTGCCAAAGCAAATGAAGTAGTAAAACAATACGATGCATTAACCGTACAAGATTCCATTCATGTACAAGGCAAATTAACTTTGGGAGAAAACTTAGCCGACTTAGGCGGATTAAACATTGCTTACGAAGCATTCTCTAAAACAGAACAGTTTAAAAAAGGAAAAAAGATCGATGGTTTTACGCCACAACAACGTTTCTTTTTAAGCTGGGCACAGGTTTGGAGAAACAATACCCTTCCTGAAACAGAAGCCCAATTAATTAAAACAGATCCGCATTCTCCGGGTTTACATCGTGCCAATGCACCCGTTACTAATATTGATGCATGGTATGCAGCATTCAATATTCAACCGGGAGATAAAATGTATAAAGCACCAGAAACAAGAACACATATTTGGTAATAGTAAATAAAAAAAATAAAAAAAGTCCGAATAGTTTATTCGGACTTTTTTTATGTAACCAACACCAGTAATACAATTCAACTTTTGTTGTGTCACTCACTTGTACTGCAACAATACAATTCAACAATTAACTTCTTTCCGCATTGCGCATCCATCTTTCCGGAATCTCATTATTACTGGCCAATACATAATCTGTTTTACTGCAAGCAATAAATTTTCCGTCCAATGTTTGCATCCACCATCTTCCTGTTCTTTTGCTTTGCAAAAACACTGTTTCAAAATCTGCAAACACCAAATGAAATTCATTGAAATTATTCCGTTCTTCGATAGATGTTTCCAGTTTCGCTTTATACATCCCATCCATCAAATACCATAACATTTGTGCAATTTGTGTAGCGGTTAATCCATGAATATCATTTTCTTCATGATAACCGTAAATGCCTATGCTGCTTATGTTTGGGCTCATGCCTGCATATTGCATCAAAGTGCAGGCTTCTTCTCCGGTAAATCCATTGGGTGATACAATATTCGCCGGTGCATGTGCATTTTGAATAGCAGAAATATCAAAAGAAAATAAATTCGCATTACGAATATTCGGTTCCATCTCTTCTAAATTCTCTTTCACTTTACCAACACGATAGCAATCAAAACGAAGCTTATCAATTGTCTCCAACATATGCGGATGAACAAAATAGCTTTGAAAGCCAATATGATTATAATGACGAATAAAATTAGGTTCACCTGTTAATAATTTCATTAAGAAATTTTCTTCTGCCAATACACTATCCATATTCAGATCGATCTTTGCATCTACACAAGCAGCTTCAATAATTTTTTCGTTGGCTACGTACACACCATATTGCGCCAAGGTAATATCATGCGATCCGCCAATGATTACTACTCTTTTTTTATAATCGATCAATTCACTCACCACTGCTTTTACAGCAGCATAAGAATCTTGCAAAGTGGCACCTTGTTTTACATTGCCTACATCAGCCACCTGCACATCATGGTGCCAATGAAATAATTTATAAAATACTTTTCTAATAGCATTCGCAGCATTAGAATGTTCGTATTGCAAACCAGCCCCTCGCATTTCACCACATCCCACCAACACAATATCTGCATGACTGATGTCGGGAAAATTTTCGTCATATACGGCAATATGTCTGCCCAATTGTGTATCCTTATATCCTTCATCATTGGATAGCTGTGCCACATTGATTGGATCTAAAAAATCTATGATCGTTTCTACACTCATGTTAAATTCTTTGCAACAAACATACACAAATGAAACAATGTTTAACCCATCATTAACCACAATTCATCCACTACATTCAAGTATCTATGTACATTTGTCTCCTTCGATTATGATGAGAAAGATATTTTTTTTATTCTTGACTTTTTTGTTGCTCACCGTTGCAACTGTTTCTGCACAAATTCAATTCTCCATTAAACCCGGTGCAAGTATTATTGGCAAAGAAGATGTATTGCAAGTGAGTTATGAAATAAGTGGCGTAGCCAATGCGAATTTTGACCCCCCTTTGTTTCCAAAATGGAAGTTATTATCCGGACCCAATTTTTCATCCGAACAAACAATGGTGAATGGAAAAACAGAGAAGAAGGTATCCTTTGTTTTTTTATTACAACCCATTGTCGCAGGAACAATCGATTTACCCGAAGCAACTATATTAATTGATGGTAAAAAATTTGTTGCCAAGTCTGTTGGTATTACAGTAAAAAATACTGCACATGTTGCCGGTGCATCAACACCATCGAATAGCGTACAATTACCCGGCAATATTTTGCAGGAAGATATAATGAGTGAAAGTGAAATGGATAAGACATCTATTTTAAAACCCGGTGAGAATATTGCAGCAAAAATTAAAAATAATCTTTTTGTCAAAGTCATTCCCAACAAGCAAATCTGCTTTGTTGGTGAGCCTATATCGGTTAATTATAAATTATATACTCGATTACATTCTCAATCTAAAGTAACCAAACAACCATCATTTACCGGCTGTACTGTTTATGAAATGACGGAAGGAGATGGCTCTCCGCAAATAGAAAAAATTAATGGAAAAGAGTATCGCGTATATACCATCAGAAAATTACAATTGATTCCATTACAAACCGGCGAATTAAAATTAGACATCACTTCTGTAGATAATGAAGTTACTTTTTTTAATAGTGAAAGAGACGCATATACAGGTAATGGTTTCGTTCAAAATATTACCGTCAGCAATGAGCCGATGAGTATTCATGTAAATGCATTGCCCGTGAATGTAAAAACAAAAGATAGCAATATTGCCATTGGCAATTTTTCAATCAATGCAACTGTATACAAATTAAAAGATACAGCCGGTGATAATAACAGTTTACAAATAACCATTCAGGGAACAGGAAATTTTCAAAGCATTGAATGCCCTGTAATTCAATGGCCATCTGCTATCGATCATTTTGAAACAAATTCAAAGGATGATGTTAACAAGCTTATTTTTCCTGCCGAAGGCAGCAGAACATTTACCATTCCGTTTACTGTTAAACAAAAAGGAACAATTATAATTCCTAAAATTGCTTTTAATTATTTTGATGCCGATAAACATGAATACAAAACTGTTTATGCAGATTCTATTGTTATTAATGCTGACGAAGCTTTGAAGAATAATATTGATTTTAGTAAAGTAACAGAAGATATTAGCAACAGAAAATATATTTGGATTGTTGCAGGAATTGCTTTGTTAGCAGGCTTCGGTATTTGGCTACAATCAGGAAAAGAAAAAAAGAAAGCAGATGAAAAAATAATTATACCGAAAATAAAAAATGATATTCCTGTTATAGAAAAAATTGCGATCAATTATCATGAGCAATTAAATGAATTGTTATTAATTGAAGATGATAAATCTTTTTATACAAAAGCAAAAGAACTTATTGCAGCTTATACAAAAGACCATCCGCATAAAAAAGCTTTGGGCGATACGCTCATCCAACAATGCAATGAAGCTTTGTATTCACCTGTTTCATCTATTAATAAGGAAACAGTGTTTATCAAACTGGAATCTCTAATCAGCTAATCAACAAATTTATATCCTACACCTCTTACCGAATGAAAATGTTGTGGGTTTCTGCTGTCTCTTTCAAAATATTTTCTGAAGTTTAAAATAAAATTATCGATCGTTCTGGTAGTTGGATAAACATTGTATCCCCACACAATTTGTAAAATCTTTTCTCTGGTTACCACATTTCCTTTATTATCAATTAACAGTTTTAACAACATCGTTTCCTTCTTACTCAATTCTACCTTTTGTCCTGTATAAGTTGTAGCAATTTGCGCATCAAAATCAATAATATTGTCATTAAATTGATAAACCTGACCAACCACTTCTTTTACCAATAATTGCTTGTTCTTATCAATCAGCTTTTCAATGCGCAACAATAATTCTTCCAAATTAAATGGCTTGGTTAAATAATCATCAGCTCCTTTCTTCAAGCCCAAAACCCTGTCTGCACTTGAGTTTTTAGCACTCAACATTAAAATAGGAACCTTATTATTATTCACTCGTACCGTTTCTGCAACACTAATTCCATCCATTTCGGGTAACATAATATCCAATACAATCAAATCAAAATATTCATTGACAACAGCTTTTAAAGCAGCCTTGCCATCAAATGCAGAAGAGACTTCATAACCCTCCATCTCTAAATTTAACTTCAGCGTTTCATGAAGGTTTTCTTCATCTTCAACCAACAAAATATTTCCTCTTGAACTTTCTTTCATTAAACAATAAATGTTATGGTAAAAATACTTCCTTGCGGCATATTATCTGTAACAATGATTTTGCCATTATGTTGCTCAACTATTTTTCTGCATAAATATAAACCCAATCCGGTACCCTTTGCTTTACGAACATTTTCATTACCGGTACGATAAAATTTTTCAAACACTTTTTTCTTTTCGCAATCTGTAATACCCGAACCATTATCGGCAATTTGTAATTGAATTTGATCTTGTAATTTTTGTAGTTTTATTTCGATGGTTGATTCTTTAGGAGAATATTTAATGGCATTCTCAATTAAATTACTTAATAACATTTGCAATAACAATTGTTCTCCGTTTAATTGAATATTTTCCTGTATTGCAGCATTGATAGTTCTTTGCGGATATCTTGCTTTAAATTCTTGAGTACCCGAATGAATCAAATAAGTTAAATCAATTTCCGTTTTTGCAGGCGCATAATCATATGCATCCATTTGCGCAGCAAGCAAAATATTATTACATAAAGTGTTTAATCTGTCTGTTTCCTGTAAAGTATGGCTGATTAACTTTTGTTGTTGTTCTATTTCCAGTTTTCTTTTTTGCAATGTTTCTAAATTCAATTTGGCAACAGCGATCGGCGTTTTTAATTCATGTGTAACAGCCATCATAAAATTTTGTTGCTGTTGAGATAATTTAATTTGTCTGCGTACCGCCTGATACACAAATAAAGCTCCAATTAAAATCAATGCTAAAAAAGTAAATCCTTCGCCGAGGTATTGTGCCGTTTTCCTTTTTTCTTCTTCCTTTATTTTTTCAAGAGAAGAAAAATAAAACGGATCATTTTTTTTCAGTTGTTCCATTTTCAATTCTGTCATTACAGAATTTTGTTTATTAAGTGCAATAAACCACCAGAATAATGCAGCAATAATATAAGCCAACAGAAACCAATAAACAATAGTAACAATAGATAATTTATGTTTATGAAAGAATTGCATTACTTAACTTTTTCTACTCTGATACCGACTGAAAGTATTGCCTGCAAAGGATCTTCACGCATTACTTGCTGAAGCGTAAATGTATAATTTCCTTTTTTTAGTTTAGCGGGGGCCGCATTAAACAATATTCTTTGTTCAAAGATATCATCCATGCCTGTTCCCAACCATTTGGTGTTATCTGCTAATGTGAATTCTCTTTTGATGGTATAACTTGAATCAGGGTCTTTCACTGTTACCTTTAACCAGATATTTTTAAAATGATACGCATCTTCATGTCTGATTACAAAATAAATATCATAAGAAGATATCGTGTCACTGATCTTAAAATCGAAAGAAGGTTTATCATTTCCTTTCCACTGATGAGATGGAAAATTAGTAGAGCGTTCAAATACATCGAGCGTATTACAAGAAATAACAAAACTGCTTACTAGTATAACCAACAACAATCGCATACAAAATTTTTTATAAAACATTCAACACTTGTTCTTTTGCTTTTTCCAATTCATCTTTCATTAACACTACACATTTTTGAATTTGCGCATCATAAGCTTTAGAGCCGGTAGTGTTGATTTCTCTGCCAAACTCCTGTAAGATGAAGGATAGTTTTTTTCCTTTGCTTTTATCTTTCTCATTTAAAATGGAACGAAAATAATCGCAATGATTTCTCAATCGAACCTGCTCCTCGCTGATATCAATCTTTTCAATATAGAAAATCAGTTCTTGTTCTAATCGGTTACTGTCATAATTTTCTTTACCCACATTGTCTTCCAATAATTTTTTTAAGCCTTCTTTTATTTTTTCTCTGCGCAAGGGTTCTAGTTCTACAATGGCTTTTTGCTGAATCTCAATATTGGTCAATCGTTGTAACAGATCAGCTTCTAATGATTTCCCTTCATCTTTTCTGTGTTCATTCAAATCATTGATTGCAGTTTTTAACACCAATGCAAATTCTTTCCATTCATCATCTTTCAACATTTCGGTTGAGTTAACCACTACTTCAGGTAAACGTAAAATAGCTGCAAGTAAATTATCTTTATCAGCATGTAATTCATCTGCAATTTGAATAACGGATTGATAATACGCTTTTAATAAATCTGTATTAATAGTAACCGGTTTAGCTGCACCATTTTGTTTGATGGAAATTAAACATTCCACGCTACCTCTTTCCAAGCCTTCATTCAGCATGCTGCGTACTTCAAATTCAAATGGTTTTAATAAAGAAGGTATTTGTAAACGCAGGTCAAATTGTTTTCCATTAAGCGATCGCATTTCTACGATAAATGTTTTATTACCAATGGTTTGTTCTGCCCTTCCGTAACCTGTCATTGAATATAGCATGAAATATTTTTAATGATGATGTTCAGTTAAAGGTAAAAATAGTTGAAATTATACATTGATGTATCAAAAGGGCTAAAGTGCTCATGTAAATAGCCATTGACCGATTTATTTAAAAACTTATAACCTGCAATCGTTTGCATAAAATGGGATTTTTTTGTCGTGCATAGTTGTATGTTTATCTTTAACCATCAACGATTGCATATGAACTTCCCCAAGCCAAAACTTTCTTTTTTACAGATTATCAACATGAATGTGGGTTTCTTTGGAATTCAATACAGCTTTGGCTTACAGCAAAGTGCAGTGAATCCAATTTACGATTTTTTAGGCGCAAGTCCCGATCAAATCCCCCTACTCAATCTTGCCGGTCCTGTAACTGGTTTATTAATTCAACCCATTATTGGTGTGTTGAGTGATAGAACATGGCATCCAAGGTTTGGGAGAAGAAAGCCCTTTTTTTTTATAGGCGCACTACTTTGCAGCATCACTTTATTTTTCTTCCCCTTCAGCAGCAGTTTATGGATGGCCGCCGGTTTATTATGGATTTTGGATGCAGGTAATAATACCGCGATGGAACCTTATCGTGCTTTCATTGCCGATAAACTTCCGGCTAATCAACATGCAACAGGATTTCTAACGCAAAGTTTTTTTACCGGACTGGGTATTACCTTAGCCAATCTTTCATTATTTGTTTTTCAAAAATATTTTCCACACAGCAATGGTAAAATTCCTTATTGGGTATTCGGTTCTTTCTTTTTAGGTTCGGTTTGTTCTATTTCATCTGTTGTATGGTCTATTAAAACAACACCGGAAATTCCGCCAACAGATGAAGAGCTAATCAAATTAAAAGCCAACAAAAAAAGCATTACAGCACCTTTTATAGAAATCATACACGCTATAAAAGATATGCCAACCGTAATGTGGCAATTGGCATTGGTTTATTTATTTCAATGGTATGCATTGTTTTGTTATTGGCAAAACGCATCAAAAAGTATTGCACAATCTGTTTGGCATACAACACCTAACGGAAATAAAGTTTTATACGAAGAAGCTGTTGGATGGACCGGATTGGTGAATGGATGGTATAATGTTGCCACATTTTTATCCGCATTCGGTTTGGTTGTATTGGCAAAAAAATACAGTCCGAAGTTGGTGCATGTTTCCTGTTTATTATTAGCAGGCATTGGATTGATGATATTCCCACATATCGAAAATAAATATCTGCTCTTTGCACCCATGACTGGCTTTGGTATTGCATGGGCAAGTATGATGGGTGTTCCGTATTTAATGGTGATTGGCAATATTCCCAAAGAAAGATATGGTGTATATATGGGCATCATTAATATGATGATTGTGATACCCATGATTTTACAGAACATTACATTCGGCTATATCCTAAAAAATTTCCTGAATAATAATTCTGGTTATGCCATCACATTTGCAGGAGTATTTTTATTAATTGCTGCAGCCGCAACAACATTAATTAAAACTGTAAAAGCAACAGAAGAAATAACGCTGCCAATGGGTGGCGGACATTAAACATAAATAAACGTTTTATGAGCGATAAAGTTTTATGTATTGGAGAAGCCTTGATTGATATGATCTGTATTGATAAAGGCAAATCATTATCAACAGGAAATAATTTTTTAAAGAAACCCGGGGGCGCGCCAACAAATGTTGCAGCCGCAATTGCCGCATTAGGCGGCACTGTTGAATTGGCAGCGAAAGTAGGCAACGATCCTTTTGGCAAACAATTAATACAAGTGATGGAAGACTTTGGTGTTTCTACTAAATGGATGTTACAAGACAATGATCATTTTACCACACTTGCGTTTGTTTCTTTAATGGAAGACGGTGAAAGAGATTTTTATTTTAATCGTGGTGCAGACGGACAATTAAGCAGACAAGAAGTGGAAGGCATCAACCTTGAAGAATTTTCTATTGTTCATTTTGGTTCTGCCACAGGTTTTTTACCCGGGCCGTTGCAAGTAGCTTATCAGGGATTAATGCAAAAAGCTTTGTTGAATAATATTTTTATCAGCTTCGATCCCAATTACAGACATTTATTATTTAAGCACAGTACTCAATCGTTCATTGATCAATCATGGAATTTTTTATCCTGTTGTAATTTTTTTAAAGTAAGTGATGAAGAAGCTTTACTTATTTCAGGTGCATCAACACTTACAGATGCGGCTAATATTTTTTTAGAAAAAACAAAAGCCGTATTTGCCATTACATTAGGTAAAGAAGGAACACTATTAGGATTCAATCATCAAACACATATCATTCCAAGTATTTCGGTTAAACCTGTTGATACTACCGGTGCAGGTGATGCATTTGTTGGTGCAACTTTATATCAACTAAGCCAAAAAAGTGCAAGTGATATTCAATCTTTGTCTTTTAATGAGTGGAAACTTATCATCACCAATTCAAATAAGGCAGGGGCCAGAACTTGTGAATATTTAGGTGCGATGGAAGCATTTAAACATTTAAGCAACGACATATTCAAATAACATTTTATGTACAGTTCGGATATTCATCAGCAGGTAAATGAAATTTTGTTGGCACAAAAAATTGATGTCGCAAAAAAAGACAATCTTTTTTATACACGTTTACTGGCAAATGCTTCTACAATTTACGAATTGTATATGTTGTTATACAGCAATCATCCAAAAGGTACTGCAACATTTCAACAAGTTATAGAAACCATTATCCATGCATATTTGAACAGATCGGAATCATTAAAACAAAAAGATCTTGATAAAGTACCCTATTGGTTTTTAAGCAATGAGATAACCGGAATGAGTTTATATGTTGATCGGTTTTGCGGTAAACTCATCCACTTAAATGATCGACTTAATTATTTTAAAGAGCTCGGCGTAAACTTTCTGCATTTGATGCCGATCTTTCAAAGTCCGCAAGGCGAAAGCGATGGCGGATATGCTGTTTCGGATTTCAGAAAAGTAGATGAACGTTTTGGAAGCATGGATGATTTGCATTCAGTTCAACAAAAAATGAATGAAGAACAAATGTATTTGATGATTGATATTGTTCTCAATCATACCTCACATCATCACGAATGGGCAAACAAAGCAAAACAAGGAGATAAAAAATATCAGGATTATTTCTACATGTATGATAATAGAACATTGCCCGATGAGTTTGATAAAACCATGCCCGATATTTTTCCTGAAACCGCACCGGGCAATTTTACTTATATTAAAGAAATAGACAAATGGGTAATGACGGTTTTTCACAATTATCAATGGGATTTAAATTATACCAATCCTCAAGTATTTGTAGAAATGCTGGATACCATTTTCTTTTATGCCAACTTAGGAGTTGATATCTTACGTATTGATGCACCTGCATTTATTTGGAAACAATTAGGAACAATAAGTCAAAACTTACCCGAAGCACATACCATTTTAAGATTGATTAAACAATGTATACAAACATCAACTCCCGGTATGGCTTTATTAGGTGAAGCCATTGTTGCACCAAAAGAGATTATGAAATATTTTGGTGAAGGAAGATTTACTGCTAAGGAATGTGACTTTGCCTACAACGCTACCCATATGGCTTTGCAATGGGATGCTATTGCAACAGGAGATACCAGAGTGATGCTTTCTGCACAGGAAGAGATTTTACGCAAACCATAGGAACATCTTGGATCACTTATACAAGATGCCATGATGATATTGGTTTAGGCTATGATGATTATATAATTCAACGCGCAGGTTTTACCCCTTATGATCACAGAAAATTTTTGAAAGATTATTTTTCAGGCGAATATGCTTCATCTCCTGCTAAAGGTGCTTTGTTTGGCGTAAATCCAAAAACACAAGATGCACGCATTAGTGGATCATTGGCTTCTTTATGCGGATTAGAAAAAGCATTGAGTGAAAATAATAATGAACAGATAGAATTCTCTATTCGAAAAATAATTATGATGCAGGCACATAGTTTTTTACTCGGTGGCATACCAATGATATTTTACGGCGATGAAATGGGTTATACAAATGATTATAGTTATCTGTATGATTCCGGCAAAAGTTATGATAACCGCTGGATGCATCGCCCTGTAATTGACTGGAATAAAAACGAAAAAAGAAAAGAACAAGGAAGCATTGAAGAAAGAATATTTTCATCAACAAAAAAATTAATTAGCATAAGAAAATCTTTCTCGGTCATTGCAGATAAAAAAAATATTACCTGGCTAACTCCGCATAATATTCATGTTGCCGGATATATGCGAGCATGGAACAGCGAAAGAGTGTATTGTTTATTTAACTTCAGCAGTAAAGCGGCTTATGTTACCTGGTATATATTTAAAGAGCATGGCATGCGTCCTAAAACATTATTCGATCATTGGCGTAATGAAATTATTGCTGTAGGGCCTGATCATGAATATCTGATCATTGAACCTTATGAGTTTTATATTTTAGAAGTAAAATAGATGGAAGCATACAACATACTCCGAAAAAAGAAACACCATCTGTAAAAGATGGTGTTTGCATTTTAATGAACCGTATTTTAAAATCGAATATTCATTCCAATATTAACAGCATAATCAGCAAATGCCGCATCTCCATTGGTAAATTTTCCGGTTAATTGTGTAGTGATTATATCAGGTACACTTTGCATTCTATCACGAATCAATGCAACAGGTACATATGCATAAAAATTTATTTTACCTGTTGAATAGGTTATACCCGGCTCAACGGAAAAAATATTTCCGGGTCTTCTAAAACCATCACTGCTGCCAATTAAATCATAAGTGGGTAAACGCTCATCACGCAATCCTGCAGAAAAGGTAAATTGGTGTACCATCATGTTCACACCGGCTCTTGCCATCATTTGGTCTGGCACACTCATTACATAACTTCCATTCTGGATGGCTGAAGATGATGGTGTAGTACCTCTGGTTGCAGAAGTTCCATTCACATCCTGCGGATTACTTAAATAATAAAAATTACCGTAGAAGCTGAACTGATGAGAGATATTATAAAAAGTATTTAATTCAAAAGTGATACCTGTACCACCATCACCTAATTGAATAGATTGATCAACAGGTCCTAATCTTACTGAATCTTTTGTAACGTGGAAAAAATCCTGACAATTATAATTGCCCGTTGGTAATTTTATTCCCAATCCAACCTGAATATTTCCTCTCGGCATTTTATCTGGATTCCACAACCAACTGTAAAAAGCAAAACGAACATCGCCAATACCAAATGTATGCGTAAGATATCTGCCAACATTATTATGTTCATATAATGATGAACGAGAATTGGCTTCTACAGGCATATCAATCATATAAGAAAACCTGGAATTTAATTTATGTTGAATCGTGATATCCATGGTGTATTGATGATTGATCACTTCTGTACCCAAAGTTTGTCTTTGTGTCTGTTCCACTGTTCCAATAAAATGTTTGTAAGATTTAAAATATCTGTTGTTAATACTTAATTGCCATTTACTGGTATCTGTATGATGATCCATTGTGCACATCCCACCTGTGCTGCGAATAGCAACACAACCTTGTGAATGTGCCTGGGGGGCAATAAAAAATAATAGAATGATGAAGAATATATTTTTCATTTAAACAATTTAATGTGATGAAGAAAATTGATTTTGTTAAATAAGCCCCGGTGTGGATACATCGGGGCTATGCTTATTTATGAACTAATTTTTTTTAAAAAAACCAAACAAATTTTATTTCATTTATTTTTTCATTTTTAATTTGTCAACAATATAATCTCCAACCTGCATGCCGAATTTATGTGAAACAAGGTTAGAGGGATAATAATGAATACCTCCGTAAAACCGTCCGAAGACATTTTCGTTGGCGGCATCTCTGAATGATTTAAAAGATCGATTTTTTATTCCGAATTCTAATTCCGTAGTATCTGTATAAGGATGATTATCTCCAAAAATACTTGTTAAAGCCTCGGCTGCAGAAGCAGAAATAGTACAATGTCCGCAAGTATATTCCGGAAAAGAAGGCGTTTGTAAATATGGCCTCCAACTGATATCAAAATATTTATTGATTACAGTTTCTGGTCTCGCAGTATTATAAGTATACTTTGACCACCAGCATTCAATGAATGCATCGAATAAAGCAATACTTGTTTTAGCAAAAGCATAAACAGTAGTAGCATAATCCGCCTTTGCATTTTTTGATGCAATCCCAATGATGCTCATCCAGTGACCGGAAGGAGAAAATTTTTTACTCGCAAACATTACATGTCCGGATACATTCAATTTAAACGGATTGTCATCCCAAAAATCTGCAATATGCTTTTGTTCCTCATTTAAATTTTCTACTGCTGTTTTAGAAGCCATTACTTGTTTATAATAATCGCTGTTTTTATCATTAATATCGAATTTAAATGGCGGTGGCGGTGCAAATAAATTAGCACTATCAATCACCATTGGTCTGATTTCTTTCCAATGTGGCTCAGCAGCCTGTGCATACATTGGTGGAGTCGGTATCCAACGACCGGGTATATCTTTTACCGAATATTTTTCAGCACTTCGTGTTTCTGCATAATTATCTTTTTTGCTCCATCTGATAATAGCAGCGCTGATGCTATCTGAAAACTGTTTCGACGCAGCTTCAATATCACCAGGCAAACCCTTATCACGTGCAATATTCAAAACACTATCGCGATATTGCTGCATACTGCCTTCAGGAAAAGTTACAGCCTCACCCACTTTAATATATGATAACAAAGCAGCTAATTCATAATCAATCGGTTTACCGGCTTCTGCTTTGGGCAATGCTTGTAACCCATGCACTTGTCCGGCTAATGATTGATATTGATTGGGATAACCCGCTGCAATTACTTCATATGCAGCCATTGCTGCATAAGTATAATTGCGTGCAGCTACCATTGGCGGAAAGTTATTACCCATTACCACAGTATTCAATTCATGAACGGTATTGCAGAACAATTGTTGATCGTGCAAATATGCTTTGTACTCGGTATTGTTCTTACATGCAGTTAAGCATGCAATGAAACAAATACCCGCTACGATTCTTTTCATCGCGGAAAATATTTTTTAAAAATTAGATAAGAAAAATAAAAATCACTCAGAGATTAGGCTACAAATTGCGGCGGTTTGTCTAACTGATCTAAATACGGTGAAGGAATAACACTAAATGAACTTGCGCTTTGTGATGATAAGATTTCAGAACTGATCAAATGCCATGCAAAAAGATGATCGTTATTGAAATCGGACACAGAAAATTTAACTGTGTTGTTATGATTGGAAGATTTTTTTGTACTGTTATTCAATGCATCAGCTGATAACTTATAATATTCGTTACTGGCTTTTTTAATATTTGTTTTTTCGGCATTAGGCAAACAAACCAATTCAATAGAGTCGTTGAAAACACGGCGTTTCACGTATTTGTACATTGTACCATTGATATCTACTTCACCCTCTACTCTTTCGTAGTCTTTTGAATTAATGTAATAAGGGATATTTGTTGGTATTTTGATAGTAATCAATTCCGATTCATCAAATTGATTTTGTTCTATCCTTGCTTCAATCATCACATCCGACTTGCTTTCCATGTAAGCAGACAATAAACGGTACCCTACCCAATTAAAGAGCAATATAGCAAGCAGCAATATGGAAGCAGTTTTTTTCAATCGTTAAAATCTCAAGTAATAAAGATAGTTTTTTTATGTATTCAAATTACTTCATCCATTAAAAGGAATTTTTTATTTTCTAACCGCAAACGTTTGCTGTAATGGCCCAACACCCTTTAGGGTTAAGGATTTCCATTGCTTAGGCAACACTGATTTTATTTGTACAATCCCTTTCTCTGTAATATCCAGTCCGCCAAACCCCATCAATACACTTTGCAAAACACCTCCGGCACCTGTTGCAAAATACGGATTGGTTCCTCCCTTTGTCTCTGCAATCACCCTGAATGGCGGATTTAAATTTGGCAAATAGGCATCTTGAAACCAATGCCATGCATTTTCTGCATTACCGGCTCTTGCATATAATAACGTAAAGATAGCTTGCGTCATGGCAGGTGTTCCTTCATTCGGAACACGTTGCTCATAATATTCCAGATCTTTTTTTATTTGTTTGGCATCAATAATTTCTTTTAAAGGATAAGCCAATAAATTTACATCTGCCTGTTTAATACCTTCTCCATGATAAGATGCATGTTCTTTTGTTACTCCATCCTGCATTTTTAAAATGGGAATATTATTCGCCACATTCATCCAATCAGCATCTGCTGTAATGCCTAAAATTTTTGCTGCTGCTGTTGCATTTTGTAAATTGGCTTTAGCTGCGGCATTGGTCCATGCATTATTATCTACATTCTCCGCCCATTCATCTGCTGCTACTACATTTTTAATATCATATTTTCCGGCTCCATTTCTTTCCACTCTGCTTGCCCAAAAATTGGCAGTCTCTTTTAATAAGGGCCAGCCTTTTTCTTTCAACCAATTTTTATCTTGTGTTACACAATAATAATTCCATGCTGCCAATGCAACACAGGCGGTGATATGATGTTCGAAGGGTCCGCTCAATGCCCATACCGGTGTTTCTTCTACACCTGTTCCTGCACTCTCCCATGGAAACATCGCTCCCTTATAACCATGATTGAAAGCATTTCTTTTAGCGGCATCTAATCTCTCAAAACGATATTCAACAAAACTTTTTGCCATTTCGGGATGCAATACCAATAATGCCGGATACATCCACAAATCGGCATCCCAAAAAACATGTCCGTTATAACCCAATCCCGACAAGCCCATTGGCGAAGGACTTAATGCTGTTCCTTCTCTCACAAAAGAATATAAATGATACAACATGCTATGAATATCTTGTTGTGACTGATCGTCTCCTTCAATCACAATATCACTTTTCCATAAATCATCCCAGGCTTTATTATGAAATTGAATTAAACGATCTCTTCCTTCCAATTTTGCAAAAATGGTCATGCGTTCTGCTTCATTTAACGGATCATCATGATGTGCAGAAGTGATAGAGGTACCTGCAACACTATAAGTATATTTTTCGCCGGCTTTTAATTGTTTAGAGAATTTCATCAAATGCATATTGTTATCCCACATCTCATGAATAACACGAGGCTCTTGTCCGTGTGGTTCAGTAAATAAAAAAGTATTGGATGCACACATCAATAATTTTCCGGTTGGGCTTTTTGCAGAAGAAGTTAATAAACTGATCACTACATGCGGCCTGTCAATTTCATTATAATAATTCTGCACTTCTTTCAATGCATCCGGTGCTTCCATTACACTTGCAGCATTGATGCTGATATCTTTTTTGGCAGTGATCGTTACATCCATTAATACGGTAAATGGCAAATGGCGCAAAGAATAATAAGTGTACGTAACTGTAGCTTTATCTTCATAATCAAAACCGGCTGTAAAGCTTGCATGCTGCATGTCTAATGATTGTTGCATATGCATAGCATTCTTTGCATCGATTCTTTTGCCGTCAATTTCCAAATAGCCATTCAACAAATTAAAGCTGCGCAAAAAATTACTTACCCGGCCTCTTCCGTACAAATCGTATGCGCCGGCCAGTACCACATCTTTTATTTTAAAAGGTTCAGCAGAAGATACAATTCCTATCATACCATTTGCAACCGTTACACCGTAATAATTAGAGGGATCGATTTTATCGGCATTGATCTTCCAGATATCAATCAATTGGCCATAAGATATTTGTAAGCAAGACAAAAAAAAGAGGCTGAGTAAAAAAGAATATTTTTTCATACACAAAATTTGCAATCATTAGAATCAGCTAATTTACTATTTATCCAAGTTGAAAAGTGTTTGATCTTTTAAACTTTTTTTTGAAATTAGAATGATTACTTTGCAAAAAATATTGCCGGATGAAAAAACTATTAATTGCTTTGGTATCATTGGTTATCCTATTCCTTGCTTCAGTTTATTTACTGATACCTTCCTCTATTGTTGTTTCTAAAGTTGAATATGTTTCTTCCTATCAGGATGGCATGATACGTTTTTTTAAGGACGGCGATAGAATCAAGAAATGGTGGAAAACCTTTGGAACCATTCATGATTCTGTTTTTAGCTATAACGGTTACGACTATACCATCAATAAGAACCTGAATAATCTAATCAGCATTAACATTCATTCAGGAAATAATGAATTTAAAACAATGTTGGTATTACTGGCAATAGAAAAAGATTCATCTGCATTTCACTGGGAAACAACTATTGATGCTGGCATCAATCCTATTACCAGGATCTTAGAATATACCAGCGCTAAAAAACTTAAAGAGAATATGAGCCAAGTATCTTATCATTTGAAAAATTTTCTTGATAAAAATGAAAATATATACGATATAAAAGTTGAAGAAGTCAATCTAAAAGACTCATTGCTCATCTCTACCAAAACCATTCTTTCGGATTACCCGACTACACCCAGAATTTATCAGGAAGTTGAGAAATTGAAACAGTATATCCATTCCCTGAATGGTGATGTAACTGATTCTGCAATGTTACATATTGAACAAAAAGATGCAAAACATTATGAATTAATGGTTGGGTTACCGGTTAATAAAGTGGTTCCTGAAACGAAAGATATAAGCATTAAAAAAATGCCTTTTGGAAAAAGTATGTTCATCACAAACATAAAAGGGGGAATAAACACAGTAGAAAAGGCAATGGAACAATTAAAAATTTATCAGATGGACACACAAAGAGCTTCGCCTGCCATACCTTATGAAATGATGATCACCAACAGATTACAGGAAACCGACACTACCAAATGGATAACCCGTTTATATTTTCCCGTGATGTAGCAATTATTTTTTTATTTTATCATTAAACCGAATCACCATCGTACTATCATTATTCTTTGCAAGAATAAAAGACTCTTTATTTCCGATATTAATTTTCTTCACATGACGCACCTGTCCTTTAACAGATAAGCCATTAATATTTTCTACAGCAAATTCTCCATGCCCTTTATTTAAAAGTATAGTGCCGAAATCTGCATCATATCTTCCCATCTGAATATTGTTATCGTAATAATTTCCAAACAACAAAATATCCGGTAAATTATCTCCATTCGCATCAATAATTACTGCATCTTTAAATGGCGATAGCTGCGCCTCCCAGGGCATCGGCTTCGTCTCAAAATTTAAATTACCCTTATTCAATAAAATAGAGTTCGCAAAATAATTTGCCGATAAAACATCTGCCGCTGCCAAATCTTCTTTATTAAATATCTGATCTAATGATGCCTTGGCAAAATCATCTGCATATAAAAAATGTTTTTTCAAAACAGGCATCTGCTTTTGTAATTCTTTTAAATTGGCAAATGGAATTTCTTTTCCGTTTAAATAATAAGTAAGCAATTGCTCTTTCTTTCCGTTGTGATCAAAATCGTTATAATACAATCGAATGGGTTGTGCATCAGAAGCATTTCTTAATCTGTTATTTAATCCCAGATTGCCGGCAATGATATCAATATTACCATCATTATCCAGATCACATGGTAAAATAAAATTCCACCAACCCTTTTTATCGGATAAAACTTTTTTTATGAAATGCCCGTGATTATTAATGAAGGCTACAATACCTCCCCACTCCAATGCAACAATTAAATCTTTATCTCCATCCTTATCAATATCAAACCAAATGGCTTGCGTAACGAAACCCACTTCACTCAATTCTTTTGCCAATTGATTCGTTACATCTTTGAAATTTCCTTTGCCATCATTTTGTAATAAATAGGAATTGGGTGTTTTACCATACTCATAAGGAACAGATCTTCCACCAATGAACAGATCTGTAAAACCATCGCCATTAAAATCATACGGAATAACACAGGATGCATTGATAAATAAATTACCGAAAGCATTTTCCTGTTTAGTAAAATTTGCTTTGCCATCATTCAGATACACGCGTGGCATTAAATATTTATCCTGACCAAAATATTCGTTACCGCCACTGGCAACAACCAGATCAATATTACCGTCATTATTTACATCAACCCAAGCAGCATCCACATCTTCATATGTACTGTCGTTATCTAAAGCCAATTGTTTCGAGCGAATAAATTTTCCGTTACTCTGTTGTAAAAAAACAGCGCTCTTATTTCTTTTTGATGAACCGATGAACACATCTTCCAATCCATCATGATTAATATCTCCTATTGCCAATCCGGGTCCTTCACTTGATATCATATGCGGCAGCAATGGTTCTCTGTTGAATTCCTGGAAATCATTTTCCTGATGAAAATAATTCAATGCTGTTTCTTTTGTAACATCTTTCATTGGCCTTGTGGGATTGGGCCAATGATTGGCTAAAAGGCCATAATTAAATTTTGGCAAGCCTTTTTGATAAATAAAACTAATCGCGGTATTTAAATGATTGAATTGAATTGCTTGAAACGTATTATCGGGCCATATTAAAAAAGCAGAATCGATTGTTGTCTTGTCTAATCCAATATGCAGGGGTATTTCCATACTTGATAAAAATCCATGCACCGGATATTTTTCATACGTTCTGATACCACCATTAGCAAATAAAATAATCTTAGCCCCTATTGCATTAATATTATTTTCTGCTCCTTTTAATTTTACATCTACAAAGGCTTTATCTTTTTTATCGTTACTTTTATTTTCATACAATAAAGCCGGTGCATCAATATTATTGACCAATACATCCAGATCGCCATCATTATCAAAATCAGCATATACCGCACCATTAGAATAGGTAGCTTGATTATTACCTATTCTTGATTCTATATCACTGAACAATAATGAGCCATTATTTTTAAAGAACTTATTCGGGATTTTTATTTGAGGGAATTTATCAATTAACCCCATGTCTTTTTGATCGAGGTTTTTATTGCGTATTTTATTCTGTACCTCCTCATTAGAAACAAAATTGATATAATCAATATCATTCAATCGCTTTGGAATACCGTTAGAGATAAACAGATCTTTCAATCCATCATTATCAAAGTCCATCCACAAAGGAGCCCAACTCCAGTCTGTTGCAAACACCCCGGAATACATGCCCGTTTCACTAAACATGCCGTTCTTTCTGTTGTACTGTAAATTGTTTCTGGTATATTGATAGTTATAACCATACTTTAATTTTTCATAAAACAAATCATAATCATCTTCGCCTTCCGATCTTTTTAAAATATAATTATCGTAAGGCATCATATCCATGGAAATAATTTCGGGATAACCATCATTGTTTACATCAGCAATATCAACACCCATGGTAAACTGACTGGTATGCATTACATGTTCATTCAGCTCTTCTTTAAAAGTACCATTGTGTTGATTGATGTACATATAGTCGTTCTCATGAAAATCATTGCCAACATACAGATCGGGATAACCATCTAAATTAATATCGGCAACAGCAACACCTAAACCATAGCCTATCACAGAGCTGTTAATTCCGCAGTTTTTGGTGATATCAGTAAATTTATTGTTCCCATCATTACGATACATTCTGTCACCTGTATAAGCATTAAATGTGGCCAATAATTTTTTTCTATCTCCGAATGTTCCATTATCATGAATGGTGTGATTCAACAAAAACATATCCAAATCGCCATCTCCATCAAAATCAAAAAATACAGCTTGTGTACTGAAGCCTTGAAAATCTAATCCATATGCTGCAGCTTCATCTTTATAATGCGGCACACCGTTTTTATCGATGCCGGTACAAATGAGTAATTGATTATGACTGTTGAGTGATTTTAACTTGCCTAATCTGCAAACATATATATCCAATAAACCATCATTATTAATATCAACAACAGAAACACCCGTACTCCATGCACTGTCTTGCGGAATTTCAGAAGCTGCTGTGATATCTTTAAAATGCAGCTTGCCTTCATTCAAATAGATTTTATTATTGCTTTGATTGGCTGCAAAAAAAACATCTATCAACCCATCATTATTAAAATCGCCCACGCCAATACCTCCGCCATTATAATAATACATGTAATCAAATACATTAAAATCAGCAGTAGGCGTTAACTTATTCGCAAAACTTAATCCCGTTTTGTTTTCATCGAGTACATCAAACAAAGCAGGCGCTGTTGGTTTATTGTTACATGCAATGAAATTGCATGTAACAATAAACAGAATCAGGTATAATGAATATTTTTTTATTGCTGCGATCATTATTATTTTTTCTGAGATGAATTATTTTTTTGCAGTTCATTCAATTGATACAATACCGGCTTCTCATCGTTCTGCAATATCAAAATGTATTGTTTATGATTGATGATAACAGGTTTAACATCTTTTATTTCTCCTTTTTCATTGATCCCTGCCTGTTTGGTTTCCATTTCTTTGAATGCCCCATTACCTTTATTCAATAAAACATGCCCCACACTTGCATCTAATCTGCCGAATTGAGGAACCAGATCAAAATCATTGCCGCCTAAAATTAAATCAACAAAGCCATCACCATTTACATCTGTTGCCATTCCTGCATTTACACTAGACCATTGCACTTCATCGGGTAATGGTTGAATAGCATATTTTCCATTGCCTTCATTAATAGCAACAACCGATGATGTATAATTAAATTGCTTTACCAATGAACTGCTCAATTGTTGTGCTGTAAATAATTGTTGAATTGATTTTTTTGCAAAATCTTCATGCAATAAATTCTGTTTCTTCAAAACGGGCAATTGCGCTTCCATTTCATGTTTTAAAAACACAGGCATATCTTTTTCTCCTTCTGTATGCGTCATAATCTTATCTACCGTATTGTTTTGATCAAAATCATTCACCCATAATTTCACAGGATTATTTTTATCCGGATGCAGATAAAAATTATCTCCGATATTTCCCAGCACCAAATCAATTTTGCCATCTCCATTTACGTCAGCAGCAATAACAGAACGCCACCAACCAAACATTTCATTCATATTGGTTGTCAACTCTTCAAAATGATCTTTCTTAAAGGAGAATATTCTCGGTGTCATCCACTCGCCAACAACAATCAGTTCTTTTTCAGCATCGCCTGAAACATTTGCCCACGCTGCATCTGTAACCATACCAATCGTTGCCAGCGCACCCATTTTATCTTTTGTCATTTCTGTAAAATGACCATGGCCGTCATTAAAATAAAAATGACTGACCGGGTCTTCTCCATATTGCTGTGGCACACTTCTGCTGCCCACAAATAAATCCAAATCACCATCATGATCAACATCATTGGCAACAACCACTGCAACATTGTCTTTATTCATTGGAAATGCAGCAGCATCTAATGTAAAATTTCCTTTACCATCATTTTTATATAAACGATGTTGTAACTCTCTGCTGTTTGCAGTTGCAACATTTCCACCCGAACCAATAAACAAATCCAGATCACCATCCCCATCACAATCAAAAAATAAAACTGCTACATCTTCAAAACCGGCAAAGGCAGTAAATACTTTTTCTTCTTTCTTTATAAACGATCCATTTTTTGTTTGAAGATATAATTGCCCCGGCTGATTTAATGCACCCCCAATATAAATATCCTGCAAGCCATCACCATTCACATCACCTACCGCTGCTTTCGGTCCTTCGCGTGATAACATTTTCGGAATATTTGCTTCAACATAAAAATCTACGTAATCATCTTCTGTATGTTTATCAAAATTTGATTTTACTGATGAAAATATCGGAGTGACAGGAGGATGATTGAAGGAATATAGTTTTTTATCATCGGCCTGCTGAATGGAATACACTTTGTTTACTGCAGGATGTTCATATTTGATACTAGAACGATCAGGCCAGATAATGACCATTGAATCTATTTGTGTTGAATTACCCAGGCCAATCACTTGTTTATAATCTACAGATGATTGAAACCCTCGTACAGGCTCAATTTCACGGGATAATATTTCGTGATCTTTATAAATTTTGATTGTTGTACCAATAGCAAAAGTATTTTTGCCCTTTCCTTTTGCATTGATGGCGATATAATTATTTTGATTTGTTTCCCTCGCATTGTTCTTATAAATAAAAGCCGGTTGATTTTCATTGTTTACAATCAAATCCAGATCACCATCACCATCCAAATCAGCATAAGCAACACTATTAGAAAAAGAGGGTTGTGTAAATCCCCATGTTTCACCAATATCCTGAAATTTTAAATTACCGAGATTCCGATACACTTTATTCAACAAAGGTGTTCGCGGAACTTTTTTTAACACTTCATCAATCATTTGATCTTTCTTTCCTTGCCGCACATATTCTTTAAAAATATCGTTGGAAAAAAAATCTAAGAAATCAAGATTACTCAAATCACGATTAATGCCATTACAAACATAAATATCATTATAACCGTCATTGTCTGCATCAAATAAAACCAAACCCCAACTCCAATCGGTTGCAGCAATACCTCCAAAATTGGCAACATCTAAAAATGTATTGTTCTTATTATTCAACTGCAAACAATTTCTTACATATCGATGATAGAAGCCTGCTTTGATTTTACTTCTGTACAGATCAATATTATCAAAAGTGCCCGTGGTTTTTAAACGATAATCATCTTGCGGAAACATATCAGTGGTATAAATATCCGGATAGCCGTCATTGTTCATATCGGCAATATCTGTTCCCATCGATGACATGCTGATATGTTGTGCCCAATTTTCCAATTCATCTTTAAAGGTTCCGTTCTTTTGATTGATGTATAAATAATCTCTTTCTAAAAAATCATTACCTACATAAATATCAGGATAACCATCGCCATTGATATCGGCAACAGACACGCCCAATCCAAAACTTAATAAACTGGTGTGTATACCTGCTTGTTTGGTTACTTCAATAAAATGGCCATTATCATTTCTTAATAAATGATTACCGCTTCCTTTTAAATTAGCAGGAATATTCCATGCAGCTTCAGTTGAATCTCGCATGTTGGCATAATTTAACGTGCCAAAGGGAATAGGGCAATTATCAATGATAAAACAATCCAGATCGCCATCTCCGTCATAATCAAAGAAAACCGCTTGTGTGCAATAACCGGAATGATCCAACCCATACGCAGCAGCCGATTCGGTAAACGTGTTATTGTGGTTGTTAATGTAGAGTTGATTTTTTCTTTGGCCATTCAGCATATGACCGGAATTACAAATATAAATATCTAACCAACCATCGTTATTGATATCTACTAATGAAACACCGGTGCTCCATTGTCCGTTTTGTGTTAATCCGGATGTTGCAGTGATGTCATCAAATTTAAAGTTTCCTTTGTTGATATAAATTTTATTACTGCCTAAATTAGAAGTGAGCACTGCATCAGGCAATCCATCATTATTCAAATCTCCCAAAGCAACACCACCGCCGTTATAAAAATTTCTGAATTGAAAACTGTTTTCATCTTTGCTGTCATTCACATCATTCTCAAAATTGATACCGGTATTTTGCATCAATTCAAATAAAGCAGGTTTTTCTTTTATTGTATGACAGGAGAAAAATAAACAGCTTGTTATTCCGGTAATAATAATTGTTATTGAGCTAATTTTTTTCATACTGCAGCAAACACTTTACACACAATTATTTTTTATTGTTGAATTGATACAAAGAAGGAAAATCATCATTGGCTAAAAACAAAAAATAATTTCCATTCTTTGAAGGGATTTCTTTTACATCTTTGATTACACCTCTTTCAAACAATCCGCTTTGTTGTTGATCCATCCAGGTAAAATTGCCTTTACCATCATTAATGAAAATATCGCCAAAGCTGGCATCTAATTTTCCGAACTGAGGAACAAAGCCCGATAAATTACTGCCCATCATTAAATCAGGTTTGCCATCATGATTGATATCAGTACAAACAATTGAATTAATGGCAGAGAACTGTGCACGTGCAGGTAATTTTTTGATGATAAAATTTCCATTGCCCTGATTAATGGCAACACAAGAACTCATATAATTGAATTGTTTTACCAAGGCAGCTTTTATTAATTCTGCACTGAATAGTTCCTGTACAGACTTTTTAGCAAATACTTCATGTTTTAAATTTTGTTTTTTCAAACCGGGTATCTGTTCTTCCATTTCATGTTTTAAAAACACCGGCATATCTTTTCCGTCAATCGTGCTTGATACAATTTTATCAACAGAACCATTTCCATCAAAATCATTCACCCATAATTTTACCGGATGGGAGCTATCAGGCTTTAAATAAAAGTTCTCGCCAATGTTTCCAAATATCAAATCCATTTTTCCATCACCATTCACATCAGCGGCTGTAACTGTTTGCCACCAACCAAACATGTTGTTCATATTGGTTTTTATTTCTTCAAAATGATCTTTGTTAAAAGCAAAAATTCTGGGTGTCACCCATTCGCCAACAACAATCAATTCTTTTTTATCATCTCCCGTAACATCGGCCCACACTGCTCCTGTAACCATTCCGATACTATCTATACCCGCCATTTTAGATTTATCCATTTCAGTAAAATGCCCCTTGCCATCATTGATATAAATATGACTTACCGGATTGGTTCCATATTCATGTGTTACATTTCTTGCACCCACAAATAAATCCAAATCGCCGTCTCCATCAAAATCACAGGCAACTGCAATGGCCGTATTATCTTTATTAACAGGAAATGCATTTACATCAATGGTAAAATTTCCTTTGCCATCATTTTTATACAGCCGCAATTGCATCTGGCGACTATCTGTTTTATTGTTATTACCACCGGGACAAACCAGCAGGTCAAGATCGCCATCATGATCGCAATCGAACATCAATACTGCTACATCCTCAAAGTCATTGAACTGATCGAAAACTTTCTCTGGTTTCTTTTCAAAGCCGCCGCCTTTTTTTTGCAGGTATAATTGACCGGCATGCCCAAATGTTCCTCCAATATATACATCTTCCAATCCATCACCATTCACATCTCCACAGGCAGCTTTAGGCCCTTCGCGAGATAACATTTTAGGAAGATTTCGCTCATAATAGAAATCGATATTCCCATCTTCCACATGTTTTTCAAAAACAGATTTTACAGAATCAAGTAAATGAGGAATGGATTGTTTACTAAAAGGATGAAAGCGGTTATTCTTTTCTACCTGTTTGATCACATAAACCGAATCTATAGCAGGGTGCAGATAAGAAGAAACCGAAAGATCTGGCCAGATGATTATCATTGAATCGATACCAGGGGATTTACCCAATCCAATAATCAATTTATAATCCATAGATGACTGAAAACCACGACTGGGTATTAATTCGCGGGTAATGATTTCATTGCCCCTGTAAATATTTACTTTACTTCCTATCGCGAAGGTGTTTTTGTTATTGCCTTGCAGCTTGAGTCCGATAAAATGATTTTTATTTATTTCCCGGCTGTTATTACGGTAAATAAAAGCAGGCTGGTTTTCATTGTTTACTACTAGGTCCAGATCA
>Ga0164297_10000185_pt1 | contig 82078 bp, 62 predicted proteins | sample GEODES058metaG_FD_113539 | JGI IMG/M metagenome (GOLD analysis project Ga0164297, IMG submission 113539) | Dystrophic lake water microbial communities from Trout Bog Lake, Wisconsin, USA - GEODES058 metaG | ecosystem: Environmental > Aquatic > Freshwater > Lake | place: USA: Trout Bog Lake... | reverse complement strand
CATCGCGCAGCTTCTTGATGATTTCCTCTGCTGTGTGTCTCTTGCGTTTCATGTCGTCTGATGGTGCGCTTCGCGCACTTCAGACTCTCATAACATGTGGATCAGCTTTTGGGGAGCAGATCATTTGGGTCCTTGTCATCGTGGGAACCATCGTCGGTGTCGTCATGGCTCCTTGGGGCATTCAGACCTTTTTCGACCTGGGGCACAAAAAGCTCCAGCCGAGAACGGTCCTAGTGGCTATTCGCGTGGTGATCACGTCCTATGAAACGGAGCACCAGCACTTTCCCATCTCAGAGTCTGCGAGAAATAGTCCAGACGTCACCATCCGCACACGCGGCCCTTTTCTGACCGCGCTCATGGGCAACGAAGCCACTCCGCTCAATCCGAAAGGAATCAAGTTCCTCGACCTTCCTCCCACCAGAGGCCGTAAATACGGCCTCTGGCAGGACGGCACGGAATGGGTGCTCAGTGATCGATGGGGCGAGCCCTTATATATCGTCTTCGACACCAACAAGGACGGCAAGATCGCCAATCCCGAATCAGGGGCGGACACCCCTGCTATGCTTCCGCTTGGTTTCATCATCTACTCCTCCGGCCCGGATCGTGATCCGAAGACCTGGTAGGACAACATCTGTTCGTGGCGATCTTAACCGCACCATCTACGAAGCGAGACGCTCGGAGAGCTCCATTGAGGTAGGAAGCCGCCCCCTCACTTGAGCCGATGCCTGTTCATCCAGCGCTTGGCGCAGTCCGACTGCTCGCGGGTTTCCAGGCAGCACTTCCGGCGGGCACGGATCCACTGCACGGGATCGCTGCCTGCGGGGATGAAACCCGCCTTGGCACACCAGGCCACTATAAACTGCCCCGTCCGCCCGCAGCCCGCGACGCAGTGAACCACCACGGGCTCGCGCGCGGCTTGGTGCGCATCCATCAGCGTGATGAAGCGCTCCATCTGCGCATCCGTCGGCACGCCGTAGTCCGGCACATGGATGAAATGGTAGGTAAAGTGGGACGGCACGTCCTTGCGGTTGTCAAACTCGCAGCAGTTCACCACAGCGCGGATGCCATGCTCGTCGTAAAGGTCGAACACATACGGATCAGGCCACCACGACGCGGCGATCACGCCCTCCACAATCCAGGTGAAGGGCTCGGTGCGTTCAGGCTGGCCACGTTCAGGCCAGTACCAGGGGCGGATCGGAGTCGGCATGGGTTCGATTTCTCTCCCAGGGTGCCAGTGGAGGCAAGGGCAGGAAACACACGTGCCCAGCACGTCTGCAGCATTACACCACTGGTCGTTGCACTCCTCAGCACCAGCAGCCCGATGCAGGCAAAGCGGCGCATGCGCGAGTCTTAGTGCTCTTTCTTTTCGCCGTGCTCAGCGGACTTGGCTTCGCCGTGCTCTTCGCCGTGGGCCTTGTGCATGCCTTCATGCAGCCCCTGGGTTTCCTTCCAGGTGTGCTTCCCACAGGAAGTGGAGGCAAGGACGATGGCGGCGGCGCAGAGGAAGAACGAGGCGGTTTTCATGTGGAAAGGGGTTCCGGCATCCTATCGGGAGAGGCCCGTCGTGCAAATGGCATTTCTGGGCCAGTTGCCGACCCGCTGCGAGGTGCGGCTGCAACAAAATGATCCAAATCGGGGATTTCTTGCTAACCTGCGGGCTGGTGGAACGTTACATAGATTGAAGACATCACCACGGCGTTTCCAGCCCGGTCGTTTTCACTCCGCGCAAAGGACGATGGCCCCACTGGGAACGACTGAAAGTCCGCGTTGCACGTCACCACGAACAATGCAAACCTAGTACCATCATGAACCCCTCATCCATCCTCGCTATCGGACCTCTCGGCACGCCCGAGATGATCATCATCGGCATCCTCATTCTCGTGCTGTTTGGCGCGAAAAAGCTCCCCACCTTCGCCCGCAGCCTGGGCAAGAGCATGGGCGAGTTCAAAAAGGCCCGCACGGAATTCGAAGCCGAACTGCAGAACGCCCAGGAAGAAGTCGAGCGTCCGAAGATCCAGACCCCGCCGGCAGAAAAGCGCCAGCCGGTGGCCAACGTCGAAGATTCCTAGTCGAATCCATCCTGCTGGCATGCTGCCACCCTTTCAACTCACGCGGCGGGTCTTCGGACTCGCCGTTTTTTTTGCTCTGTCGGCACCGCTTGCCGCAGCGGAGTCGGAAGCCCTCACGTTCTGCTCCTACAATTTGAGAAACTGGCTGACGCAGGAGGCCTCCGGCAGCCAGCCCGCCAGCACCAAGCCTGAAAGCGCCCGCGCCCGGACGGTGCAGATCCTGGCCGCCATTCACCCGGATATTCTGGGGGTGTGCGAGATCGGCACAGCGGACGATCTGGCCGACCTGCAGCAGCGCTTGCAACAGGCCGGGGTGGACTTGCCCTACACGGAGTTGGCCCATGGAGGCGACCCCGTACGCCGTCTGGCCCTGCTCTCGCGGCTTCCCATCAAGGCGCGCCATTCGCAGACCACGCTCACGTATCAAATCGGGGCGCAGACGCTGCCGTTTCAGCGTGGCATTCTCGATGTCACGATCGCCATCACGCCTACCTTTGACCTGCATCTGCTGGGGGTTCACCTGAAGTCCATGCGCACGATCCCAGACGCAGACCAGGCGGAAATGCGCCGCAACGAAGCGCATCTGCTGCGCCTGCATATGGACACCCTCTTTGCCAAGGAACCCGGCGCACGCATCCTCGCCTACGGCGACTTCAACGCGCACCGCAACGACCCCACCGTGGCGGAGGTCATGGGCAGCCCACGCACTGGCGACACCACCATGCTCGACGTCCTTTTGAAGGACGAAAATGGCGAGGTCTGGACCCATTTCTGGGACACGGCGGACGTATACTCACGCCTCGACTACTGCTTCACCAGCCGCCTCCTGCGCCCGCACATCGACACCCGCAACTCCTACATCCACGCCGAGCGCGATTTCATCAAAGCCAGCGATCACCGTCCGCTGGTGCTGAAGATCAGCCCGGAGCCGATCATGAAATAATGCGCATGGCAGAGCAACACCACGCTCCCAATCTCATTATCTGATTGTCTCTCCTCCCGCCCCTACTGCTTCACAATCTTCAGCACCCGGTTGTTGTAGCTGTCGGTGATATAGAGATCTCCAGAGTCGGGCTTGATGCTGACGCCATGCGGACGGGCGAGCTGGCACTGCCGTGGATCACCACCCACGCCCGCGCTGCCCGGCTTGCCGGTACCGGCGATGCGTTCGATCATGCCCGTGGTAGGAAGGTAACGGCGCACGAGGTTCGCTTCGGCATCGGCGATGATGACGCTGTCGTCTTTGTCCACACAGAGGTGCTTAGGACCGCTCATCGTGGCTTCGAGAGCGGGGCCGCCGTCGCCGCTGCCACCGGCTTTGCCACTGGCGTTCACGACGGTGCGGATGTGGCCGGTTTTATCGACGACGCGCAACGCATTGCCGCCGCGTTCGAGGATGTAGATGTTTCCCTGCCGGTCAGGTGCCACGGCACGGGGATCTGACAGCGGTGCGTCCACGGCCACTGCGCCGTCCTCGGGTTTCCCCCGCTTGCCATTGCCTGCCACGACCCGGCTCTGGTGAGTGGCGAGATCGAGCTCATGCACCTGGAGCAAGTCGGCGATGTAGAGCTTAGTGCCCTCAAAGTTCAGCGTGATGCAGTATGGGCCGTTGCCCTTTTCCCGGCCTTTCGGGGCTCGCCAGCCTTCGAGGGTGGAGACGATGCGCGCTTTCACATCCACCACGCGCACGCGGCCGTTCCAGGTGTCGGCGATGAGTACTTTGTCATCGGGCAGGATGGCCAGATTGTGCGGGCCATTGAACTGCGCCCGAATGGCTTGACCGCCGTCACCGCTGTCGCCGGGCTTCAATTGTCCGGCTACATGCTGGATGGTGCCGCCGCCATCCACCTGCATGAGGCGATTGCCCGAAGCCATCTCGACGATCCACATGTGACCGCCGGAATCAAAGGCGGTGCCAAACGGCTCCTTCAGAATGGCGTCCGTGGCGGCGATATCCATGGCGTCCTGCGAACCGCCACCGGCGACCAGCACGATTTGATCCGCGCGAACGCAGAGGGGCAGACAAAGGGCGAGCAGGCAGGTGCGAAGTGAGGTCATGGTGGAGAGGAGTGATTCGGCGGTTGATCCAAGGTTCATTGCAGCGTTACTTCTGCTTCAGCAGGCGCACACGGTGCGTTTCGCTGTCGCCGATAAAAACGCTGCCATCGGCATCGCAAAAGATGCCATGGAGGCGCGCCATCTTGCACTGGAGCGGATAGCCGTCGGGGCCGTCGCCTTTCTCGCCGGTGCCGGCAATAAGCTCGAGGTTGCCGGTTTTCGCATCGATCATGCGCACGCTGTGGCTCTCGGTGTCGGCCAGCCAGGCATTGCCTGCGGCATCGATGGAGATGCCCTTGGGGCCGCTGAGTGTCGCCAGCTTGGCCGGGCCACCGTTGCCGGTGAAACCTTTGGCACCAGTGCCTGCCACGTGGTGAATCGTTCCCGCCTTGAGGTCCATTTTGAAGACTTGGTTGCCTTCGCGCATGGCGACCCAGAGATTGCCTGCTTGGTCGAAATCCAGTGAACGCGGTCCTTTGAGCGGCGTGCCCGCAATCGGCGCTCCATCCGGTGTCGCGCCGGGTTTCCCGGTGCCGGCAAAGGTGCTGACGGTACCGCTCTTCATGTCGATCTTGCGGATGACGTTGTTGCCGATGTCGCAGACGAACAGGCTGCCGTCCGGGCCAAACTGGATGCTGTGGGGGTTTCTGAACTGCGCCTGCGCCGCCGGTCCGCCATCGCCGCTGTAACCTGCCACGCCCGTACCGGCGAAGGTGGTGATGATCTTCGTTTTCAGATCAATCTTGCGCACGACGTGGTTCATCATATCGACGACGTAGAGATTCCCTTGCGCATCGAAGCGCAGTTCATGCGGCAGATTGAAGGTGGCCTGGAGAGCGGGACCGCCATCGCCGCTGTAACCGGTCTTTCCGGTGCCAGCGATGGTGCTGATGGTGCCGTCCGCTGCCACGCGGCGGATGCGCTGGCCGGTGTATTCGCAAAACCAGATCGCGCCATCCGGGCCGCGCACGACGCCAAAGGGATTGTCGATCTGCGCTGCCGTGGCGGGACCGCCATCACCACGACCGCCTTTGACACCGCTCCCGGCAAAGGTGGAGATGGTCCACTCGGCAGCAGTGGCAGATTGAACGAGAAGAACGAAGGCGAGGAGGAGGCGCATGGTTGGGAACGTTGAGGATGAAGGACCGGGCGGTGAATGCCAAGCAAGAAATGCACACCCTTTCAGTGGCGGGATGCAGCAAGCCTGCCAGAATCTACCCACCACCATGAAACCGCTGATTCTCTGCGCCTGTCTCGCTGTTTTGAGCACCACCCAAGCAGCGGTCAAGCTGCCGTCCATCTTCACCGACCACATGGTGCTGCAGCGCGATCTGCCCGTGCCGGTGTGGGGCCATGCCGCTCCCGGAGAGGCGGTCACCGTCGAGTTTGCCGGTCAGAAGAAATCCACTCAAGCCAATGCCAGCGGCAGATGGATGGTAAAGCTCGATCCCCTCACCGCCAATGACGTGCCGCAGGTGCTGAAGGCAGGCGATGTCACGGTCCAGGATGTGCTCGTGGGCGAAGTGTGGCTCGCTTCCGGCCAGTCCAACATGGAATGGGAGATGCAGATGAAGCCGGACACCGCGGCGGACATTCCAAACGCCACGCATCCCAATCTGCGCCTCATCGAAGTACCGAAGACCGTTGCCTTGACTCCGCAGGATGAGGTCAAGATCGCCTGGACGCATAGCACGCCGGAAAGTGCGGCATCGTTCTCGGCCATCGGTTATTACTTCGGACTGCGTCTGCAGGAGGAGCTGAAAGTGCCCGTCGGCATCATTCTCAGCGCCTGGGGCGGCACCCGCATCGAACCCTGGACGAGCCTGGAAGGCTTTGCGGCTGTGACGGAGCTCAAGGACTTTACCGCCGACATCCGCACCAAACTTCCCGGCAGTGATGTTTACCGCACCACGAATGAGAAGTACCTCACCGACATCGAAACCTGGGCACAGACCGCACGCGCAGCGCTGGGCCAGAAGCAGGCCCTGCCTGCCATGCCCGCACAGCCAGCATCGCTGCCGCTCACTCAGGACTCACCAACGACGTTGTACAATGCCATGATCCACCCGCTGGTGCCATACGCCTTTCGTGGTTCCATCTGGTATCAGGGCGAGTCGAATCACGGCGAAGGCTTTGGCTACACCGAGAAGACGAAGGCCCTGCTCGCCTCATGGCGCAGCGTGTTTCAGCAGCCGGAACTGCCGTTCTACTTCGTGCAGATCGCCCCGTGGCAATATGGCGATGAGAACAGCGAAATCCTGCCGCAGTTCTGGCAGGCGCAGCGCGAGTGCCTGAACATTCCGCACACGGGCATGGCCACCATTTCGGACATCGGTGAGGTGGCGGACATCCATCCCGCACACAAGAAGGAAGTCGCACGCCGCCTTTCGCTGTGGGCGCTGGCAAAGAACTACGGCCACAGCGAGATCGATCCCAACGGCCCGCTGTATGCCAACCACGCGGTCCAAGGCAGCACGATCCGGGTGAAGTTTGACCACGCAGGCAAGGGCCTCGCGGCGCGTGATGGCAAGCCGCTCACGCATTTCGAGATTGCTGGAAAAGACGGCATCTTCCATGCAGCCGAGGCGAAGATCGACGGCAGCAGCGTCATCCTCAGCGCCGCCGCCGTGCCCGAGCCACGCCGCGCCCGCTTTGCGTGGAGCAAGACCGCTATCCCAAACCTCATGAATCAGGAGGGACTGCCCGCCACCGCCTTTCACACCCACTGGCCGGTGGATCCGGATCTTGGCGACAATTTAGCCCGTGGCTGCACCTGGGAAAGCAGCGACAAAAACACTTACGGCTGGGACACCGGACTCACCGACGGCTCCTATGAAGAGTATCCGCCGAACTGCTACGCCACGAGCAATACGGAAGCGTTTCCCAAGCACGTGACGATTGACCTCAAGCAGGCCAAGGCGTTGAACATGGTGCGGGTGGGCGCTCCTGCTGCGGGATCGACGAAGACCGTGGCCGTCTCCCTCAGCACGGATGGCAAAACCTTCAACGAAGTGGGCAAGCATGTGTTCACGCTGGGCAAGACGGAACGCGCAGACATGAACTTCCCTGAAGCTGAGGCGCGGTATGTGCGCATCACTTATCTGGACCATCACGAGAAGCAGTCTGGCGAATATCCGAACACGTTTGCATTCACCACGGAGGTGGAGGCGTATCGGATGAAATAAGGGCTGCGATGCCAGTGACGTTTCAACTCCAGTTGCGGTGCAACTGGGCAACTTTCCCCAACCAACCATGAAACTGACTTTCTGCGGTGCCGCTGGCACCACCACGGGTTCGAAGCATCTCATCACGGTCAATGGTCAGCGCATCCTGCTGGACTGCGGCCTGTATCAAGGCAGACGACAGGACGCCTTCGAGCGCAATCGCGACTTCCCCTTCGACCCCAAAGAGATCGACGTCGTGGTCCTTTCGCATGCGCACATCGACCACAGCGGCAACTTACCGCACCTGTGCGGGCGTGGCTTCAACGGCAACATCTTCGCCACACCTGCCACGCGCGACCTCTGCAGCATCATGCTGCCGGATGCAGCGCACATCCATGAGAGCGACATCAACTGGCTGAACCGCCACCGCAAAGACGACCATCTGCCGCTGCTGGAAGCCAGCTACACCATGGTGGATGCCGAGAAGTGCATGCGGCAGTTTGTGTCCGTGGGCTACCACCGCCCGATGCTCATTGCCGACGGCGTGACGCTGACCTTCATCGACGCCGGCCACGTGCTCGGCTCCGCGCAAGTGATCCTCGACATAGATGACCGCGAAACCGGCCGCAAATCACGCCTGCTGTTCTCCGGCGACATCGGCCGGCCCAACAACGATCTGTTGAGCGATCCCGAGCCCTGTGAAAAGGTGGACCACATCATCATGGAGAGCACCTACGGCGGGCGGCACCACGAAGAGGCCACGGATTCCAAGGAGCACATCTGCCAGATCATCCGCCGCATCCTGCAGCAGAAGGGCAAGCTCATCATCCCCGCCTTCGCGGTGGAGCGCACGCAGCAGCTCCTCTACACCCTGGATCAATTGCGCCACGAGGGGTGCTTCCCGGTGATCCCGACTTTTGTGGACAGCCCGCTGGCCGTGAAGGCCACGGAGATCTTCCGTCTGCACGTGGATGAACTCAAACCCACGGTGCACGAAGCGGCCTTCATGCGCACTGATCCGTTTGGCTTTGAAGGGCTGCAGCTCGTGCGTGATGTCAATGAGTCCAAGAACCTCAACAAGCTCAAGGGCGCGGCCGTCATCATCTCCGCCTCCGGCATGGCCGAGACCGGGCGCATCCTGCACCACCTGCGCAACAACGTGGGAAATGCCCACAACATCATCCTCTTCGTCGGCTACTGCGCGGAAAACACCCTCGGTTGGAAGCTGCGCGAAGGGCACAAGCACGTGAACATCCTCGGCGACGAGTTTGAGGTGCACGCGAGCATTGAAATCCTCGACTCCTTCTCAGGCCACGCCGACCACAATGAACTGCTGGGCTGGTTTGACCGCGTGCAAGGCCCGAAGAGCAACGTCTTTCTCGTCCACGGCGAACCCGAACGCTCCAGTGCCCTCAAAGTCGCGCTGGATGCCAAGCATGTTCAAAGTAGCGTGAAGATCGCGGTGATGAATCAGGCGGTGGAGCTGTGAACAGTGATGCGGGCACTCCTGCCCGCAGGGCAATCGTGCGGGCAAGAGTGCCCGCATCACTATTACGCTCAGTTGTCGCTGCTCTTGAACAACCGCTTGAAGAAGTGGCCAACTTCGACGCCGGTGTCGCCGGTCCATTGCCAGGCATTACGGGCTGCGCGTTTGACATTGTCGGCGGCTTTTTCGCCTTTGGATCCGGGGGCGGGTGCGCCGGGATCTGTGTTGGCGAGGCCGTTGTTCCACTGCTGATGAATGACGACGCCGGTTTCGGCGGAGATGACGATGAAGCCGACTTCATTGCCATCCGTGCCATTGAGGGCCAGGCCCCATTGAGGCGCACCGGTGGTGGCATCGGCGGCGAGCTGATAGGAGGCGGTGACGAAGTTGGTCTTGGCCAGCAGCGCATTCTGCTGCGCGACTTTGAGCGCGTCCGAAGAACGAAATTTGATGCGGTTGAACACGATCACCTGCGGTGGCACGCGCGAGAGCAGCTTGGTCCCGGCACCGTTGGCCCGCGGCGTCCAGGCGCTTTTGTCAAGAGTGACGGTGGCACGCACGAGTTCGCCCTGGCGGAAGGGATCGCGCGCAAAGACAGACCACTGGATGGGGTCCGTAGCGCTGGCGGGAGATTGCAGCAGGACCACGCCTGCGGCGGTGGCGGCACCGTATTCCTGATCAATGACCGTGGCGATTTCTGGATTGGCCTGGCTCAATGAAGCGCTGGCCAGCAAGAGAGTCAAAAGGAGAGAGGTTTTCATGGGTTGGGGCAGGTTGGATTTCTCCGGTCAAAGGATGTTCAATTACGGCTGCGCAGTTTGCTCAGCAGGCGCAGGATTTCGAGGTAGAGCCAGACGAGGGTGACGAGAAGGCCGAAGGCGGCGTACCATTCCATGTATTTCGGCGCACCGGCGGCGCAGCCGTTTTCGATGAAGTCAAAGTCGAGCACGAGGTTCAGCGCGGCGAGGACGACGACGAAGCCGGAGAAGGCGATGCCGACCGGTCCATTGCCAAACAGCCCGGGAATGTGGATGCCGAACATGCCCAGCACCCAGGTGACGAGGTAGAACAGGCAGAGGCCGCCGGTGGCTGCGGCGATGCCGAGCTTGAAGTTCTCAGAGGGCTTGATCATGCCGGTCGTATAGGCGGCGAGCAGTGCAAAGAGAATGCCGCAGGTCAGCATGACGGCAGTGAGGACGATGCCACCGAACTGCTGCTCATACATGGCAGAGATGATGCCAACGATGACGCCATTGCTCAGCGCATACACCGGCGCGAGTGCCGGGGCGGTGGTCGGTTTGAAGGAAATGATCAGTCCCAGCACGAAATAAAGGATGACGCCGACCGGGAGCGCCATGCCGAACCACGCCGGCGGGCTGCCACTCATGTAGAGCTTCCAGCTCCAGCTCGCCGAGGTGACCAGCAGCAGGGTGAGAATGGCGGTTTTGAGCACGGTGCCGTTGAGCGTCATCACGCCATCGGCACGATTGCCGGTGCGTGAGTTTTCAAAGACCGTGTCGTTGAGGGTCGGGTTCGAGGTGCGCATGATTTGGGAGTGTGAATTCGCCGGGAGACTACAAGACGCCCCGGGGGTTGGTCAATCCACGCTTTGGGGCGATTTCGGATTGCCCAGGGGCTATGAGACGCTTGCGCCGCTCGCTCCCGCATTGCCTGCCGGGAGCGCCAGGATCGAGGACGATTTGCCCCTCTTGATCAACACACGGGGTCAACCACCGCATGATGCTGCATGGCGGCTTTAACAAAGCCGTGGAAGAGCGGATGCGGGTTGTTCGGCTTGGAGAGGAACTCGGGATGGAACTGGCAGCCCAGGAAGTAGGGGTGCGTCGGCAGTTCGATGATTTCCGCCAGGTCGCCCTTCGGCGATGTTCCAGAGATGAGCATCCCCTTCTCTTCCATGATCTGCTTGTAGTCGGAATTGAACTCGAAGCGATGGCGATGGCGCTCGGTGATGGTGGCGCTGTGGTAGAGTTCGAAGGCCTTGCTGCCAGGAACGAGGTCGGTGACCCAGGAGCCAAGGCGCATGGTGCCGCCGAGCAGCTTCACTTTTTTCTGCTCCTCCATGAGGCTGATGACCGGATGCGGCGTGGTCTTGTCAAACTCGGTGCTGGTGGCCCCCTTCAAGCCGCAGACATTGCGGGCAAATTCAATGACGGCGATCTGCATACCGAGGCAGATGCCAAAGAACGGAATGCCTTTTTCGCGGGCATAACGGGCGGCGGTCACCTTCCCTTCCGTGCCACGATCGCCGAAGCCACCGGGAATGAGGATGCCCTGCAAACCCGTGAGATAAAGTTCAGGACCGGCTTTCTCGATGCTCTCGGCATCGACGCGGACAATGTCCACTTTGCAATCGTGGGCGGCACCAGAATGCGTGAGAGATTCATAGATGCTCTTGTAGGCGTCCTGCAGTTCGATGTATTTGCCAACGACGCCGATGCGCACGTGGTGCGTGGGATGGATGACGCGCTGGACGAAATTGCGCCAGCGGGTGAGATCGGGCTGCGGGGTGGTGAGGTTCAGCAGGCGGCAGACGTTGTCGTCGAGCCGCTCCTCATGCAGTTTCAAGGGCACCTCGTAGATGGTGTGCTTTACGTCGCGCACCTCGACGACGGCCTCGATGGGCACGTTGCCGAAGAGGGAGATTTTTTCACGCACGTCGAGGTCCAGCGGGTGCTCCGTGCGGCAGAGGATGATGTGCGGGGCGATACCGATCTCACGCAGCTTGGCGATGCTCTGCTGCGTGGGCTTGGTCTTCAGTTCCTGCGCGGCCTTGATGTAGGGCACCAAGGTGGCGTGAATGTAGAGCACGTTGCCGACTCCCACCTCGTGACCAAACTGACGGATGGCCTCCAGGAAAGGCAGTCCTTCGATGTCACCGACGGTGCCGCCGATTTCAGTGATGATGACATCGCCGCCCATCTTCTCCGCCACTTCAGTCATGCGGGCCTTGATCTCATTGGTGACGTGCGGAATGACCTGCACCGTACGGCCCTGGTATTTGCCAGCGCGTTCCTTGTCGAGCACGCTTTGGTACACCTGACCGGAGGTGAGGTTGTTGAGCCGGGAGAGATTCGTATGAGTGAAACGCTCGTAGTGACCCAGGTCGAGGTCGGTTTCCGCGCCGTCATCCAGCACGTACACCTCGCCGTGCTCGTACGGATTCATCGTTCCGGGGTCGATGTTCAGGTACGGGTCAAATTTTTGCATGATGACCCGCAGGCCACGAAGTTCGAGCAAGGTGCCCAGAGATGAGGCGGCAAGGCCCTTGCCAAGTGAACTGACGACGCCGCCGGTGACAAAAATGTATTTCATGATGCTTCTCGGTTGGAGGTTGTCGGGGTGCAGTTCAAGAAGATTGTTTTTGAAGATGCTTTTCAATGGCGTCTGCCTGCTCCCGCGTATCCACGCCGGGGGAGAGTTCGTCGGTCAGCAAAACGCGGATGCGGGAGCCGTTTTCGAGGGCGCGGAGTTGCTCCAGGGACTCGGTCTGCTCCAGCCGCGAGGGAGGCCAGGCGACAAACTGGAAGAGGAAACTGCGCTGAAAGCCGTAAATGCCCAGGTGGCGGTAGCTGCGCGGCCAAGATTCGGGATTGCGCAGGTAGGGCAGCGGCGAACGGGAGAAATAGAGCGCATCGCCATGCGTGTCGAAAATCACTTTGACCACGTTGGGGTCGGAGATCTGCGCTGCATCTTGGATCGGTGCGGCGGCTGTGATCATCTTCACGCCGGGGTCGTCGCGGAGCGTACGAGCCAGTTCATCGATGAGCGCTGGCGAAATCAGCGGCTCGTCACCTTGGACATTGATGATGACCCGGTGATCTGGATATGAATTCGCCGCCTCGGCGATGCGGTCCGTGCCGCTGGGGTGCTCTGGCGCGGTGAGCACATATTTCGCGCCGAAACCGGCGGCGGCCTCCGCGATGCGGGCGTCATCCGTGGCGATGATGATGTCGTCGATCTGCTTGCACTCCTGGCAGCGCTCCCAGACATGCTGCACCAGCGGTTTGCCAGCGATGAGGTGGAGCGGCTTGCCTGGGAACCGGGAGGAACCCCAGCGGGCAGGAATGGCTACGAGTGTGCGTGAAGAGTCGGTGGTTGCCAAGGTGGTGGTGACGAGCAGGTTCCCCTGAGATGACGCGAAAGCGCGGGCGATGCAAGGGCGAATTGAATGCGTATGCAGCGACGGCTCACGCGCGGACTTGAGCCCCTCCCAATGAGCCGTTTCCCGCAGACGCAGAAAACCCGCAGATGAGTTAAATCTGCGGGTTTTTGGAAACGGTTGTGCACCACCGGAAAATACCAGTGGCAGATGCCGGTTACTTGACGTGGGCCGAGACGAGCTTGGTCATCTCAAACATGGTCACCTGGCTCTTGCCACCAAAGACGGCCTTCAGCGCCTCATCAGCGTTGATGTTGGTCTTCTTGGCCTGGTCCTGCAGACCGTTCTTCTTGATGTATTCCCACAGTTTCTTGGTCATCTCTCCACGGGAAAGCGGAGTGGAGCCGATCACCTTCGCGAGAATCTCATCCGGCTGGACGGGTTTGCTCAGGGCGGGGTTCAGTTTGCGGGCGGGTTTGGGATTGGTTGAATCAGGCATGGGAGGCAGACGATTGCAGCATCCGGCGCGGTGGTCAACCTCGGGGATGCATTGGATTGACCGGTTTAACTAATTTTCATATCAATGGATATTTTCATAAAAATAGGCGCATCGCTTACCGGTCAGCATTCGATCCCGCATCCTTCCCTGCCTCGAGCATGCGTACGTTCTTCTCCACTAATGGCAGCCAAAGACTCACGCGAGTGCCCAGTCCTTCGCGGCTTTCGATGTCGATCTCGCCACCATGCTCGCGAATGATGCGGCGTACGATGAGCAGGCCCAGTCCGGTGCCGGTGGTGCGGGTGGTGGAGAAGGGCTGGAAGAGCTTGCCCATCTGCTCGGCATTGATGCCCTTCCCCGTGTCTTCAAAGCTCAGGCGCACCTCGAAGTCCGTGAAGGTGCCGTTGATCGTCAGCGTGCCGCCTTTGGGCATGGCCTGACAGGCATTGCGGATGAGATTGTACACCGCCTGCTTCATCTGGCCAGGATCCAGCGGCATGGCGGGCAGGTCGGAACGCAGGTCGAGCTTGAGCTTCACCTTGGAGGCTTCGATCTCGGGCTGGAGGAAGCGCACGCACTCATCGAGAAGCTCGCGCAACTGCACGCGCTGGAGCTGCGGCTTGGTAGGACGGATGGCGGCGAGGAACTGGCCGATGATGAAATCGAGCCGTTTGATCTCGCCGGTGGCCACATCCAGGTGCTCGCGCAGGCTGGCCCCTTTGGCACCCATTTTCTTGAGGCGGCGTTCGAGGAGTTGCAGGTGGATGGTCAGCGAATTGAGCGGATTGCCCAGTTCATGCGCCACGCCGGCGGCCAGCAGCGTGAAGGCATTGAGGCGCTCGCTTTCGAGCTGCTCTTCGGTGCGCTTCCGCGTCTCGGTGACATCGCGGATGAGCATCACAAAGCCCAGCGGCGTGTCGTCGTCGATGCTGGTGATGTAGAAATTGAGGTAGCGGTTCTCGGGGTAAAACACCTCCAGATCACGGCTGACCACGGTGCCGGGCTTGAGCAGTTCATTCCAGTCCAGGCCGCGCACGCCCTGCGCCAGACGCTGGCCCAGCACCTGATCCTGCTCCAGGCCGAAGAAGGTGCAGGCCGCGCGGTTCACGTAGCTGACCTTGCCCTCGGTATCCAGCAGGATGACCCCCTCCTGCAGAGCCTCGAACACCTTCTCCTGAAATTTTTTCTCGCGCACCAGTTCCAGCACGATGCCCTGGATTTCGCCCGGTTCGAGGCGATCCATGCGTTTGATAAGCTTGTCGATGAAGGCAGATCTCATAGGTTGGCGGTCATGAACGACCTCATCATTGTCTTTTGCACCTTCCCGGACCTCGGGAAAGCCCGCGAGACTGGCACGTTGCTGGTGGAATCGCAACTCGCCGCCTGCGTGAATCTCATCCCCGCCGTGGAATCCATCTACCGCTGGGAGGGGAAAGTGGAGACGGCGGCGGAGGTACTGGCGGTGTTCAAGACGAGGGCTGGAGCCTGGCCGAGATTTGAGTCACGACTGCGCGAACTGCATCCCTACGATGTGCCGGAGATCGTGGCGCTAAAGCCCGAGCAAGTGTCGGAGGGGTATGCGCGGTGGGTGGGAGAGTGTGTGGCGTGACACCGCCTTAGCGCCACGCCGCCGCCCACTGCTTGGCGAAGTAGGTGAGAATCATGTCCGCACCAGCACGGCGAATGCCGATGAGTGATTCGTTCACGATTTTTGTTTCGTCGATCCAGCCGCCGGCGGCCCCGGCTTTGATCATCAAATACTCGCCGCTGACCTGATACGCGGCGATGGGGAGTGTGGAGGCGGCGCGCAGTTTGGCGATGATGTCGAGGTACGGACCCGCTGGCTTGACCATGAGGATGTCGGCTCCTTCGGCTTCATCGAGAGCGGCTTCGCGCAGGGCTTCGCGCGCATTGGCGGGGTCCATTTGATATGTTTTCTTGTCCCCGGCCTTCGGCGCGGAATCAAGCGCACCGCGAAACGGCCCGTAGTAGGCGCTGGCATACTTGGCGGTGTAGCTCATGATCGACACGGCCTCAAATCCGGCGGCATCCAGCGCTGCGCGTAGCGCGGCCACACGCCCGTCCATCATGTCGCTCGGCGACACGACGTCTGCTCCTGCACGCGCATGGCAGAGCGCCTGCTGGCAGAGCACGGCGACGGTTTCATCATTCAAAATGCGGCCGTCATCGGTCACGAGGCCGTCGTGACCGTCGCTGTTGTAGGGATCGAGCGCCACATCGGTGATCACCGTCAGCGTCGGGTGGGCGCTTTTCAGCGCACGGATGGCACGGGGTACGAGGCCGTCATCGGCATAGCAAGCCTCAGCACCCCGCGTTTTAAGTTCATCGGGGATGCGTGGAAACAGAACCACAGCCGGGACGCCCAGCGCATGTGCGTCTCCCGCCTCCCGCACGAGCCCCTCAAGGCTCCAGCGGGTGCAGCCCGGCATCGAGGCAATGGGCGTGTTTTCGCTACCTTCCTGGAGAAAGAGCGGGTAGATCAAATGGCCGGGCGTCAGTTCGGTTTCGCGGACGAGATCGCGGATGGCGGGAGACTGGCGGTTGCGTCGGGGGCGGATCGGAAGGTTCATCTGCCCTAACTATTGGCGGAGAGGTAAGCCAAGGGCAAATGCCGAATTTCAGCAGCCAGGAGATGCCTCGAATGCGGCAACCCTCCCTGCAGCGGTTAAAAAGCGTATTCCTACTTGCCGGGTGTGCGTCACCATTTCATGGTAACGCCATGCGACTGACCAAACGTGGAGAATATGCACTGCGCACCCTGATTCGACTGGGCATTGCCGAGCGCCTGAAAGAAGGGGTGATTTCGGTCTCCTCACTGGCAGAGCAGGAGCACCTGCCGTTTAAATTTCTTGAGGCCATCTTGTTCGAGCTGCGCACGGCAGGTTATGTGAAAAGCACCCGCGGCAAGTATGGCGGCACGCAATTGGCCAAACCGATGAAATCGATCAAAATGGGAGACGTGGTCCGCCTGATCGACGGCAAGCTGGCCCCCATCGGCTGCGCCAGCGAGACGGAGTATGAGAAGTGCAGTTGCCCGGATGAGACGCATTGCGGTTTGCGCATGCTCATGATCGATGTGCGCAACGCGATCGCGAACATCCTGGACCGTTACACGCTGGAGAATGTGGTGGAGGTCACGCTCCGCAAGCAGGAGCAGTGCGCCGCGACTGGCAAAAAAACCGCCAGGAAAAAGACCACCGGGAAACGCCATGCCGATCCGTCGGACGGCTTCCTGGCCGTGCTGCTCGACTCGGTTGCTTAGAGGCTTTCCAGAACGGGTCGCACCTCGGCTGCAACACCGTCCTCCCTGCCTCCGTATCAAGCAGCCATGCTGACCCTCTTCTCCAAACAGACCGCCAACCGCTACTGCGACGGCCTTTCGCGACGTTCGTTTCTGCGCATCGGCGGGCTGGGTCTGGGTGGGCTGAGCTTTCCTGAACTGCTGCGTGCGGAGTCGGCCCAAGGAGTGGGCAAATCGCAGAAGGCACTCATCCTCGTTTACCTGCCAGGCGGGCCGCCGCACCAGGACATGTATGACATCAAGCTGAACGCTCCCTCGGAGGTGCGCGGCCCCTTCAAGGCCATCGGCACGAATGTGCCGGGCATCCAGATCAGCGAGCATCTGCCGCGCATGGCCAAAATGGCGGACAAGTTCAGCTTCATCCGCAGCGTCGTCGGTGCGAAGGACCGGCATGAAAGCTTTCAATGCGTGACGGGCCGCCTTAGCAACAACGCGCCTCCGGGAGGCTGGCCAGAGATCGGCAGCGTGGTGTCCAAGCTCAAAGGCGGAGCGCCCACGGTGCCCGGCTATGTGAATCTCTCCCAGCAGATGAAGCACACGCCTTACAACCAGGGCCGTCCGAGCTTTCTGGGCGTGGCGCATGCGCCCTTCATGCCGCTGGAGCGCGGCAAGGAGGACATGTCGCTCAATGGCGTGACGCTGGAGCGCTTGGGAGATCGTCGCGGACTGCTTTCAGCTTTTGACACCTTCCGCCGTGAGACGGATGCCTCGGGCACGATGGCGGGTATTGATGTCTTCCGGCAGCAGGCCTACGGCATCCTGACTTCCTCGCAACTGGTCGATGCGCTCGACCTTTCCAAAGAGTCCGCCAAAGTCCGCGAGCGCTATGGCAAAGGCACCGAAAAAATCCAGGGCGATGCCGCACCGCGACTCAATGAGCAGTTCCTGCTGGCCCGCCGCTTGGTGGAGGCCGGTGTGCGGGTGGTGACCCTCAGCTACAGCTTCTGGGACTGGCACGGGCAGAACTTCAAGAACGCGCAGGAAAACCTTCCCGACTTTGATCAGGCCATCTCCGCCCTTGTGGAGGATCTGCATGAACGCGGCATGGACAAGGACGTCACCGTACTCGCCTGGGGCGAGTTTGGCCGCACGCCGCGCGTGAATGACAAAGGCGGGCGCGACCACTGGCCGAACGTCTCCTGCGCGCTGCTCGCCGGTGGCGGCATGCAGAACGGTCAGGTCATCGGTGCCACCGACCGCCTCGGCGGCGAGGCCTCAGACCGCCCGGTGCATTTCCAGGAGATCTTCGCCACGCTGTACAACAACCTGGGAATCAATCCGCACACCAGCACCGTCTCCGACTTCTCTGGACGCCCGCATTACCTCGTGGACAATGAATTCCAGTCGATCAAAGAGCTGGCGTAGGGTGGGAGTAACGCATTTTTTCTTCTGGCCCCATTTCGCGTGCAGTCTGTGCGCCACACGCTACGGAGCGGGCGCTGCTTCCACCTTCAACACCGTGGCTCTGAGCTTGTTCTTGGTGGTTTCCAGGCGCACGGTCATGGTGGCGTCGATCTCGTCGGCATCACTCTTGGGAATCTGGCCGGCAAAGCCGATCTTTACCGTCACCGGACTGCCCGCGCTGTTAGGCGTGCCAGGATCCACCACGCTTTGCGGATCGTAGCCGATGGCATACAGCTCCGCGTTGAAATCCTTGACGCCATGCATGGTCGTCGTGAGGTAGGCGCGGGCCTTGGCGTCCAGCAGGGACTTGATGCTGGTCTGGCCGAGTTGCTTGCCATCCGTCTCGATCAGCAGCACCTCATGGCTTCCCCATTTCCCACCGAAATTCACCACGCCCAGGTGGGAGCCTCCTGCATTCGGTCCCCACAGGGCGTCCAGACTGCTGTTGCTGTGCCCGGGAAAGTACACCAGGTCATCGTCCGGTGTGCCAGTGCTCAGGCGGCCCAGCACCCGCTTCTCCTTCAGGGAGACCACCGTGTTTTCCGTGGTGCGGTTGTCCACCGCCACCTGCTTGACTTCATCGTAACCACCGAGGGCGTCAGTGTCCGCAGGCCGCACATCTCCCGTCACGAGATAGGGAAAGGCGGCCGGCTTGCTGCCTTTGGCGCGCGAGGTGAAGAGCACCGCGAGACCCTCGTCATGGCCCTCATCGCCTGCGACAATCCAGGCCACCTCCTTCCCGGCTTTGAGCATCGCGTTGATCGACTCTGCCGTATCATCTGCCATCACCAATGGCGGCATAAAGCACGAAAGATACGCAAGAGCCAGCAGCGGAAGGTAAGGAAATGATTTCACAGGAAGCATGGCTAGCAGCATTGCCCACGGCGTCAATGCATGTCGCAACCCAGGCCCGACTCGAGGGGCGCGCAGCGGCGAGTGTCCGCCGAAAAACAGATCGAGCGTAAAACTGCGCCCCTACGTGCGTAATGTCTTCGTGCCCAACGCCCCGTTTCAAGTCATCGCCACCCTGCTGCTGCTCTGCGTCACCACGCAGGCGGGAGAGCCTGCGGCGATTGACTGGGTCAAGGCGCGGCAGCATTGGTCCTTTGTGCCGCCCAAGCCGCAGTCCCTGCCGAAGGTGAAGGAACGCACCTGGCCGCGTGAGCGCGTGGATCACTTCATCCTCGCCAGCCTGGAGGTGGCTGATTTGACGCCCACTCGCGAGGCCGATGCGCGCACGTTGATTCGTCGCGCCACGTTTGATCTCACCGGCCTGCCGCCGACGCCGGAGGAAGTGCAGGCCTTTGTGAATGACACACGCCCGGATGCCTACGCGCGGTTGGTGGATGGTCTGCTTGGCCGCCGAGCCTTTGGCGAACGCATGGCCGCCATGTGGCTAAATCTCGCCCGCTATGCCGAAGATCAGGCGCATCAGGTGGGCAACAATTCGTCCTTCGCTTATCCGAACGCCTGGCGCTATCGCGACTGGGTCATCGCCGCGTTCAATGCTGACCTGCCCTACGATGCCTTCGTGCAAAAGCAGCTCGCGGCGGATTTGATCGACCCGCAGAACAAAGTGGACCTCGCGGCACTCGGCTTTCTCGGTCTCGGGCACAAGCTGTATGCACGCGGTCAGCTCGATGTGCAGGCAGAGGAGTGGTCGGAGCAGGTGGACACCGTTTCACAGACCTTCCTTGGCCTCACCGTGGCCTGCGCACGCTGCCATGATCACAAGTTCGACCCGATTACCGCACGCGATTACTACGCCATGGCCGGTGTCTTTGCCTCCATGCAGATGGTCAACCTGCGCCCCGATGGCAAGGATGAGGACGGCAAAACTCTGGCCGACAAGATGGACCCCGGCACCCTGCACATCGTGCGCGATGTGAATCCGCATGACCTGCCCGTGTATGATCGTGGCGATGTTAAGGCTCCCGGCAACAAGGTCCCGCGTGGCTGGCTGCAGGTACTGAGCAAGGATGAGCCGGTGAAGTTTCTGCAAGGCAGCGGTCGTGCCGAACTGGCCCGCCAGATCACGGATCCCACCAACACACTCACCGCCCGCGTCATGGTGAACCGCGTCTGGGATCTTCTCTTTGGCAGGCCCCTGGTGCGCACCCCGAGCAACTTTGGCACCACGGGAGACAAGCCCACGCATCCTGAACTGCTGGATGATCTCGCGCTGCGTTTCATGCAAAACGGCTGGTCGGTGAAGCGTCTCATGCGCGAGCTCGTCATGTCCGCCACCTACCGGCAGGGCAGCACCGGCAGTGCGGCCAATGCGCAGCTCGATGAAGCGAACGATCACTTATGGCGCATGAACCGCCGCCAGCTCGGCATCGAGTCCTGGCGGGATGCCATCATGGCCACCGCTGGCACACTCAGCCGGGAGGGCGGCACCTCGATGAATCTGGATGCCCCCGTGCACCACAAGCGCACCATCTATTCCCAGGTGAGCCGCCGCGAACTGAACAAGACGCTCATGCTCTTCGACTACCCGGATGCCAACGTCCATGCCGCGCGCCGCAGCAGCAGCACCACGCCCACGCAGAAGCTCTTTGTGATGAACAGCCCCTTCATCATTGAGCAGGCCAAACGGCTGGCCCGGCGCATCCAGCAAGGCGGCACCGATGATGCCGCCCGCATCCGCCACGCCTACGCGCTGCTGTTTGCGCGTGAGCCTGAGGCGGAAGAATTCTCCATCGCTCAGGAGTTTCTGCAACTGCCCGCCACTGAAGCCGGACCCAACGCGTGGGAGCAGTTCGCGCAGGCTCTTCTCGCCACCAACGAAATGCTCTATGTGGACTGATCCCAACCCCGCGCAAATGACCCGGCGTGAAGCACTCCACCGCCTCTCGGCAGGCTTTGGTGCCATCGGCCTTGCGGGCATGATGGGTGCTCAGGCGCAGGCCTCAGTCGAGCAGCAGATCACCCCTCGTGCGAAGCGGGTCATCTTCCTCTTCATGAACGGCGCGCCGTCGCACATCGACACCTTTGATCCGAAGCCCGCGCTGAAAAAATACGAAGGCCAACAGCCTTCAGGAAAACTCTTCAAAGCGCCGAAGACCAGCGGCTTCATGTCGTCTCCGCTCCAATTTCACAAGTGTGGGCAGAGCGGCATCGAAGTGAGCGAAAGCCTGCCCGCGCTGGGCAGCATCATTGATGACTGCTGCGTCATCCGCTCCATGCACACCAATGTGCCGAATCATGAGCCCGCGCTGCTCATGATGAACACTGGCAATCTCCAGCCCATCCGCCCATCCATGGGCTCATGGGTGCTGTATGGCCTGGGCAGTGAAAATGAAAATCTGCCCGGCTTCGTGGTGCTGCGGCCCACGCCGAACATCGTGGTGGGGCCCGCACTGTGGAGCAATTCCTTCCTGCCTTCGGAGTACCAGGCTACGGGCGTCATCACCTCCGACATGAACGTGGACAAGCTGGTGGCGAACGTGCGCAACTCCGTGCTCGCCCCCGCGCAGCAGCGGCGGCAGATCGATCTCATTCAAAAGCTCAACCACCTCCACGCTGCCAAGCGAGAGCAGGACCAGGCGCTCGAAGGCCAGATCAAGGCCATGGAAACCGCCTACCGCATGCAGAGCGCCGCCAGCGATGCCTTCGACATCAGCCGCGAGCCCGCAAAGATGCGCGAGCTCTATGGCGACACCCCCTTTGGCCGCTCCTGCCTGCTCGCGCGCCGTCTCGCCGAGTCCGGCGTGCGCTACATCAGCGTCTATTACACCAGCGGCAGCAATCAGCCTTGGGACACGCACAGCGACCACTACAAGAACCATCCAAAACTTTGCGCCGACAGCGACCGCGCCTCCGCCGCGCTCATCAGCGATCTCAAGCAGCGCGGCTTGCTGGAAGACACGCTCGTCGTCTGGACCGGTGAGTTTGGCCGCACGCCCTACTCGCAGGAAACCCAGGACAAAAACAAGCAGGTCGATCCCATGCGCCGTGGTCGCGATCATCACCACACCGCCTTCAGCACCCTGCTGGCCGGTGGCGGCATCAAAGGCGGCCTGGCCTACGGCACCTCTGACGAGCTCGGCATGAACGCCCAGGAAAACAAAGTCCACGTGCACGATCTGCACGCCACCATTCTGCATCAGCTCGGCCTCGATCACGAACAGCTCACCTATCGCTATGCGGGCCGGGACTTCCGGCTCACCGATGTGTATGGCGATGTGGTGCGTGGGATCATTGCCTGAGCCTGCTGCAATCGAAGTATGGTTGGGGCCTGTGACCCTCACTTCTTCTCGGCATCCACTTTGGCCTTGGCGGCGGCAGCGAGGGCATCAGCGGCCTTTTTGTCGGCATCGAGATGCGCCTGATCGATAGACTTATTGGCATCGATGTTGGCCTTGTTGATCTTGGCATCGATATCCGCCTGCGTTTTGGCCTCTTTGGCAATGGCTTCCACCGCTTCCTTCTGATGATCGATCGAGGTCTGGGTGGCATCGTTTTGAGCATCGATGGCTTGTTTTTGCTTGTTGCAACTGACGGCCAGGACCGATGTGAATGCGAGGAGGAATAGGATGTGTTTCATAGTGGCAGGGTGGGTGTTCAATCGTCAACCGAATGGATGATGAGTAAGGAGACTCTTCATCAGTTGCTTCCGTCTGACCATGGGGTGTAACCCGACCCATCGCTGCCGTACTCCAGCCACCATCCTGTGGAAGATGCTCCCGCACGAGCAACATCCACAGCACTCCCTGCGTTCTCATCACCCAACCAATGCTGTCTTTCCGCTACTCCCCTGCCCTCTTCTTCCTCGCCCTGAGCTGTGCCGGTGCTGCGCCGGATTTCACCGCCAAGGTCAGGCCCTTGCTGGATGAGCACTGCATCGACTGTCACGGGGAGGAAACGCAAAAGGGCGGCCTGCGGCTGGACACGCTGTCCACAGATTTTCAGGACGCAAAGGCGGCGAAGAAGTGGACGCTGGTGTTTGACAAGATGGTGTCTGGCGAGATGCCGCCGAAGAAGCGTGAGCGGCCGCCGCAGGGAGAGGTGGATGCGGCGACGACGTTTCTGCGCGAGCGGCTGCATGCGGTGTCTCTGGAGCAGCAGCAGAAGAAGGGCCGCGTGATGGTGCGCAGGCTCAATGGCACGGAATTTGAGAACACGCTGCGCGATCTGCTGGGGACGAATGTGGCGCTGAAGGAGCTGCTGCCGGAGGACAGCACCACGGCGGGCTTTGACAATGTGAGCACCGGGCTGGATCTCTCGGCCACGCATTTCCTGCGCTACCAAGAAGCGGCGGCGAAGGCGGTGCAGTCGGTGATTCCCATCAATCCGCCGATCCCGTTCAGCGACAGGCGCACGGCGGAGATGATCGTGAAGAAGGGCTCGAACTTCCAGCAGACGCTGACGCGCAGCGCCAAGATGCAGGACGGTGCGCTGGTGTTTTACAGCAAGCTGCCGCGCTACGGCCTGTGCGCCACTTCAGCGGTGAAGGCGGCGGGGCGCTACCGTGTGACGATGTCTGCGTGTGCCGTGGGTGCGGAGGCCAAGCCACTGCCGGTGGGTTTCATGGTGGTGAATCAAAGCGGGCGCGAATCTCCCGTGCTGCGCGAGGTGCGCGAGATCCCGCATGGCAAGCCGCAGGTGATCGAGTACGAGGTGGAGCTGGGGCGCGATCAAGCCTTTGTGGTAAACCTGCTCACGACCTGGGACATCCGCATTTTCAAAAAGCCCATCGAGGAATACACTGGGCCGGGATTGATGGTGGAGTGGATGCAGATCGACGGGCCGCTGGATGCCTTCCCGCCGCCGAGCTACAAGGCGCTGTATGGCGATGTGCCGCTGAAGGCGAGGTCTGTGGTGAAGGCGGAGCTGGCAGGTGCGCGCGTGCCGGTGATCAATGACAAGCGCAATGAAGGCCATTGGCTCACCGATCCACTCATCCCCGACTCCACCAATCCGCAGGCGGATGCGGAGCGCATCATCCGCGCCTTTTTGCCACGTGCGTTTCGCCGCCCGGTGAGCGCGGAGGTGGAGAAGCACTACGTGACCAAGGTGCTGCAGCGGCTGGAGCAGAAGTACAGTTTTAATGATGCGATGATGTATGGCTTCAAGCTCATCCTCTCCTCGCCGGACTTCCTGTTTCTGATGGACTCTGAGAATGCGCAGGCCACCGCGCAGGGCGATCTCGTTTCCACGAAGCTGGATGACTTCTCGCTTGCCGAGCGGCTCTCCTACTTCCTCTGGTGCTCTGCGCCGGATGATGAGCTCATCGCGCTGGCCAGCAAGAACACGCTGCACCAGCCGCAGGTGCTGCGCGCGCAGGTGGAGCGGATGCTGCAGGCACCGCGTGCGAGCCGATTCACGGTGAACTTCACCGGCCAGTGGCTCGACTTGCGCAAGATCGACTTCACCATCCCCGACCCGCAGCTTTACAGCGACTTTGACTACCTGCTGCTCGATGCCATGCCGCGCGAGACGCAGATGTTCTTTGAGGAAGTGCTGCGGCATGATTTGTCGCTGCTCAACTTCATCGACTCCGACTGGTCGATGCTCAATGAGCGCCTCGCCATGCTGTATGGCATCCCCGGAGTGCAGGGCTATGCGTTTCGCAAAGTGAAGCTGCCGCCCGCAGCGCACCGTGGCGGTGTGATGACGCAGGGCAGTGTTTTGAAAGTGACCGCAGACGGCACGCGCACCTCGCCGGTGCTGCGTGGCACGTGGGTGCTGAACCGCATTCTCGGCAAGCCGCCTGCGCCACCGCCGCCGGATGTGCCCGCCATTGAGCCGGACATCCGTGGTGCCACCACCATTCGCCAGCAGCTTGACAAGCACCGCAACACGCCCGCCTGCGCTACGTGTCACAATCACATCGACCCGCCCGGATTTGCGCTGGAGAACTTCGACCCCATCGGCAACTACCGTGAGTTCTATCGTGGCACCGAGCGCACACGTGCCTTTCCCCAGCCCCTCTTTCCCACCAGCGGCCGCGCCATCTTTCGCGGTGCCGATGTGGAGCAGGGCGGCATCACCCCGGAGGGCAAACCATTCAAAGACATCGCTGACTACAAGAAGCTGCTGCTGGAGGACAAAGACCAGCTTGCACGCAGCCTCACGCAGAAGCTCATTATCTACGCCACCGGTGCGGACATCCAGTTTGCCGACCGAGAAGTGGTCGAGCAGATCGTGGCCACGCTGCGTACCAAAAACTATGGACTGCGCACGCTGGTGCATGAGATCGTGCAGAGCAGAGTATTCCTGAACAAGTGATCTCAGCAGCCACACGAAACATGAATAATAGATCAAGACTTATTCAGTGCATCATTGTTGGGATAGCTTTGCTTTCTCAGGGAAAGTCGATGGCAGCCGATGTGGATGTGCTCTCCTGGGAAAGCATTCGAGAAACGAGGCCTGGTTTTTACGAGGTCCTGATGTTGTCCTCATTCAACGAACTGAGAAAGCAGCAGCCAGAGGCTGTGAAGATCACCCGTATCGCGGTGCTGCCTGGCTGGGGGCCAGAGTATGCATTCACGCTGTTTGAACAAAAATCGGAAAGATCGGTGATGATTGAGATCGCGTCTTATCACCAAGTGGAGACCTCGGTCCCGGAGAGAGTGCTCCGCATGAAGCTAAAAGAGGAAAAGGACATTCAAAATGCCGCGTTGTTCATGACGCAGACCCTAGGTTCGTTGAAGTGGACTGACGCTCCCAGCAAGGAGAACATCCCTGATGACGGCACTATGATCATGTTTGAGAAATTTGAGCAGAATGCCGGTCATTATTTCACCAAAGTGGAATTGCCGCGTTTGTCTTCGAAAGCTCTTGCTGGCCTCAGAAGCATGGCGGAGCGATACTCCAAGTTAGAATGGAGCAAATGATTCTCGACCTGATGATATGATTGCGCCGGTGTATGAAATCGCACAAAGCCGCGTCTTCTTGAACAAGTAACCGCCACCACCCCACTCGCCATGCCCGCTCCACGAATCGACCGCCGCACTTTCCTGCGCTCCTCCGGCATTGCCATCGGCCTGCCGTTTCTGGAGGCGATGATCCCGGCCTCTGCCAATGAGGCGAAGAAGGCGCTCAAGCAGCCGCCGCGCATGGTGCTGGTGGGGCAGCCGCTGGGCATGTATGGGCCGAACTTCTTTCCCGAGCAGGCCGGCAAAGACTACGCCCCGAGCCGCTACTTGAAGAACCTGCAGGCGCATCGCGATCAGTTCACTGTGTTCTCCGGAATGTCTCACCGCTATGCGGCGGGGCATTTCGCGGAGGTCGGCATCTTCACTGGCGTGGCTCCCGAATTCATTCGCGACAAGGACATTAAAAATGGCATCTCGCTGGATCAGGAAGTCGCTTCGCGTCTGGGGAATCAGACGCGCTTTCCTTCATTGATCCTCGGGGGAGGGGATGTTGCGTGGAATCAGCGCGGCGTGCGCATCCCGTCTGAGCAGCGCGCCACGGCGGTGTTTAAGAAACTCTTCATCGCGGGCACGCCGGATGAAGAAGCGCGGGAACTGCAGCGCGTGAAAGACGGCCAGAGCATTCTCGATGATGTGGGCGAGCAGATCAATGCGCTGAACCGCCGCGTCAGCAGCACCGACCGTGACCGGCTGGATCTGTTTCTTTCCTCCGTGCGCGAGGCGGAGCACACGCTGCAGCAGGATGAGCACTGGAGCACCACGCCGAAGCCGCATGTGGACTTCGCTACGCCCACCACAGAGCCGAGCGGCCCGCAGCTTTTGGAGCGCTCGCGGCTCTGGTATGACATCGTGCACCTCGCGCTGCAGACGGACTCCACACGCGTGGTGTCGCTGTGGATCGGCTCGCAGGAGCGTCCGGAGATCACCGGTGTGAACCTCGGCCATCACGATGCCTCGCATCATGGCCAGGACCCCGCCAAGCTGGAGCAACTCGCTTTGATCGAAGAGGCCGAGATCAAACTCTTCGGCGAGTTTTTGGAGAAGATGAAGCTCAGCCAGGATGGCGGCCAGACCTTGCTGGACCACACTGTGGTGCTCTACACCAGCAACCTCGGCAACTCATCGTCCCACGACAACAACAACCTGCCCATCCTCCTGGCCGGAGGCGGATTCAAGCACCAGGGACACCTCGCGTTTGACACGAAGAACAACAAGCTGCTCTCCAACCTCTACGTCCGCATGCTCCACCACATGGGCGTGGAGGCAGAGACGTTTGGTGCGAGCAATGGCATCATCTCCGAAGTGTAATCCAACATGTCCCGCTTACTTTCTATCGCCTGCATCACGGTGCTCATTCTCCGGCCACCAAGCGGCGGCGCTGAGCTTCCGCAGCCGACACGCTCTTTCATGGATGCCCACTGCATTGACTGCCACGACGCTGACACGGCGCGCGCAGGCTTTCGCATCGACTTGCTCACGGCAGACTTCACCGCCGACAACAACGCTGGCCTTTGGCATGAGGTGATGAACAAGATCAATTCCGGCGAGATGCCACCGAAGAAGAAGCCCCGCCCGGATGCCAAAGAGGCCTTCGCCGTGGCCTCATGGGTCGCCAAGAAGCTGGACGAAACCACGAAGGCGGCGCAGGGCGCAGGCGGGCGCGTGCCGATGCGGCGGATGAACCGTGTAGAGTATGCAAACACGGTACGCGACATGTTTCAGCTCGATGAAAACTTCGCGCGCCGCATTGAGAAGGAACTGCCGCAGGATGGCAAAGTGGGTGGATTTGATCGCGGCGCCGCCGGCTTGTTTATGGATGAAGGCCAGCTCGCGCAATACATGGCGGTGGCTGACACCGTGCTCGATGAAGCGATCTTCAACGAGCAGCCGAAAGTGCAAAAGTTCACTTATGACGGCACCAAGGAGCGCTACGTCCACGGCTTGCAGACGGCTTACAAGAATGATGCGGGAGAGTTCGTCGAAACGAGCGTCCCCGATGTGATCGCGAAATTGCAGGAACCGCTGAGCTGGATTCCACAGCCTAATTTTGACCAGTGGGGATCCAAGGACCGGCGCTACGTGTCGCACGGACCATATGACTGGACGCTGAAGAATGGCGGCACCGAATACCTCTCCAATCTCCGCTTTTACAACGTGGACTGGGGCAAGAAGGGCGTGACGCGCGATGGCTGGTATCGCATCCGCATCCAGGCCGGCGCCTCCAAGGGTGCCGACGAAGAGGCGCTAAAGGAAGTACGGCTCGTCTCTCAATACGCTCTCGGCAGTCCCATCGAGAACGTACAGAGTGTGGTGGTCGATGCGCCCATCGACGCGCCGAAAGTCTATGAGTTCATGCAGTATCTGCAAATGGGACCGCCCGGCATGAACCGCGAGTGGCGCATCCGCTGGGACTTTGGCGAGCGGAAGGAGCCCTGCATCGCAGACCCGGCCTATTGGGATGTGCAGTGGAAGCAGGTGATTGTCGGTGGCGACATCGCACGGGCGAAGTCAGAGAAGAAACCGGCCGAAGAGATCGAGGCAAAGAAGAAGCTGCTCGAAGAAACCATCGCAAAGGCTACGGAGAACCGAAAAACCTTCGAGGGGCCGTACTGGGTCTGGAATCCAAAGCTCAACATCGCCAAGCGTCCGCGCCTGTGGATCGGCACGCAGGAATGGGAAGGACCGATTGTCGATTGGCCGCCGAAGGGCCGCAAGGCGCTGTTCTTCGCAGGCGAGGAGCGCACGGACGATGCGTATCTGCGCGAAATTTTCACGCGGCTGTTGCCGATGGCGTATCGGCGGAAAGTCAGGCCCGAGGAATTGGACCGCGTGGTGAACTGGACGCTCAAGACGAAGGCCGACCGCAGCCTTTCATTCGCTAAGGCGGTGCGCGAGGGCGTGAAGAACGTGCTGTGCTCGCCGAAGTTTCTTTATCTGGGCAGTGAGGAGATGCCTGCATTGACAGCGGTCAAAAAAACGAAGGGGCCGCAACCCGTCGATGGCTGGCAGATGGCGAGCCGCCTCGCCTACCTGCTGTGGAGCAGCACGCCGGACGAGGAACTGTATCAACTCGCTGCGCAGAACAAGCTGCGGGATCCAACCGTGCTGCGCTCCCAGGTGAAGCGGATGATCGCCGATCCGAAGTCCTGGGAGTTCGTGCGCAACTTCGCCGGGCAATGGCTCGGCGTGCGCAATTTTGACAACGGCACGCCGCCGAACCGCGATTTTTACAAGCACTACGACGATGCGTTACGCGACAGCTCGAAGCGCGAACCACTGGAGTTTTGCAACGAGGTGTTGAAGCACGATCTGCCGATCACCAGCTTTCTCGACAGCGACTTCCTCATCATCAACGAGCGCATGGCGAAGCACTATGGCATCGAAGGCGTGGAGGGTGAGGCGTTCCGTCGCGTGCCCGCGCCCGCCGATGACCGGCGTGGCGGCGTGCTCGGCATGGCCAGCATTCTTACCTATCTCGCCGACGGCACGCGCACCCTGCCCGTGCGCCGTGCGACGTGGGTGCTCGACACGCTTTGGAATCAGCCCGTCCCACCACCACCGCCCAACGCGGGCGATCTGCCAGCGATCAAGGACAAAAAACAACGCAGCGTGCGCGAGCGCCTGGACGAACACCGCACCTCGGAAAACTGCGCCAGTTGCCACGCACGCGTTGATCCCTTCGGCATGGCTCTGGAGAACTACGACGCCACCGGCATGTGGCGCGACCGCCAAAACGGCGAAGGCATGCGCGGCGACAAAGGCTCTCCCACACTGGACGTGAGCGGTCAATTGCCCGATGGCACCGGGTTCAAAACTGTGCAGGAATTTAAAGCCGCGCTGCTGGCCGAGAAGCAGGCGTTTATCCAAGGCTTTACCGAAAAACTGCTGTGCTACGCGCTTGGCCGGCCGGTGGGATACGCCGACCATCTCACCGTCGATCAAATCATCGCGCATGCAGCAAAGCACGACTTCCGCTTCAACGAGATCATTCAGGCCACGGTCGCATCCACGTTCTTTCAAACCCAATAACCGCATGAACATCCAATCCCACTCCTGGCGCATGTCCCGCCGCAAGCTGCTCAAAGGCCTCGGTGCCACCGTCGGCCTGCCGTGGCTTGAAGTGATGAGCGAGAATGCCAAGTCTATTACCTCGGCGGGCTCGATGGCAGCGCATGAAATCCCACGGCGTGCGATGTTCACGTATTGGGGACTCGGAGTGGAGATCACCGGCTTCACGCCTGCGGACACCGGAAAAAATTACACGCTCACGCCTTCGCTTGCGCCGCTCGCCCCCTTCAAGAACGACTGCACCGTGATGACGGAGCTCACGTCCTTCACTGGCGGCCATGGCTCGTGCTGCTGCCTGCTCACCGGCGTGAACACCGTACGCAATGCGAAGACCCTCATGTCGGTGGATCAGCAGCTTGCGGTGCATCACGGCAGCGCGACGCGCTTTCCTTCGCTCGTGCTCGGCACGGTGCGCGAGACGGGCTTCGGCGGACCGTTCCCAATGACGCTGTCGTGGAGCAAGAACCACACACCCGTCACGCCTGAAAACCGGCCCGAGGTACTCTTTGAAAAACTCTTTGGCAGCGAGGACAACAAGACGCTCGCCGCGGCGAAGGCAGCGATGGCGCAGCGCGCCAGCCTGCTCGACTCCATCAAGGAACAGGCCGCTGCGCTGCAACGTCAGGTGGGCACGGCGGATCGCGCAAGGCTCGATCAATATTTTACCTCCATTCGTGACCTGGAGGAACGCATCAAAGTCGAGGGCGAATGGATCGACCGCCCCAAACCCAAAGTGGCACGCCCCGATTTCGGCCAGGGCTCGCCACGCGACCGCATCGCCAGTGATGGACGCGGATACTCAGAATACACACGCATGATGTTTGACATGATCGCGCTGGCGTTCGAGACCGACAGCACCCGCGCCGTGAGCCACATCCCCCGTACCGAGGGCGACGAGGCGAAGTGCTACGGCTACCAAACGAAGAGCAAATGGGACCTCCACACCATCACGCACAATGCGCAGGAGGACGACAAGATCGCGCAATGGCGGCAGCTCGACGCGCTTTATCTCGGCGAGTGGGCGCATTTCCTCGGCAGGCTCAAGAGTGTCAAGGAAGGCAGCGGCACGCTGCTGGACAATACCATGGCCGCCTGGGCCACCACCAACGGCGGACCCAATGCGCACGACTCCAAACACCTCCCGCTCATCCTCTGCGGCGGCTCCGCGCTCGGTCTGAAACATCAGGGCCATCTGGTGAAAACCGACATGCCCGTCGCCAATGTGTGGCGCACCGTGGTGGATCGCGTCGGCATGAAGCTACCTGATGACTTCCAGGGCGGCCTTGCCACGGGCAGCGTGCAGGAGCTGGTCTGATGTAAATAGCCACTGCCGTTACCTCCGCACTTGCCGCTGCCGCCAATTGTGCTGCTTCGCTGGACCAGATCACAGAGAAACACGCACAGCCGAGTACTTGTAGCTCGGCTGGCGGCTGTGAGGATCGAAGGAGGCGTGCGTGAGCTGGTTCACGCGGCTGTCATGCATGGGCAGAAACACTTCACCGGGGGAAACGCAGTTCGTGAGGCGTGCTTTGGCGGTCAGTTCAGCACGCTTTGAAATGACGCGCACCTGCATGCCCTCGCGGATTCCGAGGCACGCCGCGTCCAGCGCGTTTAGGTCCAGCATCAGTTCCTCTGGCATCATCTTCGCCAATACGGCAGATTTGCCAGTGCGTGTTTCTGTGTGCCACTGCGCGCTGGTGCCGCGCCCGGTGATCAAAATGAGTGGATACTCGTCACTGCGCTGCTCGGGTGCGGCTTCAGGTGCATCAAAAACAAACTTCGCCCGCTGGTCCGGGCTGAAAAAATTCCCATCCTCGAACAACCTGCGTTCCTTCCAGCTTGAAACATCAAACTTGGAAGCTTGATCCCGTGTAAGCGGCCACTGCACGCCGCCGGATTTGCGCAGCATCTCATGGCCATTGATGCCGGTGATGTCACACGGCTGGCCTTCGGTGCAGCGTTGCAGTACGCGGAAAACCGCCTCAGGACTGCTCCAGCCGCGGAACAAATCTTCGCAGCCCCAGTAATGGGCGATGAGACGGAAGATATGGAAGTCCGCCAGCGCCTGGCCAGGTGCACGGCGCACCTTGGGGCTGTAGCCAATGCGGCGCTCACTGTTGATGAAACAGCCTTCCTTTTCCCCCCATCCTGCTGCTGGCAGCACCAGATGCGCACGCTTCGCTGTTTCGGTGGAGCAGTACATGTCCTGGACCACCAGGAAATCGAGCTTGTCGAGCACGCGGTTGATTTCGTTCTGATCAATCCATGAGTGGCTGGGATTGGTGGCCACAAACCAAATGGCCTTCACCTTGCCTTCGTCAGCAGCTTTGATGATCTGATCATACGCCAGGCTTGGCCGGTCAGGAATGCGCTCGACCGGAATGCCCGTTGCGGCGGCGACTTTCTCACGATGCCGTGGATTGCGGAAATCATGCCCGCCCAGCAAGTTGGTAGTGTTGGAAAAGAGACGCGAGCCCATGGCATTGCACTGACCCGTGATGGAGTTGGCTCCGGTGCCGGGCTTGCCTATGTTCCCCGTCATCAAGGCCAGGTTGATGATGGCCTGCGCGGTGCGGGTGGCTTGATGACCTTGGTTGACCCCCATCGTCCACCAGAGGGAGACACGCGGTGTGCCGGAGATGATGGACTGCGCGAAATGAACGAGGCGATGCACACTAATGCCCGTCTCCTGCGAGACGCGCGCCGGATGGAAGTCTGTGAGGAAACGTTGGAATTCATCAAAGCCACTGGTGTGCTGATCCACGAAGGAGGTGTCCACGCCGCCATCGCGGATGATGAGATGGGCAAGACCATAGAGGAGTGTGAGGTCGCTTTTGGGTTTGATGGCATAATGCTGAGTGGCAGCCATGGCTGTCTCCGTGGTGCGGGGATCAACGACAATGATCTCCGGCTGGCGCTTGTTGCGCAGCACACGCTGCCACATGATCGGATGTGCGATACACGGATTCGCACCGATGAAGACGAGCACGTCGCTCTCTTCAAAATCGGCATACGTGAAAGGCGGTGCATCAAAGCCGAAGCTCTCCTTGTAAGCGGCGACGGCAGTGGCCATACACTGGCGGGTGTTGCCATCGCCATGGATCATGCCCATGCCAAACTTGGCCAGCGCGCCCAGAAAGGCCATCTCCTCAAACATGATCTGCCCGGTGCTGAGATAGGCAGCGGCCTCAGGGCCATGCCGGTCGAGTATCTCGCGCATCTTGTCACAGAAGTACCGCAACGCGGTGTCCCAATCGACCTCTTTGCCATGCAGCAGCGGCATCCTCGCACGATCCGGTGCATCCAGCACACTGAGCGCCTCCCAGCCTTTGGGACAAGCGGTGCCGAGATTGACCGGGTAATCGGGATCCGGCGTGAGATTGATCGCTGCACCATCCTTCAGATGAATTTTAAGTCCGCAGCCGGTGGAACAAAAGCCACAGATTGCGGTGGTCGTCGCATCCGGCAGCAGATGCGATGGCACCTGCCCCAGGCCAAACCTGGCGGGTTCACGCACAAGATCGGCCGTGAGCGGGCCGCCCCATTCGCGCAAAGTCATGGCAGGAAATTTCATCATGGTCAGTTCCCCGGCATTTTCGATCCTGCAGCGGCGGTGAAGAAATAGAGCCGTTCGATCAATTGACTGCCAAACATGAGCAAGAGGGCGAGAGTGTACATCCAATACTGGGCGGCGCCAGCGGCGATCAAAACAGGAATCAACAATCCGGTGGCGACAAGCAGCAACCCACGAAGCTCGATCCGACGCGTGAAGTGCTTCTGCATGATGCGCGCGGATTTATGCCTGGCACAAGTCTCATCTGCCAAAGCGCGCCGGTATCCCGCAATCTCCCACATCGACAACCCCCAACGGCACACCAACGTAAAAGCCATCGCCCACGAAGCGATAGCCATGCCACTCCAACTCCAAACGGCGGAGCATAATCCAGCCCCCAGGAGCAGCATGGTGCCGAGGAATTTGGCCGCCACATTCGACATCGACCAAAAGGGCCTGCGCGTGTCCACATAGACCATCACCGAGCACCAGACGGCAACCACGGCGGCAGCGGCAGTGCCTGTGACAGCGAGCCGCATCCACTCCATATTTCCCAGCCACCAAGCAGCAAAGATCGCCTGCCCCCCGAGTGGCAAGGCACCGAAGGCCATGATCTCGCGTGACAGCCATGATTTGCGCCAGCCGAGAAAGGCGCGCCAGGCTTTGAGCGGCTGCCCCAGATGCAGCGTGCTCAAAGCAACACCTGCCAACCCCACCCCCAAGCCTGCCGCACTGGTGAGGGCAGCCTGCGGTAGCGTCAGCCAATTCATCCACATAGCGATGGTACAACCAATGAAACCACCGGCACTCATTTGCGTCAACACGAGCATCCAGGCGAGCGGATCATGACCATGATCCAGATCCAGCCTCCCGGCATCCGCAGGTCTGGCGGCAGACGAAACAGGCTGTGAGGAGACATAGGACGTCGTGGGCCGCGTGTAACTCGAATCAAACGCACCTGCGACGATGCTGCCACGATCCGGCACGGCACCGATCTTCACGACCTTGATTTTGATGGCTTCATTCGGGCAGGACTGCACACATGCAGGTGCCTCACCTTCAGCGAGGCGACCCTGGCACATGTCGCATTTCCGTACGATGCCGCGCTTCAGATTGAACTTGGGCACGTCATACGGGCACTTTAAAATGCAGTAACTGCAGCCAATGCATTGATCATCCAGATGCCGCACGATGCCAGTGACGGCGTCTTTGTCATAGGCCAGCACCGGGCAGCCATCCGCGCAGGCGGGTTCGGCGCAGTGGTGGCAGGCGGTGGTGACTGTTTGCAGATAGGGTTGCTTCCGAGTGCCAACGAGCAGGCCCATGTCGCGCCAGCTCTCCCCGTCATCGAGTCCGTTCAAGGAATGACAGGCAGCCACACAGGCTTTGCATCCGGTGCAGGCGTCAAGATTGACCTCAAAGGCATACTGCTCGCCTGGATTCGGCTTGCTGAGCGGAATCAGGTGCGTGAAGCGCTCACGGACGGACTTTGAATCGTATTCGTCAGCGAAGAGAGCGACCGGAGTGCGCAGGGTCTGCTGCTCGCGCAGAGCAGCGTCGATCATGCTGATGGCGGAACCGCCACTTGAACTCGAGCGCTCCAGATCGCGAATCATGACTCAGAGGCTGAACACCTCCTGCAATTGACCGACCGTGTGCCGATTGCAGAATGAGTGGAAGGTTTCGCCTGCGGTGCATTGGCCTAGATAGCCTTTGAGCATGGCTTCAAGGGTGGTGCCGAGAGATTCAAAGGCAACGCCGCTGAAGATTTGGCGGCCAATTTTGCGGTTCTCACCGAAGCCACCGCCAACGGTGATGTGGTAGCCCTCTCCACTTTCAGATTTCACCTTGGTGCCAAGCAGGCCGATGTCACCCATGAAGTGCTGGGCACAGGAGTGCGCGCAGCCAGTGAAGTGAATGTTGACTGGCTTGTCGAGCTTCACGCGCTTGTCGAGGTACTCCATCATGGCGATGGCGTGCCCTTTGGTGTCGCTGGCGGCAAATTTGCAATACTTGTTGCCGGTGCAGGCCACGAAGCCGCTTTTGAGGTTCGACTGTTCGCTGGGAAAGCCGAGCTTCTTGAGTGATTTCGCCACCGTGGCCGCATAGGTCTTTTTGATGTTTGGGATGATGAAATTCTGCCAGACCGTGAGTCGGATTTCACCTGAACCATAGCTGTCAGCCAGATCCGCGATGCGGTCGAGCTGCTTCGCGGTCATCTGCCCCACCGGAACGCTAGCCCCGATGTAAACCAGTCCCTCCTGTTTCTGCGGAAAGCTGCCCACATGCGAATGCCCCTGCTGGGAAAATTCACGCTTTGCCTGGCATGGTGAATCTCGCGCAAGGCGGGTGAGCTTAAATTTCAGCAGCTTCTCGGTTTCCACGAGAACGCCATCCAGGCCTTTGTCTTCGATCACATACTTGAAACGTGCTTTCTTGCGGTTGGTGCGGTCACCGAACTGGATAAAGACGCGCAGCAGAGCGACCATGACATCGTTCAACTGCTCAGGCTTCACCAATACGCCCCAGTCACTGGCGAAGGTTTGATGACCGGTGACGCCGCCAAGTGCGATGCGGAAGTACACCCCCGGTTCAATGCCATCGGTGTTCTCACCGACCTTCACGGCGCTGGCACCGATGTCATTGGTGTCCTCCACCGCGGAGATGAGGCCACCACCGTCATAGGCGATGTTGAATTTGCGCGGCAGATCGTAGAACTCCTTGGACGCGATGATGAGCGTGGCGAGTTCGTTCACCAGCGGACGCACATCGATGAGTTCATTCGGGTCATAACCGGCGCATGGATTCATCGTGATGTTACGGATGTTGTCCGCTCCTGCCCCTTTGGAGTGCAAACCGCAGCCCTGGATGCGACGCAGCACTTCCGGACAGTTCTTCGGTTCGATGAGACGAATCTGAAAGTTGTTGCGAGTGGTGATCTGAATGTAGCCCGTGGTGAGATCACGGGCGATGGCGGCAAGTTCACGGAGCTGATAGCTCTTCACGATGCCGCCCGGAATACGCAGCCGGCACATGTAGCCGTCTTTGACGGGATTGAGCCAGAAGAGGCCGTTCCATTTGTAGCGGAAAACGGACTCCGGCTCGGGCTTGGAGTTCCAGCGCGCATCCATGACCAACTGCTCGATGGCATCAAAAGGATGAAGTTCTCGCTTGATGCGTTCCTCTTTGGTCAGGTCATCAAGCGCTGGTCCCACGGGTGCAGATGCAGGGGCGGGAGCGAGATCGCCGAAGGATACGCCACCAGCAGCGATACCGGCAAAGAAGCCTTCAAGGTAGCGCTTCTGCTCGCTGGAGAAATCGGCGTTCATGGGCGGTGTGGCGGGAGGCGGTTCAATAGACATCGCGGGCATAGCGTTTCTCCTTTTTCATTTGATTGACGTAGGCAGCGGCCTCATCGGCAGACTTGCCTCCGGCGGTTTGGATGACGCTGTGCAGAGCCTCATCGACATCTTTGGCCATGCGTTTGGCATCGCCACACACATAGAAATGTGCCCCTTCTTCAAGCCACTGCCAGAGTTCGGTGGCAGCCTGGAGCATGCGGGTTTGAACGTAGATTTTTTCCACCTGATCACGGCTGAAGGCGGTGTCGAGGCGCGTGAGATGTCCCTTTTGCACCCAATCAATGATTTGGTCGTGGTAGAGAAAGTCACTGGCGCGTTTTTGATCGCCGAAAAAGAGCCAGTTTTTGCCGGGTGCTTGTGTCGCTTCACGTTCTTCGAGGAAGGCGCGGAAAGGGGCGATGCCGGTGCCCGGACCCACCATGATGACGGGTTTGGTGAGATCTGCGGGCAGACGGAAATGATTCGCCGCATGGAAGTAGATGCCGGTGGTCTCGCCCAGTGGCAGACGATCGGCGAGAAAGGTTGAGGCGACGCCTTTATGCGGCACGCCATCGGTGTTGTAGCGCACGGCTGCGATGCAGAGATGCACTTCATCGGCATGGGCCTTGATGCTGGATGCGATGGAATAGAGGCGAGGCTGCAACTTGCGCAGATTTTCGATGAAGGCAGCGAGTGTGATGCCTGGCACCGGGACTTTGCCATAATGACTTCTCACTTCGTAGTGCTTGATCAGAGCTTGGCGCAGTGGTGCGGAGCCACCGTCAGGCGATGGCACATCGGCCTGCGGGTCAAAGGCATGAGCAGCGATGACAGCATCAACGATCTCAGGGCAGTTTTGCACGAACACTCCGAGGGCATCTCCGACCTCATAGGCCAGCCCGCTGCCTGCGAGTGAAAAGCCAATGTGACGGGTGTCTTTGCTGCTGCCGCGGGTATTCAGCGACGTGTTGAGAATCAGCTTTGCGGGGAATGGATTTTTCTTGGTATAACCGGTCTTTTCCAGCTCTGCGACTGGAGCGGGCGCGGCAAGCACCGTGGTGGTGGCAGCACCGCCACTCAGAGCCATGAATGCATTGGCACTCCAGGTCTTCGCGAGGTCATCAAAGTCCACGTCGCAATCGACGCGGTCGAGGATGCGTTTGGCACCGAGTTCTGCGAGTCTGAGGTCCAGCTTCCTGCCAGCCAGGCAATAAGTGTCGCCATAGTTTTTGTCGCCCAGGGCGAGGACGCTGTATTGGACGCCATCGAGCTTGGGACTGCTGCCGTTTTGATTGATGCTGTCCCAGAAGGAGACGGCGTTGTCGGGCATGTCGCCTTCACCCCAGGTGCTGGTGATGAGGAGGACGTTTTGTTCTTTGATGAGATCGGCGGGTTGCAGCGAGTCGAGGCCAGCAGCGCGCGCTGCGAAGCCCCGACCCGATGCTTCCCGGGCCAGCCGCTTGGCCAAACTTTCCGCATTTCCGCTCTGGCTGCCGAAGGCGATGAGGAGCGGGGTGGTGGCCTTCTGCGGCGAAGAGACGGCAGCGGCTGCGGAGCCGCGATTGAGAACACCGGCGAGGAAGCCATTGAGCCAGGCTCGCTGCTCGGCGGAGAAAGGTGCGTTGTCAGGAATGACGGGGACTGAGTTCATTGTTGCGGCGGTGGGGGGGAGAATTGAGACGCATCACTTCTGGGACAGCAGCTTGAATACCAGCCAGATCGTGGTGAGCAGAAAGACGAAGAAGCCGGCCTTGTAGAAGGCGAGCGGATTGCGTTCGAGCAGCGGCGTGTCCTCCTCATAGAAAGGCTGCACGCGCTCAGGACGATTCAAATCGTGGAGCAACTCGGAGTAATGCTGGTAACGGCGCTGTGGTTTGATGGTGATCGCACGATGAATGACGGCCTCCAGCCAGGAAGGGATGTTGGGATTGACTTTAGACGCTCGCTTCGCGGGATGAAAAACGGGCGTCTGAAAGCGCTCAATCTGGCCATAAGGCAGCCTGCCGGTAAGCGCCTGATACAGCGTGACGCCGATGGCGAAGATCTCCGTGCGTTCGCTGATGGGGGCGCTATGAAAGCGCTCCGGGGCAAGGTAGCTCGCGGTTCCGGCACGGGAGGAGATGGAAAAAACAGCAGCGGCGCTGCCGAGATCAACGAGCTTGAAGGTGAGCCGCGTGTAATCGCCTATGCAGAGGATGTTCTCCGGCTTGATGTCGCCATGGACAAGTTCCAGGCGCAAGAGCGTCTGCGTGGCTTCCGCGAGAAACCGACCCAGCGCGATGGCGGAGTCCACCGAGAGCAAGCGCTCACGCAGCACGGCAGCAAGGCTGGGCGCATCCGCAAATTCCATGAGGTAGTAGCGCAGGGTCTGCCCTGGAGGCTCATACGCACGCACGAAGTGAGCGGACTGGGCGCGCGTGGCGTTCCATATCTCATGGATGAAAGCTTCGAGGTGCTGCGGGCTGTCAGCGGCCTCTGCGGGCGCAAACTTCATGACGACTCGATGCCCGTCTTTTTCCGCCAGCCAGACGCGGCTGGTGCCATGAAACGAGCGCATGAGCTCAAAGCCGTCGATCAAATCCCCTTTGTTCAGGAGCGCAGGAATGGTGAGGACGCGTGCGTTCATGGCATGAAGTCTGCCGGTTTGAAGAATGTCCAACACCAATGCACTCATGTCATCAAGCGTCTCCTCCTTCGCCCGCTGACGCGCCGTCAGCACAATGCTGCGGGCGGAGCTGTGGCGAGAGAGCGCCGTGGCGATCTCCGCCTCTGATACATGATTGGAGACGCCGTCAGAGCACAGGAAAGCCACGTCACCGTCCTGCAGTGTGAGCGTGAAACAGGCAGGCTCGATCTCCGCGCTCATGCCGAGCGCTCGTGTGAGGATGTGGGAACGCTCTGTTTCCACATGAGCGGTGGACAGCGTATTGAGTTTCCCCTCACGCCAAAGACAGACTGCGGAGTCGCCGAGATTGATGCCGTGCAGCGTGTCGCCCTCGATCACGACCGCCGCCAACGTGGCCACCATTTCTGAACGCTCATAGCGCACCTGCGATTCTTGATACAACGACTGATTGAGAATGCGGGCAAAGGTTGTCAGTGCCTGCTGGGGGGACCAGGAGCGCGGACGTGCGCTGTAGTGCTCGATGAGCGAACTCACCGCACGTTGCGCCGCCTCGCGCGCGGGCTCGCCGCTGCCTGCGCCGTCACTCAGCACGGCGATGACTGTTTGATCCCACGCACGCACGTCAAAAGCGTCGGAAGAGGGAGTTCCCTCTTCCCTTGCAATGCCATGACTGGTGGTGAGAATTTTCATCGCTTCAAATCAAGGGATGAATCAGATACGGGCTTCGGCGAGTGCGCCCCAGGTGGTGCGCCAGCGTAGCTTGACGAAATTGAGACCGACGAGAGCGAGAATGCACAGGGTGGAAAAGGCGAGCAGGCCGGCGAGGTAGCTGCCGGTGAGCCCCTTGGAATACCCCAGCGAACTGGCGAGCATGAAGCCGCCGAGTCCACCACCACAACCCACGAGGCCGGTCATCACGCCGATGTCCTTGGCAAAGCGCTGCGGGAGCAGTTGGAAGACCGAGCCATTGGCCATGCCAAATGCGCAGGAAGCCAGGAAGAAGCCAAAAGCGCACAGCCCGATTGTTCCCGCACAAGCCGCCAGCACCAGCGCCAGCGCGGCGACGAGGAAAAAGACATGCAGGGCACGAATGCCGCCAAGGCGGTCGGCCAGCGCGCCTCCCACAGGTCTGCCAAGCGCACCCACCAGGGTGCAAAGCGCCGCCCAGGTGCCAGCCTCGACCGGCATGAGATGAAACTCGGACGTGAAGTAGATGATGAGCGATGCCGCGAGACCTGAGAAGCCGCCAAAACTGATGGTGTAGAAAAAGCAAAACCAGTGCGCGTCTTTCTCCTTCAACAGGTTCACGTAATCCTTGAGCGTCTTCTTTTTCACCTTCACCTGCGCTTCCTTGGAAAACACGATGTAGATGACAAGCACCAGGACCAGCGGGATGAGTGCCATACCAAAGACTGCATTCCAGCCATAGATGACCGCCAGCCGCGGCGCCAGAATGGCATCAATGACAACGCCGACATTGCCCGCACCTGCGAGGCCGAGCACCAGCCCCTGCATGTTCGGCGGGTACCAGCGCCCTGCCTGTGGCAGCGCCACGGCAAAGCTGGCCCCGGCCACACCGAGCACCACGCCCAGCATGAGTGTGTGGGAAAACTGATGCAATCCTGTGAGCCATGCCGTGGTCATGCCCGCGATGACGATGAGCTGCGCCATGATGCCGGTGTTTTTGGCACCCATGCGGTCCACCAGCATTCCGAGCAGGATGCGGATGAACGCGCCCGACAGGTAGGGGACTGCGACCATCAGCCCCTTCTCCTGCGGTGTGAGTCCCAGCGACGATCCGATCTGTGCACCAAGCGCTCCAAGGATGGTCCACACCATGAAGCTGACATCAAAGTACAGGAAAGAAGTGAGAAGCGTAGGCCAGTGTCCGGAGGTTTTGAGGTCGGCTAATTTCATAGATGGGATTGTTGATGCTATGCTCTTCCAATAAGCCGACCGCGTGCCAAGTGTACCGGGTCAAACAAGAAACAATTTGAATCTTATTTATGTTATTGATGAATACATTTCATGGTTAATTCCCGCGCGACCACCACACAAAAAAGAGTGCTGCGGCAGTCGGCGGGACCGGCAGGATCAGAAATCGATCTGCATCTGCACGTAGCCAAACTGCGCATCGCTCGAAGCACCGGTGTCACGGAGGTACTGGCCGGCGACGAAGTAGCTGTAGCCGGTCAGAAAGTTGACGTGCGGGCTGAACTTGTAGTTCACTGTGATGTCGAACTCCTGGCCGCGGAAGCTGCTGGCAGAGCTGGAGGCGGCATTGAGCGGACGCACCTTGGTGGTGCCGTTGGCTCGGTACCAGGAGTCCTGGTTGCTGGCATTCCAGTAGAGCTGGTAGTCAAACATGACCTTGACCTTGGAGGTAGGGGTGAAGCTGAAGTTGATCTGGGGATTGAGCACGTTCATCCACGCGGTGGTGTCCATGTAGCCGTAAAACAGATGGTTGGTGGGATACAGGTTCTGGAAGGTGCCAATTTTACCGTCGTTGGGATTGCTGTCGCCGCTGGCGTAGTTGAACTGGGTGCCGATGCGGGGCTTCCATGAACTTTTCAACCAGTTGTAACCCAAGCCCCAGTTACCGGCATAAGCGGTGAGTGCACGCCCACCGACCTTGCCGGTCTGAAAGTCCATTTCGGTGCTGTAGTCGAAGCCGCCCAGCTTTTTGGGGTCACCCTTCCACAGGGTCCCGAGAGTCACGAAGCTCGTGGAGCCGATGGGGGTGCCGAAGTTGGCGGTGCCGCTGTCCCGGTTGTGGAAGACATAGAAGTCGGTGGTGGTGTTGAAGGGAACGAAGAGCGTGCTGAGGTAAATGCCGTCCATGAAGGCATTGCGGGTGCTGTTCTGGGTGAGGAAGTCGGACTTGTCCCACTGGTTGTTGACGTAATTGACCGGACTGGCGATGAACATGTCGAGAGACCACTTGTCCGCAGTGTAGCGGAATTTGACGGCATCAAAGGTGCGCGCCTGGTTCGCCCACTCGAGCGGCCCCAAAAGACGCTGATCCCCATAAGAGAGGAACTGGCGGCCGATCACAGAGCTGAAGCCTTTTTTGAGATTGCCAATCTGCACGTAGGCCTTGAGCACGTCGAAGATGTCATCCCCCTCGGCGCCATTGACGCCGATGGTGTGGCCGCGGTCTCCGCCGATCTCGCGCACGTCCTGGCCCTGTACATAGATCTTGATCAAGGGGTGGATGTCATAGCCAATGCCGAGGCGGAAACGCTGCAGCAACCAGTCGGCGTCGGTGACGCTGTTGACCTTTCGGTTGAAGTCGAAGTTGTTGTCCCGCATTTCATAGCGCATGCGCTCCTGCACATCGAAGGTGAAGTCTCCCAACTTCATGGGGGCGTAAGCGGCTGGCGGCGGAGCCAGCGTGTAGCCTGGAACGAGCGGCGCAGGTGTGGGGGCCGAGGTCTGGGAGGATGGATACTGGGCGTAGGCTAGCGAGGTCGTCGCGAGCAGAAGCGGGAGCAGTCTTTTCATGGGGATGCGTGTGTGGGTGCGTTGTTGATTCGGCTAAGCGGCGGCTGCAGGGAAAGGAATGGCATGACTGGCCAGTTCGGCGGCCATGTCGGGAGACGGGACAAACTTCGGATCTCGGCTCGGGCGGATGTGTGACTTGTCGTTGAGGAAGGTGATCAGGCGCTCGCGCAGTTCGTAGTAGCGCGGATCTTCCATGACCTGCTTGCGGTTGCGCGGACGCTCGAAGGGGATCTGCAAGATGTCACCCACTTCGGCCTCGGGACCGTCGGTCATCATCACGACACGGTCGGAGAGGAAAATAGCCTCATCCACATCATGAGTCACCATGAGGGTGGTGATGCGATTGCGACGCCAGAGTTCGAGCAGCACCTCCTGCAGTTCGTAGCGTGTGAGGGAATCCAACATGCCAAAAGGCTCATCAAGCAGCAGCATCTTGGGCTGCAATGCAAACGCACGGGCGATGCCAACGCGCTGGCGCATGCCCTGGGAGAGCTCACCAGGATACTTGTGCATCGCTTCGCCAAGACCGACGATGGTGAGGTAATACTCCGCCATCTGACGACGCTCCACTTTGCTGGCGGTGTAGTACACCTGGTTTACGCCGAGCATGACGTTTTCAAAGGCTGTCATCCATGGCAGCAGGCAGGGGGATTGGAACACGATGCCACGGTCCGGCCCCGGTCCGCTGGCCTCACGACCCGCGAGAATCATGTTGCCCTGGCTGAGGTCGCTCAAACCCGCCACCATCATGAGCACGGTGCTTTTGCCGCAGCCGCTGTGACCGATGAGCGTGGCAAACTCGCCTTCCTTCAGCTTGAGATTGAAGTTTTTGACGATCGTTGCCGGCCCCTTCGGAGTGTCGTACGTCTTCCACAGCCGATCCAGTTCAAGCATGGGCAGGAGTGCACTCATACGGCCACCTCCACTTCTTCGCGTTTGCTGTCAGAGCGCCGCTTGGGGCCGGCGCGATTGAGAAACTGCAGTGAATTCACATAAGTGAGATCCTCCGGCAGGATGTCCGGCAGCGTGAGTTTGATGCTGGTCTTGGGCTTCATGCGGCCCTTGGCATCCAGCAGGGTGTTGATGAGCTGGGTGCGGAGCTTTTTGAATTTGGGATCGTGGTTGAGTGTCTTGCGGTCGCGTGGACGTTCGAGATCGACCAGAATCGGCTCCCCGAGGGTGGCTGGAGAGGTGGGCAGCAGCGGGATGACACGGTCCGCGAGCAGCAGCGCCTCATCGGGGTCATTCGTGATCCACAGCACGGTGGTGAGGTTCTGGCGCCAGATCTCACTGATCTCGTCCTGAATCGTGGCGCGCGTCAGCGCATCCAGGGCGCTCAGCGGTTCATCCAGCAGGAGCACCTTGGGGTTCATCGAGAGGGTGCGTGCCACGGCCACACGCTGCCGCATGCCGCCGGACAGCTCCTTGGGCAGCTTGTGCGCTGCACGGTCCAGTTTCACCATGTCGATGTATTTCTTCACATGCTCTTTGCGCTGGGCAACCGTCCAGTCTTTGAAGACCTCATCGACGGCCAGCGCGATGTTTTCCTCCACCGTCAGCCAGGGCAGCAGGGAGTAGTTCTGGAAGACCAGGCCACGATCTGGACCTGGTCCGGTGATAGTCTCACCTGAAATCGTAGCCATGCCGACGTCCGCTTTCACCAGACCGGAGATGAGATTGATCAACGTGCTCTTGCCAGAGCCTGAATAACCCACGATCACAACGAACTCGCCCTCCTCGACGGCGAGATTGATGTCCTTGAGCACTTCCGTGCGACTGCCCGGATGCCCGTAGCCCTTGGCGGCACCTTTGATTTCGATAAGCGGCATATCTGGATCAGGTTTGAGGTTAAGCGGTTTTGAACCGTGATTCGACGACACTCATCAGACGGTCGAGGACATAGCCGACGACACCAATGGTGAGGATGCAGAGAATGATGTGGGCGTAGCTGTTGGCGTTATATTGCTGCCAGAGGAAGCCACCCACACCGGGTCTGCCGGTCAGCATTTCCACCGCCACAATGACGAGCCAGGCGATGCCGAGGCTCAGGCGGAAACCGGTGAACATGTAGGGCAGCGTGGCTGGCACGAGGACCTTCCAGAGCGTCTTCGATTTCGAGAGTTTGAGCACCTTGGCGACATTCAGGTAATCCTGCGGCACGGCGCGCACACCGACGGCGGTGTTCATGACCGTGGGCCACATGGCGCAGATGGCGATGGTGAAGAGTGCCGCGGCATCAGAGGCCCCAAAGGTCGTGCGACCGTCGCCATTCACGATTTTGACACCGCTGAAGAGAATCATGCCCAGCGGCAGCCATGCGAGCGGTGAAACCGGTCGCAGCACCTGGATGATCGGGTCAAAGGCGGTGGTGAATCTCTTCGAGAGGCCCAGGAAGAAACCGATCGGCGTACCAATCACGAGGGCAATGAAGTAGCCCTGCACCACCAGCACCAGCGACATCCAGGTGAACCGCAGAATGCCCTGATCCAGCTCTCCACGCTTCGCAAAAGGCTCCGTGACGTAGAGCTTGCTTGCCGTCCAGGTCTCCACCGGGGTCGGGAGATCGGCGGAGAGCCCTGCGCGCTTCGTGACTTTGACCTTGTCACCAAAGTCATCAATCTTTTCGCTTGTTATGGCTTTACCGGCTATTAAATACCATAAAAATACACAAACTAATATTGCGAAAACCGGCAGAACAATGGACTCGGATTTGTAGCGTTGGATCAGGTGCATAATGCGGCTATGCGGTAAGGGGTTAAGCTTTGAGCGTCTTCACCGCGAAGGACGCAGCGTAGGCTTCGAGGTCGGTCTGCGGGTCGAAAGTGACGCCGTCGAACAGAGTTTCGGGCTTCTCATCGACACCGCCATGGGTGTACCCGATTTCCTTCATGGCCTCTTCGTAGATGTCAGAGCGCATCACCTGTTTGGCGACGCCTGCATAATCGGGAGCGCCCTCCACGAATCCCCAGCGGCGGAGCTGGGTGAGCCACCACTTGGCATACTTGGCCTGCGGGTAGTTGCAGTTGCGATCACTGAAGATCATGTAGTTCGGGTCCTTGAACTTGCGGCCGTCACCCATGTTGTACTTGCCTTGCAGACGGCCCAGGATCGCCTCGGGCGGGCAGTTGATGTAGGTCGCCGCACTGACGATGTTTGCCTGCTCCTCACGGTTCTCCATTTTGTCGAGCCAGACGCTGGCTTCATGCAGCGCCTTGAGCACGGCTTTGACGGTCTTTGGATTCTTCGCGGCGAATTCTTCAGTAAAGGCGCACACTTTTTCCGGGTGATCCTTCCAGATGCCCTGCGTGGCAATGGAGGTATAACCGATCTCTTCAGCGATGGTCTTGGCGTTCCAGGGTTCCCCCACGCAGAACCCGTCCATCTTGCCAACCTTCATGTTGGCCACCATCTGCGGCGGTGGGACGGTGATGAGGGAAACATCCGCGCCCGCACCTGCGGCGTCGCCGGGATTGATGCCGCCAGCGGCGAGGTAGTAACGCATCCACATCGCGTGTGTTCCCGGCGGAAAGGTCATCGCAAAGGTGAGTGGATTGCCTTTGGCCTTGGCTTCATCCACAAAGGGTTTCAGTGCTTTGGGATCGTCGGCGACCTTGCCTTTGAAGGTGTTGGCGAGCGTGATGGCCTGACCGTTGCGGTTGATGATCCAGGGCGCAATCATCGGTTTCTTTGGCGCACCGCCGAGGCCCATCGTGCTGGCGATCGGCATGCCGAGCAGCATGTGCGTGGCCTGGATGTCGCCATTGGTGAGCGAATCACGGATCGCCGCCCAACTGGCGCCTTTGCTGACGACGGAATTAACCCCGTATTTTTTGAACAACCCCTTTTCATGCGCCACCACGATGCTGGAGCAGTCGGTGAGGGCGATCATGCCGAACTTCATTTCCGGAGATTCAGGGGAATCATCGGCATAGGCGGAGCCAGTCCAGCCCTGCGGCAGGCCGGAGAACAGAGCGCTGAGACCAGCGGTGGTGCCAGTGCGCAGGAGGGAGCGGCGGGTGAGTGAAGACGTTGAATTCATGCTTGGGCGAGTTTGGAACGTTTGTTGGACTTGGCAGATTTAGGGGCGTTGCTGGCGGCGGCTTTGGCTTCGGGAAAATGGAGTTCGGCAGTCCATGCCTCACGCAATGCAGAGGCCGCATCCGTGTATTGGGCGCTGGTAAGCAGACCATGGGCAATGAACTGGTCGAGCAGCCAGCGTCCGCACTCACTCAGCGGAGCATTCGCATCACGGCGGTGGAAGATGTGGAAATCCGTGACGGCGACCGATTTGTCGAAACCGAGATCCAGCGGGCCGACCAGCGAGCGCTTCAGAATTTTTTCGCTACCAGCGAAGTAACCACTGTCCGCAAGCACCCGGACGACATCAGGGCGGTTGTCCTTGGCGTCGCAGAATTCGCAAGCCTCTTTCAAGGCGTTGATGATGGCCTGGGACTCTCCCGCATGAGCGCTGACAAAGCGCTCGGTGGTGAGCAGGACTTTTTCAGGGTGCCCGGGGGCGAGCTGCTCGCTCGTGGCAGCGATCCAGCCGATGCCTTGCTCGACTGCATAAGAGTTCCACGGTTCACCGACGCAGTAGCCATCAATGAGGCCTGCAGCCAGGCTGGAAGCCATCTGCGTGGGCGGCAGCGCAACAATACGCACATCTTTTTCGACATCAATGCCACCTGCGACCAGCCACTGACGCAGGAGGAAATAGTGGGAGGAGTAGCGTGACACCATGCCAAAGGTGAAGCGGCGGCTGAACGCACTGCGGATGAGTTTTTTCAAACTCGCGGCATCACGCACACCGCGATTCCAGAGATCACGGCTGAGGGTGATGGCGTTGCCATGCAAGTTGAAAACGAATGGAGCCACCACGCGGCAGGGGGGACTGCTGAGTCCGATACGCATCGCCAGCGCCAGACCAGCAATGGCGTGAACTGCATCCAACTGCCCATAAAGCAGCTTCTCCCGAATGGTGGCCCATCCGACCTCACAACTTAACTCAACGTGCACGCCGTGTTTACGGAACAGATCCAGCTTCCTGGCCACCAGCAGTGGAGCGCAGTCAACCAGGGGGATGAACCCGATACGAACTGGCTGGACAACACCAGACAGCGAGGATTTGGAAACTGTGGAAAGCAACGTCATGCCCTCCCATATCAGCACCAGACGAGCCACCCGCCAGAATTTCTCCAGAAACAAAGCGCAATGTTTTTCAATTCGTGTATGAATTGCATTCATGGAACAAGCCATCGACACCCGACAGCTTCGCGCCTTCGTCCGGCTGGCTCGCAGCGGCAGCTTCACCCAGACAGGACGTGAACTGCATCTGACACAGAGCGCTGTCAGCCATGCCATCAAGTCCCTGGAGACCGATCTGGGCAGCCGTCTGTTTCACCGCCAGGGCAAACATGTGCATCTCACACATGCAGGGCGCGAACTGCTGCCACATGCAGAGACGATTCTGCAGTCCATGAGCCATGCACGGGCCGTGCTGGGCACGCTGGATCAGACACCTCGTGGCAAATTAAAAATCGGCTGCACCACAGCGGCGGCTCAATTCATTCTGCCCACCGTTCTGCGCGAGTTCAAAGAGTCCTTCCCGCTCTATGAGATCAAAGTCACCTGTGGCGAAACCCCCGACACGATTGAGCGCCTGGTGAGCAATGAGATCGACCTCGCCGTCAGCCTGCGCCCGCTCGATGTCTCGCGCATGAACTGCCACGCCATCTTCGATGACGAACTGGAGTTTCTTGTCTCGCCGCTGCACCGCTGGGCCCAAACGCGGCCGAAGCTGAAGGATGCAGCGAACGAAACCTTCATTGTTGCGAGCCGCAACAGCATGAATTTCTCCATGATTCAGGAGTACTTCCTCAAGAACGGCGTGCGCTTGCACTCCTTCATCGAACTGGGCAGCTCCGAGGCCACGGTGGAACTGGCCAAGCTGGGCATCGGCGTGGCGATTGCCGCACGCTGGATTGCACGCGACGAGATCGAAGCCGGTCAATTGATCGCCCTGCCGCTGCCGAAAGCAAAACTCAAGCGCCGCTGGATCGTCTCAACCCTCAAGAACCGCCCGCTGAACCTGCCCGAACGCACCTTCATCGGACTTTGTGAAGAAGTGGGGCGGCGAATGAGCAGCGATCGGTTGTGACAGCGCAATGCAGCAGACTTTGGCGGAACATTTGGGGCAGTCTCTGCATCACACTGCATTCCCGCAAAGGCATCCATCTGGATTGCTGCAGGGCCACTGCCAGACAAGCGTCATTGATTCGTCATTGGCGGGCCGGACTGCTGCAAGTTTTTGCAACATGGTCCCAACGTGTTTGACGCAAAATCCACCACTCAACGTCCTGCATTCCAAGGAGTTTTAGTGGTGGCAGAGGGGAGATTTGAACTCCCGACCAAAGGCTTATGAGTCCTCTGCTCTACCCCTGAGCTACTCTGCCATTGCAATGGCTCCTGAGGTAGGGTTCGAACCTACGACCTAGTGGTTAACAGCCACCCGCTCTACCGCTGAGCTACTCAGGAATCACTTTTTCCCCTCCCGAAGAAGGGGGCGAGATGGATAAACGTTCTCATCCATCACGCAAGCTTTTTTGGCATTGAAATTGAAGAGATTTCAACTCACCGCATTTGCCTTCAGCAAATCCCCCAGCAATCCACGCTGGCGGTAGAACTCGACCTCGGCTGCGCCGGTGGCTTCCAAATCAGCACGAATGGCTGCGGCATCGCGCTCTGCGGCGACGTGCTGACGGATGAGCGCGGTCTTGTGCGCCTGCAAATCGAGGAATTCGATGTCCACCACCGGAGTCTGCGGCCATTTGCCATCGTTCTGCCCGGCTTTGAGCACCTTTTTAAACGGGGTGCCGCTTTTCTGCGCCTGCGTCTTGGCTTCATTGATGCCGGCATACCAGTCGGGATGCACCAGGCGGTAGTAGTCGCGCATGGCCTGCTTGTTGTAGTGGATCACCAGCTTGCGGCCTTCCACATCGAGGAAGGTGGTGCCACGGAAGGAGTCGGCGTCGATGGTGTCCACAAAGAGCAATTCTTCGCGTTCCACGGCAAATTCCCACTTGAGGTCCCATAGCAAAAGGCCCGCGCTCTCCAGCAGTTCGCGCACGGCCCAGCCGCCGAGGATGGCCAGCTTGACGGTGTGCAGGAAATCATCGCTGCTGAGGCCGGACATCATCAGCGCTTCCTGCTTGCTCACGGCGCGGTCTTCGGGCTCGTATTTGCTGGTGAGGTCATAGATGGGCCGCTCCAGCATCTCCCACACGCCCATGGGTTTCGTGATGCCGAGTTCCTGCTCGTAGCTGCGCTTGGCCGCTTCGCTGAGGCCCTGGTACTTTTTCAAGATGGATGAGCCACTGGTCACGCCAAAGCGCACGATGTACTCCAGCGGCACCACGTACGTGGCGCTCTGGTGAAACTGCGCGTAATCAAAGACGTGCGCTCCTAGCAGATTGCGCTGCGGCGGGTGCATCACCGGGAAGCGGCGCACGACATTGTAGCAGCTCGGATTCGCCGGGAGGCCAGTGCGTACGATCTCGCCCGTGACGGCATCGACCATGCCGATGTGATGCGTCGCGGCACCGCGTTCCAGCATCGTTTCCATCGGGCCGGTGAGCAATTCCTTGCGCCAGGTGGCATCCATCGGCGTGTTTTCGATGGCGGTCTTCACGCGCTGCCAGGTCTCTGGCTGGCCGAGGCGGGAATACATCGCGTGGCGGAAGATGGCGCGGTTCAGGTCATTGCCCTCGATGTTGAAGATCGAGCCCACATCGAAGACGGAGCCTGCAGGCGTGGTCTCGCACACGACGTAGCCCGGATGATCCGGCACGGCGTAGAGATTCTGCACGGAGCCGCGATAGACGGGCTCACCAAGCTTGGAGAGATTGAGATGCGTGGGCGCTGGAGCAGGATGAGACATGGTTCCCGTGAAAAACAACGGATTCCGTGCCTGTGCAACTGCGAACAGAGTTCAGGTTGAGGTGAACTTTGTTCTTTGAACTTTACACTTTCGGCCCAAACTCCGCCCTCCATGTCCGTGATCTTAAATCTATGGGCAGAAACTCCGCCCTCCATGTCCGAATCCGTCGCCACACCTCCCTCCTCCCTTGATTTCATCCGTGAAATGATCGCTGCCGATCTCGCCGCAGGTCGCAATGGCGGTCAGGTCATCACCCGTTTCCCGCCGGAGCCAAATGGCTACCTGCACATCGGCCACGCCAAGAGCATCTGCCTGAACTTCGGCCTCGCGCAGGAGCACGCGCCGAATTCACGCTGCCACCTGCGCTTTGACGACACCAACCCCACCAAGGAGGAAGTCGAGTATGTGGACAGCATCATGGCGGATGTGAAATGGCTCGGCTTTGACTGGGGCCAGCACCTCTTTTACGCCAGCGACTACTTTGAAAAGCTCTACGGCTTTGCCGAGCAGCTCATCACCAAGGGCCTCGCCTATGTGGATGACCAGACGCATGAGGAGATGCGCGCCAACCGTGGCACCCTCACCTCCCCCGGCACCCGTAGCGCCGGGGCGGACCGTAGCGTGGAGGAAAACCTGGACCTCTTCCGCCGCATGCGGAAGGGCGAATTCAAAGAAGGCGAGCGCGTCCTGCGTGCGAAGATCGACATGGCATCGCCCAACATGAATCTGCGCGATCCCGCCCTCTACCGCATCCTGCATGCGCACCATCACCGCACCGGCGATGCCTGGTGCATCTACCCGATGTATGACTACGCGCACCCGCTGAGCGATGCGCTGGAGAGCATCACCCACAGCCTCTGCACGCTGGAGTTTGAGCACCACCGCCCGCTCTATGAGTGGCTCATCAGCAACGTCGATGGCCTGCCCGGCGCACCGTATCAGCGCGAGTTTGCCCGCCTGAACCTCACCTACACGGTGATGAGCAAGCGTAAGCTCCTCCGCCTCGTCAAAGAAGACCTCGTCAGCGGCTGGGATGATCCCCGCATGCCCACCATCAGCGGCATGCGCCGCCGTGGCATCACCGCCGCCTCCATCCGCAGCTTCTGCAAAACGATTGGCCTGACGAAATTCAACTCGCTCACCGAGATCGCCCTGCTGGAGCACTCGATCCGCGAAGACCTCAACAAAATCTCCCACCGCGCCTACGGCGTGCTGCGCCCGATCAAGGTGGTCATCACCAACTATCCCGAAGACCAGGTCGAGCACTTTGAAGCGCCGAACCACCCCGAAGACCCCGCCGCCGGCACCCGCCAGGTGCCGCTCTGCCGCGAGCTGTACATCGAGTCCGAAGACTTCATGGAGTTCCCCTCCGACGGCTTCCACCGCCTCAAGCCCGGTGGCGAAGTGCGCCTGAAGTTCGCCTTCTGCATCATCTGCCAGGAGATCATCAAAGACGACGCCGGCAACATCGTCGAACTCCGCTGCACCTACGACGACGCCACGCGCCACGGCAAAAAGCCCGAAGGCCGCACCAAGCCCAAAGGCATCATCCACTGGGTCAGCGCCCGCCACGCCATCGACGCCACCGTCCGCCTCTACGACCGCCTCTTCACCGTAGAAACCCCCGACGCCGATGCCGGAGAAGACGGCGACTTCACCCAATTCCTCAACGCCGCCTCCTGCGAGACCATCGCCAACGCGAAGCTAGAGCCGTCATTGAAAGACGCCGCCCCCGGCACCCACTGGCAGTTTGAACGCGTCGCCTACTTCTACGCCGATCCCCAGGATTCCAAGCCCGGTGCCCCCGTGTTTAACCGCACCGTGACGCTGAAGGATGGTTGGGTGAAGAAGTAACGCTAAGGGCGTTGCAGAATAGCGCGCAATTTCCGACATACGTTGGGTGTGTTTGACGCGCCGTGCTTTCCCATTCTCCAAAATCCACTCCGCCAAACTGCCCGACTCTGGGGGTGGGCTAACGTCCTGGTCGCTGACATACGCTCACAGACGTACAGCACGAATCGGAGGCGGAGCGGCAGTAAAGGTGCGGAACGGTGACTCAGCTGCGCGTGCTGGGACGAAGGATTCGAGGGACGCGCACAGCGCATCCCTACCGGACCAGCGTGGTGCGGTACCTCAAGGCTGGTAGGGAACCGCTTCGTCGGGTCCGAGCTTTCGGGTCTGTCACGTCGCAGTCAGCCAACAAGGTCCGCCGTCCTTGTCGTAGTAGAACAGCGGGTACAGCGCACCTCCTCGCGTGAGTGGGCCCCTGCCTGCCGTGCAGTAACGCATAAGTACCTCAGTCACACAGATGTAACGCTAAATTCGTTATTTGATCCTGATCCATTCAAGAACTTCGCCGCGAAGACGCTGGAAAACCTGAGGCTGCAAGGCGGGTTCAGCGGATCATTCAGGTTCACCCGTTGGGGCGTTGGAAAGGCGCGCACCCGTTGGGCGATGCGCACGCGTGTGGGATCGGGACGATCCCACCCCTCCAGAGCGTGCTGCCTCCGGCGGAGGGGGATCATCTTGATCCCTCTGGGTGTGGCGGCGGTGGGTTTCAATTCCTATTGGAGGAGTATGGTACAGGGTCAAACTAGGGTCATTGACCCCAATTTGACCCTGACCCCAGCCCCCCCCAACGGAAATCACTTCCGCGAAAATGCCGCCTCATTTTCTTCATTGAAAGCAGGCAGACGCACCGCATGGCAAACCGCCCCCGTGCCGCGCCCTCGGCGTCGAGCTAGGCTCAGGATCACGCAGGCTCAAATCAGGCTCATTGAGCCTGTGAGCTTATTAGGATCAGGATCACAGGATCACGCCCTATATATAGGGCATGATCCTGTGATCCTGAACCCAGAGGGGAGCTGAGCCCAACGGGAGCAGAAACCAACCCGCTGTGAGCCACGCCCCGCCGACAGCCGTGCGTGGGTTCAAAACACCTTTTGAACCCAGAACCCAGCCCTCAAACCAACCCGGCGGGACCGGACAACGAAGCGCCAGCGCTCACGTAAGCGTTGGGCTTCCTGCCGCGCAGCGCAAATCCCACCAGTCCCCACCGGCATCACCGCCAGGAATGCGATGAAGCACCCACCACATGCTCCCGCAGCCCCTCCAGGCAACCCTCCATGGGCTTTGCCACACCATTGAGGTGAAGAGCCTACCAATTGCGATGCGCCTACATCCATTTAAACACGCTTTAAACGCATGCCAGAGAACTGGAAAAAACACCCTCCCTCCCAATAAGTTGATCTATTCACGAGCCACTGGAATCCTGCCACATCGCCCCGTCCCCCTTCACCACCCAACGGATAGCCGCATGCAAAAATAGTAACGTTAATTTCGATACATCACCCCAACAAAACTAGTCCGCTGTTCAACAGTGCCCCCGCCTTGAGTGATCCGCAACTTGCGCAATGAGGCCATAGAATGAACGAGCCACAAAGTAACGGTCAGATCATCAAGACGCTCCGCGCTCACGTAGGCGCTGGAGCTCCCAGCCGTGCTCTTCGGATTACCGCCGCAGCGTTACACCTCACGCGGTAACAGGTCTGGCCACCAGCTTGCCAGCCTGCTCCACCCAGTGCTCACGGTGGATGCGGTCTTTGAAGGAGAGTCGGGCGGAGAACTCTTTGACGCGGTCTTCATCCCAGGCGGCGATCTGCGCGTAGGTGTAGATGCCGACTTCATGGAGACGCTTCTCCAGCACGCGCGAGATGCCTTTGAGCGCGGTGAGGTCGTCCGCAGTTGCGGGCCGGGTCTTGTAAATGAGGCCAAGCTTGGGGTCGAGTTCGGGCTGGATTTCCAGCTCAGGCAGCGGAGACACCGGCAGCTCGGTGGGAGGCTCCGTCAGAGCGGGAAGGGTGTCTGCGAGAATCAGGCCTTCAGGCGTCGCAGGAACATCTGGTGTATCCGCCACAGCGTCCGGCTCTGCTTTCACAGGAGGTGCGGCAATGATGGCGGCGAGCGGCGAGGGGTGACGTGCAGGGGGTGGGAGTTCGGTGTCGGAGGGCGTGAGGCTGTCCGTGGCGGGCTCGACGGGTGGCGGTGCTGCCTCCGGCGCTTGGGTGCCATTCAGAGCGGCGGGTGGCACCTCTGGCGGAGGAGCGGGTTTGGGCGCTTTGGCGGTGATAACGTTGGCCCGGGACTTCGACGGCGGCTTCGTGCTGGCAGCTTCGGCCGGCGGGGCGACTGGCGGACGAATGTCTTGCGTCGTGATGGTTTCTGCCGTGATGGCGGGGTCGGCCTCGGCGGCATTTGTGCCCTCTTTCTCCCTTTTGGGCATGTGGATGGTTTCGGTGGCCATCGCGACGGCAGGGCCGGATTTGATGGAGTGGTCGCCGATTTTGCGCTTCAGCACGGCGATTTCATCCTTCATGGCCTCTGCCTCGCCCAGCAACTGACGCGTCTGGCGCTTGTACCGCCCCCAGGTGGCGTAACCAAACAGCAGACCGACGAAGAAGAAGATGACCCCCAGGACGCAGACAAACGCACCACTGTGCATGAGCATGTAAATCAACGGCTCAGAGGAAAGGGATGTGGAGTCGAAGGTCATGAACGGTTATTTGATGAGGATTTCGACACTGCGAGGAACTGCCGGTGCCGCAGGTGAACCGGCAGGCACCGAGTCAAACACGGCCGCATGGATTTCAGCAGCGGGCACGCCCTGCTCCACGAGGAAGGACAGCACGGCCTCAGCACGGGACTTGCCAAGGTCTTTCTCAAGTTTCTCGGGGCCGGCAGGATCTGGATGAGCGCCGATGACCAGCCCCAGCGCGGGTCCGGCGGCGAGCAAAGTGGGGGCCAGGGTGGCGAGCCGGGTCTGTTCCTGGGACGGAATGCGGGCCGAGCCAGTATCAAACACGACGGCGCAGCCCCGCAGGGTCTCGCGCAGTGGTGCGACCGTTTCAGGCGGAATCTTGGACTGGATCTGATACCCAGGGAAATGGTAGAGCGACGGGACCAGCGTGAATTGCGCATCCACCTTCGCCGCGCCGGTGACGGGCCTTAGCAGCGTCAACCAAGTGCTTTCCAACTGCCGCGTCGCGATCCCTGAGAGGTGCGGGATGCCATCGCTCAAGATGTCAAAAGCACGGGGCGGCGGGAGGCTGAAAAAGCTCTTCACAAAGGCGGCGAGCAGTTCCGGCCTGGCAAAGGCGGCGGGCAGCACATGCGGGCTGGCCTTGAGCGCGGTGGGGTCCACCTCCCGTGCGCCCGCCACTTCCGCGAGCGCGGCCACCAGCTCTTCTTTCAAAGCGGGGGCCGGGAGCAGCCCGCTGAGCACGAGGGTATCCGCCTTGGCTAGAATGTGCAGTTCAGCCGGTACACGCAGGGTGTCGATGATCGGCTTGAGCAAGGGGCTGCTGGCGGTGAGCGGCGGCTTCTGGCCCTCCGGCCAGCGCACTTCAGGGGCCGAGCGCAGATCATCGGTGTTGATCTCCAGATCAGGGCGCAGCTCACCGAGCAGGCGGCGCACCTTTTTGGCTTCATCCCCAGCGGGAAACCAGCCGCTCAAGGCGAGGGTGTTCTTGTCCAGCTTGGCCTTGAGACTGGCCAGCACGTAGATGCGGTCGGCGCCTGGCTGCAAACGCAGGGGCACCAGCGCGTGGACGGCGGCCAGCGCCTGCTGACGCGCGGGCGGGTCCGGGGCCTCACCGCTGACGGAAATGTCGAAAAAGCGCACATCCACCACCGGATTGCGCACCCCGGCGGCCTTCAGGCGCGACATCGCCTCCTGAAACAGCGGCGGCAGATTCTCACGGCAAAACAGCCAGGCATGCACCCCCGTCGCCACGGGCAGGAGGATCAGCATGAATAGGCAGAGGCGGAGTCGCATGAAGAGTGTGCGGAGTGGCAATTGACACAACGAAGGCGGAACCGATAATCCGCGTCCCCCGCTGACAGCCGTACCGTTAAAAGTTCGCCGACTGCGAGGCAAGGATTAACTGTTACACCTTATCTAACCAAATTACACGCCCATGTCAGTCGTCATCGCTGGAACCGTCGCCCTCGACAATGTCAAAACCCCGCAGGATTCGCAGGAAAACCTGCTCGGAGGTTCCGCCAGCTACGCGGCCCTGGCCGCCAGCATCTTCGTCCAGCCCATCCACCTGGTGGGCGTCATTGGCCATGATTTCCCCCAGCAGCACCTCGACATGCTGGCCGCACGTGGCATCACGCTGGACGGCCTGGAGCGCAGCGCGGGCGAATCCTTCACCTGGACCGGCGAGTACCATGAGGACATGAACAACCGCACCACGCACAAGGTCGGACTCAACGTGCTGGAAGCCTGGCAGCCCAAGCTGCCCGCCGCCGCCAAAGCCGCCAAGGTGGCCGTGGCCGCCAACATGAGCCCGGACAACCAGATGCAGATGCTCGACCAGATCGAGGCCGACTTCGTCACCGCCGACACGATGGACCTGTGGATCAACATCGCCAACGAGCGCCTGCACGAAGTGCTCAAGCGCATCGACCTCCTCGTCATCAACGACGGCGAAGCCAAGGAATTCGCCGGCACGACCAATCTCGTGGAAGCCGGTCGCAAGCTCCAGGCCAAGGGCCCGCGCTTCGTCATCGTGAAGCGTGGCGAGCACGGAAGCTTCCTCTTTGGCGAGAAGCCCGAGGAGTTCTTCGCCTGCTCCGCCTACCCCCTGCACAGCGTGTTTGACCCCACCGGAGCCGGAGACTCTTTCCTGGGCGGCCTGTCCGGCTGGCTCGCCGCCAACGGCAAGACCAAGCCCACCTTCGAAGACCTCAAGACCGCCGTCGTCCACGGCAGCGTCACCGCCAGCTACACCTGCGAAGCCTTCAGCACCCATAAGCTGCAAACGGTCACGCAGGCAGACATCGCGGCGCGTATTGCCGAACTGCGGACGTACACGAGCTTCGCTTGAGGCTGAGTTGACGGTTGTTGACAGTGGTTGACGGTTGTTGACCATTGTTTCCAAACCGCTGCCAATCTCCCCCTCCGGTGGCTCGGACAACAACTGTCAACCATCGTCAACAACCGTAAACCACCGTCAACTTCCCCTACCTCCCCTTCCCCATGTGGACTTCGATCAAAACCTTCAAGGACATCAAGCTGGAGAAAACCAGCGATGGCATCGCCAAGATCACCATCAACCGGCCCAAAGTGCGCAATGCCTTCCGACCACTGACGGTGAAGGAGATGCTGGAAGCGTTCGACATCGTGCATGAGGACCGCAGCGTTGGGGTGATCATTCTCTGCGGCGAAGGCCCCCTGGCCTTCTGCTCCGGGGGCGACCAGAAGGTGCGCGGAGATGCGGGTTACATTGGCGACGATGGCGTGCCACGCCTGAACATCCTCGATGTGCAGCGGAAGATCCGCACCCTGCCCAAGCCCGTGGTGGCCATGGTGGCCGGTTACGCCATCGGCGGCGGGCATGTGCTGCATGTGGTGTGTGACCTGACCATCGCCGCAGACAATGCGCGCTTTGGCCAGACCGGCCCGAAAGTGGGCAGCTTCGACGGCGGCCTCGGCTCCAGCTACCTCGCCCGCATCGTCGGCCAGAAAAAAGCGCGTGAGATTTGGTACCTCTGCCGCCAGTACGACGCGCAGCAGGCCCTGGAAATGGGCCTGGTGAATACCGTCGTCCCACTGGATCAGCTTGAGGAGGAGACCCTCAAATGGTGCCGGGAGATGCTGCAGCACTCCCCGATCGCCCTGCGCTGCCTCAAATCAGCCCTCAATGCCGACTGCGACGGCCAGATGGGCCTGCTCGACCTCGCTGGCAACGCGACGCTGCTCTACTACATGAGCGAAGAGGCCAAAGAGGGCAAAAACGCCTATGTGGAGAAGCGGAAGCCCGATTTTTCCAAATTTCCCCGCCTGCCCTGAGCGTGGCTGCCAGATTGGAACCTGAAAGTCAAGGATGCCTTTATGGTTGCCACCATCGGCGGACTTTAGTATAAGAACGCCTTCCGTCCGTTGACACACTCCTCCCGACATGGCCAAACGTACCACCACCAAACCTGCAGCCCCCGCCGCCCCTTCGTCCTCAGCCTACGACCTCAAACAGATCCGCGAAATCGTCGGACTCATGGCTGAGAACAACCTGACCTATTTCCACAGCGAGCAAGAAGGCGCCAAACTCGAACTCCGGCGTGGTTCTGACCTGGAAGCTGTCAAAGAGCTTCTCAAGAGCCTGCCTGCCTCCTCCGGCTCCCACGTCTCCTATGCCGCCGCCCCGGCTCCCGCCGCCGCAGGAGCTCCTGCGCACGCCCCTGCTGCCAGCGCCCCGGCACCCGCCGCTGCTGCTGCCGAAGCCGTCGGCCCGACCATCAACTCCCCGATGGTAGGCACTTTCTACCGCAGCACCGCCCCGGGTGAAAAGCCCCTCGTCAACATCGGCGACAGCGTGGGTGAAAACAGCATCGTCTGCATCATTGAGGCCATGAAGGTCATGAATGAAATCAAGCCCGAAGGAGTGCGTGGCACGATTGCCCGCGTCCTGGTGGAAGACGGTAAGCCCGTCCAGTACGGCCAGCCCTTGTTTGAGTTGAAAGCCTGATTTGATCCCCTGCCCCTGTCTTGACGCTCTAGCCCGGCCACGTCTGACCTGCCAACGGTCAAGCCAAGCAGACTTCTTCTACCTTCCGATCCCTCATGTTCAAAAAAGTCCTCGTTGCCAATCGTGGTGAAATCGCCCTCCGCGTCATCCGTGCCTGCAAAGAACTCGATGTCAAAACCGTCGCTGTTTATTCCGAAGCGGATGTCGATTCGATGCACGTTCACCTGGCCGATGAAGCCATCTGCATCGGCCCTGGTCCTAGCACCGAGAGCTACCTGAAAATGAGCCGCATCATCAGTGCGGCGGAGATTGCCAACGTGGACGCCATCCACCCCGGCTACGGCTTCCTCTCCGAGAAGGCCGAATTCGCCGAAGTGTGCGACCAGTGCAAAATCAAGTTCATCGGACCCTCTGCCCGCGTCATCAGCATGATGGGCGACAAGAACGTGGCGCGTGAAACGGCCCTGAAAGCAGGCATGCCGATCACCCCCGGCTCCGATGGCCTCATTCACACCGAGGAAGAAGCCCTCGAATGGGCACGCAAGATCGGCTACCCCGTCATGGTCAAAGCCAGCGCCGGTGGCGGCGGCCGCGGCATGCGCCCCGTGCTCAATGAAGCCACCCTGGGCTCCAGCTTTCAGGCAGCTTCCCTGGAAGCCATGAAGTGCTTTGGCGACGGCTCCATGTACATGGAAAAGCTCGTCGAAAAGCCCCACCACATCGAATTCCAGGTCGTGGCCGATTCCCATGGCAACGTCGTGCATCTCGGTGAACGCGACTGCTCCATGCAGCGCCGCAATCAGAAGATCATCGAAGAGTGCCCTTCCCCCAAGATCTCCGCCGCCATGCGCAAACGCATGGGCGACGCCACGGTGAAGCTCTGCAAAGAAATCGGCTACGAGAACTGCGGTACCATCGAGTTCCTGGTCGATAACAAGTGCGAGAACTTCTACTTCATGGAGATGAACACCCGCATCCAGGTGGAGCATCCCATCACCGAAGAAGTCTATGGCTGTGACCTGATCAAGGAGCAGATCCGCATCGCCGCCGGCCTGCCGCTCAGCGAGCACGTGGTGGACGCCCAGCCACGCGGCCATGCCATCGAGTGCCGCATCAACGCCGAAGACCCTTCCCGCAATTTCGCCCCCAGCCCCGGCAAGATCAACCTCTGGTACACCTCCGGTGGCCGTGGCGTCCGCGTGGACACCCACGTCTATTCCGGCTACTCCGTGCCACCGTATTATGACTCGATGATCGCCAAGCTCATCGTCACCGGAGCCACCCGCGACATCGCCATCCGCCGCATGCGCCGCGCCTTGGGCGAGTTCACCGTCGAAGGCATCAAGACCACGATCCCGCTGCAAAGCCAGATCATGACCACCTCCGACTTCCAGAACGGCAACTACGACATCACTTGGGTGGAAAGCTTTCTGCGCCAGCAAGGGCTGTAAGGGGGCGGAGCCGCGCCGGGAGGGCTCCATCTCCCGCGTTGCAAACCCTGAACCACGCCGCGATCCTCCCACGATGAAAGCGACACTCGATTACAGTCCCTTGTTTCGCACTGTTGACTACAAACGGGCACTTGCTGCTATCAAGCGCACCACCAATGCCTTCCATCAATGCTACCTGGATTTCCTCGAACGCGGTAAACCCAAAATGTGCGCTCTGGGTGCCATCATGCACAAGATCATCCGCGTCGCCTTTGGCGTGCTCAAACATGACAATCCCTTTGTGAAAAACTTCGCCAAACTGGAGGCCTGAAAGAAATCTAAAACTTCGCTCTTGCGCAGACCATATCTACGTTTGTGCCAGCCCTCCGGGCTTAAACTGCCGCAGTGCACAACCTTTCAGTTTGCGAGTCGTTGCCTTTGAAGATTGGTGATGCTCGTCAGTATCACACACCATTCACAGCCTGAAACGTGATTCAGCAATGGCAGGCCAAACTGATTTCCCCAGACCGTGGCCCTACCGAATCACCCCCCAGTTCCGCCCCAGCGGGAAGTAGCAAAACAAGCCCGGGCCGACCAAGTTGCGCTCGGGCACCGTACCCCAGTAGCGGCTGTCGGAGCTGTTATAGCTGTTGTCCCCCATGGCCCAGTATTGGCGTGAGTTGTCACGATTGCTCAACTCGCGTACCAGACCCCCTGAAAGAAACCCGAAGTTGCCGTAGCCTTTGTAATTCCCTTGCATGGCGGCCACCCGCTTCATTCCAAACTCTTCAGCGGGCTTGCCATTCACCCACAGCTCGGGGGATTTGACTTCCAGCCGGTCTCCTGGCACACCCACGAGGCGCTTGATGTAATGCTGCGAGCCTTCCTCAACTCCTATATTCATGTACGGACTGCGGATGTTCTTGGTGGTGAAGACGAACACCTCGCCACGGGTGGGACGGCGGAAGTTGTAGGCCAGTTTGTTCACCAGCACGTGGTCCCCGGTGTCCAAGGTGCCACGGGCCAGGAGCTGGCCCTTCGTGATCTGCTTGCCACCCAGGTCCATGACAGAGCTTACGTACTGGGCATCTGGCGTGATCTGCGCACCATCCGCTGAGATCTGCGCACCGACCAGGTGCAGGAAGCCCAGGTTGAACTCTTGATCGGTTGCGAGCTGGCGCATGGGTGCCCAGATCCACTGGGACGCTCCATCTTCAAAATGCATGCGGCAGTGGGCAAAAAAGCCAAGAAAGCTGTGCTCCGTGAGAGCATCTGTCTTGCGCAGCCTGCCAGTGTGATTGGCCACGACATTGTAATAGGAACGTCCTGCCACCCAGTCCTTGCACTGCGCAAAGAAATTGGGCGTTACATCCTGATCGGTATGATTCGCGACCAAGCCGTACAGCGTGGGCTGCATGGAACCGGTGGGGATCTTGAAGGGCTGGGCGATGTAGCTGCGGATGCCGAGCGCGATGACAATGGCGACAAAGAACACCTCCACATTTTCACCGATGTCCGAATGCTCCGCATGCGGCAGCGCCTTTTCACAGGCCTTGTTGATCTCGTCGTTCAGTGAAGCGAGACGCTCCTTGTCCCTGGCGCGCATCGCCTCTTCCAATCGGGTACGCAAAGCCGTGATCTCATCCAGCTTGGCCTGCGGCAGGACATCGCGCTTGTAGTTGATGAAGCGGGTCACGCCCTTGTGCAGGAGCTTGGCATGCTTGAGGTAGCGGGGGGAAAGGAAAAACATGGGGGAACGAGTGCGCGACTCTAGGATGGGGCGGGCAATGCTCAAGTGCCGTGATTGATCCAAAGCCGATTTGCGTCAGCCCCGGGGTTCCACCACCAGCACATCCCGCAGCACTTCGGCGGCCGCCGCATTGTCCGAACAAACGAGGCTGGCCGTGGTGCCGCTGTCATTCCGGCGCAGGATGTGCATGGAGCGCAGATCCAACCCGGCGTCCTTCAACTGCAGGGCGACGGCAGCCAGCGCGCCCGGCTTGTCCTCCAGCCGCACCAGCAGGGTGTCCTGGGTGATGACGCGGAAGCCCTGGTCGCTGAGCGCCCGCAGCGCTTCGTCATAACGATCCACATTGAGCACAACGACGCCGTGATCTTCCATGCTTTCGACATCGATTTCCTCAATGTTGATGCCGCGTTCCGCGAGGCAGGCGGTGAGCCTGGCGGCGATGCCAAGCTCATTGGGCACAAGAACGGTGAGCTGTTTCATGGGGGTGGGTGCAGTGCGGCGGCAAAGTCGGAGACAAACGCATCAAGAATTTCCCGCGTCACATGCGGCATGACGATAATGTGGCCGATGTTTTTGCGCGGTGCGATGGTCCACTTCTCCATCACGGACGGTGGCGGTTTGGGAAACACGACGGTGATAGAATTGGGGTGCCGCCACGCCTCGATGCCATGCGCACGGAACTGCTGCACAGCATACTCGGCATTGCCCAGGCAGGTCTGCACCATGTCCCGCAGCCCAGCGTCGCCAAGCGTGCGCAGCCGGTGCCACAGCAGCAGTGGCGAAAAGGCGCTGCGCGAACCGGCAATAGTGGTGTCCAGCGCACCGATGTACTCAATCGAACGCGCGATGCGGTCCACATTCGCCTTCCGCGCGAGCACCACGCCACAGGGCACCGGAGCACCGAGCATCTTGTGCCCGCTGATGGAGACGCTGTCCGCACCATCGGCAAAATTCCAGGGCTGCGGAGCATCGACAAAGGGCAGGATCATGCCGCTGAGCGCCGCATCGGCATGGATGTAGGCATTGGCGATGGCGAGATCGTCCAAGATCGCCCGAATCTGCGCCAGATCATCCACCGCCCCCTTCATGGTGGTGCCAATGTTGGCAAAAATGATCGGCGGCACATCGCGGTGGATGTGCAGCGTCTCGCGCAGGTCAGCGTAGTCCATCTGCCCGTCCGGCTGGCTTTTGAGCATGATGTTCCGCGTGTGCTGGAGCCGCAGCACTTTGGCCACGCTGTAGTGCGTGTCCTCGCTGAAGTAGCAGATACCGTCAGGATACAGCTCCCGCGCCACATAGAGCCCATACATATTCCCCTCCGTCCCGCCACTGGTCACATAGCCCCACCATTCATCCGCAGGCGCACGCGTGAAGCGGGCAAAGTCCATCAGCACCTCGCGCTCAAACTCCATCGTATTGAGGCGGTAGTTCGTGCTGTGAAATGGATCGCCGACGTTGTTCGCGCTGAACTGCAGAAAACGAAACAGCTCCCTGAAATCAAAGTCCTGATTGCACGGATAGCCCACGTTGCGCGGGCTAAGGGCACGCATCCGCTCATACAGGTCATCAAGACGCTGCTGGTCTGCAGGACTGAGGTTGGGTTGAGTCACAGCAGGACCAATCTGCCAGCAGCCCGGTCTGGAAGCAAGCACCGCCTCCCGTCTGGCATGCAACATCCCTGGCGTGACAGTGAGTGCACCGGGGTCAGGCAGGCAAGCGGCTGGCTTGGCAGGAGCAGCAAGACGAAGCTTGCCCTCCGGCGGCATTTGGACATCCTACCGCCATGCCCCCCGCCACACGATTTTCTGAAATTCCCCTGCCTAGCGAGGATGAACTTCGCCCGGAGACAGACCCCGGGACTGGAATCGATCTTTCATTGATTGTAGAGAATCTGAAACTCACGCCTTGGGAGCGCATCTTGGCCAACGACAACACAATCAATTTCTGCGATCTGGGCAGAGCCGCGATGCAACAACGCCGCCATGCAGCAGCTTGACCAGTTACTGCTGCGCCTGATCAAGGCCGACGTGGAGTTTGTTCTTGTGGGTGGGCTGGCGGCGGCCATTCACGGCTCGTCTCTCACTACCCGCGATGTGGATGTGTGCTGCAGGTTCACAACGGCTAATTTGCTGCGCATTCAACATGCCCTGGAGGATCAGCATCCCGTGCATCGAATGCGCCCGGATCTCCCGATTTCGCTCACACCGGAGCAATGCGGTCATTTGAAAAATCTCTATATCAAGACCGATCTCGGCGTGATCGACTGTCTCGGCAGTGTTCTCGGCGTGGGGGACTTTGATGAGGTGTCAAAGCACAGCATGGAAATCGAGCTCCCCATAGGAAAGCTGCGCATTCTGGACATCGACACACTGATCAAGGCCAAAGAGGCTATGGGGCGCCCACATGACATCATAACGGTGCAGCATCTCAAGGCAGTCAGACGGACCCAAGCCGGAGGCACTTCTCATGACACCCAACCCTAGCTGCATTCCGCGCCAAGATGTGGCCGGATGATCAGTTCGTCTTCAAGACCTCAATAAACGCCTCCTGCGGGATGTTTACCCGGCCGATGGCTTTCATCTTTTTCTTACCTTCCTTCTGCTTGTCGAGGAGCTTGCGTTTACGGGAGATGTCACCGCCGTAGCACTTGGCAGTCACGTCTTTGCGCATGGCGCTGATGCTCTCACGGGCGATGATTTTGCCGCCGATGGCGGCCTGAATGGCGACGACGAAGAGCTGCTGCGGGATGACTTCCTTGAGCTTGGCGCAGAGCTGGCGGCCACGGCTTTCCGCCTTGGTGCGGTGAACAATGCAAGAGAAAGCGTCCACGGGCTCGCTGGCGATGAGGATGTCCATCTTGACGAGTTCTGCCGGCTGGGTGCCCGCGTGTTCATACTCCATGCTGCCGTAACCACGGGTCATGGACTTGAGCTTGTCGTTGAAGTCCACGAGGATCTCGTTCAGTGGCAGGACGGTGTGCAGCAGCACGCGGCGGTCGTCGAGGGTTTCGGTATTGTTCACCACGCCGCGCTTGTCCATGACGAGCTGCATGATGTCTCCAATGTTCTCGTTCGGGATCATGATATTCACCTTCACGATCGGCTCACGGATTTCCTCGATCTCAGCCTGCGGTGGCAGGAAGGTGGGATTGTCCACCTTGAGCTCGGTGCCGTCGGTCTTCCTCACATCGTAAATGACGGACGGATAGGTGGAGATGACATCCATGTCGAACTCACGGCGCAGGCGCTCCTGGACGATCTCCATGTGCAGCAGTCCGAGGAAGCCGCAGCGGAAGCCGAAGCCGAGAGCGGCGGAGCTTTCTGCCATGAAGGTGAAGGCAGCGTCGTTGATCTGGAGCTTGCCGACGGCGAGCTTCAGGGCCTCGAAGTCGTCGGTGCTGACGGGATAGATGCCACTGAAGACGAGGGGGTGGATCTCCTTGAAGCCGGGCAGTGGCTCAGGGGCGGGTTTGCGGCTTTCTGTGAGCGTGTCGCCGATCTTCACGTCAGCGGTGGTTTTGACGTTGGCGATGATGTAGCCGACATCGCCAGCCTCCAGCTTTTCACAGGGGACCATCTTCGGGCGGAAGGTGCCAAGGTCCTTGATTTCGGAGTCGTTGCCTGAGGCCATCAGGCGCACCTTTTGACCACGAGTGATAGTGCCGGACATGACGCGGATATAACTGACCACCCCGCGATAGGGATCGAAGATCGAGTCGAACACCGAAGCCCGCAGGTAGCCGTCGCCGGGATCTGTCGGTGCCGGGATGAAGGCGACGATGGCCTCCAAAATGTCCTCAATGCCAATGCCCATCTTCGCACTTGCAGGCACAGCCTCATCGGAAGAGAGCTGCAGGATGTCTTCAAGCTGACGCTTCACCTTTTCGACGTCAGCGCTCGGAAGGTCAATTTTGTTGATGATGGGGACGACATGCAGATTCTGCTGCATGGCGAGGTTCAGATTCGCGACCGTCTGCGCTTCCACGCCCTGCGATGCATCCACCAACAACAACGCGCCTTCACAGGCGGCCAGAGAGCGGCTGACCTCATAGCTGAAATCGACGTGTCCGGGCGTGTCCAGCAGGTTGAGTTTGTACATCTGCCCATCCTTCGCCTTGTAGTTCATGCACACCGGGTGCGCCTTGATGGTGATCCCGCGTTCCCGCTCCAGATCCATCGAATCAAGCAGTTGGTCCTGCTGCTGCCTGACCGTGATGGTTTGAGTGAACTCCAGCAGACGATCGGAGAGCGTGGTCTTCCCATGGTCAATATGGGCGATGATGGAGAAATTGCGGGTACGGGAGATGGACATTCAGTTGGCTTGGCGGGGGGCGGTGTATCTAGTCCATTGGTGGGAAGAATGCAATTCCGATGCTTGAAGCCGGTGCTTTGCCGCCTGATGCTCCCCCATGAGACCGGAGCTTTTGAGCGATGCCGCCATTCAGGAGCAACTGACCGCCCACCCCACCTGGGAGGTGAAAGGCCTGGAACTGGTGCAAGAGTTTCGTTTCCCCAGCTATCTGGCCGGCATTGAATTTGTCAGACGTGTCGCGCTTTTGGCCGAGGCCATAAATCACCATCCAGATCTGGTCGTCGGCTGGCGCAAAGTGACCGTGCGTTTGAGCACCCATAGTGCAGGCGGATTGACCCGGCTGGACTTCACACTGGCCGGACAAATCTCTGAAGTGGAACCCGCCCCAGAAGACCTCACCTGAAACCGGCTCACTGCGTCACCGCAGCAGTATCATGATTGATCTTGCTGCCGGAAGGGTCCACCACATCCACCGTCACGAAAATGATGATGTTCTTGGTATCCGTTTGGTTGGTGGTGCTCCGGAACATCCTGCCGATAAACGGAAGGTCACCGAGAATGGGCACTTTATCTTCAACCAGGGTACGAGTCTGCACTTTGGCCCCTCCCAGCACCACTGTCGCTCCATCGTAAATTTTGACCGCCGTGGTGACTTTTTGAACTTTGAAAACCGGTTGCAGGATCTTGTTGGGCGTGATGAGGCTGTCAGGTGAACTGAGGGGAATGTACGCCGAGTTTCCGACCACCGTAGCTCCAGCAACGCCCAATTGGATGGGCAAAACGCTCAAAGCTGCTGGCGCGTAAATCGGCGACCCGTAATTCACAAAGCCTTCAAAATCGACCAGTTCGGGGACAATTGTCAGCTCCACGGTTCGTCCATCTTCCGAAATCACGGGTTCAATCTCAACCTGCACCCCGGTTTTTCTCATTTCAAAGGCTGTGGGGGTGGTGGGCGTGGCGATCATCTGCTGCTGTCCGCCAGTGCGCCGTCCGCCACCTTGCGGCAGTCTGGGTGGATCAAACTCAGTCGGGTAAATGAACTCTTGTGTCACCTGTGCAGTCGCCTTGAGGCCGCTCTTGGTGGTCACGCTGGGGGAAGCGTTGACATCCACCCCCTTTTTCTGTGATAACGCCCGGAGTATTGTTTGAAATTGCGGATTTGAGAACACTCCGGCAATGGACAGAACGCCCGGAGCCACGTTCTTGGCTGAAGTGACCGAACCCGTTTGCAACAAATTATCGAGAGAGTTGGCCGTGGTTGCGTAATCGCCAGATCTGAGACCGGAGGTAACCGGACCAGCACCATAGGGAAAAGGTGCCGCAGTGCCGGTTGGAACCAAGCCTGCTATGGGCGAGGTTCCCGGAATGGCGGGAAACACGGTCGAATTTGCCCCAGTCGTTGGATCGGTGACAATAAAAGGTGGAGTGGAATAGTTGCTGACGAAGGGGTAGTTGGCGGGAGAATACGCATTTCCATTGCCCGCACTCCCCCCTCCTAGGAAGACGTTTTTGTTAAGTCCGCCTGCTCCCATCAGCCAGTCAAAACCCAATTCCTCCAAGTTCGTTTGGTTGACCTCCAGCATGCGCACATGGATCACCGCCATCTTCGGAGCCGACTTGGTCGCCTGCTCGACGATCAATTCGACAGCATCCATGTTGGTGATCGTGTTGCGAACGGTCAGCGTGTTGTTCGCGGCATTGTAGCTGGCGCTCGTACCTTCCGGGAACGTCACACCGCGCGCTTCAAGAAATTCCCGCGCCCCCATGCGGCGGATGATCAGCGCACTACTAGGCTTGCCAGCAGGTTGTGCGGCAAATGGGTCTGCCGCCGGAGCTCCACCCATGCCAGCCGCCGGATCGGTGCCTGGGGCGTTTTGAATAAAATCAGGCGGCACCCGGAAGGAGCGTGAGATGATCGCATTGTTGCGCTCACTGATGGACAGAAAGATCACAGCATGCTCATCCACTTTGTAGGTGACTCCACACATGTCGCCCACATAGCGCAGCACCTCATCCATCGGCACATTGAGAAGATTCAGGCTCACCGCCTTGTTGCGTGCTTCCGGCGGCACACTGATGACAAAACTGACCCCCTTGCCCTGCGGATCCAGGTCTCGGCTGCGAACTCGGAGAAGTTCCACCACCTCATCCAGCGTGGCCCCGTCAAACTCCACTTTAGGAAAAACAAGAGTGCGCAGCTTTTGCGTGATGGCTTCACTGCCGCTCAACTGCCCGGTCAGAGAGGCCGTCCTGGCACCGAACAGCGCACTGCGGTCCACTTCGGTCAGCGGCACCGGGTCTTCCCAGGTCTGCGCCACTGCGCTGAGCAGTTTGGAGCGCTGATGGTCGTAGGCGGTCTTGAAGTATTTTTGCCTCTCCCGTTCGGCGTTTTCCATGCCGCGTCTGGCGGCACTGTTGGCGGAATCAATCCGCAGCACGTCCTGATAGGTCGCGATGGCCTTGTCGAGATCACCGATCTGAAGAAACGAACCGGCCTTGATCAGCAGTTCCTGCACAACCCCGACGTTTTCCACGTGCTGAGGTGTGAGCGCAGGAGGAAAGCGGTCAGGATCAGCGAGACGTTTTTTGAGCTCCAAAACCCGTGTGTCTTTCGGCGCCACCCCGGGCGCGAGCAGTTGATCCAGCAGCTTGCCTGCTGCGGCAAGATCACCTTTGGCTGCCAGCTCCTGGGCCAGCATGCAGCCTGCCACCACATAACCATTGCGTGCCGCCATGCGAGACTCCTGAGCGAGGGGGATGTCTGGCAGCGCCTTGTAGGTGTCCTCAAACACTTTCACCGCCTCCGCCGGCTTATGCTGATCAATCAACTGGTAGCCGCGCTCGATGGCATCATTGAGCTTGTTCAACTGGATGGTCCGGCGGCGTGCCTCCCCTTGCGCCATCGAGGTAACTGACTGCGCCGGAGCAACCAAAACTGCATTCCCGCCGAGAATGAGCATCAGACACGCAACCACGCCGCGAGTGAACAGGCGGAGCATCAACATGGCTTCAGGACGTTTCAGGTTCGGGAAAGGCTGCAGGAGCATCAAAATGAGGGAAATTTAACTTTATAACAGGACTCCGTCTTTCGCCCAAGCATTTTCTGCCATGAATCTCAGCCCGCAGTTGCCCTCCCGCCGCATCTTGCTCTGATGCCAGCTCATTCCCCAATCATCCATGGCCAAAGCCCCCATCAAAGTCGCAGTCACCGGCGCCGCCGGTCAAATCGGTTACGCCCTTCTCTTCCGCATCGCCTCCGGTGCCATGTTCGGCCCGGATCAACCGGTGATCCTCCAGCTCATTGAAGCTCCGTTTGAAAAGCCTCTGGCCGCCCTCGCCGGCGTGGCCATGGAGCTCGACGACTGCGCCTTCCCTCTGCTCAAAGGCATCGTGCAGACCTCCGACCCCGCTGTGGGCTTCAAAGACGCCAACTGGTGCCTTCTCGTCGGCGCCAAACCCCGTGGCCCAGGTATGGAGCGTGCCGATCTGCTCAAGGACAACGGCAAAATCTTCATCGAGCAGGGTAAAATCATCGACGCAGTGGCCGCTGATGACGCCCGCGTGACCGTCGTTGGCAATCCGGCCAACACGAACTGCATGATCGCCGCCTCCCAGGCCAAGCGCCTGACCCCGGACCGCTTCACCGCCATGGTGCGCCTGGACCAGAACCGCGCACAGACCCAGCTCGCCCAAAAAGCCGGCGTGGACCTCACCGAAGTGAAAGACATCTTCATCTACGGCAATCACAGCCCCACGATGTTCCCGGCCTTCGCCCACGCCACCATCGGTGGCAAAGCCGCCGCAGGCGTCATCAATGACAAGGCCTGGCTCGAAGGCCCCTTCCTCGAAACCGTGGGCAAGCGTGGCGCTGCGATCATCGCCGCCCGTGGCGCTTCCTCCGCTGCCTCCGCCGCGAACGCCCTCGTGGACCACGTCCGCTCCCTCTTCACTCCAGGCGCGATCCATTCCATCGCGGTGAAGAGCAACGGCCTTTACGGCTTCGATCCTGAAGTGTGGGCCGGCATGCCGGTGCGCACCACCACCCCGGGCAGCTACGAGGTCATCACCAGCTACGAGATGGACGACTTCGCCAAATCCAAGATCGCCGCCACCAACAAGGAACTCACTGATGAGCGCTCCTTTGTGGCCGAAATGCTGTAATTCTGCCGACTAAGCCTTGAAGCGGCACCTTCGCGGGTGCCGCTTTTTTGTGCCTGCTTGAAGAATCCCCCTCTCTGCCTACGTTAAAGCAGCATGTTCTCTTCTCGACGCGACTTCCTCCAGACCACCGGCTGTGGCTTCGGCTACCTGGCCTGGCAGGCCATGGCGCAGAGTCAGGCGGCGCTGGCCAATCCTCTCGCACTCAAGAAGCCGCACCACCAGCCGAAGGCAAAGCGCGTCATCTTCCTCTTTATGCAGGGCGGTGTGAGCCATGTGGACTCGTTCGACTACAAGCCGCGTCTCTTCAAAGACGACGGCAAGATCATCGACGTTGCGGACTCCCGCTCCATCGCCAAGACGGGCAAAGGTGCGCTGCAACGTGTGATGAAACCGCTGTGGGACTTCAAGCAGCACGGCGAAACCGGCCGCTGGGCCTCCAATCTTTTTCCCCACATCAACCAGCATGTGGATGACCTCTGCTTCCTGCATGGCATGCACACCGAGGGCGTCGCGCACGGGCCGGCCACGCTGTTCATGCACACCGGCACCACCAGCAACATCCGCCCGAGCATGGGCTCCTGGGTGATGTACGGTCTCGGCGCAGAAAACGAAAACCTGCCCGGCTTCATGACCATCAGCCCGAGCCTGGGCAACGGTGGCCCGCGCAATTACGGCAACGCCTTCCTGCCTGCTGTCTTCCAAGGAACGCCTGTGGGCCGCTCCGGCCAGCCTGCCAGAGAATCCACCATCAAGAACATCACCAACGCCATCTGGACGCCCGAACAGCAGCGCAAGCAGTACGGACTGCTCAGTTCGCTGAATGCCGAACAGGCCGCCCATGCCATGCCCGGCGACACCGACATCGACGCCGTCATTCGCAGCTACGAGCTCGCCTGGCGCATGCAAAACAAAGCGCCTGATGCCATGGACATCAGCAATGAGTCCGAAGCCACGCTCAAGCTCTACGGCATCAACGAAAAGCCCACCGACAACTACGGCCGCCAATGCCTCATGGCACGCCGCATGGCCGAGCAGGGCGTGCGCTACATCCAGGTCAACTACGGCGACAACTCGAACAACCCCGCCTGGGATCAGCACTCCAACCTGCCCAAGCACGGCGACCACGCCGCCGCCGTGGACAAACCCATCGCGGGTCTGCTCTACGATCTCAAACAGCGCGGCCTGCTCGAAGACACCATCGTCTGGTGGGGCGGCGAATTTGGCCGCACCCCCTACGCCGAGAAAAACGGCACCGGGCGTGACCACAACCCTCTCGGCTTCACCGTCTGGGTGGCTGGTGGCGGCTTCAAATCTGGCTACGCCCATGGAGTCACCGACGACATCGGCCACATGGCCGTCGAGGACAAAGTGCACATGCACGATCTGCATGCGACCATTCTGCACCAGCTAGGACTCGATCACGAAAAGCTCACCTTCCGTCATGCGGGCCGTGACTTCCGGCTTACAGATGTGGCAGGGCACGTGGTGAAGGAAGTGATCGCGTGAGGAACGGCAAAGGTTCGGTGGTCAGGGTCGCGCGGGCGCTTTAAAGTCAAGGCATGAGTAGCGACATGGAGGGCGAGCACTCCGGGACGTAGGTTGGGAGTGTTTGGCGCGCAAGACACTCTTCCTGACGCCAAAGCCCCTCCGCCAAACCGCCCGACCACGAGGATGTTCGTACGCCGCAAACCTTGTCGTGCGCTGATGGACGGGCGGGCTGTCGCCACACCCATCCTACGACCACGGTATGAATTGCAGTGAACTTTGGGGCGATGCGAAAACGCACCCTTGTTGCACAGCAACAAGCCTACTTTGCTGCCGCCCTACTTCTTCGCCAGTGACTCCAGATAATCCAGCAGGCTCGCAAACTCACGCACGGTGTAGTTCGTCATCAAGCCGGGGGGCATGATGGAGATGGGCAGCTTCTGGCGGCTCTTGATGTCCTTCACGGCAAAGGTGAACTCCTGGGCGGCGACGTTGCGCAGTTTCACGCTGTCGGCGGACTCCAGAGTAATGAAGCCCATCTGCTGCGTACCGTCGTTGAGGGTGACGACCTCGGTGACGAAGCCCTGCGCAATGGTCTTGTTGGGATCGAGGATGTTCTGCGCGAGATCGGGGCGCTTGTAAGTCTGCGCGATGTTGCCGAGGTAGGGCCCTTTCTGCGCTTCGGATTCCTTCGTGGTGTGGCAGGCGATGCAGGTGGCCTTGGTGAAAACCTGCTCGCCGATGGAGACATCTCCCTTGGTTTTGATCACGGCAGCGAGGGCGTCTTCGGGCTTCAGTGAGCCGACGAGCGGGCTGGTGTCTTTGGCCTTTTTCTCCAGCTTCATGCGGCCTGCAATGATCTTCGCCTGTGCGGCGACGGCTTTGTCAGGATCATCGAGTGCGGCGATGATTTTATCGGCATAAGCGAGGCTCTTCACCTCGCCAGCGCCAGTGATGATCTGGATCCGGCGCTGTGGAAGCTGCCACCCGGCGTCGAGCGCCTTGGCGGAAAGATCGCGGGACTCCGGCGCACCGCTTTTGCGCGTGCTGAGGGAGATAAGGGCCGCATCTGCCCAGATGCCGACGGGCTTGCCAAGCTGCTTCACAGCGGCGTCTTCGATGAGCTGGTGATGGTTTTCCAGCTTCGGGGCACCCATGAAGGCATTGCGCGCATCATCAAACTCTTTGGTCGCATCTTTCGCATGCTTCAAGAAGTGGAAGGCCGCGAGCGTGGCGCTGACGCCCTCCGCGCTGTCGGTTTTGGTGAGCGCGATGATGGCTTTAGAAAGCGTGACCGGGCTGACCGACTCGCCACCTTTTTCTGCGGCTTTCACGGCAGCCACCAAGAGCGGCACCGCATCGGCAGGAATGGTGTCGGCTGTGGCAAGCTGCGCCACCGCATCGGGGATCACCTTCGAATCCTTTTTGGCAAGCTCCAGGATGCGCACGAGCGCTTCATTGAACTGAATGCGGTTGCGGTTCATTTCTTTGACCAGGAAAGCAGCTTCCTCTGGCGAAGCCTTGGCCAGCGCTTCCTTCAAGGCAGCCGCGATCTTCGGCGTCTCGCTCCAAGCCTCCGGCTGGTAGTAGGGCCCACGTGTGTCTGGGCGCGTGCCCCAGGAGTCGCCCTTCCATTCGCCTTCGTGGAAATGCAGGCGGCAAAGGGCTGCGAGGATGCCCTGGCGCAAGGCGGGATCGGTAGCTTTGGTGAGACGCTCGATGAGGCCGGTGACGACTTTAGTGGAATGAACTCCTTTTAGAACCTCCAGAGAATTCAATGCGCCCTGTTGACTGCCCACAGCGTCCACGACACTGAAAAGCTCGGCGATATAAGGCAGATTTCCATCACCCCGAGTGCTTCCCACACCAAAAAGACCGCCGTAAGCATGATTCCTGTTGAAGCCACCATCAAGTTCGAGGCATCCCGCGCGCATACGTCTGATAGCGACATGACGAATCACCGCATCTTCATCCGTCAGCAATGCTTGAAACCACGGCTGTGGCTGACCGGCATATCGCGTGATTCCAAATCCTTTGTTCAGCACTGAAGCAATCTGCAATCGCACTCTCGGCGATTTCGGCAGAGATGCGTTCGAATTAAATTTCAAGTGTTCCAACACAGGGCCGGGCAACACTGGACCACCACGCCTGTTTGCCTCCTCAAAATATTTATTATTCTCAAACGCCGCCCTAAACACATGCTCATGGAGATCACCGTGCTGCATCAATTCATTTACAATCTCGTTCTCTGAAAAGGCAACGAGTCGGCCAAGGGTATATACCATCGAAGCTTTGGCCTTTAGCTCTCCATCCCCCTTCGTCGCAGCTTTCAACAGTTTGGACCATATCTGTTGATACCGACCCGCGTCATATGTTTGACGCTCTAACAGCAACGATGCGCGCCTCATCAATTCCCTCTGTGCCTCCATTCTCCGGCGGTTGCTCGCTGATTCTAGCGCCTTCACCAACTCCTCATCACTCGCCTTCGCGAAATCCGGCAGCGGCTCCGCTTTGAAACCTTTCGGCTTCACCTGCACGATGTAACCGACATCGGGGCCGGCCCAGCCGAAGGTGGCACCTTTCCAACTGGCGCAATAGACGCGGCTGTTGCCATCGACATCGGCGTCGGTGGGGCGGGTCATTTTGATGAAGGGCTCGGGCTTGCGGGTTTCCTCGAAGGTGGCGCCTTTGGGCTTCACCTGATGGTGCCAGAGGGCTCCGGTGCCCCAGTCGCAGGTGAACGGCGCGTTGTTCCACGCTCCGAAGCCGGGCTCGTCGATGTAAACCGCGCCGGTGCCTGAACCGCCGCCGTAGTCAGCGAGGGGCTGGATGCACTCATCGTTGAAGTTTTTGTAGAGGCGCGGGTAGCCGTGATCTTCCAGGCCGGTGAAGTGGTGGAAGCGCACGTTCCAGCCGCCGCCGTCGTTGGTGTTGTCACGGGCGAACATATCCATCAGCGGGCTGATGGCGACTTCGAGAATGTTGCGCGTGCCGGTGGAGTAGATTTCCAAACCGCTGCCATCTGGGCGCACGCGAATGACACCGCCACCGCGATGCTGCAAATGCTTCCCGTCTGTGCCTACGGCATCCATGAAACCGAAGTCCCCACCCGCGATGTAGAGCCAGCCGTCGATGCCGAGGCTGAGGCCGTTGGTGGTGTGGTCGGCGGGGCGGTCTTTGAAACCGAAGGCGATGCCATTGACGAGGATGTTTTCTTTTTCGGCGACGCCGTCGTGATTGGCATCAATGAACTCGCTGAGGTGTGGCGGATGCACGACGTAGAGGCGGTCATGGTCCCACACGAGGCCGCGCGGGCTGTCCACCTCGCAGAAGACTTTGGTTTCATCGGCACGGCCATCGCCATCGAGATCGCGCAGGCGGATGATGCGCCCACGGTTGGGTTTGCGCTCCACGGAGCCGTCGCCATCGCTGCTGACATAGAGCGTGCCATCTGGCTCTGCGGCCAGGAAGACCGGGTAATTCGCGGCGGCGCTGTTGGCGAAGAGGGAGACATCGAAGCCATCAGCCACCTTCACATCCTTCAAGATGGCAGCCTCCTGCTCGGGCGTGAGCTTCACGATCTTCGGTGCTATGTTGCCCGCGTCTTTGAGCGGATCGCTGGCCTTGTCGTATTCCTTCTTCTGCTCCTCGCTCAGCTTCGGCGCGACGGCTTTAATGTTGGGGCCTTTGAGCTGCACCTCACGGATGCTCGCCCAGCCGCCGCTCGTTTTAGCAAGCGCATGAATCTTCACGAAGCGGATGCCTTCCACCTTGGCGAAGTCGTTCGAGTAAGGCGCGTTCTTCGTGTTGTCGCTGCCATCGACCAGCGTGCTCCACGTTTTGCCATCGGTGCTGCCTTCGACCTTGAACTGATACACCCCGGCGTTTTCCCAGGTGGTTTTGATGCCGGTGAGCGTCTGCGGCTTTTCGAGTTCAAGCTGAAGCCACTGCGGGTAATTGGGATTCGCGGCGCACCAGCGGGTGGCCTCATCGCCATCCACGGCTTTCCAGGCATAGTTGCCCTTGCCGGACTCTTCGCTGCTGGCGCTGGCCTTCACCGGCAGGCCATCCTTCGGCAACACGGGCGGCTTCGGAGCTTCGACAGGTTTGGCGGCAACGAAGGTGATCTTGTTCTCCCCTTTGAACGGCGTCAGGTAATCGGGCGTGAGCTTGTCCATGGCCCACAGCAGGCCGCGGGTGACGAGATCGAGGTAGCGTGCATCCGCGACGGTGTCGTTGTTGTGCCCAATGGTGGTGCTGAAGCTGCGGGCACCGGATTTCTCATTCGTCCAGGCCACCACGTAATCGACATCCTTGCCTTTGACGACCTGCTTGCCCATGGCCAGCGGGTGGCCGTCGAAGATGTTCACGTTGTTATAGAGCTCCTCTTTGATCGTGGTCCAGTCCGCGAGCGGCTTGGTGATCGGGTGCTCCTTGTCCACAAACGTGATCGCGATCGGCTCCTGCGGGCCGTGGGAGGCGGACTGGATGCCGAGGTGCTTGAACCATGCATCGGTGCCGGTGCGGAAGCTGTGCATGGCGCAGTGCAGATGCACGGCCGGGATGGTCTTGTGCACATCGAGGATGCGCTTCACCACAGCCATGTCCTTCACACCGGCGGCGCATTCGTCATGGATGATGATGTCGTAGCCTTTGGCCCAGTCAGGATTGTCATACAGCGGCAGCGGCGGGGTGACGGATTTGTCGTCCGTCCACACCACATCCACTTGAACATTCGCCCGTGCCTGGATGCCCTGGCTCAGGATCACATGCTGCTTGGCATAGTCATGACAGCAGCCACCGGCGATGAGGAGGGCTTTGAGTGGCTTGGTTTCGGCGTGACCAACAGTGGCCACGGCAAGGAGGAGCAGGAGAGCAATAGAACGCATGAGAAAATAGGGAACGCAGAAGCCGCACAAAAAGCGGGGTTTCTATCAGAAAAGTATTGAATGCAACCTGACCGTGCTTTGACGAAAGGTCGCACGCCTCACTTGGCAAAGCGCGCTTTGACCAAATGGCTGCCAAGTATCCACACCTTGTGCAGTTTGTTGAGACGGCAGCGTTTGTCGAAAACCGGGTAGCGCTGGCGTTTGAGCTTTTCGAGGATGCGCGAGTAGATCGCGCCCATGATTTCGGAAGCCACCATGTTTTTGCGATCTTCAGGCGGCAGGGCCTTCTGCGCCGCATCGTAGTAGTCCCGTGCGCGCTGGTACTGGAAGTCCATCATCTTGGTGAAGCGCTCGCTTGGGCGGGCATCCATGATTTCGCTTTCCAGCACGCCGAACTTCCGCAGCTCGCTCTGAGGGATGTAGATGCGGCCGGTGTCCCGCGCATCCTGGCCGACGTCGCGGATGATGTTCGTAAACTGCAGCGCGTAGCCCAGATTGATAGCATACTCCTTGGTGGCAGGATTTTGATGGCCGAAAATTTCAATGCTGACGAGTCCGACCACGCTCGCGACCTTGTAACAGTAGCCCAGCAGTTCCTCAAAGGTCTCGTAGCGCGTTTTTGAGATGTCACTGGCGACGCCGTCGATGATCTCGCACAGCCAGGCACGCGGGAAGCCGTATTTCTGAGGGAGCAGGAGCATTTCATCCAGCACAGGATGTCCCGGCGGCTGGCCTTGCTCCACGCAGCGCTTCCAGTGGTTGAGTTCCTTTTCCTTGTCCGCCGCGCTGGCCTTCGGATCATCGGCGATGTCATCCACGACGCGGCAGAAGGCGTAAAACGCGATCATGTCGCGGCGGCGTTCCTTGGGCAGACAAGCGAGAGCGAAAGCCAGGTTCGACTTCGCCCGCCGCACGATCTGTTCTGGAGAAAGCGTGCCGCTGGTCATGCGGATGGAGAACGTGAAAAGCCGTGGCGGAGCATGAGAAGAAGAGCCGCTAGCAATAGCCAGCAATCGAGCATGGCAAGCACCAATGCATTGAGCAATAGCACGATCATGCGCCAAAATGGCGATTCGACGCACCAGACGCGCCCCATTTCCACCGTGTAGAGCGCGAGAATAAAAATGTAGAGCGCTGTAATGGAAAGCAGCGCCAAAGGCACAGCAGCACGCCACAGAATGCGCAAAGAGGCAGCCCCCTGCTGCCAAAAAGGGCCAGGAACCGCCGCCACCGCGACCGGCAGCGCCGCAAACAAAAAGAGCAACTCCACCCACCACCACGCGCCGATGCTCTGCGGCGTGTTCATTTGCCACCAGCGCCAGGTCATCCACAGCAGGTCAAACCCCGCCAGACAGGCCACGCCCTGCCAGCGCGCAAAGGTGTACTCCAGCGCAGCAGCGGCATCGCCACCGGCCTCCGTTTCCTGCGGCTTCTCCCAGGCCATCACAAAGCGCACCAGCCACACCTGCACGCTCGCCGCAGCCAGGGCGGTGAAAACATAGCGCAGCCCTAGCTTCAGTGTTTCGACTCCTTCACTCAGCATGTGCCGCGCACTGGAGCCCTCCAGGCCCAGCCAGGCAAAACCCACTAGCGTGACTGCCAGCAGCGCAAATTTCTGCTCCGGTCCAGGCCTGCGTTCGCCATAGCGGTAGGGCCAGCGCCAGATACGTAGGGTCAGAAACACGAGCACCACAGGAACCAAGCAAGCCAGCGGCCACGGCGGCAGCAGCACATGCGGCAGTGCGGCCAGATGCGCCAGCGCTTCACGCGCCAGCGGCAGGAGCATCTCCCGCCAGTCGGTGAGCTGAGGCAGCGAGTAGGGTGCTTGGGGTGTCTCGCCAAACACGCTGGCCAGCAGCATGGCTCCGGCGGTCCAGACAATCAACGCAGGCCGCAGCCGCAAACAGTCCCACGCGTCTGACAAATGCCGGCGCAGCGGATGCCAGCGCAGGTGCAAAGCCAGCCCGGCGGCAAAGCCGAAAAGGGCGAGCGCGGTCGATTGCCAGTGGGTCAGATTCAAAGTTAACGATCAATTCGCGAAAACATCTCGACATGCCAGTGCGTATTCGCTTCTCTCCCATCCGTCATGAAATTACCCGCCGCACTCCTGCTCGCCTCTTTATCCCTCTCTTCCGCCGCCCTCGCCGAAAACTGGCCGAGCTGGCGCGGACCGAACCAGGACGGCTCCTCGGGCGAGACCGGCCTGCCAGCCAAGTTCAGCACCACCGAAGGCGTGCGCTGGGCAGCGGATGTACCAGGACTCTCCGCCTCCGTCCCCGTGATCTGGGGAGATAACCTCTTCATCACCGCCCCGATTGATGCGGAGAAAAAACTCGTCGGCCTGTGCTACGACACCCAGACCGGCCGGGAAAAGTGGCGCGTCACCATCAGCGAAGGCGCGGAAATCCAGTGGGATGACAAAAGCAACCTCGCCAGCCCCTCCGCCGTAACGAACGGTGACCACGTTTATTTCCTCTTCGCCAACGCCATCGCCGCCGCTTGCGACTTCAACGGCAAGATCATCTGGAAGCGCGACTTCAAAGAGACGCACGGTGCCTTCGCCACCCAGTGGACCTATGGCAGCAGCCCCGCCCTTGATGGTGGCAAGCTCTACATCCAGGTGCTGCAGCGCAATGAGGCCTTCCAATTCCAGGGCAAATTCAACAAGGGCACCGAGGGCAAGGACATGCGCAGCTACATCCTCGCTATTGATCCAGCCACCGGTAAGGACATCTGGAAGCACATCCGCCCCAGCCTTGGCTCCACCGAATCGCTGGAAGCTTTCAGCAGCCCGGTTTTTGCAACTCACAAGGGCAAGCGCCTCATGCTCATCTCCGGTGGTGACACCCTGACCATCCACGACGCCGCCACCGGCAAGGAATTCTCCCGCATCGCCACCTGGAACCCACCCGGCGAAGGCTACAACAAGTTCTTCCGCCTCGTCCCCTCCCCCGTAACTGGCGAGGGCATGGCCATCGTCTGCGCCCCGAAAAATTCGCCCGTCTTTGCCATGCCGCTCGACGCCAAAGGCGAAACCAAGCCCACCTGGCAGACCGAGCCTAAAGGCGTCACCAGCGACGTGCCCACTCCCGCCTTCTACAAAGGCAAGTTCTACGTCCTCGACGGCGGCAAGAAGATCCTCAGTTGCCTGGAGCCGAAGACCGGCAAGGTCGTTTGGAGCGGTGAACTCGGCGGCAAGACCAAATTTGAAAGCAGCCCGACCGTGGTGGATGATAAAGTGTACTGCATCAACTTCTGGGGCGAGGTCTATGTCGCCAAAGCAAACACCGACAAGTTTGAACTGCTAGGCGTCAACGACATGGGCAACGGCACCAAGCCCAACGGCAACGCTGCCAGCGTGCGCGCCAGCGTGGCCGTGAGCGATGGCTGCCTCTTCATCCGCTCGGAAGAGAAGCTGTACTGCATCGGCAAGAAAGTGGTCGCAGCTCCTTGATCACAGTACGATGGGCACTCTTGCCCGTCGGTCTGGGGGCGATTCGCAAGCGTTGGAATCGACGGGCAGGAGTGCCCATCGTACTTTCAAGCAACTCCAGCGCATTCCCAGCGTTTATGCGCTGACGTATGAACCGGCGTATCCTCCTCCGTTCCACCGCGCTGCTGGCGCTTTCGCTCCCCCAGACTGGCTGCCGGGTGCTGCTGAGGCAGCTGCGCCCGGCGCTCAAAGGCGCACGCGGCGGCACACCCAAAGGCGTGGTGCCCTACCAGATCATGGTGGACGGCTTCCAGCGCACCGGTCTGGTGCATGTGCCACCGACCGCACAACAGCAGCCTGCTCCCGTCGTGTTCGTGTTTCACGGCCATGGCGGGTCTGCCTCGGTGGTGGCCAGCAGCTTCGGCCTGCACCAGCAGTGGCCGGAGGCCATCGTGATCTACCTGCAAGGTTTGAACACGCCCTCCCAACTGGACCGCGAGGGGCGTAAACCCGGCTGGCAAACCCGCGAGGGGGACCAGGGCGACCGCGATCTGCATTTGTTTGACGCCGTCCTCGCCGACCTGAGGCAGAAGTATCAAGTCGATGCCCGGCACGTGTTTGCTACCGGCCACTCCAACGGTGGCTTCTTCACCTATCTGCTATGGCATGCAAGATCCCGCGCCCTGGCTGCCGTCGCCCCCTCCGCTGCCACGACCGCACGCATGGGCAACGTCACCCTGCCCGCTAAACCGGCGATGCATCTGGCAGGCACGCAGGATCAGATCGTGAAATTCGCCGCCCAGCAGGCAACGATGGAACAGGTCAAGCGCAGCAACCACTGCGATGCCGCAGGCGTGCCCTGGGGCTCGAACTGCACCTTGTTCCCCTCACGCAGCGGCACGCCTTTCGTGGCCTATGTTTATTCCGGCTCGCACACTTTCTCCAGTGCCGCACCACCCCTGATCGTGCGTTTTTTCAAGGAGCAGTGTGGGGTGATGCGGTGAATGCGCGGCGCACCTGCTGCCAAAGTACTACCGAGCTTTAGCTCGCTCTGGGTG